>Ga0315268_10000229_pt1 | contig 65757 bp, 53 predicted proteins | sample C1_top_MG_FD_204535 | JGI IMG/M metagenome (GOLD analysis project Ga0315268, IMG submission 204535) | Sediment microbial communities from Yellowstone Lake, YNP, Wyoming, USA - C1_top | ecosystem: Environmental > Aquatic > Freshwater > Lake > Sediment | place: USA: Wyoming | collected 2017-08-01 | reverse complement strand
GTCGTTGTCAAAATAATCGGAGCAGGGCGAGGTGCCGTTGAGGGAAAGCGCGTCGCCGTACTCGTTGCCGTACTGGCAGTAGGCCAGCGGCACGGGATCAGTCCGTCCGACCAATTTGTCGCACGTGATATCCGCGCAATCCGCGGCTCCGTCGGCGTCGTTGTCGAATTCGTCATCGCATCTTGTCTCGATTATTTGACAGCGCAACTCGGAATTGATCAGATCGCCCTGCTCGCCGTCGCAATCGCTGTCAGCGCAATTGGCGCGGTAGTCCAAATCGTTATCGATGGAAACGCCGTTGACCTTGTCGGCGCAGGACAGGGTGCTATAGGTCGAGTAGTTATAACCGAGGGCTTCGGCCATGTCCCGAAGCGGCTTCAGCAGCGGCTTCAGGGGATCCGCCTCACTGTTGTTGAGCGGCGCGGCGCTGTCGACGCAGAATTCCAGACCGTTCTTGCTGGCCGACCCGCCGTTCTGCAACACGAACAAATTGAAGGGATAACACCTCTCGCTCAATCCGGAATATTTAACGGACATGACCTGGTCGACGCGGCAACCGGCGCAGCCGGTGGGCGCGCGGCGTTCATAGGCCGTCCGGCCGGGGTTGACGTCTTCGCCGACGAGATAGATCGCTCCCGGTCCGGCGTACTTGTCCCAACTGACGAAAGGCGGCAGGTCAAAGATGATGAACGATATCAGCGAAACGGTGCTATAGGTCCCGCCGTTGAGGCGGATCTTGAACTCCCCGTCGGGATTGACGTGCTGGGTGAACGCATACCGAACCTTGTCCGAACCGACGGTCAGCTCGCCGACGCAGATGTTGCCGGCGCACGGCGAAGGCGCGATCGTGGCCGCGGCGGACGCCGGAAAAAGGAAGAAGCAGGCTAAAGCCGCCAGGACGGCTCCGGCCGGCGCCAATTTGCTGCGGATAATTTGGCGGGGATCGGTTTTCATGGTCATTGGGGCTGCTCGGACTGAATGATGGTGACCTCGCCGTTCACGGCGCAGCATAGGTCGCCGGGCTGATAATAAGGCGCATAACAATCCTGGGCCGGGCTGGTATCGGGTCCCGTGCAATCGCAATCGAAATACCCGTCCTGGGGATCCTGATAAACGCATTCCAGGCCGTTTACCACGGAATTATAACCCGAACCCGACTCAACCGGCTGGGCGGAACAGCAGAGACCGCCGCGCGCATAGTTGATATCGGAGCACCGCGGCAGGTCGCCGCCGGCCTGGCTCCAGATGCACCGGGTCGGTTCGTGTTCGGTGCAAAAATAAGATATGCCGCCGCAGAAACGGTCGTCGCAGCTCGGCTCTCCGCGGGAATCCTTCAAACCGTGGCAGTCGCGCCTGACCGGCACGCCTTTGCTCATGGCCAGGCTCAGCGAGGCGTCGCCGGTGAAGTCGCAGCGCGCCGAATTCCGGAAGAACTGTCCGGGGAAGCCGGCGTAGCACTTGATGGCCTGATAATAATCCTCGTTGTCGTTGAACAAGGTCCAGCGGTTGGAATGGACGTAGATGGGTTTCTTCAGCGTAGAGGCGATGATCTTGCGGCAGAATCCGGGGTCAGCATGACCGGCGACGACCGCCTGCTCGTCGCAGACCTTGCCGGCCGGGCAGGCAATATCCTTGGAACAAGGCAGGGCCTCGATGGGCTTGCCGGTCAGGCGGCAGGCGTTGATCATCCAGAGCGTGTTCTGCTGGATGCCGCCGTTCAGGGCGTCGTCCTGGGTGACCGTGTATTCCAGGGTGACGCTGTCGCCGTAATGCGCCATATCCCCGAGGTCGCGGCCGATGGAACGCGTCTCGCCGTTGGGCAGGCCGATCTCGCATACCATCCGGTTGTAGGCGGCGCAATAGATGCCTTCCACGGTAATCTGGAATTTCGACGGGCGATGCTGCGCCTTGTCCTCCTCGGACAGCGAGGGCAGATCCGGTTCGTAGATGCCCTCGGGCCGCGCCACCCGCCCCAGGGCCGGCGGCGCCCAATCGGCGAAGACCAGGCTGGTGTCGATCCAGCCAAGGCCGGTGCCGTCGTCGTTGCCGCTCCAGGCCCAGTTATAATTTCCCGGGTCGGGACCGAATTCGGCCAGCTGATCGCAAGATTCCTGCGGGTCACCGGGGCCGCATTTCGGCCAGCCGTTGGCCAAGGTGAACTTGCCCTGGTCAAAAACGATGAAATGATCGGAAGTGCCGCAGGTCTTTTCGACGTCGTTGTCGCAATTGAGCGAGATCCAGCCGCTGTTGCCCAGGTTCATGACCTTGGCCCAGCCGTAGAAGCGCCCCTTGGGGATACAGACGTATTCGCCGCCGCAATTTTCCAGGGGCGAGCAGTCGTAACTCGTCAGGCAGGCGTGGTTGGCCGGATCGGCCGGCTTCTCGCCGACGCGCCATTCGGCATAATTGACCAAGCCTTCGGGATTCAGACCGGGACAGGTCTTGCCGAAACAGACCCAGCCCAGATCGTCGGACCAGCCGTAGCCGGTCAGGCTGGCCTTCGTCGTGGGGCCGCCGGTGTCCTCTTCCTGGAGGTTGACCCCGTAATTGGATAGGCTGCAAGTGCCGAAATTGCCGCAGTTCATCGAGATCCAACCGGCGGTCCTGGACCACAGCCAACCGGTCACATTGCCGCTGTCGCCGGACGGAGCCGGCGGGGTCACCACCGGGGATTCGACGACGAAGGTCACATTGGCCGAAGTCACGCCGGCGCCGCCGGGACTGAAGACCGAGACGTCGTTGTCTTTGGCGCTGGCGATGGCCGCCGCCGGTATCGCGGCGGCCAGCCGGGTCGGGCTGGCATAGGTCGTGACCAGATCGGCAGTGTTGTTCCAGCGGACCACCGAGCTGGGCAGGAAGTTCGTCCCGTTGACGGTCAGGGTCAATCCCGGCGCGCCAGCGGTCACGCTGACCGGATCGATGGAGGTGATGGTCGGGACCGGGTTGCTGACGGTGAAAACCAGCGAGGTTGAATCGCCGCCGCCGGGAGCCTCGCTGCGCACCATAACGTTCCCTGTCCCCGTGACGGCCATGGCCGAAGCCGGAAGCACGGCCTGGAGCTGGGTGGGACTGACGCGGGTCGTGACCAGCGGCGTGGCGTTCCAACGGACGATCGAGGCCGAAGAGCCCGTATTGTCCAATACGAAATTCGTTCCGTTCACCGTCAAGTTCAGGTCAGGATCACCGACGGTCGCGCTGACCGGATCGATCGAACTGAGCGTGGGCGCGGGATTGTTCACCGTCACATTCCTGACGACGGAATACGTGCTGCCGCCGGAACCCGGCGTCTCGACGGCCACGCCGAGAATGCCGGCGGTGCTGAAGTAATTGGCCGGAACGGCCGCGGTCATGCTGGTCGGAGTGATCAACGTCTTGGACACCGGATTGAACATGCACCAGGGATCGCCGCCGAAAAAATTGCACAAATTGAGGGAGGTGCTCTCGATCAGGACGGTGTGACCGGCCATGAAATTCGACCCGTTCAGCTGCAGCGTGAAGGCCGCGCCGCCGGCGGTAACCGCCGTCGGACTGACGCTGTCGAGAACGGCGGTCGGCAGATCGACGGCCAGCCATTGCGTCGCCGAGGTGCCGCCGCCGGGACCGGGGTTGAACACCTGGACCGGCACGGTCCCGGCATCCGTTATCTCGGCGGCCGAAACTAAAGCGTCGAGCTGCGTCGGCGACACGAAAGTCGCGGACCGGTTCAAACCGTTGACGATCGCCTGCGATCCGGCGACAAAATCGCTGCCGCCAAGAGCCAAAATGAAACCGCTGCCGCCGGCGATCACGGAGGCCGGCGAGATCGACGTCAGACTCGGAAAAGGATTAAAGACGGAATAACTGCCGCTGAACGTGCCGCCACCCGGCGTCGGATTGAACACCGAGTACGTATCGGTCGCGGCTGTGGCGATATCGGAGTCGGTGAGGGATGCCCGGATCTCGCCGAAATTAACGTAGGTGGTCGGCCGGTCCGACCCGTTCCACCGGAAAACCGATCCGGCAAAAAAACCGCTGCCATAAACGGTCAGGACCGGTCCGGCCGAGCCGGCCACGGAGCTGGCCGGCGACAGGCTGGAAACCGAGGGCGCCGGATTGGTCGCCACGGTAATGGTAAAGGTCTTGGAACCCGACGAACCGCCTCCGGGAGTCGGGTTGAAGGTGGTCACGCTGGCCGTTCCGGACGCAGCGATGTCCGCGGCCGCTATCACGGCCGTGAGCTGGGTGGGGCTGAGATAGGTCGTCGACCGGTCCGCTCCGTTCCAGCGGACCTTGGCCCCGCTGACGAAGTTGCTGCCGTTGACCGCGAGCGTAAAATCGGCGCCGCCGGCCGGGATGGTGGTCGGACTGATGCTGGAAATGATCGCCACGGGATTATTGACCCAGAATGTCGGGTTGACGGTGCCGCCGCCGGGAGCCGGATTAACAATAACGATGCTGACCGGACCCACTGTGGCGATGTCCGGGGCCGTAACCGGGACCGAGACCCGGGTGGCGCTGACGTAGGTCGTGGCGCGATCGACGCCGTTCCAGCTGACGACCGAACTCGGGAAGAACTTTGTGCCGTTGATGACGAGGGTGAACCCGGACCCGCCGACGGTCGCGCTGGCCGGCAGGAAGGACACGAACGTCGGCACCGGATTATTGATGGTGAAGGTCAGGTCCCCGGAAGCGCCGCCGCCGGGAGCCGGATTGAACACTGACACCGCGGCCGTGCCGCCCGTGGCGATGTCACTGGCGGGGATAGCGGCCGTGAGCCTGGTGGCGTTGACGAAGGTCGTCGTGCGGTCCGAGCCGTTCCATCTGACGACGGCACCGTTGACGAATTTACTGCCGTTAACGGTGAGCGTGAAACCGGCGCCGGCGGCCGTGCCGGAGGTCGGCGACAAACTGGAGACCACGGGGATCCCGTTGTCGACGGAGAAAGGCGAATCATTGGATGAATCCGTGCCGCCGTTCGTGACATCGACCCGGACGTTATAGACGCCGGACGTCGTGAGGTCCGCCGCCAAGATGGTCGCCCTCAATTGGGTGGTAGTGACGAAAGTGGTCGTCCTGACCGTTCCGTTCCACCGGACGGAAGAAAAACCGGAGACGAAATTCGTTCCATTTACGGTCAGCGTGAAAGAGGCGCCTCCGGCCACGGCGGTCGCCGGGCTGAGGCTCGTGATGGTGGGGATCGGCGGAACCGTCCAATTCCAGGTGGCGGTCGACGTCATCGCCATGTCGGCCAGCACAAAAGTATGCGCCCCCGGCGTTATGCCGGTATATGTTTGCGGCGAAGTACAGGGGACGAATGAACCGCCGTCCAGCTGACATTGGACCCCGCTGACCGGAGTGAAACTGAATGTCGCGGCCGTGGAACGAACGGGGTTTGCCGGCCCCGTATTGATCGTCACGCCGGCCGCTTGCGCCGGATAGACCGATCCTCCCTGGAACAACCGCAACAGGCTTTCTCCCGAACTGAAAAAAGACCAGACAAGCAGGCCTGAAAATAACGCGGCGGTCACTAATTTTCTGGCCGTAAATGGCCCTCGGAATCTACGCATAGCGACCTGCTTCAATTATACAAAAATAAGGGGGTGATGCCCACCCCCCTGACCGCTTTATCCCCCTTCCGCCTTAACTCTGCTTTAAATGACGGTCAATCGCCAGGTTCACCAGGCGGTCGGCGTCCTTATTGGCTTCCCGCCGGACGTGGGCGAACCTGACCGCCTTGAAGGCGGTGGATAAATTCCAGACCTGCATGAACAGCGGCGCCAGGCCCTGGTCCCTGACCTTGTACTGATGATTCAGCTGCCGGACCACCAGTTCCGAATCCAGGAAAAAATCCAGTTCTTCGCCGCCGAGCTGCTTGGCGTGTTCCAGCGCGTCGATGACCGCGCGGTATTCGGCCTGGTTATTGGTGGTCTCGCCGATGTAGCGCGCGTGCTCCAGGACGACCGCGCCCGCGGCGTCGGTGACGTAGACGCCGATGCCGGCCGGTCCGGGATTGCCGCGCGCTCCCCCGTCGGTGTGGATGATCAGGTGTTTCATAATCGAGTGTAGAGTCTAAAGTCTAGAGTTCAAAGTTAATGAAAATCTTTAACTTTCAACCCTGAACTCTAAACTTTGGACTCCTCAACACCGACCGGCCGCCAGTCGAGGACCTTCAACTGAATGCTGCGGCTGCCGTTCCAGACGTTGACCCCGAGTTCGACCACGGCGTCGATGACGGAGCCGGGCAGCAATCCGGACGCCTGGGGCGCCAGATTGAATCCTATCATCTTCATCTCCCTGGCGGAATCGCCGCGCACGCCGATCCTGACGTGTTTGCCGTCCTTGCCGACGGGATAGAGCGAGGTCACGAGCAGGTCCCGCAGTAGGAACTTCGGCCGCTGGTTGCCCTCGCCGAACGGTTCGAACTTGGCCAGCCAGTCGAGCAGATCCCAGGTGATCTGACCGAGACCGAGGACGGCGTCGATGTCGAGCGCCGGCCGAAGATCCCGCCCGGCCAAGGCCTCTCGCGCGTAAGCTTCGGCCGCTTCGCAGAAAGCGCGGTAATTATCCTCTCCCTCGATGGTCACGCCGCAGGCCTGGGTGTGGCCGCCGTAGCGCGACAGATACGGCTTGCAGCGATCAAGACAGGCCATCAGGTCGAATCCGGGGATGCCGCGGCCGGAGCCGACATAACGCTCCCCTTCCTTGCCGAAAATGAACACCGGCAGGCCGTTCTCACCGGCCAGCTTGCCGGCGATGAGCCCGACCACGCCGGCCGGCCAGCCGTCGCCCGAGACGATCTGCAGCTTGCGTCCGGACTGTTCGCCCACCGTGATCCGCGCCGCCCGCACGATGGTCTCGGTGACCTTCTGCCGATCGGCGTTCAGCTGCTGCAGCCGGCCGGCCAGTTCGTCGGCCCGTTCCGCGTTCTCGGCTAAAAGCGTCTCCAGAGCCAGACTGCCGTGCTCCATGCGGGACGCGGCGTTGAGGCGCGGTCCGATCTGATAGCCGACGGAGACGGTGTCGATCTGGCCGGATTTCAGGCCGGCGATCTCGATAAGCCGCCGCAGGCCCGGCCGCCGCGTCTTGTTCAGGACGATCAGTCCATATTTCTCCAAAGTGCGATTCTCGCCGATGAGCGGCATGAAATCCGTGACCGTGGCGATGGCCACGAGATCGAGCAACCATTTCTGGAAGCCCGGTTCCAGCCCGGCGCCCTGGCGCTCGGCATAGGCGATCAGACCGGAAGCGAACTTGAAAGCCACGCCGACCGCGGCCAGCGACTTGAACGGATAGTTCTCCCCCGGCGCCAGCGGATGCAATATGACGGCCTCGGGGATCTTCTCCGGCACATGATGATGATCGACGACGATGGCATCGATGCCGCGCTCCTTGGCCAGGGCGATCTCGGCTGCCGAGCCGATGCCGCAGTCGACGGTGATGAGCAGTTTCATGCCGCCGTCGGCCAGGGACGATACCGCGGCGGCCCGCAAGCCGTATCCCTCATGTTCGCGGTGCGGAATGTAGCTGCCGATCAGCGCGGCATCCTTCCCGAGCCGGAGCGCCAGCGCGCGCAAGGTCGAGATCAGGACCGCCGAGCCGGTCACGCCGTCGGCGTCGTAATCGCCGAAGACGACGATCTTCTCGCCGTCCGCGAGCGCCCGCCAGACGCGGGCGCAGGCGCGCTCCATGTCGCGGAATAAAAAAGGGTCGTGAATGTCCTGCCCGTAATCGGGCAGCAAAAACTCGTCCACGGACTGCTGATCGCGCAGTCCCCGGTTCCACAAAAGCTTGACGATCAGCGGATCCAGCTCCGGAAACAACTGGACCGCTTCCGGAGCGGGTGACGCAGCCACCTGCCAGCGGGTCCTGGACATAATCAAAAATGCGGCCAACCGGCCGCCGGCGGCGGCGACGCCGTTATTTTCTGAAAGCCGGCGCAGCCGTGGCGATGATCATCGCCAGCGCGGAAACGGCGGTGATGGAGAACCAGACCACTTTCCTGATGTCGCGCCGGCGGATCCGTTTTGTGCCGAATAACTTCATAGAGTTGAAATTAATCCCGATCGATATCTAGCTTAGTCTTTTTTCTTCAAAACGGCAAAGAAGGCCTCGGGCGGTATATCCACCTTGCCCACGCCCATCATGCGTTTTTTGCCTTTTTTCTGCTTATTCAGAAGCTTCTGCTTGCGCGTCCAGTCTCCGCCGGACAGGTACCCGGTAACGTCCTTGCGGTAAGGAGCGATGCGCTCGGAGGCGACGACCTTGGAACCGACCGAACCCTGGATCTTGATCTCGAACTGCTGCCGCGGCAGCTCTTCCTTGAGAGTCTCGCACATGCGCCGGGCCACCCGCGGCGCGGCCTCGCGGTAGACGATGGTGGCCAGGGCGTCGACCGGATCCTGGTTCACCAGGATGTCCAGCTTGACCACGTCGGCCTCGCGATAATCAAGGAACTCATAATTCAGCGAGGCATAGCCGGAGGAGACGCTTTTCAGCTTGTCGTAGAAATCCACAAGGATCTGCGACAGCGGCATCTCGTAATGTAGGATCACCCGGTCGGAGACGCGGCTGTCGGCCGCCAGGTATTCGGTATTCTTGTACAGTCCGCGCTTCTCCTGGACCAGGCCCATGATCGGACCGATGGTGTCGCGCGGCGCGATGATGTCGACGCGGACCCAGGGTTCCTCGATGCCGCGCGTGGCCGACGGGTCGGGCAGGTCCAGCGGACTCTTGACGATGAGCGAAGCCGCGTCGGTCCTGGTGACGCGGTAAGCCACGGACGGCGCGGTGACGATCACGTCCAGATTATGTTCGCGCCGCAGCCGCTCCTGGACGATCTCCAGATGCAGCAGGCCAAGGAGGCCGGTGCGGAAACCGAAACCGAGGGCCGACTGGTGTTCCGGCTCGAAGGCCAGCGAAGCGTCGTTCAGCTTCAGCTTGAGCATGGCTTCGCGCAGCTTGACGAACTCGTCGCCCTCGCGCGGGAAAATGCCGGCGAAGACCATCGGCATGATCTCCTTGTAGCCGGCGAGGCGCTTGACGCCGCGCTTGGCGTAATCGGTGACGGTCAGGGTGTCGCCGACGCGGCAGGATTCGATGTCCTTGAGCCCGGTCACGACGTAACCGATCTCGCCGGCCGAGTTCAGGCCGGTCGTCTTCATCTTCGGCTGGAAATAACCGACATCCAGCACCTCGCTCGTGGCGGCCGTGGCGGCCAGGTGGACGGTATCGCCGCGTTTGATGGCGCCGTCGATGACGCGGATATAAGCCACGACGCCCTTGTAATCGTCGTAGATGGAATCGAAGACCAGGGCGCGCAGCGGACGGCCGGCATCACCCGTCGGCGGCGGCACCTTGGCCACGACCGCTTCGAGGATCTCCGTCACCCCGGCGCCGGTCTTGCCGGAGGCGAAGATAATATCCTCCTTGGCGCAGCCCAATAGATGAACGATCTCATCGCAGGTCCGCTCGAGATCGGCATTGGGCAGATCGATCTTGTTGACCACGGGGATGACGGTCAGATCCTCGCCGAGCGCGAGATAAAGGTTGCCGATGGTCTGGGCCTGGACGCCCTGGGTGGCGTCGACCAGCAGGATGGCGCCTTCGACGGCGGCCAGCGACCGCGAGACCTCGTAGGTGAAATCCACGTGCCCGGGCGTATCAATCAGGTTGAGCACGAATTTCTCGCCGGACCGGGCGGTGTAATTCATCCGCGCCGGCGCCAGCTTGATGGTGATGCCGCGCTCGCGCTCCAGGTCCATCTGGTCGAGGACCTGATCGCGCATCTCCCGCTTGGAGATGGTCCCGGTAGCCTCAAGCAGGCGGTCGGCCAGGGTCGACTTGCCGTGATCGATATGGGCGATGATGCAGAAATTACGCAGGTGTTCCATAACTCATTCAGCCTCGATGGTGCCGGCCCGCTGCTTGACGTCGACCTCGGCCGGGATCGGCGCCACCCGCCGCTTCAACAAGCGTACTATATATCGCGCTTCTTCGCTCCCGGTCAGCAGGGCCAGTCCGAAGTAGACCGTCAGACCGAGCGCGCCAGCGAGCGTGCCCTGGGTGAAGATGCCGACGAAGGTCCTCATATTGACCCAGTCGCCGACGACGACCTTGACCACCTGCATGGCCAGGGCCATCGGCAGGGCGCAGGCGCTCATGACCGCCGCGGCGCGGAAGATGCGCGCCTCTTCCAGGCTGCCGACACGCAGGCGCAGCAGGGCCCAAAGCAGCCCCAGATTGAGGACGCTGCCGACGGAAAAAGCCAGCGCCAGTCCGGGCGTGCCCAGGCCGAAGCTGACGAAGTACCAGGCCAGCAGGCGCTCGGTGACGACGGCCAGAAGGCCGATGACGAGCGGCGTGACCGCGTCGTGGAAAGCCAGGAAAACCCGGACGATGAGCGGCAACAGCGCCTGGGCGAAAAGGCTCAGGGTGAAATAGGCCAGGGTGTCGGCCGTCTCGATGGTGTCGGCCCAATCAAAGCGGCCGGTGCCGAGGATGACGCGGACGATCTGGGCGCGCAGCAGCAGAAAGACGACCGTGGCCGGAATGATCATGAACAGCACCGCCCGCGCCGTCTTGGAGAACGACTCGGCCAGCTCCTTCTTCCGGTCCTGCGCGGCCAGCTCGGTGATGAAAGGAAAGGCGGCGATGGCGAAAGAGACGCCGAGGATGTTGACCGGAAAGCTCTGGAGATTGTTGGCCAGGTTGATGACCGAGATACTGCCGGCGCCGACGGTCGAGGCCACGGCGGTCAGCATGACCAGGTTGAGGTTCATGACGGCCATGCTGGCGGTCCGCGGCACCATCAGTCTGGCGATGGTGCGCAACCCTTTGTCCCGAAGGTCGAACAAGAAACGGAAGCGGTAGCCCATGGAGAGGCAGCCGACGAGCTGCAGCAGGAAATGCAGGAACGAGCCGATGACCACGCCCAGGGCGACGCCGTAGATGCCGAAGGACGGCGCCAGCGCCACGGTGCCGAAAATGATGCCGGCGTTGTAAAGCAGCGGCGCGGCCGCGAAGACCAGGAAACTCTTGAAGGTCTGCAACAGGCCGCCGAGGATGCCGGACAATCCGAGCAGGACCGGCGACAGGAACATCAGGCGGGTCAGGGCGATGGTCATGGTCAGCTGCTCGGGAGAAAAGCCGGGCGTGAAGGCGGTGACGAGCGGCCGGGCCAGCACGGCGCCGGCGGCCGCGACGGCTACCAGAATAACGCCGATGGCACACAGCACCCGCGACGTGAAATCCCAGGCCCGGTGGTCGGCGCTCATCGACCCGCCGTCCCGGGTCAGGTAATGGGTCAGCACGGGAATGAAGCCGCCGGTGATGGCGCCGTAGACCAGGATGCTGTAAACGAAATCCGGGGCGCGGAAGGCGGCGTAGTAGGCGTCGAGTTCCGGGCCGGCGCCAAAAGCGCCGGACAGCAGCCGATCACGGATCACGCCCAGAAGCCGGCTGGCCATGGTCATGACGCCCAAAAGCACGGCCGCGGAAACGACCGTCTTGGATTTGGCGTTGAGAAAGCTCAAACCTCGGACCATATACAAATAGTCGGCCAGCTGAACGGTCGACGCTTACCGAATAATATGCGGAAAATCGCCTTATGGCAAGCCTGCGAGCAACGACCATCGCGCCATTTCCTAATATGGAGGAATCTAGTTATTGACGTCAAAGAGCGGCGGCCTCGCTCAGCACCGTTTTTGCCGACCTACTTACGGTCGACAAAAAACGGTGCCTCGCCGGCCGCTGTAGCTACTCTTCGATATCTGCGCTCAGCCGGCCCCGCTATTAAACGGCCATAGGGCCGCGGGGCCTGCTGCGGGGAGGGTCACCCAGCACATTAGCGCTGATTATGATTCGGTCCGGCATACTTGACCGAGCGCGAATGTTTTGTCAAACAAAAACGCGGGCGATGCGGCGCCCGCGTCCTGTCTTGACGGACTTTCACCTCAACGCCCGCTTAGTCTCCTGGGCAATCATCAGTTCCTCGTTGGTCGGCACGACAAGCACCTTATGCTTCCAGGGCAGGTCGACCATGGACATGACCAGGTCGCGGACGGTCTGGCTGCGCTCCCCCACTCCGGCGGTGAACAGCACGGCGTCGACGCCGCCCATGACCCCGGCGAACGAGGCGATATAGCGGGCCACGTCGTAACAATACATCGCGAGCGCCAGCCGGGCGCGGCGACGCTTGTCCGCGGTGATCCGGTCGGCCAGCTTGTATCCCGGTATCTTGTAGCCGGCCGCGACCAGCACGTCGCGCAGGTCCTTGTAGCCGCTCACGCCCAGGAGGCCGGACTTCTTGTTGAGGATGTCGTCCACCTCCTGCTCGGTCAGCTTGAAGGTGCGGATGAGATACAGCGGGATGGCCGGGTCGATGTCGCCGCAGCGCGTGGACATGGTCAGTCCCTCGAGCGGCGTAAAACCCATGGTCGTCTCGACGGCTTTCCCGAACTTCACCGCCGTCACCGACGAGCCGCTGCCCAGGTGGCAGGATATCAGCCGCAGCTTTCCGAGCGGCTTCTTCAGCATTTCGGCGGCGCGGGACGTGACATAACGGTGTGAGATGCCGTGAAAGCCGTACTTGCGGATCTTGTGCCTGGCGTAGTACTCCCAGGGCAGGGCGTACATGAAGGCGTAATCCGGGATGGTCTTGTAGAAGGCGGTATCGAAGACGGCGACGTTCCGGGCCCAGGGCATGAGCGCCCGGCAGGAATCGATGCCCGCCAGGTTCGCCGGATTGTGCAGCGGCGCCAGGCGGTTGTAGGCGCGCAGGCGCTTGAGGCGCGGCGGCGTGATGACGGTCGGCTCGGTGAATTCCTCGCCGCCGTGGACCACGCGATGGCCGACCGCGGCGATCCGCCGGGAGTCATAACCGCCGGCGCTGAGAGCGGTGAAGACCTCCCGCAATCCCCGCTTGTGGTCGGCGACGCCTTCAGGAAAATCCAGGCGCTTTTTCTCGTCGCCGATCTTGTATTCGAGGAAGGAATTCCTGAGACCGATGCGTTCGATGAGCCCGCCGGCCAGCTCCCGGAGAGCCGGATCGAACAGTTTGAACTTCAGGCTGGAACTGCCGGAGTTGATGACCAAGATCATAGATCAAGAAATGATTTCGCCTTCGGCGCCCTTGATGTCGGCCCAGACGGCGTTGCCTTCGTCGGTATCGAGATGACAGGCCAGGTCGAAGGTCGGATGGACGCGGATATTCACTTCCTCGAAGACGATGCCGCGCGGCCCGGCCACGCGCAACCTGACCTTGTCGCCGTTAGTGAGGCCGCGCTCGCCGGCCTGTTTGTCGGAAATATGGATATGCCGCAAAGGCACGATGCAGCCCTCGGCCAGGTCGACCTCGCCCTTGGGTCCGATGACCTTGCAACCGGGGGTTCCCTTGAGGTCACCGGACAGCCGCAATTCGGCCTTGACGCCGAGCGTGAAGCAATCGGTGCGCGCCAGTTCCACCTGCGTCTGCTTGCGGCAAGGTCCGAGATTGCGCAGCTTAAGCTCGCCCTTGGGACCGCGGACCGTGACCGTTTCCTGCGCCGCCCACTGGCCGTGCTGGGACAGGTCCTTGATCACGTTCATCTGGTGGCCCGGCCCGAAAAGCTTGTCCTGGTCGGCCTGCGACAGGTGGACATGGCGGGCCGAAACCTCGACCCGGACCTTCTTTAGGCTGTCTTCCATATGATTCTCGGCGAATTTTTAACGCGTTAATTATACCATTTTCCGGAGTGCCTTGAAATGCCGGCGCGGGCGGCGCAAAAACGAACACCGCCGCTGGCGCGGCGGTGCGGGATGTGAAAACCGCGGCGGCCCCTACTTCTTGGCGGCCGGCTTCGGCTTATTGCTGATCTCGATGGCGAAATCCGGGCAGATGTTCTCGCAGGTCTCGCAGCCGATGCAGACGTTGTTGTCGATGGTGATCGACGGTTCGCCCAGCTGTCCGAGCTCTTCCTTGTCCCAGGAGATGCACTTGACCGGGCATTTGACGATGCATTCGCCGCAGCTCTTGCACAGGCCGCGGTACATGGTGATGACCCGCTTATCGTTCTCGTCGACCACCGGGCGGAAGCGCTGCGGATCCGACAGATCGATCTTGCTCTTGTTCATAATCATTTCATTAGGTCGTAACCGAGATCGAAAGCCTTCTCGTTCAAAGCCTTCAGGGCCGCGTCCTTGGCGTACTTGGTGCCGAAGTGCTTATCCAGCGCTTTGGAGAACACTTTCCGGTCCAGACCCGGCACCAGCGCGGCCATCGCTCCGAGAATGATCGTATTGAAAGTCCGCGGCTTCTTCAATTCGACCTTGGCCAATTCCGTGGCGTCGATCTGATGCGGCTGCCATTTGGCGATGGCCGAGACGTCCTTGACCAGGAAGCTGTTGACGATGATCTTGGTGCCGTCCTGGAGATAACTGAAGATGCGGTCGATGGAACGCTGCGAAAGCACCACCCACAGGTCGGCCTTGTCGAACTTGAAGAACGGGATGGGCTCGTCGCTGATCTGGACGTAGGCCATGGAAACGCCGCCGCGCTTCTCGGTGCTGAAATGCGGCGTGGCCGTGGCGTGCTTGCCCTGGAGCCAGGCGGCGAAAGCCAGGATCTCGGCCACGGACAAAGCGCCCTGGCCGCCCTCGCCGCAAATTATGATCTTGAAGGGTTCAGACATAATGGCGGGATCAATAGGTCTTGACCGGATAGGCCTTGGCCAGGACCTTCTCCAGGTAATCGAAGGTCTCCTGCGGCTTCTCCATGGTGTGCCAGTTCAGCGGGCACTGCGACAGCACCTCGATGAAGGCAAAACCCTTGTTATCCATGACGTGCTTCAGCCCGTCCTTGAGCAGCTTCCGCAGCTGGACCTGGATGGTGGTGATGCCTCTCGCGACGAAGGCCGTCGGGTTGACGTTGCGGATCATCTCCGGCGCGCGCATGTAGTGGTCGTCGGCGCCGCAGGGCGCGGTGGCCACCCGCGTGCCGGGCAGCGTCGTCGGCGCCTCCTGGCCGCCGGTCATGGCGTAGACGGCGTTATTGACCACGATGACCAGGATGTTGTCGTTGCGGATGGCGGCGTTGATCAGGCCGCCGACGCCGATGGCGTAGGCCCCGCCGTCGCCGACGTAAGCGATGGCCACGCTCTGGGGATTGGCCCGCTGGAAGCCGACCATGGTCGGGATGGTCCGCCCGTGATGGGTCTCGACCGTGTCCAGGTTGAAGAAATCCCAGGCCAGGAGCGAACAGCCGATATCGATGCCGAAAGCGACCCGCTGTTGGATGCCCATCTCGTCGACGGCGAAACCCAGGGCCTTGAGCACTTCCGGATGGCCGCAGCCCGGGCAGTACAAGTGCGGCTTGGACTCCATCCGCACGCACTTGGGGAAGGCCAGTTTGGCTTTGGAGTTGTCAGGCAGGAGCGTCATATTATTTGGCGTTTTTCTCGACTAAGCCGGCGATCTCGTTGGGCACGATGCCGATGGACGGCCGGAAATGGTCGACGATCGGCGCGGAGCAGCGGCCGTAAAGCGATTCCTTGACGAAGCGCGACAGCTGGTTGACGGCCGACTCGACGACGAAGATCCGTTCCGCGCCCTGGGCGGCCTGCCGTAACGCCTCTTCGGGGAACGGCCGCAAGGTGATCGGACGGAACAGCCGGGCCTTGATCTTGCGGCCGGCCAGCACTTCGAGGGCCGCCTTGGCCGAAGCCGCGACGCTGCCGTGGGCGACGACGAGCAGCGGCGCCTTGGGGTCGCCGGCCGTTTCATGTTCGACGAGGTTGGGTGCGGCCAGGTCCCAAGCCTCCTTGGTTTCGGCATTAACGGCCAGCGCCTCCTCCTCCATGTTGAGGCAATTGCGCAGGCAGTCGTAAGACACGCCGTCGACGACGCGCGAATCCAGATTCGGCGAAGGCACGACGTCGCTCAAAGGCACGGTGCGGATCTTTTCCAGAAGATAGGCCTCGGTCGGCACCATCTTGATGCCCCGCTCCTCCGGCGAGTAGATATCCACCTCGCCCATGGTCTTGCCGAGGTAGCCGTCGCCCAATAGGAAGGTCGGGAAACGATAGCGCCAGGCGGTATTGAAGACCTTGATGCCGTAGTCATAGAGCTCCTGGATCGTGGCCACCGAATAGACGACGCGATAGCCGTTGCCGTTGCCGCCGAAGCAGGTCAGGTTGGTCTCCGACTGGGAGTAGATGACCGTCGAGGTGGACGGGCCGCCGCGCATCATGATGTAACCGACGATGGGCAGGCGCATGGCTTCGGCCATGGAGAAACCGTCCTGCATCAGCACATGGCCGGGACCGGCCGTGGCGGTAAAGGAACGCGTTCCGGCCAGGATGCCGCCGAGCAGCATGAAACCGGCGCTGATCTCGTCCTCGGCCTGCAGGAAGACCAGATTGTCCTTCTTGCCCTGCTCCGAACAGGCCTCCTTCGCCCAAAAATGCATGACCTCGGAACTGGGCGTGATCGGATACCCGTACATAGCCCGCGCTCCGGCGGCCCGGGCGGCGCGGCCCAGGACCTGATTCCCTTGTAAGAACAGTTTCTCGGACATAGATGACGCTGCTGGTTATTTCTTGCCGTCCTGTCGGCGCCAACGGAAAGCCGTCTTCGGCCGCGCAGATTTGGTCTTATTTTTGGGATAACCGAAAGTGTAATTGAAGATGTCGCTCTTGATGTTGCCTTTGGTGCGCAGATAGACCTCGGACAAGAGATACTTCATGGCCACGTTGAGCCGGCCGTCGCGCTCGAAGCGGCGCACCGAGACCGGGATCTTGTAGGTCTTGAGGATGCCGAACTTGGCGACCTTCGACGCCCGGTTGACGTAATCATGGTCTTCGGCGAACTTGATCTCCTCGTCGAAGCCTTTGATGGCCTCGTGGACGCTCTTGCGGGCGAAGATGCAGAATCCGGGGGCGTGCGGCGTGGTGGCCTGGGTGACCCACATGAAATAATTGAAAGCGACGTTGAAGACCTTATCCACCGGTTTCTTGGAAAGCGGCTGGACGCGGCAGCTGGCGACGCCCAGGCGTCGTTTCTCGAATTCACCCACGGTCATCTGCAGGAACCAGGGGTCGGGCAGGACGACGTCGGCGTCGAAGAACAGCAGGATGTCGCCCTTGGCCGCCTCGGCGCCGCGGTTGCGTCCGCCGGCCGGCATGCCGCCGTCGACCACCCTGGCCCCGGCGGCCGCGCCGATCTCGCGGGTCTTGTCGGTCGAATGGTTGTCGGCCACGATGACCTCAAAATCACGGAAGGTCTGGGCCGATATCGAACGCAGCAGGAACGGCAGGTATTCTTCCTCGTTGTAGGTCGGGATGATTATGGACAACATAGCTCCAGACAGTATAGCAGAGGGCGCGGTAACTCAAAAGAGGTGCTTGACACGCCTTTTCGGCGGTCTACTGACGATCATGGAAAGTCATAAAGTTGTGAAGTGGGGATGACTTGAAGTTTGGCGGTGTAAGGCCGAAGCTTTACCGCCTTTTAGCTCCGCCGCTTCCCCGCTTCACCACTAGCTCGGGCCGGCGCAGCTCGTAAAGCGCCAGGGCGCAGGCCACGGCCACGTTGAAGGACTGTTTAAGGCCGAGCATGGGTAGGGCCAGGACCGCGTCCAGCCGTCGGCGCAAGCCCGGCGACAGCCCGTTGACTTCGTTGCCCACGACCAGAGCCAGGGGAAATTTCGGCTTGAAATCGCCTATCGCCGCGGCCTCCGGACATTTTTCCAGGCCCACGACCCGGTAACCACGGCGCTGGAGCCGTTCGACCAGCGCCCAGGTCCGGCCGACGTGCTCCCAAGGCACGGTTTTCTCCGCCCCCAGGGCCACTTTCTGGACGCCGTGCTGTTCCGGCGTGCCGGTGATACCGCAGAGATATAGTTTGGCCACGCCCAAACCGTCGGCGGTGCGGAACATCGAACCGACGTTATAAAGGCTGCGGATGTTGTCCAGGATCAGCACGATCTCGGACGGCGCGGCCGACCCTGTGATTTTCGACGGCTTTGGAGTAAGCTCTGACATACCTATGAAATTCGGGGACAAGGTGACGCTGAAAGTCACCGAAATGGACAAGAAAGGCCGCGGCTGCGGCGAGATCAACGGACGCCGGGCGTGCGCCTATTTTACCGCAACCGGCGAAGAAATCGAAGCCCGGCTGGTTTCCCGCAAACAGGGCGCCCTGATGCTGGAGGGAGAGAAGCTTATCACGGCCTCGCCGCGCCGGCGCGAGCCGCCCTGCCCGCACGCCGGACGCTGCGGCGGCTGCAAATGGCAGCAGTTCGATTACGGCTTCCAGCTGGAGATGAAAAAAGACCTGCTGGAAAGGACGCTGGCCGCGGCCGGCCTGGGCGGACGCGTGCGCGAGGTCGTCCCCTGCCCCGACGAATTCCATTTCCGCAACCGCATGGATTACTGCGTCGGCCCGCGCGGCGAGCTCGGTCTCAAGGAACCGGGGCGCTGGAACGCCCACGTCGACCTCGCGACCTGCCTGCTGCTGTCGCCCCAGGCGCCGGAGATATTGCGCTTCTTCCGCGAATACATGAAAAAACACAACGTGGCGCCGTGGGACAACCGCCGCTACACCGGCTACGCCCGCTACCTGGTGATCCGCGAAGGCAAGAACACCGGCGAAAGGATGGTCACGGTCGTCACCGCCGAAGGCGAACTGCCGGCCAGGGACGAACTCATCGCCGGCCTCGCGCCGTTCGCCACGACCGTCTATCACGGCATCAATCCGCTCGTCACCGACCTGTCGATCGTGTCGCGGCTGGAACTGCTGGCCGGCGAACCGGACCTGCGCGAGAAGGTCGACGGCCGCGTCTTCCGCATCCCGCCCAATTCTTTCTTCCAGACCAACACCGTCATGGCCGGGCGGCTGCTGGCTGCGGTCCGCAAATTCCTGGCCGGGCGGCGGACGCGGCTGCTGCTCGACCTGTACTGCGGCGTCGGTTTCCTGGGCATCAGCCTGGCCGGCGAAGCCGACAAGGTCATCGGCGTGGAGATCGACGAGGCGGCCATCGCCACGGCCCGGCTCAATGCCGCGGGCAACGGCCTGACCAACGCGGAATTCCACGCGGCCAAGGCCGAGAGCCTGATCTGGGACAAGGAATCGCCGGACACGGTGATCGTCGATCCGCCGCGCGCCGGACTCCATCCCCGGGTCGCGGCTACGCTGCTCGAACGGCACCCGGAACGCCTGATCTACGTCTCCTGCGACTACGGCAGCTTCGTCCGCGACTGGGAAACGCTGAAAAGCCTCTACGGCGTCACCGCCATGGAAGCCCTGGACCTGTTCCCCCACACGCCCCACGTCGAGCTGGTCAGCCTGCTTGAGCGCAAATGAACCGAACGGCATGAAAAAGACCGTTCCCGCCGGGAACGGTCTATTCGCATGAAGTATCCGATCTTCGCCGCATCACGACCAGAGGATCGGGCGTCCGGAATTGCGACGGTTGGCAAGGCCGTCAGCCGCGGCAGCCGGCCGGATCGGTCGGTAAAAAATGCCATCGGTCCGGTCAGCGCCGGTCAGGATCTCGATCAGCCGGCTCTGACGCCGCCGGCAGATCTCTTCCCGCGCGTCAGCCCGGTAATCCTGGATGCCCTGGTCGATCTCATTCAACACCTGGTTCTGGGGTCGGCGGCAAGCTCTCGCCATCGTCGCATCCTCCGCCGGCCGGAACGTCGTCCGGCCCGGTCCATTGGGCAAGGAACTTTCCTCATCGCTGGCGCCGTCAAAGCAATGGCGGCAACAGGCCAACCTTAACCGCAAACGATCCCGGGGTCAAGACGGCCCCGCCGGCGCTGGCCTTTGAACGGTCCAGGCGCTATAATTATATCTGCCTATGAAGAAGAAAGAGGTCAAAAAGAAAAATGAGCCGGAACTCAAGAAGAACGGCCTGGTCGTCCTGGTCGGCCGTTCCAACGTCGGCAAATCGACGCTGCTCAACGCCCTGGTCGGCTCCAAGATCGCCATCACCTCGCCCAAGCCGCAGACGACGCGGCAGGTGCTCCACGGCGTGGTCCATGACGAACGCGGCCAGATCGTCTTTGCCGACACTCCGGGCATATTCAGCCGGGCGCCGGACCGCCTCACGGCCAAGCTCAACGAAAAGGTCAGGGAATCGCTCGAGGGCATCGACGCCGTCATCTACGTCGTCGACGCCACCCGCCATGTCGGCGAGGAGGAAAAGATGGTCCACCGGCTGGTCTCGAACGTGACCAAGCCCAAACTGCTGGTCTTCAACAAGACCGACCAGATGCAGCCCTATAAGGACGAATACCTGGCCTGGAGCGATGAATTCACGCGGGTCCTGGAAGTTTCAGCGCTCCAGGGCAAGAGCCTGAAAAACCTGGTCGACGCCGTCTTCGAGATCCTGCCGGAATCCGAACCGCTCTATCCGGCCGACCAGATCACCAATGTCGAAAACAAGTTTTGGGTGGAAGAGATGATCCGGGAAAAGGTCTACATGCACCTGTCGGAGGAGATACCTTACGCCACGTCGGTCAGGATCCAGGAGATGACCCAAAGGGAGAACGGACCTTTTTACATCAAGGCCGCCATCCTGACCACCTCGACGCGCTACAAGAAGATGATCATCGGCAGCGGCGGCAGCATGATCCGCGACATCGGCAGCGCCGCCCGCCGCGAACTGGAGATGGTCACGGGCAAGAAGATCTACCTCGACCTGGAGGTCGTGGTGGAAGAACGCTGGCAGGAAACATTCGAATGAACCCAATTCAACCAGCCGGCGCGAAAAACTAAGGCGCCAGCCGCCGCTAAACGCTTATGACCGAGAACGAACAACCGATTGAACCGGGAACCGTCACCGACAACGGCATGATGCCCTACGGCGATTTCCGCGCCGGCGCCAGCTGGCGCATCTTCCGGATCATGGCCGAATTCATCGAAGGTTTCGAATTCCTGGCCGATCTCAAGAATGAAGTGACTTTCTTCGGTTCGGCCCGGACCAGCCCGAGTCACCGCTGCTATAAGGAAGCCCGTAAGCTGGCCAAGATGCTGGGCGAGGCGGGCTTCACCATCATCACCGGCGGCGGGCCGGGTATCATGGAGGCCGGCAACCGCGGCGCCACCGACGCCGGCGCCCAGTCCGTCGGACTGAATATCCAGCTGCCCAAAGAACAGCGGATCAATCCCTTCGTCAAGAAATTCAAAGGGTTCTACTATTTCTTCACCCGCAAGGTGATGCTCTCGGCCTCGGCCCAGGCCTACGTCTTCTTTCCCGGAGGCTTCGGCACGCTCGACGAGATGTTCGAGCTGATCATGCTCATCCAGACCAAAAAAATGATGGAATTGCCGCTGGTTCTGGTCGGCAAGGAACACTGGAACGGACTGTTCGCCTGGGTCCGCGCCGCCCTGCTCAATGAAAAATATGTCGAGGAGGAGGACCTGAAGCTGTTCACCATCGTCGATTCGGCCGAAGAAGCTTTCGCCATCATCAAGCGGTCCAAGGAACGGAAATACTTCTGATGCGACGCGTCAAAGCCGCCCGCCCGGGCGGCTTTTTTTATCTTGTGACGGCCGGCGGGGCGGGTTTGGAGTCATCCCGGAATTGGACGGGGAGCGTCCTTCAGGACGGGATGAGGTGCGATATGCCGGAACCGGCCGCAACTTTGAGCCCGGCCGTTTACGGCAGGGCGGAACGGCGCGGCCGGTGAAGCCTAAGCGGATCGCCCGTCATGAAGGGCGTCAAATCAAAAACCTCCGCCTTGCGGCGGAGGTTTTTTGTTGCCATTAGAACTTGCGGGGTCCGAAGTTCTGGCGGCGGGCGCGATTGCAATCGCGGCAGTAGACCGGACGATCGGCCTTGGGTTCAAACGGGAGCTCGGTGATAGCGACACCGCACTCAGCGCACTTGAGACCCATGGCAGACACGTCGACCATCTGGCGAGGAGCGAAACCGCCCTGTTGATCGAAAGCCATAGTGTTTGCTTATCCGCGTAGTCCGCGGATTCTTTCTTGATGACGACCTTTAACCAGGTAAGTCACACGGCCTTCGTCTCGCTTAAACGCTCGAACTCGGCCTTTGTTGAACTTTACTGGACAAGGCAGAATAGCACGGATCGATTTTTTTGTCAATCCCCCGATGCCGGATCGGCCGGACGGACGCCGGCATCCGTCGGCGGGCCGGGCACGGACGGCTTAAGGCCGGTGCCGCCGGTGAAAGCCGGGGTCCCCTGTTCCGCCCGCTGCCGGTCGTCGAACCGGAGGCTGAAGACGGCCATAATAGCCCCAGCGCGGCCAAGGTCATGACCCTGATCGGGGTCATGCCGCCGAAAGAATTGGCCATGACAATAATAAGATGCGTCCGACCCGGATATCGCTCCACCGCCGATAGTTCCCATGAATAATAAACGCGCCGGCGAGGACCGGCGCGCGAAGCCTGTTCCAGCCGTCACCGGCTGGGTTTGGCGAAGAGGATGGTGGCCACGGCCTTGAGCTTGCCGTCATCGCCGCGGACCTCCACGGAAGTGACGACCTGGCTGCGGCTGTCGCTGACCACCCGGGCCTCGGCCCGCATCGTCTCCCCCGCCCCGATCGGCCGGAGGAAATTGACGCTGATCTGCACGGCCGGCGTGCAGCCGGCCGGGACGCGCGTCATGGCCGCGTAGACCGCGGCGTAATCGGCCACGGCCGTGATGACGCCGCCCTGGGCGACGCCGTCGACGATCATCAGTTCCGGACCGGCCGGCGCCGCGACCACGGCTCGTCCGTCCTCCAGAACCTCCAGCCGCGCCTGGAGCAGCCGCCCCAGAGGTTCCTGCCCGAAACGCGTCCTGAGCTCTATCAGGCGTGTCATTTTCCGCCTCCTTGCGGTGATAAAGAGCCGGTCAACTTAGCATCTTGCCTACCCGAGGTCAAGACGATTGACATTCACTCCCTCAACCTGACAATATTACCGCGCTAACCAATGATCCACCCTATGACGGCTGCTGACAAGATCGATTTCATCGGCATCGGCGCGACCCGCAGCGGCACCACCTGGCTGTCCGAATGTCTGCGTCAGCATCCGGACATTCTTCTTCCCCGGCCAGATCGTCAAGGAAGCAAGACCGGGGAGCTGGCGCATCTGAACCTCAAAGAAGCGAAGGAGCTGGACTATTTCATCATCGATTATCCCGGAGAGAACGGCGTCAAACCGCGGGCAAATCATCACAAGGGCTTGGAGTGGTACCTCAGCCAATTTCCGCCGGCAGCGGCCGGAAAGATTCGGGGCGAATTCAGCCCCGCTTACATTCTCGATGAGGATTGCGCCGGCCGGATCAAACAGACCTTTCCGGACGTCAAATTGATCGCCGTGCTGCGGGATCCGCCCGACATGATCTATTCCCTGTACTGGTTCCGCGCCTACGGGGTCATGCGGGAAGACCTATCCTTCGAGGAAGCGATCGGCCGCGGCCACTACCTCCAGCGCGGCCTTTATCATCAACAACTGAAAAAATTTTACGACATTTTTCCCAAAGAGCGGATCCATGTCGCGCTGCATGACGACATCCGAACGGACCCCGCGAAAATGGTCCGGGACGTCTACGAATTTTTAGGTGTCAGAAGCGACTTTGCTCCGTCGAGCCTGCGGCAGAAGATCAACGAGACCAAAAAGACCAGATCGGACCTCCTCAAGAATTCCACCAAGAATGCCCTGTCCTTATTCAGGAAATGCGGCCTTGGCGCCCTGACCGGCCTTATCACCTCCAATCAGACGCTGTACAGGCTGTATTGCCGGCTGAACCTGGGCAAGGGTGAATATCCGCCGATGAGGGCCGATACGAGGCGAAAGCTCAGAAAATATTACCGCGAGGACATTCTCGAACTGCAGAAAATGATCGGCCGGGATCTGAGCGCCTGGCTCTGAACAAAAAGACGCGACATATCAAAACGGACGGGGGTTTCCCCGTCCGTTCGCTTTCACGCGCCGCCGCTCTTCAGAAGAACTGGCCGCTGAAGAGCGCATCCTCGAAAGAGGATATCTGGGCCTCGATCGGCAGGGACTGCCAGCCGGCAACGTCGCTGGTCTTGATGAACCGGTTCTGAAAATGGTTGGAAGTGAAAGATGCCGGATTAAGGATCAGCCGCCGGCCGGTGCCGGTCGTGTACCAGACCGCGCCGCTCGCCGAAGTCTTCAGCAATGATCCCGCCGGCCAGCCGGCCGTCAAGGCGGCCTGGTCGATCGGATCGCCCATGGTGAAATAGGCGAAGAGCGACGGATCGATGTCGATGATGTTGCGGTTCCAGTTGGCGCCGCCGAGGATGCGCGCCGTGGCCTCGTCCTTGATCCAGCGCAACTTATGCCCGTTCGGCTCGACGTAATAGGTCTTGGGGTCGGAAGTGATCTTCACCCAGTAGGTGCCCGGACGCACCAGGACCGGGCCGCCAAGCGCAATGCTGGACAGAATACTGGCCGGTATGATCTGGACCTCGTCGAAATTGGAATACCAGCTGTAGAAGACCTTCTCATTGACGAATGAATGGCGCTTGGCGTCGAGGCCGATATAATAGACTGCCTCATCCTCATGCGTCAGCGGATTGCTGTCGTCGGGCAGCTTAACCAGGGCGTCGACCGGGAAATTGTGCGGTAACTGCTGGTCAGCCTGATCGCGCGTCAGCTGGCCGGTCCAACCCAGACTTTCCTGAGTCTGATCGTTGCTGGCCGGCGGATTGTTGTTGGTCGGGGGCGGGGTCGTGCCGCCACCACCACCGCCGCCACCACCACCGCCGCCACCACCACCGCCGCCGCTGGGAACCTGCGTACCGAGGATAGAAAAGTCGGCAGCGCTGAACGATGAAGCCAGTACGGTTCCGCCGGCGCCCAAGGCCTCAACTTTTACCCTGGCCTGAAGCGAATAGACGTCCGGCACGGACCAGGTGTAAGAACCGCTATTGAAAGTCGATGCCGTTATGACCGTCGGATAGGTCGCGCCGCTATTGGTCGACAGCGACAAGCGGATGTTTTGGACATCAGTGCCGGCCGCGGCCCAGAGGACCTGATAATCCGAGCCGGGGTTCAGGGACTCGCCGCCGTTGGGTGTGCTGAGCGAGGCGCTGGGCGGGATCCTGCCGCCGCCACCGCCGCCGGAAACCTGGATGGTGAAATCAGCGTCGCTGCTGTCGGAAGCCAGTATCGCGCCGTCGCCATCCAGAGCCCGGACCCTTATCCGGGCCTGGCTGGTAGCTGAAGGCGGAACGGTCCAATCATAGGAGACATCGGTCGAGGGAACGTCAGCCAGGGTTTGATAGGTCTCGCCGCCGTCGGGCGAGAACGAAACGCGGAAACCGGCGGTGAGGCCGCCGCCGCCGTTCCAGGCCACCTGCTTGACGGAGCCGGCCCCCAAGGTCTCGCCGCCGTTAGGCGCCGTGACCGTGACGCCGACCGGGACGGAGAAAGACGCGTCGCTGATGTCCTCTACCGTTTCCCAGGCGCCCGGTCCCACCGGCACATAAGCGACGCCGCGGATCCGGACATTTCCCCCCGTGGCCGCCTTGGGCACGGTCCAGGCGTAGGATCCGGGTGAGGGATCCAGGCCGCCGGCGATGGACGCCCAGCCGCCCTCGCCGACCGCGTAAGATAGGTCGACATGATCGATAGCGGTGCCGGCGATCGTCCAGGTGATGTCATGCGTCGAGCCGGTATTCCAGGTTTCCTCGCCGTTGGGCGAAGTAATGGTGATATTGGGGCTGACGGTGAAATCGGCGTCGCTCGCGTCAGTTGCCACCAGCTGCTGCTCATAAGCGTTAGTGGCATAGAGATCGGCCAGGACCCGGACATGGGAGCTGAAGATATCCCCCGGGATGGTCCAGAAGTACGTTCCCGAGGCGGCCGGAACCATGTCGACGATCGCGGCTGGTTCGTTCTGATCGACCTGATAGGAGAGACGGACCTTGCAATCGGTACCCCCATCGCCGCACGGTATGGTGCCGGCGGTGGTCCAGGTGATGTCGTGGACCGTGCCGGCCCGATAACTCTCACCGCCGTTGGGCGCGGTGACCGTGACGGTCGGCGCCGGGTTGATGATGGTATGCGCCCAGCTCAGGACCGGCGTTTCGAGCGGCCAGACGATGCCGCCTTCAATGCCGCCCGGACCGTAGGCTTCAAGCTTGAACCAGGCGCTGGACGAAGTGACCTCCGGAACGGTCCAGTTGAACACCTGGTTCTCGCCGACCGGCAGTCCCGACGCGATCTCATAATAGCCGCCCTGGGGATCGTTGATGTCAGGCAGGAACATGATCCTGACGCTGGAGATGCCGGTGCCCACGGCCGAATATCCGATGTCGAGCGACTGGCCGGCGAACAATATCTGCCAATCGCGCGGCGCGTTGAACAAGAGGCTCTTGGCCACCTCGATGGCGAAGGAGGCGTCGCTGACGTCGGTCACTTCCGGGCTGAAGGAAGCGTCCGCGGCATCCAATCCTTCGATCTTGACGCGGGCGTTGGCCGCTTCGGCGTCCGCGGGGACGGCCCACTCGTACGAGCCGGTGTTATCGATGGGGCCGGCGATGTCCAGCCAGGAGCCGGGCTCGCCGTCCGCTTTCGAATACCACAGGCGGACCCGGGGGATGATACTGCTGGAGTCCCAGGTGATCTGATGGACCGAGCCGGTATAAACGGTCGTGCCGCCGTTGAACGAGGTCAGCGACAGCGCCGGCATGATCCGGACGTCCCGCGTAGCCGCGTCCAGCAGCGCGCCCTCGAAATCCATGGCTTCAACCCTGACCTTGGCGTCGGTCGAGAGCAGATCGCCCGGGACCGCCCATTCGTATGAGCCGGTGTTGAACAGGTTGCCGTTGATGAAGGTCCAGGCCTGGCTCTCGGCCGTCCAGAAACTGAGGCGGATATAGGACAGATCGCTGCCTTCCGCCGACCATTGCAGATCATAGGTCGAACCTGTCGGTATGGTGTCGCCGGGATCAGCCGGATTCACGATGGAAACGCTCGGCGGCACGTAGATGGAGAAGTTGGCGTCGCTGATGTCGCTTGCCAGCACCTCGTCCGACGCGTCCAGGGCTTCCACTTTTATTCGGGCGCGATACGTGGTCTTGTTGTCCACGGTCCAGCTGAATGGGCTGCCATCGGTCCAATTGCCGTTTTCGACGGTCGGGAAGGTCGAGCCGCCGTTGGTGGATAAGGAGATGCGGACATGGTCGATGCTGCTGGCGCCGATGGCCGTCCAGGTCACGTTATGGAGATCATAGGCGGTCAGGGCCTCGCCGCCGTTGGGCGCGGTCAGGGTGATATCGACCCAAGTTACCGAAACGTCGGCCGTCTGGATATTGCCCGCCAAGTCGGTGGCTACGGCCGTGATGGTATTAGCGCCCTCGGCGAGCGGAATGCCGGGACAGGACCAGTCGCCGTCCTGCAGGCCGCAGAGAGTCTGGCCGATCGTGACCGAAACGACGCCGGAACCGCCGACATCAGAGGTCGTGCCGGAAACGTCGATCGCGGCGTCCGGGGTGAGCGTCTGGTCGGCCGGAGCAGTGATGGCCAGGTCGGGAGAGATCGAATCGCGGTTGACCGCGATCGAAGCCGTGTCGCTGTTGCCGGCGGCGTCGGTGGCCGTGGCCGTGACGGTGTTGGCGCCTTCATCGAGAGCTACGCCAAAGCAGGACCAGTTGCCGCCCTGCAGGTCGCAGGAGTTGCCGCCGACCGTGACTGAAACGACGCCGGAGCCCTGGCCGTCATCGGTCGTGCCGGAGACGTCGATCGCGGCATCCTTGGTCAGCGTCTGGTCGGCCGGAGAAGTGATGGCCACGTTCGGAGCGATCATGTCGCTCGTGACCGTGATCGAAGCCGTGGCGCTGTTGCCGGCAACGTCCCAGGCCGTGGCCGTGAGCAGGTTACCGCCCTCGGATAAAGGAAAGTCGGCGCACGTCCAATCGCTGCCGAGGAGCGAACAGCCGGTGCCGTTGACGTCGACCGAGGTCAGGCCGGAACCGCCCGGCTCATCGGAAGCCGTGCCATAAACCGTGACGGAAACGCTCTGAGTCGCGGTCTGGTCCGCCGGTCCCGTGATCGCGATCGACGGGGCGGTCACGTCCTGGGTCGCGGCGGCATAGGTCGACAAAGAAGTGGTGGAGAACGAGCAGAGACCGCTGGTCACAAAACAGGTCGCGAATTCCACCCAACCGCCGCCCTGCGGTATAAGCATCATCCTCAAACCGCCGCCCCCCGGCGACTGGTGAAAAACGGTCAGGGTCTGGCCGTCGTAATCCGATCCGACAAAGATATTTATGGTCACAGCCGGATTGACCGTCAGCCCCAGCGCGGGCAGGCCGAACTGAACGGAGCCGTGGGACACGAACGCGGGCGGGATACCATCAGTGGGGACGCCGGAGGCCGCGGCTAGATCGGCAAAACTGGTATTCTCGCCGGCACTGAGGGTCGTCCCGGCAGGTATGTCGACGGAATCGCCGCCGATGCTGAGATGGATCGCGAATGGAAAACTAACCTGATCGGTCGATCCGATATCGATGCCGTTCGGCACCAACAGACCGGCTTGGACCAGACCGGGCAAGCCGCTGACATCGACGTCATAACGGTCCTCGGCCTCGACATAAGCGCTCCCGCCGGAGCCGTTGTCAATGAGTAAGCCGTAACCGTAACCGTATTTGTACTCGCCGGCATCATTGGACGGCACCCACATCACGCAAGTCATCGTGAAAGGCGGGAACGGCGACGGCATCCACATCGCGCATTCCGTTCCCGTATCGGCTTCCCGATAACCGGCCAGGTTTCCGCCATCCCAGCCGTAACCTAAACCGTAGCCGTAACCGTAGCCAAAGCCATAACCGACCGGCCCGTCCTGGCGGGCGAACTGGCCGTAGACGCTCGGGCCGAAAAGTAAAATGAAAAAACCGGCCATTAAAGCCGAAAATATGGCTTTAGCCAGCCGAGTTTCACGTTTAATGGGGACAGCGACGTTCATACCGATCAAAATAATTTTTTACCACATAATGATATCAACAATCCCTAAAAATAACCATCTATCAGCCTTATCCACAATCATCATGATCGGATCCGGCTCGAACCGGTCCCATAACAGATCAGACGGGGCTGGCGCCCCGTCTGATCGTCGATCGTTTGGATTGTCCTCTAGAAGAACTGGCCGCTGAACAGCGCGTCCTCGAAGCCGCTGATCGGCGTGCCCGGAGCCAGCTCCTGCCAGCCGGCGGCGTCGCTCGTGAGGACGAAGCGGGACTGGAAATGGTTGGCCGAGAGGGCCGCCGCGCTCATGATCATGCGCTTGCCGCTCGCGGTGGTGTACCAGACGGTGGCGTCGGCGGAGGTCCGGACCAGGGCGCCGGCCGGCCAGCCGGTCTTCAGGCTGGATGCGGTTATCGGCTCGCCGACGGTGAAGTAGGCGAAGAGCGACGGGTCGACGTCGAGGATGTTGCGGTTCCAATTGGCGCCGCCGAGGATGCGCGCCGTGGCCTCATCCTTGATCCAGCGCAGCTTGTGGCCGTTGGGTTCGACGTAATAGGTCTTGGGATCGGAGACGATCTTGATCCACTTCGTGCCCGGCCGGACCAGGACCGGAGCGCCGAGCGGGATGCCCGAGAGCACCGAGGGCGAGATAATCCTCACTTCCCGGTAATCTTCGTACCAGGTCTGGTAGGTCTGAGAGTCGTGGAAGGAATGGCGCTTGGCGTCGAGGCCGATGTAATAGACGGTCTCGTCCTCATGGGTCGCGGGGTTGTTGTCGTTCGCGAGCTTGACCAGGGTGTCGACCTGATAGCTCGGCGGCAGCTGCTGGTTGGCTTCCTGGCGCGACAGGGGCGCGGACCAGCCCAGCGGATGCTGACCGGACGGGGGCTGCTCGGGCGTCGGGGGCGGGGTCGTGCCGCCGCCTCCGCCGCCGCCGGCGGTCGCGGAGGTGATGGTGAAGCTGCCGCTGTCGGAATTGACCATCGGCGTCCCGGAAACCAGGCCTTCCGCCCGGATCCTGGCGCTCGTCGTGGCCGCGGCCGGCACGATCCAGTCGAAGTAGCCGCCCGTGGCGTTATCGGCCAGCCGCATCGGATAGGTCGCGCCGCCGTCGGTCGAGAGCGAGAGCCGGACGCCGTCGACGTTGCCGCCGATGCCCCAGAGGACGCGGAAGGTGGACCCGGCCGCGAGCGTCTCGCCGCCCGCGGGCGCGCTCAGGGCGATCGAGGGCGTGCGATGGCCGCTGGTGATGGGCGCGCCGTCGATGGCCGCGAAATCGGAAAGATGGGTCGTCGAGAAAGCGCAGATCCCGTCATTCACGACGCAATTCGCCAATATGGTCCAGGGCTCGCCGGTCTCCCTCGTGAACCTGTCAGTGACCGAATCGCTCGACACCCTGGTGTAGACCGGCATTTCCCAATCATTGAAATCCGTTCCGACATAGATGCCGATCGTGATGGCCGGATCAACGGTCAGACCGAGACCGGGTAAGCCGAAGTTGACGGTGCCGCGCAGGTCGTAGTTATATTCCAGGCCGCTGATATCGATCTCGGTAGCGCCGGTCAATTCACTGAAATTGGTTCTCGGGCCGGTAGAAAGAGTGGTGTCCTTGGGAATGTCAACGTAGGTGGAGCCGTCACGGGAAAGGTCGATGCGCGTGTGGTGCATGAATCGGACCGCACTGGTGTTCCCAATGTCCAGGCCGTTCGGGACCATCAGGCCGGCTTCGACCAGGTTGGGAATGTAGTAGACGGGGATGTTGAATCGGTCTTCAACGGCATCGTAGGAACTCGTCACCTCACTACCGTTGTCCAGCAGACGGCCGAAGCCGTAGCCCTGCGTGAAATCCCAAAGATTCGTTGATCTCAGCGTGAACGGAGCGAACGGAATGGCGCTGGCCTCGTAGAAGCCGCCGTCGCTTTCAGTATAGGTGAACCTTTCCGCGAAGGGTGCTTTGACATTCGCGACTCTGACCCTATTGTAACCCGGCGTGGCCGTGGCTTTGGTGCCGTCGGCGTTCTCGACGCCCTGGGTAATGGTCTCTGAACCGTCATGGAAATTGACGTAGTCAGTATGCACCTCGATGACGTTCGTACCCTCGTGCAGTTGGATCTGGAAAGAAGTGTCAGCGGCGCCGTGATTACAGCATTGGGCGATGTCCTTATAGTCGACGACGAACGTGCGGTTAGGCGCGGTGCCGAAGGTCTGGTAACTGACGGTGCCGTTCCCCTCAGGATAAAGGTCGGTCCAGATTCCGGCGATCAGATTATTCGGCGTGCTGGTATTGGGGATGGACTGACCGCTGCAGCAACCATTGTTGTCCTCGCCGCCGAAAGTGATGAAACCGTTGCTGCTGACGGAGAAATCGTTATAGTCGTTACCGTAGAATCGGAATTGGAAAGGCAACTTAAAGGGCCCGACGACGTTGTCATCATCAAGTTCTTCAGCATCGACAACGGTCGCGGCTCCGCCCAACGCCACGGTTTTATAGCCGGCGAAAGTACCGCCCTCCCAGCCGTAGCCGTAGCCATAGCCGTAGCCATAGCCATAGCCATAGCCGATAGGGCCGTCGACGCGATAAAAATGCCCGTAGACGCTCGGGCCGAACAGTAAAATAAAAAGCCCGGCTACCATCACCGAGAATAACGTCTTGGATAATCCTTTTTCAGTAATATTTGGCTTCATAACCCCAATTATATTATTGATCGCATGATGATTTATTACCTAATTAATTATACCAAGTAAGGCGCAATCAGTCCAGCTTAAACAACTGTGGATATTTTACCGCTTCTTTTTGCTTAAATAAAGCGGCGGACTGGCTGGACACGGTTATCACCAAAAAATAGAAAGCGAATATGGCGAATTGATCCGCAACCGCATTATTACCCAGCCACGACGCCACCGGACAGACCAGTAACAGCGCCAGCGCCAAAGCGATGGCTATCCTGGCACCAGCGGTAAAAAACAGGATCGTGGCCAGGGCGTAGATCAGGACCAGGGTCTCCCACGGGTTCGCGCCCAAGAACAGGCCCAGGCCGACGCCCAGGATCATGGTCGCCAGTTTTGCGTTCGTGACCGGCCGCCAGCGCCGCGCCGCGGCCGCGGCGGCGACCAGCGACGCCGCCACCCCACCCAATGACTTCCTGAGGCCTAATTCCCGAACCCGCCGGCTCCCGAGGCTTATGGCGCCCAGGATGACGACGGCGCCGTGGAACGCCGGCCAGTAGATCGCGACGCTCCAGGATGGCAGGAAGACCGCCAGGACCAGGGCGGCGGCATAGAAAGCCAGCAAAAACGGATAATAACGGGCGATATCGTCCAGCACCAGTTCAAAAACAAGCCGAACACTGATTTTATTCGATGGTCTTGATGACTTCATATAGCCTAAGATTTTCGGTCTCCGAAACTGACCGGAGTTCGGTCAGGCCGTCCAGCCAGGAATATATCCGCCAATCGGCTTCCTTGGCCAACAGCACGTAACGGATGTCCAGACTGCCGGACCGCAGCAGATCGGTCGCGCCGCGCCGCGACAGCCAGTCCTGAATAGCCTCTGACCGCGGATCGCCGCTGTTGTCGTAGATGCCTTTCCATTCCATGTTCGTGCCCTGGATCACCGGGCAGCGGAAATACTCTTTGGCCGGCGCGGCGATGATGCCGCCGGCCCAGCCGAAGCTCATGTACATATGCCACGGCAAAAAAAGGACGGAACCCTGACAACGGCTTTCCCCGGCCAAACGCTGATCGATCTCCGCCCAGTCGGCGGGGAACGGCCTGGGACTGACCTGCCCGGCCAGGCCGAAAAGCAGCAGCGGCGCCTGCATGATCATCACCCCGGCCAGGAACAGGGCACTGACGGACCGGTTGGCCTGGATGATCTTCAGCCTGAATAACTGTCGCGCTCCGAGCGCCAGGAAGAGCGCGTAGACCGCGGCGATGACCGCCGTCCATTTCTGGGTCTCGCGCATCCCTTTGTAGAGAGGCAGGTGGTCGAACAGCCAGTAGGTCAATTCGCTAGCGACCGGCACGCGGATACCCACCGCCAGGATGACGGCGCCGGCGAACACGGCCAGCAGTCCGGCGGTCAGACGGCGCGTCCGCCGCTCGCGCCAGCCGGCGACGACGCCCCAGATGATCAGCGGCAGCAGCACCAAAAAGCCCCTCCCCCACCCCGGCATCGCCGCGCCCAGGTCCAGATAACGCAATTGGTCCTTGCCCCAGAATCCCGACAACATGAGCACGTTGCGCAAGGCGTCCGCGCCGCTGGCGCCCGAGGTCTGAAAAGCGGCGAGATCCTGACGCTGGATCCCGGCGCTGATGGAACGGCCAACCTCGCCAACCTCGCCGAACGAAGCGGCGATCCAGTTCAGGTTCAGTGCGACGATGATCAGCGCCATGAAGGAGAAATGTCCCAGCGCCCGCCGCAGCGTCCGGGGATCGCGGCCGAGGAGAACCAGCGCCAGGGACAGCGCGGCGAACGCCCCGAAGAAAAACACGAAATGCGGCGAAAATTGGACGGCGAGTCCGGCCCACAGGCCGGCCCGAACCGCACGGCCCGCGCCCTGGTCCGGATATTCGAGCAGGTCGCCGACGGCCAGGAAAAGAAAACCGAGCGCGGCCACGATGCCGACCTGGCCGTAGCCCATGCGGTCATAGACGAACGGATTGAACAACGCGAACAGGCTGACCGCGAACACCAGCCGCTTGTCCTCCAGGAAACGTTCCGCCAATCTCTTGCCTCCCAGGACGACGGCGAGAAGCGCGGCGCTGATGTACGACTTCTCTATCAGATCGACGGGGAAAATGACGGCCAGACATCTGACGGCCAGCTTCAGCAGAAAAGAATTGTCGCGCCAATCATAATGTAGGTTCGGTCCCCAGCTCATGTCGGTGAAAAAAAGATAACCGGGCCGCGCCAACCAAGGCAGGGCGATCGCCAAGACCGCCGCGAGATACGGGCCGTATTCCTTGAGCCATTTTTTCATTGCGGCGGCGTTCATACGGGCGCGACATCAGGCGCCCGGCGGCGCTTTCTCCGAAAATATTCGCAGGCTAATAACGACAGACATCCCAAAAGGGCGGCCGCGGATACCATGGAACCGGCGACAAAGACGCCCTGCGGCCAGAAATACAAGGTCAGTTCGGCGTCGATGCTCCCGTCCGGATCCACCCGGCATTGGCCGTCGCGGCAATGGGCGCGGATATCTTCAGGATCAAGGAGGAACGAATTGAAACCGACGGCATTTTTTGAATGCCGATCGTCCGGGAAAAAATAATCCCGCCCGCCGAACAGGGCCGCCGTCCAATTGAATCCGCCGGCGTGCAGTTTCCATTGCGGGTCGAAGACGTCGGAAAAATTCAGGAACGCCGGCGCCGCCAAGCCGCGCAGCGAAACCCGGTACTCGCTGGGCGAAACCGCCTGGAAAGCCGCCTCTTCGAAGGGCACCCTGGACTCGAGCGACTCCTTTTCCCGAGTCAGGTAAATGTGCGGCTTGGCGCCCTCATTCTCATAGACAGCGAAGCCCCCGGCCCCGCTGTCCGTCTTCCTCAAATAATTCAGCTTGTCCAATTCGGCGACGAAATAATCGGCCCCGAGGCCGAGATTATAATAGACATTCTCGCCGCTGTCGGCTCCTTCCATGGGTACGATGACGTATTTTACCGCGGCCGCGTCCAGCAGGTTATCCAAGTAGACTTTTCCCAACGAGTACGGTCCTTGATCCCCCGTCGTCGGATCTACATCGTGACCCGCGGCTTCGACGGACTCCGTCACCGCCAGATCGTCAAGTTCGCCGGCGTTGATCTTCGGATGCAGATTAGTGCTCATCAACCATCGGGAAGAGCGAGGCACGGTCAACAGCCTAAAATACCCGGGCTGCCGCCCGATCGTATCGTTGAGGGCGAGGTAGGGCGGCGGCACCTGGCGTTGACGGAACATCTGGTCGATCTCGCCGGTGATCAGGGGTTTGGCGTTCCAGGCGAACAACAGGGCAATGACCCCGATCAGCGCGTATTTTGCCGGTGTCTGCCATTTTCTCCGGACGGGATAGGACCACACTGATCCGACGCCGGCGCCGATGAGCACGGCGTAACCGATGACGATGAAAAAATAAAATTTTGTCGCTTCACGGAAGGCGTTGAAACCCGGCAGATGATCGTACAACCAGTGATATATCCACCCTCCGGGCGGGTCGCCCTGTTTAGCCAGGAACGCGCCGAGCAGCGCCAAAAAAGCGAAAAAAAGAACGCGGGCGTTCTTCCGGTTAAGCCACGCGCCAAGGAACGCCGCGATCGGAATTAGCCAGAAACGCGGCGGTATCGGCTGCGCCTTGAACCACTCCAGGCTGCCGCCGGTCCAGAAAGGCATGAACAAGGCGAGGGCCGACCTCAAATTCCAAAATTGGCCCCCGAAAAATTCCATGTTGAGCATGCTGCTGCCGGCGAGGCCGCTGCCGAACAGCGTCGGGAAGATCCAGAATGAATTGAGCAGGACCAAAACAACCAGCGGCGACAGCGCCGCCGCCGCCCGACGCGCCGCGGTCTTCGGGCCCGAAACGCGCCAATCGGCCGCGCCCGACGCCAGCGCGCAGAACAGCACCACCCAAGCGGCGATGTAGGCCACCCGCAGATCGAGGAAACCGGACACGGACATCAGCAGACCGGCGAGGACCGGCCAAGCCGGCCCCCTCCGTTCCAGGCCGTTGAAAAAAGCCCACAATGACAGGATGGCGAAACCGCCGGCCGCCGGAAGAAGATAATGACCCTGCGTGTCTATGGCCAGATAGTAGGTATTGAAGGTCACGATCAGGGAACCGACGACGGCTCCGGCGGTGGAACCGGTGATCTTCCTGATCAGGACGAAGCCGCCGATCACCAGCGTCAGGACCATCGGCCAAAATACGAGAATAGGATCGGCAAAATTCGTGTCGAATCCGAGGGCGGCGAAGACCCGGTAGGCCAGGTTCAACGGCAACCTCCAGAGGAACGGGTCGACGACGCCGAAGCTCCAGTCGGGCCTCCAGATCGTCAAAATGGTCCGGCTGATCACCGTCTCCTTGAAAGTGAACGTCCAATCTCCATGAGTGTAGATCGCGAAAGAGAACCAGCGGCGGTAGACGACGGCCGCGAACAGCAGCAGCGGCAGCAACGGCCAATTTTTCCTGATAAAATCCTTCATGATTCGCGCGATATCACAGCATAAAATGCCTGAATTCGATGGAACCGGCTATTCTCGACCAAACGAATACTGGGAAATACATTACCAGCATCAGCAGAGTTTTGCACCTGTCCTGAACTGACAGGCGGGCGCCGGCGGTGCGGTTCAACAGGCAATAACGGTAAAAATAGCCCAGGAAGACCGCGGCGGCGGCGACGGCCGCTGATCCGATAATGAGCAGACCCCGCCTCCAGTCAAACGCCAGCAGGACGACTGCGGCGATAGCGGACGACAACACGACCGCCGTCGCCGGCGATATCCGCCGGAAAATGAGCGGCCGGAAAACCGGATGAATGGCTTCAAATACCCTGTCGCCATACAGCTTGTGGAGCAGGATCTCGTTCTTCCTGGCCAAGGCCCGCCTCACGACCGCTTTGCGGGTGAAAGTATTGGGCGGGTGAACGATCTTCGCTTCCGGAATCATATGCAACGGGTGGCCCATTTTTTCCAGCCTCAGTACCAGATCGAAATCCTGCCCGACATAACCCTGAAAAGATTCATTGAAATAAACTTTGCCGACCTGGGCCGTGTCATAAGCGAGATTGGCCGTGACCCCGATGTGGCCGGCCGGCGCCAGCCTCCAAGGAAATATCATCAGATCATCGGTGCTTATTGCTCCGCCGATCACGGCGTGCCCGGCGCCGACGACGGCCTGAAATACGGCCTTGAGCCAGCCCTGGTCGACAAGGCAATCGGCGTCGGTAAAGGCTATGACGCGGCCGGCCGCATGGGTGATGCCGACATTGCGCGCCGGACCCGGACCAAAACTGCGGGAACGGTCGCGCCGAAACCAGCTGAAACGCAGCCTGGTGCCGGCCTGGAATTCTTTCAGAATATCGGGTACGGCGTCGGTCGAACCGTCATCAACGACAATGACCTCGAATTTGTCGCGGTCATAGTCCAAGCCCTCGAGCGAGCGCAGGGTCGCCGGCAGGGTCTTAGAGAAATTATAGGTTGGGATGACGACGGTGGCCTCAGTCATCATTTGTTCGCATTAGCGCTTCGTCTGCGGCGCATGACGATAGTGTCGCGGTACAAAAGAAAAAAATACAGCGCGTAAAAGAATTCGGCCTTTAAATGGAACCATGACCCGTATCGGACCGATCTCTTCACGCCGGTCCATAAATGGACCGCGAAACTGCCGAACATGCCGAGCAGCAGCGGATGCCTCAGCCTGGCGCGGTTGGGGAAATCCCAGTGATCCTTCCCGTAATTCCATTGGGGGATCTCCCGAAAATCCCGGGTGAGCTGCTCGGCATGATGGCCGCGGAAATACCGCCATTTGGTCGCGAACGCTTTCCAGGTGAAGTTCGGATATCCCGGTTCGTGCATCAGGGCGTAGTCGACCCGGCGCGTCACCACTGACGCGTCTTTAGGTTTGGCATATTCATGCAACGCCCCGATGAAATAGACCCGGCTTTTCTTGAACAGGGCGTCCTTATAGGTCCCGAAATAACGCCGGCCTTTTTCATACAACGGCCAAGCCAGGTCGTAGATGTCGGCATCGCCGGCCAGGAGCCCGGACAGCTTCTCCCGGAGTTCCTCGGACAGGTATTCATCGGCGTCGATCTGCAGCACCCACTCGTTCCTGGCCAGCCGATACGCTTCCGGACGATGCCATTCGGAAAAGCCGGCCCGGGGCCTGATAAAGATCTTGTCCGTATAGCGGCGGGCGATGTCGAGTGAGCCGTCGGTACATTCGCCGTCATGGATGACCAGGATCTCGTCGGCGAGGTCGGCGCACGATCGCAGACACCGCTCCAGGACGTAGGCGTTATTATGAATGACCGCAACGACGGTCAGCGGCAATTTCGGTCCGACCCGGCGGCGGACGACGGCCGCGTCGGCCCCGGCGGAGGCCGGCGGCGAGCTTTCGGCTTTTTTTGCCGTTTCCGGATCGCGTTCAACGACGCCGTAAACGCTCAATAAGTCGTTCATAAACTTCCTGATGGACAGAAAAATTGTCCGTTGAATATTTCTCGCGCAAGACCGCCCTGGACTCGTTGAACACCGCCATCCTGCCCGCCCGCCGCATTTCCCCGAACAGCCCGTCCACGGCCCGCAGAATGGTGGCCGGCTTGAGATCGCCGATCACGCGGTGATGCCTGAATTCCCTGATGTATTCAGGGACGCCCCCGACATCCGTGCCGACGACCGGCAAACCGAAGGCGTAAGCCTCGAGATTGACGTTACCCGAACCCTCCGTCCAGACCGAACTCATCAAAAAAATATCATTGGCCAGATAATGCTTCCAGAGTTCGGGCTGGTCGACGCGGCCAAGATAGCGCAGACACTTGGAAGTTTTGGCGAACGCGGACAGTTCCCGGCAGATCTGATCTTCCGAGTCGCCGATCATCGTTATCGAATACCGGCCGCTCAGGCCGCGATCGTCGATGTGGGCCGCCAGCCGCATGATCTCCCTGACGCCCTTGTCGGCGATGACCCGGCCCACGAACAGGACGCGTACGTTGTCGGCGGCGTACGGCCGCCTGAGCCCCTCCTCGATATCGACCTGCCGATCCAAGGCGTCGGTATCGATCCAAAGTTTGTACGGCCTGACCTTTTCCGGAACCAGCCTGAACTCGGATATCAGGGCTTCGGCCGAAGCCCGGGAGACGCACAAAGACGCGTCGACGCTGAGGAGCAGGCGGCGGAAAACGAGATCGGCCAGCCGGAATCCCGAGCGGCGGAGTATGACGCCGTTGATGAAGGTGACGCCGATCATTTCCTTGCTGAAGATGAGCCGCCGGCAGATCAGCGCCGCGAGGATGGCCGTAAAAGTATAACACTGCAGGATCACGACCTTGCCCCTGTTGGCTTTGACCCTACTGGCCGTCGCCGGCAGCAGCCGGCAGAACCAGATGACCGCGTTGACCGCCATCTCGATCTTCTCCGCCGGGCCGATCCCCTGGATGCCGCCGTACAGCCGCGGGGTCTGCGTCACTTTTTTCGGGTCTGACAGGCGCAGGCGGCGGTCTTTGATCCGATGGACCGGAATGCCGCAGCCACGATCGAATTCTTCCGCCGCGGACCGCTCCTGGCGGGAAAAACAGACGATCTCCACGTCCGACAGGCCGCGCTTCAGGATCTCTTGAGACAAATGGTAGATGGATACCTCCTGGCCGCCGCCGCCCGGTAAAAAATTCTGGGCGAGGACGATGGTGACGACCGGCGGATATTTACCGTTGCCGGCATTATTCATATCGTCCTTCCGCCGAAAGCGGATGAGCCGCGGTCAAACCCGGACACCCGACGACGCGGCACAGATGATCGGCTATGCGCGCGCAATTCCGGTCGTCCTGATGGTCGTTGAATTCCGCTTTCAGACGCGCCCGGTCGGCGGCATAACGGTCCGATCCGCTCATCAGCTCGTCGAGCAGCGCGAGTACCTGCGGCCAATCGCCGGCCTTGGGTCCGGCCGTCACTGACCCGTAGTCATAATTGAATCCTTGTTTCCGATCGTACTCTTGGAGATCGAAGGCGGTGAAGATGATAGGGCGGTCCAGAAGCAGAAAATCGAAATAGGCGTTCGAGTAATCGGTCAGCAGGATGTCGAAATACGGCAGCAGGCGGGCCGCGTCAACCTGGTCGGGAATGAGATCAATGAACTCGCTGCGCCGCGGCGATCCGGCGCGTTGGCGCGTCCTGGGGTGCAGCTTGATAAAAAGCCTGGCGCCGCGTTCCCGCAGGAAACGTTCCATCACTGACTGATCGAATCCGTGGGCCGCGAACAGGTCGTGAGGATAAACGCGCCAGGTCGGCATGTAGAGGACCAGCCTCTCGCCCCGCCCCCGATCGGACATGAATGATGTCTTGGGGGCGCGGAGCAGCTCGTCGTTCCGCGGGTGGCCCAGGACCTTGATGCGGTCCGGCTCGATATTGAACCTCTCTTTCCGCTTGAATAATTCCACGTTCTTGGCCGAATTAGTGAACACCAGATCGTATTCCCGCCCGAGATAGACCAAGAAAACGAACCGCAGGGCCCTGACGTGCCACGGCCCGCTTTTGAGGTTGTACTTCTTGAGGGACGTCCCGTGCCAAAGCTGCACTTTCAGGCCGCGCCGCGAGAATAGGTAGGCCGTCAGCGGCAGGTCAAGCCGCGAAGAACACTCGATCAGGACCCCGGCGACCGCGCTCAGCCAAATGCCGGCAAACGAATAAAAAAGGTGCGCCTCCAGTCCCTGGCTCCTGATCATGCGGCAAACGGCCGCATCCCTGGTCAGCCACACCGCCCTGACGCCGATCTTGTTCCGGGAAACATATTCAAAAAGCGCCCTCGAATTGTCCGTGTACAATCTGCCTTGCCAACCGCCGAACAGCCACAGATTCGGCCTTTTAGGCACGAGCCGGCTCGCCAAATGCATCGGAAAGAAAACCAGTCCGAGCATGATCTTGATGACGTTTTCGACCGGCGGATCAGATCTGGTCATAGGATCAACCTCTGGCCGATGTCATGGCAATGGTCCGCGCCGATACCAGATCGTCCGGCTGGTCTATCTCCTGCCAACTGTCCGCCCCGATGGCGATGACGCCGACCTTTCCGCCTTCATCGACAAGCCGATTCACCAATGAATGCCACAAAACCCGCGGCCACAGGTTCTCCTCGGCCTTGACCATCTCCTCAAGAGAGTCAACGACGGCCCGGCGATATTCGGCGCCCCTGACGACCAGCAGGCCGGCGGACACCGCCGAACAACCGCGTCCGGCCAGGTCCTTGCCCACCCGCTTCACCGAAGAGCCTTCGCCGAGCCGGACCTTGATCTCATCCGGGGTGAACGCGGTCTTCTCGACAACGAGGAGATCCAGGCCGTTCCTTTCGCCGGTGCCGCGCACCGCCTTCTTCACGACGCCGCCGCTGAATACGTTGTCCCCGTTGGAGATGACGAAATCATCGCCGATCAAATGATCCCTGGCGATCCATAGGGATACGAGCGGTCCGGAGATATCGTACAGGGGGTTGAAGACCGTCTTGATCTTCATCGAACTTTTGACCCGGCCGACGAAATCCGATATTTTGTCCGCTCGATGGCCGGTCACGATGACGGCTTCCTGAAACAGACCGGACGATCCGAGATCGCCCAGCATCCTGTCCAGACAGCTCGAACCGTCGCCCAGATCCACCAGGACCTTGGGCAGCCCCGAAGCCAGTCTGCCCATCCTCCGCCCCAGGCCCGCTGCCAAAATGATCGCTTTCATACGCCAAAACTCTAGCCGCCGGGCGAGACAGGTCCCGCGCCGATGGCCAGCCACAGGCTATCCAGGCCGGCGGCCGCCAGTTGCCTGACCCGCGGCATCCTGGCGGCAAGGCCGTCAGCCACTTCACGCCGGTTCTGCTCCAAATAACTGACGGCGGCCAGCAGCGTGTCCCGAAAATCCGGACGGTCCAACAGCCCGCTGTCCAGCATCAGCCGGTCGTCATAATCCAGCAGTCGCAAAAGCCCCAGGAATTTGGGTTCGTAGCTGATGACCGCGAAAGGCACATGGCGGTCGCCGGCGAAGACCGCGGCATGCATCAGACAAGAAACGACGAATTCGCATCTCGAATAAAGTTCCTTGAGTTCGCGCGGGTCGGCTCCGAACGGCACGGTCCGGACGCCGGCTCCGACAAGCCGCGACAGCTCCGCGGCCATGGCGTCAGTGTTCGGAACATGGGAAACCAGGATTATCCCGTAGCCTTTCTGCCGCAGGAAAAGCGCTGTTTCAACCAAGGCATCCAGCAGCGTCCGCTGCCGGACCGGATCGGCATAAACCTTGAGCGTGATGGCGACGGACCGACCGGCCGAGAACAGGTCGTCCACCCAGGCGGCGCTTCTCGCGGCCAGGAGGAAAGCGGTGTCAGCCGTCCGGACGCAACGGGCCGAGAGGCCGAAGCGCCGCAGATAGTCGCAGGAGTTAGGCTCGCGGACGGCGACCAGCGCGCACCGCTTCAGGAACCGGGGAATGAGGAATCTGGACGCGGCGGAATCGAAAGGTCCGATGCTCTGGGCGAAGACGATGACCTTTTTGCCCAGCAACATCCCCAATAAATAGATATAGAGCCTGAACTGATAGTTGTAATTGGAGCTCAGGAACCCGCCGCCGACGCTGACGATGGCGGCGACCGACCCGAGCAGCCGGGCCTGCTCCCGCCGCGACGGACGGACCAGGATGTCGGCGGCTAGGCCGCAGCGCCGCAAGGCCGCCCATAACAGGAACGTCGCCGAATCGTACGAACCGCGGGCGATGACGGACAGCCAATTCCATGACGAAGACCGGTCGTACCTCTGGATATCGAAGATCCGGGGCACGACCCGATAACCGCTGAATTCCTTGAAGCGGGACAGGAACTCCGGATGCGACGACTCGATGACGATCCCGACATCTGGCCTTTCCCTGGCGAACGCCGAAACCGTGGACATCAATATGGCCACGTCACCCAGATTCAGCGCATAGCTGTCGGCAATGAGTATCGTCTCAGCGGCCGCGGCCATACAGACCCATCTTATATAACGCGTACACCGCGCCGGCGCCGCCGAACTCGCAGATCTTCATGAACAGCATGCCGGCATACAGCACGGGGTGTGCGGCAAAAAGCCGGCGCCTGCCGAAGAATAACGCCAAACGGCTCCACGGGCTCATCTCCCAGCGGCAGGCTTCGGGGTCTTTCTTCAGGAAGATATCCACCGAACGCGCATAGAACATCTTCTTGGATACGGTCTTCCGCAGCGTCAGGTGACCTTCATTGTGTCTGAGGTGACATGTCGTCCGTCCGATCTTTTTCGTCACCGCCCGTACCCGGATATCAAGATCCTTGTCCTCCGACAGGCACATCCGCTCGTCATGACCGCCGACCTGTTCATATAAGGACCGTTTGAGGCAGCGCAGCGATTCTATCCGATCGTCACCGTCGTAACATTTCTTTTCCAGCCACTTGCATCTGGCCCAGAAGGTAGTGCCGAAAGACTCCTCGGGGATGACCAGCGCGTCCAGTCCGCCGTCGATCAGGCGGACGCATTCCTGGAGCAGGCCGGCGGTGACCTCCATGTCCGAATCGAGATGCAGCAGGATGTCGCCGAGCGCCTGCCGCGACGCGGCCTTCCGGGCCTGACCGATGCCGGTGTTCTCGCGCAGATAACGGATAAGCATCCCCTTTTCGCGGAACGACCTCGCCAAGCCTTCGGCATCATCGGACGACCGGCGATCGTCGTTGATGACGACCTCAAAGTCGCGGAGCGATGAGGCGTTCAACGAAGCCAACAGTTCGCCGAGACCGATCCGGCTGTTGTAAGCCGGCACGATGACGGTCAGTCGCGGCGATTTAGCGGCGCCGGCCGGATGATCTCCGCCCATAGTGTTCATAATTCCGCCAGCCAGCGGCTGAAAGTACCGTAGGTTTCATCGTAATTCAGCGTCTTGCTCCACTCCCAGGCCCGGCGCCGCAGCCGGCCGTAGGTCTCCCGGTCCCGAAGGAGCTCGACGACGGCGCGGGCCAGCCCGGCCGGATCGTTGCTGGCGGTGATAAGTCCGGTCTCGCCATGCTGGACGCTGTCGCGCAGGCCGTCGATATCATAAGCGACCGCCGGCGTACCCTGGCTGTTGGCTTCCGGCACCACCAGGCCCCAGCCCTCCTGGACCGAGGCGGCGCACAAGACGTGCGCCCGGCGCATGAGCTCAAGCTTCTCCTTCTCGCTGACCCGGTCATGACAGGTGATCGAAGACACGTGGGGCGAGGCGGCGACCATCCGGCAGACCTCTTTGCCGTAGTCCCAGCTCATGTCGCCGGCGACGATCAATTTCAACTCCGGCATCTCCCGCTTGGCCAATTCAAAGGCCCGGACCACGTGATCGGTGCGCTTCATCGGGCGGACGCAGCCGAGTGCCAGCATCGTCGGATCGGGGTCCTTGACGGCCGCGGCCAGATCCGCGACGGGCGCGACGTTCAATCCGAGTCTCATGACCTCGACCCTTTCTTTCCTGAACCCGTACCTGACCAAGCCGGCTTTGGTGCTGGACGAAACGGTGATGGCCGTCCGGCCGCTCAACAACCACAGATATATCGGCTCAGCCAGGAAACCGATGATGTTCAACGGAAAAAACATCTGATAGAACCAGTTCATCCGAGTGAGTTGGTGGATAAAGATGCCGTTAGGCTGACGCACGAAGAAACGGCAAAAAAAGGGCATGGCATTGATCTCGTCGATGACCTTATCCGGCCAGTCGGACAGGTGCTTGCGGTAATAGATAAAGGCGCGCCAGTACACCGACCAGCGGTCGCCGACGCGGATGATCTCAAAACCGTCCCGTTCTTCCTGGGCCGCCCCGTCCCGGAACCCGGCCACGATGAATTTGACCTGGTGGCCGTCGGCGACCAGGCGTTTGGCCAGTTCCTCGTTGACCACTTCGGCTCCGCCGCCTTGCGGATTCCGGCGGTCTTTCCAGGTGAACCACAGCAGCTTCATACGGTTCGCGGGATCAATGTCCGCAGAAAATCGAATTTGTCGTCATAATAGACGGAATATTCATGGTCGCGGCAATAACGCTCGACGCCGCCGAGATACGCGCCGCGGCGTTCCTGGACGTCCTTGATGGCCCGCGACAGGCTGCCGGCGTCATAGTCGATGACGACCCCGGCCGAATATTTCTGAATAACCTGATGGAAACGCGTGACTTTGGTCGTGATGACCGGCAGGCCGTATTGCAGATAAAAGACCGCCTTGCCCGGAAAGGCGTAGAACATGCAGCTGTTGCCGTCCGGCTCGTACGGCGCCAGTCCAAGCTGCCAGCGGCCGACGACGCCGAGGACATCGGCCTCGTCGACATAGCCCAAGAACCTGACCCGGTCCGCCACGCCGTCGGCTTCGGCCCAGATCCGGAAATCTTCCTTGTTGGCCCCGTCCCCCATGATCTCGAGCCGCAGCGAGGGGTCGGCTTTCAGCGCCTGGTACGCCAGCCGGATGCCTTGGTACAGCTTAAGATCGCCGACGAAACCAAGCAAACCGGGAACCGGCGCGCCGGAGCGGGGCACCGGCCGGACGCCGAAATCGACCACGCCACGATAATACCCGGCTTTGGCCGGACCGGATATCCCCCGGTAAACGTCTTCGAGCGCCGTACCGAGATACAGGACGTGCCGGAGGCGGCGGTCGTAGTGATCGGCCATCAGATTATACAGATAATACAGGCCTTTCCTTGAAGGAAAATGATCGTACACCCAGAAGACCGTCCGGTCGTTCTTGAACAGGCGGGACAGCGAGTTCAGGACGCAGAACAAGGGATGGAAAGTGATGGTGATGGTCCGGCCAGGCAGCCTGAACCATACGGCATCAAGATAATATAATAAATAAAAAAAGTATTTCAAGCCGACGTTGCGTCCGCGGTACCAGGCGTAGCGGCGCTCGCGCTTCTTGGCGCCGTGCCTAAAGGTCTCCAGCAGGCACACCGGTTCCTGGAAACTGGGAGCGTACGAAAATACGAAAAGTTCCCGGGAATTCTGCCGGAAATATTCAAAAACGTTGCCGGTGTGTTTATTGATATGATGCGCTATCAAGAGTATCCGATCGTATCTCTCGGACCCGGCGCCGCCCGGTTTTGTCGTTGCCAGAGGCATATTATGATGAAGGCCTGATGGGGGCGGCGGTCTGGCCGGCCAGAACGGTCAGCCGGCGTCTCCAGATCAGGCGCAACCATCTGAAGATGAAAACCGCGAGCATGGCGGCGGTCCCGATCATGAAATCGCATATGACCGCCGTCAGGGTCGCGTGGTTCAGACAGGACAGGGCGAAAATAAGCGCCAGACCGGCCGCCCCGACCGCGGCGGTGAAATATTGCCGCAATGCCAGGTGATAGCTGAAGAACATATTCGTCACGGCGACGAGCAGCATCAGCAGACCGAGCGGCGGCAGCAAGCCGGCCGCAACCGCGTATTTGGACCCGATGAGCATCTTCAACACGAGTCGCGGCGCGGCCGTGAACAGGGTCAGGGTCGCCCCGCCGAGCAGCAGCGTGATAGCCAAGGCCTTGCGCAGGAGCGTTTGATGCTCATCCACCGTCTGACGCAGCTTGATCGAGGGCAGAAGCACGGCCGTGACCGAACCGGTGACGTACATGACTATCCTGGCGATGATGGCCACGCCGCCGTACAATCCGGCGTCGGTCGGCGGGAAAAAGTGCTTCACCACCAGCACGTCCGCCGTGCCCAGCGCCATGGTGGTGAGCGAAACGACCAGGATGAGCAGGCCGAATCTCAGTTCACCCTTCATCCGTTCGTCCAACCTGACTCTGACGCCTTGGACGTAACGGAAACCGGAGCGGCTTCGAGCATAGACATAAGCGAAACCGACGAGCATCGACGCAACAACGCCGGCGATGGCCCCGAAAGACCTCAGACCCAGCCAAACCAGGAACGCGGCCAGCAGCAGGCGCGCCGCGGAGGTCAGGATATCGGCCAGCACCGTCGCCTTGAAATCCAGCATCCCCCTCAGGTAAGCCCGGCGGAAACCGAACCAGGCGCTGATGAGCACTGACGGCGCCAAGGCGATGAACGGCCAGAAGGATTGGAACCGAAAGAATTCCTGCAGCCGGAAACTCAGGGCGGCAACGGCCAAGAACAGCGCAAATGAGATCCAGACGGCCACTTTCTTCAGGACGGTGATGACCGCCATGTTTTCCCGCATGGCCCGTTCGTCGTCAGGATCGGTATTGGCGATTATATTGATCACCACCGTGCCGAACATGCCTAAGAACAGGATCAGGTTATTGTAGAGCGACAGCAGGGCCTGGACCTCGCCGAAATCCTGGACCGACATCATGCGGCTCAAGACCGGGTGGAACAAATAATTCAAAAAAGAGGCAGCCATCCCGCCGCTGAAAACGATGATATTGTCCCGGATGAATTTATCCTTGGTCAGTTTCGCCAGCACCACTTTTGCGGTCATTTGCCTTAAACAGCAACGTGACTATAACAAATGAGGCAGGTAATGAAAAGACCGCCGCCCCGCCTGTCCGGCCCGGCCTGACCGCCGGACTAGCCGCCCGGACGACGCGGCCGAAAACGCATGTAAAGTTCGGACCAGACGGCCGGACCGTGGAACAAGAACAATCCGTAACAGACGGCCTTTTCCAGCCAATGGCCGCGCCATCCCAGCGCCCCGGATATCTTTTCGGCCAGGGCGATGGTACTTCGGGAACGCCTGACAGCGCGTTCGATGTCGGCGGCCAGGCCCACGGCACCGCGCTCGACGGCCAATTCACGGACATCTTCGGCGAAGATCACGTCATTCTCACAGGTCAGGACCCAGTTATCCAGCTTTTTCGGCAACGGCCGGGAAAAGGTCGTGTAGCGCGGCAGGGCGCCCAACAGGTCGAGGGCAATCATGGTCCTGAGGCATTTTTGACAGCGGCCGCAATTCCTGACCCCGTCAGGCTTGACCCAGCAGACCCGAAGATTATCGTACGACGGCTGGAATTCGGCGATGACCTTGGTCTTCTGGCTGCGGGAAAAGTCGATGCCGTCATGAACGACCTCCAGCGTTTCCGTGGAGAAGTTCGGATCGACCAGCGGATGGCAGCCCTGGACCAGATGTTCGGCGTGACGATGTGTCGAGGGCACGAAAAAACGCGAAAAAACTGGCGCTAAGGACAAGGCCGCTCCGATGAGAGCCGGCCCGCAGGCCATATCCCAGGGCACGGACCTGGTCAGGCGCAGGTCCCGGAAGTTCGAGGCCGCGGCGATCAATCTGACCCCCAGACCGGCAGCCATTTTTTCATAGGACTCTCGGGCCAGGCCATAGGTCCGCCGGTCGGCCGATGGTATGTCAAAACCGTGGACGAACAGGATGTATTTCAGGCGCTGGCCAGGATCGGCCGCCCGCCGCGGCAGATGGGTGATGAGAGTAAAGAAAGAATCAATGCCGCCGGAAAAGGCGGCGGCCGGAGCCGCGCCGGCGGTATCAGCCGACTCGACCTCCAGGCGTTCGCAATGGATGTCGATCTTACTGAAGGCCGCCGGCAACCAGCCATGAAAAAGGTCCTGGACCTTTCCCAGCCCCGCCAGCAATTTTGGCGAAACGCCGCCGCGGACGGCCAGAGGCCGGCCAAGAGCCATGGCCGCGGGCAGCAGGGCGGCGGCGAAAGCGTTGGACTGGCCGGAAACGCTTTCGGACATATCCGCGGGGAACTCGAACCAGAGCGTGTCCGAAAGTTCGGGACGACCCTCGATCTCGATGAATGCGGAAATCCGGACGCGGCCACGCGTGATGGATTTTATAGGCTGATGGACGATCATGTTGCTGGGTGCGGATATCGGACGCAAAAATTCCTTATGATCCTGAACGAATCAGTTACCGGCCGCCGCCGGTCCGGTCAGCCTGCGCCGCAGGACTCGCCAGAGATGGTCCGGACCATAAATGACCTTGTGGATCCTGAAGAAAAGGTAGACGAGCAACTCGGTCCTTTGAGCGTCTAGGAACAACGGGCGAGCCGCGGCTTGGGCCAGACGCAGCGTCACCCGGGAACGCCGGATGGCCCGCTCGATGTCGGCGGCCAGATCTTCGCGTTCCAGCGCCCTGGCCTCCTCGAGTATCTCCTGAGCGTAAGACATGGCGACTTCACCGTAAAGGGCCCATCCCCGAACATTCCTGGTCAGAGGGAAAGGAAAGGTCTCGTATCTGCCCAGGGCTCCGATAAGATCGAGCGTCAGCATGGTGCGAATGCACTTCTGACAGCGACAACAATTATTGATCCCGTCCTTGTTCTCCCAACAGACCCTTAAATAGCGATAAGAATGCGGTTCCATGGCCACCAGCCTGGTCTTGACCACGCGCGAAGCCGGATGATCATGAATGACTTCCATGTTATCCAAAGAAAGCAGCGGATCCGCGGTCGGATGGACGCTGGTGTGAAAATCGTCTTCCAGCTTATGCGAAGAGGCGATGTAATAGCGAAAAAATTTAGGACTCAGGACATGGGCGACGGCGCCGAGCACCGACCCGCCGACCAGTATCCACGGCGCGGTACCGGCCAGTCCGGTCTTCTTGAAATTCGTCAGGATATCGATGAGCACGAGTCCGCGGCTGGCGGCCAATTCCTTGTAGGCGGCCTTGACCGCGGCAAAGGTCCGGACATCATTCAGTGGAATATCGAAACCGCCGATCAGCAAGAGATACCTGATGCCGGCATCCTGACCGGCTCCCGGCGCCGGAGAATGTCGCAAGAGGGTGTAGAAAGAATCGATGCCGCCGGAGAAAGCCGCCGCTTCAGCCTGAGTGGTCCGGTCGACGGTCTCGGCCGCCAGGTCCTGACAGCGGATATCGACCGGCTTGAACATGTGCGGGAACCAGCCATGGAATATCTTCTGATATTGGTATAGTCCGTGAAACAGCTTGGGCGATAGCTGACCGCGGACGATCAAGTCCTCGCCCAGAACCATGGACGGCAGCATGGAGATCGCGGCGAAAGCGTTGGACTGTGCTGAAATATCTTCGGAGAATTCCGAAGGCAGGTCAAACCATAACGTGTCGGACAGCTTCGGCCGGCTCTCAGACTCGATGAACGCAGATATCCGCACCCGGTCGCCGCTGATGGTCTTTTTCGGTCGATGGATGATCATTGATCTTGGATCAGGCCTGATTATCCGCGCGGCCATCATAGCGCCGGCATATTATACATCCGATATCCGATCAGTCCAGAACGGACCGAAACCGGCATGCTGCCGGTAAAATAAAAAACGTCCGTAAAGACGGACGTCTGGATGGTATCGACGCGAGACCTTCAAAGAACTAGATGCGCGGCATGACCCGCCTGGTGCACGGCCGCCCCCGCCAGGTCTGCTTCTCCGGCAGGAAGTGGACGCGGTCGCCGTGCCGCTGATCCTGTTCGTCATCGCCGCGGAACCGGTACATCACCCCCTCCTCGAAGTCCTCGACCTCGATGACGAAGTTGCCGCCGCGGTTCTGCACGCAATGAATGATGCCGTACCGCCAACTGAGTTCATCCATGTTCATCCTCCTGAATGCTGTTTGGGGTGACCGGATCTTCGCCGACCGCTCGGATCCGTTGAGCTCGGTTCATAGGTCATCCGGCCGACCGCCGGCGGACCGACAGCGTGACCGTCGGCGCTCCTTTGCACTTCCGGTGGACGATGCCGCTGGCCGAGATCTTGTTGGGATAGTCCTGCAGCAGGTCTTCCGGATCGTCGAAGCTGACGACGTAGGGACGGAAATCCCGGCGCTGCCAGACGAAGACCCGTTTTTCGCAGATGCGGCAGCGCGTGACTCCGGGCCAGACGTGCAGGTCCGGGTCGCGGACCAGCGCCAGGGCGACCGAAACCGCCAAAAAAATAAGGCCGATCAGGATGAGGATGATGAACGCCTGGATCATCGCTTGCCTCCGTTGCTGAATTTGGAAAGAACGAATTTTATTATCATATTCAAGGCTGACTGTCAACTTATCCCCGGCCGCGGCCGGAACCCGGAGCTCCCGCCTTATTTAACGCCTGAGCTCTTTTTTGACAGTTGCCCGGCCCGATGATTATATGACCACTAGCTCTTTTCAGCATGAACATGAACAGGAGGTATGTCATGACTTCCCCCAATCGCGCCAAGCATGCCGTTCCCGCGGAGCAATTGCGCCGCGTCTGCCCGCCGGTTGAAGCCGGTACCGCCGTTCCGGAAAGCGTCATCGGTCAGGGTCAAGCCCTGGCGTCGGTCGACCTGGGCCTCAGACTGGCCGAAGGCGACTACGCCCTGTCCCACTACAACATCTGCGTCGTCGGTTCGCCCAACACCGGCCGCACGGCCAAGACGCTCGAGTACATCCGGGCCCACGCGGCCGGTATCGATCGCGCGCCGCCGGACGCCATCTGTCTCCATGATTTCGCCGAACCGCGCCGACCGGCCATCATCTACGTGGCCAACGGCAAAGGCCGGGAGATCAAGAAGCGGCTCGCATCGTTCGGCAAATACGCTTCTCAGATCATCCCGCAGAAGGTGGCCGACCTGCGCAGCGCCCGTACTGACCTGCTCCAGGCCACGGTCGACCGGCTGTGGATGACTGCCAGCGAAAAGACCGCGGCCTTCTTCTTCCTGATCGTCCTTGACGACAACGGCCACCGACTCGCGCCGATGTCGATGAAAAAGGCGAATGAGCCGATGAGCCAGGAGGAATACGACGCCTTGCCGGACGACATCAGGGACAAGCTCGACAACGATTATTTCGAGCAGGCCCACGCCGTGTTCAAGGACACGGTGAAGCGGGCCAACCTGGTGATCGCCGCTTCCGTGGCCGAAGGCGGCCAGACCGAGCGCCAACTGGTCAAGGAATTCGTCGACAAACAGATGACTTCCTTGCGCAAAGCGGTCGGACCCAGCGAGGTCTTCGAGCGCTACCTGACCGAGCTGGAAAAGCTCGCCATCAAGGTCTGTCTCAAACGGAAAGAGGAGGAGCCGTCCGGTCCGATGCTGATCCTCGGCGGGCGATCCGGCGACAAGGACGAGGGCGCGATGCTCTCGACCTGCACGCAGGTTAGCCTGCTCGTGGACAACCAGGGGGTCAAGCATCCGCCGGTCGTCCATGTGACCATCCCGCAGTATTCGGAACTGTTCGGGCGCATCAGCGCCCAAATGACCGGTCCGGATACCGTCCGGGTCGACCATACCATGGTCGAGGGCGGGGCTCTGCTCCAGGCCAACGGCGGCTATCTGGTGTTCGACATGGGCGACCTGCTCCGCTGGGGCGGCGGCCTGTCGTTCTACAAGCTGCTCAAGGTCATCCGAACCCGGATCCTGGCAATCGAGGGCAAGTCCAAGTTCGTTGATGCCGAGACGATGGTCGATTTCCGCGCTCAGGACGTTCCGGTGAACGTTCGCGTGGTGGTCATCTGCGACCGCTATATCGAACGCATGCTGCGCGTCAACGAGACCGAATTCGACAATCTCTTCAGGGTCATCGCCGAATTCGACGACGAGATGTCCGTGAGCGCGGCGCCGGCGGCCTATGCCGCCTTCGTCGAGCTCTGCCGCGGCAAGGAGAAGCTGCCGGAATTCACGCCGGAAGCCGTCGCCAAGCTCGTCGAATACGGATGCCGACGCGCCGGCGGCCAGAAAAAGGCCTCGGCCGAATTCGGCATCATCAAGGACGTGATCACCGAAGCGGCCCACTGGTCCAAGCGGGTCCAGGCCGAAAAAGTCGGCCCGGAGCACGTCAACAAGGCCATTGAGGAGCGTTTCAACCGTCAGGCGCTGATCATCCGCCGCTACCAGGAGAATTTCATGGATAGCGGCAAACTGCTCATCGAATGCGACGGCGCCAAGGTGGGTTCGATCAACGGCTTGGCCGTACTCGGCATCTCGGAGGAGATCAGCTTCGGCACGCCGACGCGCATCACCGCCCGGGCCTATGCCGGTCCGGACAAGGTGGTGCTGGTCCAGCGCGAAGCCAAGACCAGCGGACCGTCCGCGAACACCGCCACGGCCGTCATCCGCGGCTACCTCTCGGGCCAGTACGGCCGCAAGAAACCGCCGAGCATCGCCGTCCAGCTCTGCTTCGAGCAGTGCTACGGCGGGATCGACGGCGACAGCGCCACGCTGGCCGAGGTCATCGCCCTTATTTCGGCTATCACCGAACTGCCGATCGATCAGCGCCTGGCCATCACCGGTTCCATGAACCAGTGGGGCGAGGCCCAGCCGATCGGCGGCGTCAACGAGAAGATCGAGGGTCACTTCGGCATCCTGAAACGCCGCGGCCTGCTCCAAGCCGGTCATGGCGTGGTCATGCCGACGCGCAACCTCGACGACCTCATGCTCAAGGAAGAGGTGGTCGAAGGCCAGCGCCAGGGTCTCTATCAGGTCTACGCCGTCGACAACATCGACCAGGCGCTCGAGATCTTCCTCGGCCGACCGGCCCAGGAGATCCACGAGCTGGTCGAAAAACGGCTGGCTGAGATAGTCCCCGAAACGCCGAAGTCGGAAACCCCTTCTGTTCACTAAGGGCTGAAGCAGCCCGCAGGCCGGATCCTCCGGCCTGTTTTTTGTAGTCCGCGGAATTCATCCCGCACCTGCGCGGCGCAAATGCGGAATGGCGCCGGTTCCTTGCCGCGGACGGGATCCTGCAGGCGGCGGTAGATCGGTCCGCTGAAATGAGATGGGAGCCGCTGCGCTTTATTGATCAGTGTCATCACGCCCGGAAATCCCGCCGCCTGCAAGGTATCCGAGAATATGAACGACCCGCCGCCAGCCGGTCCGGCCGGCCGCGGCGGGGCTTGCATAATGAAACCGGAGGACGTTATATAGAAGCATCCCGTGTTCTTTCAAAAAGTGAGGTGGATCATGGGATCCAACATCAAGGTCGGATTATTGCTTCACTTCTACCAGCCCTGGTGGCAATTCAGCGACGTACTGGCCCGGATAGCGGACGAATGCTATCGCCCCATCTTCCGCTGGCTGGACGCTTACCCCGGATTCGCCTTCAGCGCCAACATCAACTGGTCGCTGCTCGAGCTGCTGCGCCGGGACGGCCACGATGACGTCATCGACTCCATGCGGCGCGCCGTCCATCGGCGCAAGGTCGAGATCTTCGGCACCGCGGCGCATCACCCGATCCTGCCGCTCTCCACCGACGCGGAGATCGAACGTCAGATCGCGCGCGACCGCGAGGGCAAGCTGTCCCTCGGCTTTCCGGAAAGCGACTGCGGCGGGTTCTATCTTCCCGAGTACGCCTTCGCTGGCCAGGTCGCCGGACCGCTGAAGCGTTCCGGATTCACCTTCACCGTCGCCGACGACGCCTCGTTCTCCGCCCAGCACGGCTACGTGCCCTTCGACCACATCCCCAAGGTCAACGGCCTGGCCGTGTTCCTGCGCTCGCGCAACTGGGGCAACGCCATTTCCTGGGGCCAGTACGATTTTGACCGCTTTGACCGCGAATTCGTCCACGGCATGAGGTCGTGGTTCCGCGGACAACCGGGCTACATCATCCTGGCCACGGACGCCGAGACCTTCGGGCATCATCACAAGAAGCTCATCGACTGGCTGCTCAGGCCCATGGTCGAAAATTGGGCCAAGGACGGCTCGCCCGTCGAGATTGCCCCCTTCCAGCGGCTGTATGAGATCTACGGTTCGAGACCGAATGGAGCCGCCGTGCCGCCCAGCTCCTGGTCCACCGAACCCGGCGACTTCGTCACCGGCAACCATTTTCCGCTCTGGAATTCGCCGGACAACCTCTACCACCGGGCGCTGTGGAAGCTGGTGAACCTGGCGCGGCGGTATGGCGACACACCGGGCGTGAAAGAGGACGTCCTTAAAATGCTCTCCAGCTGCTGCTGGTGGCAGGTCTCGGGACGGCCCAACTTCAATCCCCGACTGATGATGATCGGCGCCCGCCTGGCGACCGAGATCATCGCCAAAGCCGCGGACGAAAGCGCCAAGCGGGAAGGCCGCGAGGCTTTCGAACAGCTCGTCCGCTTGCCGGGCATCAATCGGTAGTTCTTCAGATATACCCCTCGTTCTGAGGGGTATTATTTTTGCGGCGGCGCTGGACGGTCGATCGCCGACCGGCCGCAACGATAAAAAAAACCGCCCCAAGGAGGGCGGTTCAGGACTTCAGGGAACGCGGTAGATATAGCCGCATTTCGGACAATCGCGGCCCCGCTCGCTTTTGTTGAGCCGCGTCCGACATTTCGGACAGTGCCAGGCAATGAACATGCGCTGGTACCACGGCGGATTGCGGCAGCTCTGACAGCGGTAACCGTCGGACGCCGCCTGGAGCGGCACTTCGCACTCGCTGCAGTACGGGATCGGTCCGGCCGGCTGGACCGGTCCCGGCTCCCGCGGCTTGGCCGGGGCGTCCGGCCCGGAGCCGGGGTAAGTCGGTCTCATACTGCCGCATTTTTCGCACATGCTCTAACCTCCTGTTTGAAGTGCAACGAACGATCTTTGGCGGCCATGACTCTAACTGGTTTCCGCGTCCTTGTCAATGCCCGGCCCTTAATAAAAACCCGCCGCGTCAGAACGCGGCGGGCGAAGCTGCTACGGTGAGGCCGAACCGGCCTGTCCGCCGTAGCAGACGTTGGTGAAGATCTGCCGGAGGATGCCCGTGTAACGGTCCGCCTGCGGCGGCTCGATCTCGTAGATACGATCCATCTGGCCGTAGATGATCTGATCGTACTGCGAAGAGTAGTTGAGGTTGGTGACCACGAAGTCCTCGACGCGGTCGCCCGGCGAACACCCGGGCAGGCCGCAGGCGGCGGCCTTGGAAGCCACGGCCGATTCGGTCACGTTGTACCAGGTCTGCGCCGGCTCGTCGGTGACGAAGACGACATAGGGGTAGGCGTCCGCGCGCCAGTTGATGTGGTAAACGTTGGCCGGATCGAGCGCCTGCTTAAAGGCGTCGTACGACGGTTCCCAGCCGCCTCCGCCGCAGCCCAAACCCTGAACGCTGGTCAGGAAGGTATCCACGTCGCTCAGATTGAGCACCAATTTGGCGATCACGTTGGAATCCTCGTCTCCGGGGAAGGCCAAGAGAGCGAACCGGTGTTCGGTCCCCCGGAAATCATCCAGATACTGGGAGATGCCCAGGGCCAGCGCCTGAGTGTAAGGGCACATCGAAGGCGAATCGTCGATGACGAAGAGCATGTCCACCTTGCCGTGCGGATCAAGATCCTCGTCGACCAACCCGTCGCAGTCGTTGTCCAGGCCGTCGCAGACCTCGTCGGCCGGCGTCACGACACCGGCGCAATCGCCCCAGTTCCCGGCCTCGCAGGTCGCCGTACCCAGCCGGCAGACGCCCACGCCGTCGCTCGTCGGATCGCCGCACTGGGCGGTGAAGCCGTCGACCGTACCGTCGCAGTCGTCGTCGCGGTTGTTGCAGACCTCGACGGTCGTGCCGGCGAAGACGCAGGGACCGTAGTCCCCGCTCGCCAGGCACTGAGCCAGACCGTAGCCGCAGTCCACCGGGTTGCCGGCGGCGTCGACCACGTCCTTGAAACAAGGCAGGATGCTGCCGGCGATGCAGGGACAGCCTTCGTCGGCCTCACCGTCGCAGTTATTGTCGAAACCGTCGCAGATCTCGACCTGCGGGGTTTGCGCGGTGCAGCCGATCCAGCGGCCCAACGAGCAATGCTCGACGCCTTCGCCGCAGGCCGTGGAACACGGCCGGTAGAGATCCTCGTCGATCTGCCCGTCGCAATCGTTGTCGATGGCGTCGCAGGCCTCGGTTTCCGAGAAGACGGCGCCGATGCAGATGGATTCGCCGCCGTGGCAGCGCTGGGTGCCGCGCAGGCACTGGCCGGCCTCGACCGCGGGTCCGCAGGGGGCGCCTTCGGACACCGGATCGTCGTCGACCTCGCCGTTGCAGTCGTCGTCGCGTCCATTGCATTGCTCGTCCTGCGGCAGCACTTCGCCGACGCAGTCGCTCCAGCGCCCGTTCTCGCAGGACTGGACGCCTTTGCGGCAGGGTGTGGACCCGTCGAGGATCACGTCGTAATAAGTGCCGCTCCAGCATTCGCGCGGCGCCAGCCCCTCGTCGATCTCGCCGTCGCAGTCGTCGTCGACGCCGTTGCAGGCCTCGTCCCTCGGACCGTAACGCGGAACGCAATCGGGGAACTTGCCGTTGACGCAGGCCACCGTCTTGGACTCGCAGATGCCGACGTCGGTGCCGCATGTCGAAATTTCGCCGTCACGGCAATCGCAGCCTTCATTGACCTGGCCGTCGCAATTGTCGTCGATGTCGTTGCTGCAGAGCTCGGGCAGGTCCTTGTCGTACTGCCCGCTGGCCGGATCACCCGGTCTGCAGGAAACGTCGACCAGGCTGTCCTCTTCGCTGCAGCCGCTGAACAGACCGGCCGAAACGGCCATGGCGACCAGGACCGGAAAACGGAATCTTGCCGAGGACCGGAACTTATTTGAGCTTGGTTCAGACGCCATTGGTATCCTCCAGGTGGTGGTTTTTCAATGATCAATTCCGCCAGGGGCGAAACCGCTAATTAAGCCGCGAATATCGGCATTTGTCAAGGTTGGCGGGGATCGCGCAGCATAAAAAACGCCGTCGAATGACGGCGTTCAAGCACGAACTACGGCAGCGGCGTCGGCCGGACGTCGCTGCCTCCCGGCGTGACGCAGTGGACGCGGATGGGGCCGCGGCCGACGCCGTAAACGGCGTGGGACAGCGTGATGAAAGCGATCTGCCGGGCGCGCTCCGGAGCGGCCGGGTCGGAAGCGATCACGTGCCGTTCCAGCCGCAATCCCCGGTCCCGCAGATCGGCCCACAAGGCCTCCTCGACGGCGTCGACGGTTTCCGGTTCAAGCAGAGCATAGCTGCCCGGCCGCGTCTCCGGACCGTAAAGGCAAATGGTGGGCGCGGGATCAAGCCCGGACACATCCTGCAGGCGCGGCGTCGTCAGCCGACCGCTGGCCGCATCATAGACGCACCAGGTCTTGCCCAGCAGGTAAACCTTGACCGTCAGCGGACCGATCTCGTGGGCGACCGCGAAGTCGGCGACATCGAAGGCCTGGGCCGATCTTTCCCAGAACCGCCTAACCAGCGACTTGGCCGGATCGGGCCAGATCAGGGTCCGGCGGCCAGACGTAGTCTCGGCCAAGGCCGTGGATGTCCCGCCGGCCAAACGCCGGGCCAGGCAATCGATCACCGCCTCGGCGGCGGCCAACGTCTTTCGCAGGTCATAACGGTCGCCCAGGACAAGGACCCAGCCGTCACGAAAGTGGTAAGGGCGCGTCATTTACTTCTCCTTGGTGGAAAGAACCTTATATGGCTTTCATTTTTGGCCTAATTTCGGCCGAAAGTCAAACCGGACTCCCCGGACGCAACAAAAAGCCGCCGGCAATGGCGGCGGACGCTTCTACTCTTCCTTGAGCTTGAGCCCGAGGGCGGCCGTGATCCTGGTGGCTTCCTCAATGGAGAAGCCGACGGCGAGCAGCGCGTCAGAGCGCTTCTTGATGAATTTGGCCTGCTGTTCCAGAAGCTCGTCGACCATGTCGTTGAGCGCCCGATAGGTCAGGACCTCGTCGCGGATTTCGTCCAAAAGATTCTCCCTGGCTTCCTGGACGCCATCCTCGTTATCTTTGGCAAACTCGCGCCGCATTTCCAGCTTATCGTCATCATCATCAGCCTGGACGCTCACCTGCACCTCTTCAATCGAACGGCTCATGGGACCTCCCGGGGAAATGGCCGGTCACGGCCTGTAAAGAACCGGACAACATAACCAATTTGGACCGGATTGTCAACTGCCGGCCTTGGTCCCGACCGCTTCGGCGATATTGGCGTACCCGTCGCGCTTCAGCAATTCCGCCAGTCCCCGGTTGATCTCGCCGATGAGCTGCGGGCCTTCGAAGATCATGCCGGTGATGAGCTGGACCAGCGACGCGCCGCGGCGGATCTTGTCGTAGGCGTCGGCGGCGGAAAAGATGCCGCCGCAGCCGACAATGACGTAACGCCGGCCGACCGCGCGATACAGGTGCGAGATCAGTTCGTTGGACGGGTCGAATACCGGCCGGCCGCTGATGCCGCCGACCTTGATGCCGCGGCTCTCGTCCGGTTCAATGGACGGCCGGTCGCGGCGCTTGGTCAGGTTGGACAGTATGAACCCCCGCACGCGATGGCCGCCGCAGGCCGCGACGAGCGCGTCCAGTTCGGCGGCGGAGATGTCCGCGGGCATCTTCAGCAGGACCGGCTTGGCCGTCGGTATCTTATCCAATTCGGTCAGCAGCGCCGAGAGGCGCGCCGGATCGGTGAACGGCTCGCCGCCGCTGGTGTTCGGACAGGAAATATTTACCGTCAGGTAATCCCCTATCCCGGCCATGGTCCGAAAGGCCTTGGCATAGTCGGCGATGCCGGCCGCGTCGGCAACGGTCGAAGCGTCGTTGGTCCGTGCCACGCTCACGCCCAGAGGGGCGGCGAGCTTTCGACCGCGCAGGCGGGCGGCGATGGCCTCGCAGCCGTCGTTCTTCAGTCCGTACCAGACCACCAGGCCCCGGGACTTGGGCAGCCGCCACAATCGCGGCTTGGGATTTCCGGCGCAGGGCTCGCCGGTGACCGAACCGGCCTCTTCAAAGCCGAAGCCGACCTCCGGGATGATGCCGGTCAGCTGCGCGTTCTTGTCGAAACCGGCAGCCAGGCCGACCGGATTCCGGAAGCGGATGCCGAGGACGGTCTGCTCCAGCGACGGATGGACGTAGGAAAAAAGGCCGCGGACCAACGACCGCGACGGTGCGAAACGGCCGAGCGCGGCTCCGACGGCGATCATGAAGTCATGTATCTGCTCCGGGTCGCAGCGGAAAAAAACGGGCTTCAACACCCACTTATAGGCCCAGCGCTCAAAAGAAGTGGCGAACATAATGCGTATATTCTGCCTCGCCCGGGCTGGACTGGCAAGACGGTGAACTAAAAAGCGGGCCTGAGGCAGGCCCGCGCGGGACGATTCAGCGCCGGAGGTGCGCCGCAGTGAAGTTCCTGATCTGGTCGGCTAAAGGATCGGCAGCGTCGAAATCGCGGTGCGTGCCGTCGCCGGCCCGATAGGACCAGACCAGGACGCCGTCGACGTCGGCGTTCCAGGCGGCTTCCAGCTTATTCATGATCAGCTCGGCCCGCTCGGCGCGGCTGAGCGGCGGCGACTGGATGCCGACCTCGCCGATGAAAAAGGGCTTGCCGGCCGATCCGGCGGCGGCCAGCGCGTCACGGATGTCCGCGGGCCAAGACTCGCGTTCGGACCCGTAATCGTGCGCTTCGACGACGTCGACGGCCGGCAGGCCGGCCAGCGTCGAGTAAGTGACCCCGCCGCTGCCCGGCGGATCGACGCCGCTCGTCCCGAAGGAAAGCGGATGGCGGCGGTCGAGGCTCTTGATCAACGCCGTGACGTCGCCGGCGAAGGCCAGCAAGGCAGCCGCATCCTCCAACCCCCATCGGGAGGCCGATTCGGCCTCGTTCATCACCTGCCACATCAGGATGACCGGCTCGTCGCGGTAGCGGCCGACAATCTGCCGGACGTAATCGACGAAGGACAGCCGGTAGCCGCCGTAGGGGGAAAGATATCCGGAGCGGTACCAATCGGCGTACTTATAGCCGCCGCGGGTGCAGTCGGCCCACTGGTTCTCGAGCGTCAGGATCAGCCGCAGGCCGTGCCGCCGCGCCTCGGCGATGACGAAGTCCAGCCGCGAAAAATCCGTGCCGCCCTCGGTGAAGGCCTGGTAGGCGGAGAACCGGATGACGCTGCCGCCCATCCCGGCGACCTCGCGCATGATGTCCGCCACGTCCTGGTCGCCGTGCGCCAGGCCGCAATAATACTTGCCTGATCCCGGCGGGAATGAAGCCAGCGAGTAGACGTTGACGCCGACGAAACGGAAGCGCCGGCCGTCCAGGAGCAATCGGCCGTCTTCGGCGCCGACGAATCCGGGCTGCGGACCGGTCGACGACGTCTGGCGCCGCAGCGCCTGATAGCCTGGTCCGACCCCGCAACTCAGGATCGGTCCGAAACAAATGATCGGTAATAAGAGCGCCGTCCGGCGGAGCGCCGAGGCTTTCCGAAATCTCATGTTCATTTCTCCATCAAAGTATTTCAAAGAACAACGTTAAATTATCAGCCGCGGCCGGCTCCGGCAAGCCCTGACGTCCTCCGGTCCCGGACCGGGGCCGGCCAGGCCGAAGAACCAAAACCGGGCGGCCTGGTCGGTGGCCGCCCGGGTCTGCTGACCGCATATTACCTATGACTCACTTGCCGCTGACGAATTTCTTCATCACCGCGGCGAATTCCTCCCGGGTCAGGAGCGACGTGCGCGAAGCGGCGATGAGCGAATCGGCGGCGACCAGCACCGTCGGATCGATATCGATGATCTCGCCGGCTCCGGCCTCTCCCCGGCCGACCAGCTCATCGATATTGCCGAACATCTTCCGGGTCTGTCCGGCGGCGCGCTGCTTCTCCCAGGCCTCGGCCTTCTCCTGTTCCTCGGGTGTCCGCTCGCCGGCCGGCTTGGCCGAGATGGCGTCGCGCTTGACCTTCTCGGCCGCGTTCAGCGCCAGGCACAGGCGGCGCAGGTCCATGGCGTTGGCCATGTCCGGGGTGATGCCGATGTCATAATTGTCGCTGGCCTTGCGGTCCTTGCCGCCATAAACGGCTACGATCGTGTCAGGGCTGGTCCGGAGATAAGCCAGATTGGTGAAGGTCAGCGGTTCCGGACTATCGGCCACGATCATGTTGACTTCCAGGTCGCGCCCGCGCTTGTCCTTGATCGTCGCCTTGAACTTGGCCGCCTGTTCGAATTCCTTCAGGAACTTCTCGTGGCTCTCGATGACCTTTTTGCGGCCCTCAGTGACCAGTTCCTGGATATCCGGCGGCAGCACGGCGACCACGGCGTCGATGTCGCCGTCGAGTCTCATAGCCGGATCCTGCCGCTTGGCCCGCTCCAGCTGATTAAGCAGGTCGAAGACGGCGCGGTTGCGGCGATCCTCGTATTTGGCCGATATCTCTTCAAGTTTTTTGACGCCCTCGGCGTTCAGGCGGCCGTTCGGCGCCTTGAGTTCCGGTTTGGAGAACACCTCGGCGCCCAATTCCGCGCCGCTGCGCTCCTTGAGCAGGCCCTTGACAGCGTCGATGGTCCCGGGCAGGGACCGGGCGAAGACCTTGGGGTCGCTGATGTCGAAACGGCCGTAATCGACCCGGTTGGCCACTTCGGCCAGTTCGCCGGCCATAGCGGGCAGCCGGCCGCGGTCGATAAGCGACTTGGTCAGCCAGGACGAGCAGATGGCGTCCATGTCCGAATCCTCATGGGTGCTGACCTTCTCGACGGCGTTCTTCTTGATGGTCTCGAGTACGGCGTCCTGATAATCCACGACCATCTGCGTGGCGCATTTCTCCGACTTGACGCCGCCGCTGGCCAGGAACTGGTCGATGGAATGGTGGTCGATGACGCCGGCGGCGATGCTCTCGCGGTAGATGGCGTCGACGGCGGCCCGGTCCTGGAGTTCGGACGGATCGTGACGTTCCAGGAACTTGGCGAAGGCGCCGGTATCGGTGACCAGGGTCTTCTGTTCCAGCATCTTGACGGCGTCGACTATCCCGCCTTTGGGAAGATCGGCCTGACAACCTTCATAAGAGACCGGCCGGTCGCCGCGGGCGTCTTCGCGGGCGGCGGCCAGGTCTTGCTGCGGCGTTGCGCCCCTTTCGGAGAATGTCATATGTTTTTTCCAATGAAATAATTAGCTGGTCTGGTCGCCGGGCCCGGACGCGGCTTGGCGGCGCCGGGCGATGATGATGTCGCCTTTGGGGAATTTCGTCGTCTGTTTCAGCTCGGCTTCGAAGCCGTGGCGCCTGAGGTATTCGACGCGGCGGCCGTCGAGGACGGTCATGGCCTGCAGGCCGCGGAGATAGGTCGCCGTGTTGTCGGCCAGGTCCAGCTTCAATCCTTCCTGGTCCTGGAAATGCTTGCCGAACCAGAACTTCCAGACCCGGGCCTTGAGTTTGCCTTCGGCCCGGGCCTTGAGCTGGCCGTCCTTGGCCTTGTCGGCCGGGTCGCCCTCGAGCAGCCCCTTGAGATTGACCAGGTCCTTGCGGAAGTTGGCGATAAAATCTGACCACTCCTGATCGCCAAGGCCGAGCCCCCGGCCCAATTCGGCGCGCAGGCCCTCTTCGGCTTCCGGAGTCAGCGCCCGGTCGCGCGACAGCGACTCCCACAGGCCGTCCCAGACCTGGGGGCGGAACGGCTCGCTGTTGGCCGCGCGCAGGACGGCCTTTTCGGCGGCGGCCGGATCGAGTCCGCCGCTCTTGGCCACCTGGGCGATGAAATCATCGAGTTCCCTGGGATTGAGCGCGGCCGTGCCTCCGGAATCCTTGCAGAGCATCTTCCACTCGGCCCGGCTGAAACCGTAGCGCGGCGAATAATCAGCGGCTTTCTCCTGACAGCAGGTCATCAGGCAGACCATCGGGCTTTCCGACCGGACCCATTTTTCCAGGATGTCGTCGCTCAGGGTGCCGCAGGCGTGCTTGGCCACGACCAGGGCGTCGGGAGTTATCTCCGCCTCCTGCAGGGGCTCGTTGGTCTGGCGGACCTTCTCCTTGAGTTCGGAACGGAACGGCGAAGCGTCGATGATGAGACCCATGAAATGGTCCAATCCCATCTTCTTGGCGAAAGGATCGACGATCCGGGTCTCCTTGAGGCCGCGCCCCTCGGCCAGCATCTGCATGCTCACGGCCAGCCCCAGGTCGCCGGCGCCGCCGGCCATGTCCATGACCACGGTCTGCTCGCTTGCCGGCAGTCCGGACAGGTCCTCCTTCATGGCGTCGATCAGATGAATGAGCTCGTCGGCCTTCTGGTCCATCTTGCGCCATTCCTTCATGACGATCTTCTCCTTGTCCTTCTCCTTCAGGGTCTTGCCGGACTGAGCCTTCATCTTTTCCGCGGCCTCGACCGCGTCCATGGACTTGACCGTGCTTTTGACGTAACGCAATTGGTCGTAGAAAAGATCCTTCACCCTGATCATGGCCGTCGACTTGCTCTCCGGCCCGGGGCGATGGTCGCGCATGTGCCGCAGGAATTCCAGGCCCTGGAACTCGTCGTCACCGGCTTCGGCGGCGCTGGTCGGTTCGAACATGGCATGGCCCAGGGCGTCTCCCGACGGCGCCGGTTCTTCGGTGCCGGCGGCGGCGCGGGAAACGGCCTTGGCCAGCTCGAAACTGCGGTTCAAGATCACGGCAAAACCGGGATAAAGCTGCTTGATAAGCCGCTCGCCCTGCTCATTGGCATAGAAAGTCACCGTCCGGCCGCGTTCATCCTGGGCACTTTCCGCCTTAAGGCCCCACTTGGTGATGGAACCGCCGTCGATCTCCTTGGCTCCGACGAACAGCATGCCGTCGGCGTCGATCCAGACGCCCGAACGGTGCCCCTCGATGGCCATGTAAGTGAAGCCGTCGTCCAGTTCGGAGATAGGCACGCCGTCCTCGACAACGTACAGGCGTTTTTGCTTGGCCTCCTCCAGGCCGTCGACGACGCTTTCGCGGGCCCGGACATAGAATGCCTCCGGGTCGGCGACGGCGCTCTTGAGCAGCCTTTCGGCTTTCTCCAGATCGCCGACGAATTCGTCCGGCGTCAGGTCCAGCTCGCGTTTCCTGACCATGTTGGAGACGCCGGCCAGGGTCAGCCATAGCCGGACGGCCGGATCCTTCCCGGAACGGAACTCATCGGCGTAATCCCAGGGTCCGCCGCTCTGCAAGACCGCGCTGACGTCGAGCAGCTTCTGCCGATCGACGCCCCAAGCCTGTTCAAGTTCGGCGACCGGACCGGCCGTCTCCCGGAGGCCCATGAGCGAGATAGGATTTACGCCTCGCTGAACGCGGTCGGTCAGCGGCTGCAGACGGCGCTCGCGCTTGAAATCCTCCGGCAGGGCGTCATAAAAAGAACGCAGGTCCTCTCTCGAGGCTTCCACCCGCGTTTGTGACTCATTTTCCCTGGTTCCGGCCGCGGCTTCGCCTCGTGGCAGCATAGTGAATATATTTTACCATTTTTGGGCTCAATTTGAAAGACAAAAAAGCCCTGGCAGTATCCAGGGCTTGAGCTTAAATGTTGATGCCGAGTCTTTTCAGGATCCAGCCTTGCCAGCCGAAATATTCCTCGGGCGGCAGACTGACGACCTGCCGGCTCGGATGCCGGGTGGTCAGGACCTTGAACCGTCCTCCGGTCTGATGGATCTCGCAGAAACCGCAGCGGCTGCAGATGCGCATCGGCCGGCTGGGCGAGCCGGACCGGCGGGAGACGGACATAGCCACGACCTTGGGGTGCGGACAAAGTCCGGCCATCTCGTCGATCAGCCGGTCCTTCTGCTCCATGAGCGGCTGGGCCTCGGAGTCCGGCATGTCCGGCTGGCGGCGGAAGGTCCGGTTGATGGCCTTGATCTCGGCGACGCAGGCGGTAACGCTTCTCTTCTTCGGCTTGCTCATCAAAGATCCTTTCGATAAAGGACGGTTGGTAAAGGAACGCTGCTATTTGATTAGCACGGGCTGATGCGGCGGTCAATCCCGGAATCAGGCGATCGGGCAGGTGTTGCGGCCCAGGGCCTGATTGAGAGCGCACCAGCCGGCCGCGGCCTCGAACAGGACGAATCCGGCGGCGATCATGAGGATGACGCTCCAGAATGCGATGCCGGCGGCCAGCAGGACCAGCGCCAGTACGGCCCGGCTCAGGCGGTCGGGACGGCCGATGTTGCGCGCCAGCGTCCGGGTCTTGGAGCGGAACAGCCGCCGGCTGACCAGGCGGTACAGCAGACCGATCAGGATCCCGACAATTACCGACAGGGCCAGCTCGCCACCGCCGATGATTGACAGGGCGAAGTCGGCCGGGGACTTGCCGAAAAAATCACGCTTCAGCCGCGGGATGATCCGGAGCGAGTTGAACATCTCGGCCGGCGGAAATTCCTCCCTCTCGCCGACGGCCAGGACGTACTTGCCGCGGTTGTCGAAGCTGTGGACGGTGACGACGTAAGCGCCCGGACCGGCATCAAGGCGATATTCAGGACCGCTGAGGTAATCGTCATTGGCGAACTCCTAGTGAAAAGGTTTCCAGACCGCCTTCTTGCCGTCCAGCGCCGCGACCGGCGCCACGTCCTTGGTCACGAACAGAGACATGTCGGTCCGGGCACCGGGCAGGTCCGGTACCAGCAGGCCCAGATACAG
>Ga0315268_10000228_pt1 | contig 65830 bp, 46 predicted proteins | sample C1_top_MG_FD_204535 | JGI IMG/M metagenome (GOLD analysis project Ga0315268, IMG submission 204535) | Sediment microbial communities from Yellowstone Lake, YNP, Wyoming, USA - C1_top | ecosystem: Environmental > Aquatic > Freshwater > Lake > Sediment | place: USA: Wyoming | collected 2017-08-01 | reverse complement strand
GACGCTTATCGTGTTTGATGGCTATTTCTACTGCCTTCAATTCTGCTTTCGTGAGATGATAATCTTGGGCTTTTGGCATTCGCCCAGTTTACCACGTCTGTTAAAATACATTCGACGTTTTACTTAATATCCTCATAAAAATTGTTTTTTGCTACTGTTTTTCGCTCTTGAGGTAGGCTATTTATATAGGAAGTTGCCTTAAGGTAATATTTTAAGCCAGTATATTGGTATAAAACTACAAAAAACATAGAAGAAATTAAAAGAAAAACTATTAAAGTTATTATCCACCTCTTCATGTATACATTTAATCAAGAAAATAAGAAGACGTCAATACTAACCTATTTATAATACTTGCTTTTAACAAGATTTACATCTATGATTTTTCCATCAAGAGCTTTTGGGTCCCCCGCGACAAAACCATCAATTTTTTTCTGTATATCTGGATTATCAAAGGTTTGTCGAGTTATTGTGCTTTTACTTTTAGTTATCCATGCTGGAAAGTTCATTTCTGTAAGCCAATAACGTATTTGGAGATCGACTCCTTTTTTGTCGTCGAATATTGGAAAAACTGCAATTATCCAAGGATAATCTTTTGGTTCTAGTCCCTCGACGTAAAATTGTACTGGTGAGACAAAATATTTGATACCTTCAAATTCTGTAAATCCATATACATCTCTATGGTAAGGTCGTGATTCAACATTGTTATAAATTGGATTGCTTCCGGAATAAACAACTACGTCCTCTTCGTCATACCAACGGACTAATTTAGCAATTTTGAGTTTATCCTTATCAAATGGATGTTTTTCGCCCACACCTGAATCTTTTAAGAATTTGACGTAACTTCCATCAAGTAGTGCATCAGGAGGAATTACACAATCACGAAATTTTTCAGGATCGGTGCAAATTGGATATTCCACAATTTCAGGTGTGGGGGATTCAATTGGAGTAACTGTTCCATCTGGAGTAACAGTATAGGTACTCAAAGTTCCATCAGGATTTTTGAATGTCAAAGCGGTGGGTGTGGAGGATTCTGTTGGAGTAGAGGTTGGAGTAAGAATGGGCGCTGGAGTGAATGATGGGATTGGTATGCTAGTTGGCTGCAGCATGTTCGGATTACATGCAGCTAAAATCGAAAGGACTGCCATTAGAAAAATTCCATGTTTCATTATTGACCTCCTGACAAGTATCATTACTACTCAGTCATGTCGTTGCGAGCGTTCTTTGCGAAGCAATCCCCAAAGTGCGGGGACTTTCTCCTTGTTAAAATAGGGGATTGCTTCGTCGGGAAGATCACCCTCCTCGCAACGACATAATGAGATTTGCTGTTCTCGTTACTCATTTCTTGTTACCCACTTCTCACTTCTCTCTACTCTCTCCTCCCCTTCGTCACAATTCGAATCGGCGTTCCTAAAAATCCATATTCTGCGCGGATTTGATTCTCCAAATATCGTAAATAAGTAAAGTGCATCAGGCTTGGCTCGTTGACATAGATCATGAACGTCGGCGGGTCACTGCGGACTTGTGTGCCGTAGAACATCTTAAGCTGGCGTCCCGCGTGGGCTGGATGCGGATGCGCGTCCTGTGCCTTGTGAATGACTTGATTAATCCGTGATGTGGTCAGGCGCGCCAGACGTTCTTCCTGTACGCGCAATGCCATCGGCATGACCTGATCCACGCGCTGACCGGTCTTGGCGGAGATGAAAAGAATCGGGACATAATCCATGAAGTTCAAGTCGCGGTGAATGGTCTTGGTGAATTCTTCCATTGAATAAGAATCTTTTTCGACCGCGTCCCATTTATTGACCAACACTACGCACGACTTCCATTCTTCGAGAATAAAGCCCGCGATGTGCGCGTCCTGCGACGTAATGCCGGTGGTGGCGTCTATCATCAGCAAAGCCACATCCGCTTTTTCGATGGATTTGAATGAACGGATTACGCTGAATTGTTCCACGCCGGGTTCAATCCTGCCGCGGCGGCGAATCCCCGCCGTATCTATCAGCGTGACTTCGATTCCATCGTAATCAATTTTGGTATCAATTGAATCGCGTGTTGTGCCTGCAATCGGGCTGACGATCATGCGTTCTTTTCCGACCAATTTATTTAATAAGCTGGATTTTCCCGCGTTGGGTTTTCCGACCAGCGCGATCTTTACGCTGTCATCCACCTCTTCAATGGATTGCTCAGGGAAAGATGCAACCAGCACATCAAGCAGGTCGCCGGTGTTTGTTCCATGCAAGCTGGAGATCGGATGCGGATCGCCCAAGCCTAATTCATAAAATTCGCCTGCCTGATTGCGGCGGTCCTGGTTTTCGCATTTATTCACGACCACAAAAATTGGCGGCAGGAATGTTCCATCCGGCTGTTTCTTTTGTGAACGCCGCAGAATCTTGGCTACTTCAAGATCAGGCTCGGTGACGCCTGTTTCGCCGTCTGTGATCAGCAAAACTACATCCGCTTCACGGATGGCAGATTGAGCCTGCTCGCGGATCTCATCAATAAAATCGGCTGAACCGATTGAAAGCGGAGCTTTGCCTCCATGAGTTGGGTCAATACCGCCGGTGTCTATTATTATGAAGGCGCGGCCATTCCACTCACATTCCGCGAAGAGACGGTCGCGCGTGGTGCCGGGGACATCGTCCACAATGGCAAGGCGTTCACCAACGAGACGATTGAAAAGCGTGCTTTTGCCCACGTTGGGTCTGCCAACGAGAGCGACAATGGGTTTAGTCATAAGTCTATTGTACCTGTCACTTTGATTTGTGACGAACGAGTATTAAGCGGCAATTCTCAATATGGTTTTATTCATCCACAGATTTAGCAGATTACGCAGAAAAACATTAAAAAAATCTGCTAAATCTGTGCCATCTGCGGATAAGGGTTTTTCATAATGAGAATTGCTGAGAATTAAGTTATGGTTTAGGCGTGGGCGTCAGAGTCGTATTCGAAACGAGTACCACTTCAACGGTCCCAGGCAGAATCGATTCAACAATCACATCTGAAATTAAAATTTCCACTTTAGGTTCGAGCTGATGCGCGCCTTCGGTTAAATCGGTGACGTCTATCGTCACAAGTACATCCTGCCGCGTCAACGTATCCAGCAAAGGCAGAGGACCGGAGACGATTACATCAATAGTCGCCGGCGATACTTGCGCGCTCCAATTGGTGGGCAAGCCAACCACTTCCACTATTTCGCCTGAAAGCGTGAGACTGCTTTCGATGGGCGAGATGCCGGCTTGTATCAACACCGTCTGATCGCCAACTACCGAAACGCCCGCAGGCAAATTTAGTTCAAGCCGCGTCGAAATATCCTCGCTGACTTTTTGCAAATCAAGCGGTTGTGTTTCCACAATGCCGGGCAAGGCATTCACAATTTGCGGATCAGCCGCGAACACCGTGATAACGGGAGGAAATACCGAGATGTTTGAAAGACGATAACCGCTGGCGACTTGTCCGCGCACGATCACCTTCACCGCCATATCACGATAACCGCCTTGCTGGCTGATGGGAATATTAAGCTGAATATTTTCCGGCGTCACAGTTAAGTCTTTTACCGCTTGATTATTTTTATCCACCAATTCGACTTTATATGGTTGATCGAGACTTTCGCGCAAGCCGTCCAAATTAATGGACACGCGCGCCCGCGTCACTTTCTGGACTTGGGACTGTGCGCCGGATAAGACAACTTGTCCCGGCTCCAGCTTTGATTCTCCTGCCTGATAGCCGATGGCAGGTTGACCTTTTATGCTCAATTCCACATTCAATCTTTTTGTTACCAGCGGTTCAAGCGTAAACGTGACTGAAGACGGTCCGGCAGAAACAATACGAACCGGCCGCGCATCCACCTGAATTTGCAAGTTGACGGTATGCTCGCCCGCGCTTAAACCCGAAAGATCAAGCACGGCGCGTACGCTCTGCGGATTTGTATTTAACTGTTCCCACACCGAACGCGGCGCGCGTAAAGTGACTCCCATTTCTTTGGGAATGTCGGCGCTGACGACAAGCCCCGGGTCCTGCCCGACAATCTCAATCGGAATCGGATTCGGGAATGGATGCGCTTCATCCGGGTCTGCCGAAGTGACAGCCGCGATCCAGACTGCCACAGCCATTGCCAGCGCCCAAAGGAATGTACGAAAATTCTTTCCAAGCCAATGCCACATAGTTATTCTTCTTTCCGCTTAAATAATCCGGGGAATAGACGCGCAAGCAAATTGCGGTTGTACGCGCCGTCTGTTGTGCGGAAGAAAGCTGTCAGGATATTTTCGAGGCGTTCAACATCCAGTCGGCGTAACATGCGTCCCGCGTGCGCAATCGCAATGGAGCCGGTTTCTTCAGAGACTACTACTGCGATGGCGTCGCTTGTTTCAGAGATGCCCAACGCCGCGCGGTGACGGAGTCCCATTTGACGCTCAGGGGTTCGGTTCAAGACGCCGCTGGCTGAAAGCGGCATGACACAAGCCGCGGCGACCAACTTTCCATTGGCGATGATGACCGCGCCATCATGCAAGGGTGTATTTGGATAAAAGACTTGCAAAAGTAATTCTGGTGTGACTTTGGCATTCATGTGTACGCCGCTGGCGATATATTCATCAAGATGATCGAGGCGCTGCATGACGATCAAAGCCCCATGCTGGCGCGCCGATAATCTTGCGCAGGCGCTGACTATTGCGCGGATGGTTTGCGTAAGGTTGAAGTCAATTGATTTAGCGGCGGCAGGTCCAAAGCTCCCGGCGCGGCCGATGCGTTCGAGAGTCCGCCGAATCTCTGGCGCGAAAACAACCGGGATGGCAAGCAGAAGCGCCGGCAGGGCATTCTTCACGAGCCACGAAAAAGCCGGTAAGTCCACCAGGCTGGTCAATAAGATAATTAGAATAACCAGCATGATGACGCCGCGCAATAACACCATGGCTTGCGTATCGCGCAGGGAATAAAGCAAGCCAAAGAAAATAAAAGTAACCAGTAGAATGTCAATGACACTCAGCCAGTTAAGACGTTGAAATATAAAAAAGAGGTTATTGAGGAATTCAGTCACTTTTAAAATTAGCTTTCAAAACCGAACCGCGAACGCCGCAAAGAACGCAGAAAAAAAACTTGGAAAGCCTTCGCGCTCTTCGCGTGCTTCACGGTTAATTTTGCGCCGAAAAAGCACAGACCTAACTTGTGAAGTATTAAATAGGACGCAGGACGCGATCTTGCCGCAGTTGTTTAAAGAACATGACGCCATCTTTCGGCATGGACTCGTCTGCGGCGTCCTGCCAGGCTTGCACGCCCAATGTATCGGGTGTGCGCGCTTCATATCCTAAAGCCTTAAGTATTGCTTCTTGCGCGGCAAGCGCGCGGGAAGGGAAGAGCAATGAAGCCTCGGCTTGAAGATCGCCGGAAGCTCGTTCCACTTCTTTGACGAGAGCATCCAATGCCTTGGCTGGGTCAATGGCATTTTCGAGATACAGGTCGGTAGTGCGAGCTACGAGATTTTCCACCTGCCAGCCTGCCAGTCCCACGACATTGTTATCGAGCCTGAGCAGAAGATAGGCTTTATCGCCGAACTGCGCCATTACATCTTCGGACTTCATTGTTTGTTGACCTTTGCTGAGGCGGGTAATGATCTCGGCAATCACAGCAGAATCGCGCGGGCGTCCGCGTTGCACCGAAAGTTCTCCCGACTCGGTTTTCTTGATGGAAGGAAGAGTATCTCCTGTTCCACCCGGCGAGATTTTTTTCCACTCTTTGCTTATCTGTTCCCACAGATCGTCATAAGAACCCATATTATGGATGACCAAATTGGCAACCGCTACTTTATCGTTTTGCGCGCCTTGCATGTGGATGCGCTCTAACGCATTTTCTTTTGTAAAGCCGCGCTTGCGCACCAAACGTTCCACCTGTATTTCCTCCGGCGCAGTGGCAACCCAGATCGTATCGCAAGCCTGGCGTATGCCGCTTTCAATTAATTTGATCGCTTCCACCACGATGACCGGTTGTATGGCGCGTTGAATAAGCATGTTGGCGGCTTGAATAACCAGCGGGTGGACAATATCTTCCAACTGCGCCAAAGCTTCGGAATCGCTAAAGACAAGATTACCAAGTTTTGAACGGTCAATTTCACCGTCTTTGCCGATCAACCATTTACCGAATGTATCCAGCATGGGTTGATAGCCGGGCGCGCCCTTGGCAATGGCGCGATGCGACAGCGCGTCTGCATCAATCGTATACGCGCCTAAATGCTCCAACATGCGGCGTACTACACTCTTGCCGGTCGCTATATTGCCAGTTAATCCGATGACGTATTTTCCGGGCCAGTTGCTCACAAGCATTCCTTTTTGTGGAATCATAAACCTTCTCTATTTTAATGTCTTTTCTTGAATTGTCCACTTAAAAAGCCTGTCATCTTATGGCTTTCACATTGGGATTCGCTCATAAACTCTTCAAACAGTCTGCGACATGTCATAAAAGCAATTGACGCCAACTCATCAAGCGATTATGATGAAATTGCCTCAGGTCGGTCGGGCAATCGCGGCTCTGCATGTCAGTGCCGAGGAAAGTCCGCACTCCATGGAGCGCGACGTCGGATAACATCCGGGGCGGGGAACGCCGAAAGGCGCGAACCTGCCGGAACAGGGCCACAGAAACAGACAGCCTCAGGGTGATGGTGAAAAGGTGGTGTAAGAGACCACCGGCGCGCGCAGTAATGTGCGCGGCCAGGCAACCCCCGTCGGGAGCAAGGCCAAGCAGGGGCGAAATCGTCTTCGGACGATCGGAGACTGCTCGTCTTCGTATCAGCCCCGGGTAGGCTGCATTGAGCGGCGCGGTAACGCTCCGCCCAGAGAGATGATTGCCCAGGCGTAGGGAATTCCTATTGCTGGACAGAACGCGGCTTATAGACCGACCGAGGCAGTTTTTATACAGGATATTTTGTTTTTGTATAGGCTTTTATAATTAGACCTCTTGCAAAAGTCTTTTTTGCCACGGAGATCACAGAGAAAAAAAGAGTTGAAAACTTTTCTTAAAAGTCTCTGCGCTCTCTGTAGCTAATTGTTTTACTTGCAAGAATTCAATTATCAAAACTTTCGCCAAATTTCCCGATTTTGCTCCAAAGTCTGGATGCTTCGGACTCCGTCAAACAAAAGTCCCGACTTTTTTCGAAATGTCATTGACAATGAGAGTCTAAAAACCCTATAATGGGCGGAATATAAATCCAGCCTATACAAAATGAGGTTGTAATGGAAAATTATGAGAATGCGGTTTTTATCTCGTATGCCTGGGGCGGTAAGAGCGAAGAAATTGTCACCCAATTATGCGAATACGCTGCAGCCATTGGCGCTGTCCTTGAACGGTTGCAAAACGCCGGTTTATACAACTACCGCCGAAATCCCGGAGAATGTAGATACTAAAAAACCGCCAAAAGACACCGCGCCGCCAGAAGCCACAGAGCCGCCTGTCTCTTGTGGCGCACGACCGCCTGATCATACATACGATCTCGAAGTATGGTGTGCCTGTATGGGCGGCACTGTCTACTATGATCCTGATCTATTATGCTCTACTCCTTAGAAAAAATCGTCATGTCCCTCTTTGACCACGCACCAAAATTTAGCATCGAAGAAGCGATCCGGTTCGCTCAAAAATTTTATACCCTTGAAGCCCAAGCCAAGCCTCTGCCTAGCGAGCGCGACCAGAACTTTCTGATTGAATCAGAAAATGGGAATCAGTTCGTACTCAAGATCGCCAATGCTACTGAAGAGCGTGCCATGCTCGAAGCGCAGAATCAAGTCATGGAACATTTGGCAAACCATGTCCAGTTTTGTCCGCGCGTCATTCCATCCACGAATGGAGAAGAGATTATTCGTGTTATCTCAACAAGTGGTGAACAACACTTTGTTCGGCTGGCAACTTATCTACCCGGCGCTCCGCTTGGAAATGTAAAGCGGCATTCTCCCGAACTCATGGCTGATCTTGGTTACAAAGTAGGACAAGTGACTACGGCTTTGCAAACTTTTGGTCATCCCGCCTTGCATCGCAACTTTCACTGGGATTTGGTAAACGGACTTAACATCATCTCAAAATACGAAGCGTTGCTTCGCGATCCTGAATTGCGCCAACTCATTCAACAACTCCGCGCGCAGTTCGAGAAGCATGTCATGCCGCTGTTGCCCAAATTGCGTAGGAGCGTCATTCACAATGACGGCAATGATTTCAATCTACTCGTCGGAGATAGCGGGGATGATCTTTATTCTCGCAATCAAAGCATCGTTGGCTTGATTGACTTTGGCGACATGGTCTATAGCTACACCATCAGCGATCTCGCGGTCGCCATCGCTTATGCGATTCTCGACAAGCCTGATCCGCTGGCAATCGCCGCACAGATCGTCAAAGGTTTTCATTCCTCCTGTCCGCTCACCGATGATGAACTCGCCGCGCTGTTTGGCTTGGTCACAATCCGCCTCTGCATGAGCGTTTGCATCGCCGCCGATCAACAATCCCATCAACCCGATAACGCTTATCTCGGCGTTAGCCAAACTCCCATTCGCAACACGCTTCCAAAACTCGCTGCAATTCATCCCAACCTTGCTCAAGCAGTTTTTCGGAATGCTTGCGGGCTGACTCCATTTTCGGATAACGCAACCGGGTGGATTAGATCTCATGCGGATAACTTCGCATCTCTCCTCGACTTCAACCTGCGCGCCAGCTCCGTAACGATTCTCGACTTGAGCATTTCCAGTCCGCTTCTCAGCAGTGACCCGATTCAAAATGAAGAATCCAAACTGACGCCGCGCATCTTGCAAGCCATCCACGAAGCAGACGCAAACATTGGCGTCGGGCGTTATGACGAAGCGCGTTATTTCTATACAGCCCCCGCGTTTGCCACTGGGGATAATCTCACCGACGAATATCGCACTGTCCATCTTGGGATGGATTTGTTCGTTCCAGCGAATACGCCCATCTATGCACCATTGGATGGAAATATATTTGCCTTTGCTGACAATGCCAGACATCAGGATTATGGACCCGTGATTGTGTTGGAACATAAAAGCACAGAACGCCCCACATTCTATACTTTGTATGGTCATCTAAGCCGCGAATCTCTTAACGGATTAACCGTCGGGAAGGCAATTACAAAAGGTGAACGGTTTGCAACTGTTGGTTCATCTGATGTGAATGGAGGTTGGAGTCCTCATCTGCATTTCCAGATCATCACTGATCTTCTTGATCTTGGTTGCGATTTTCCCGGTGTTGCGTGTCCAAGTCAACGCAAGGTGTGGTTGAGTCTATGCCCCGATCCCAATCTGATAGTGGGGATTCCCTCATCAAAATTCCCAGCACAAGAACCAACCAAGGCAGAAACGCTGGCTCTTCGGCGTAAGCGCATGGGAGGCAACCAAAGCATATCTTATCGTGAGCCGCTCAAGATCGTGCGCGGCTGGAAGCAGTATTTATTCGATGATGAAGGCCGCAAGTATCTGGATGCTTATAATAACGTCGCGCACGTGGGACATAACCATCCGCGCGTGGTCGCCGCCGCACAACAACAAATCGGTGTGCTGAATACAAACACGCGCTATCTGCACGATAACATTATTCGCTATGCTGATAAATTAACTTCGCTGTTTGATGAGTCATTAAGTGTGTGCTTCTTTGTTAATTCGGGAAGTGAGGCCAATGAACTGGCGCTACGTCTTGCACGGACTTACACAAATCAACGCGACATGATCGTGTTGGAAGCCGCCTATCACGGCAACACCAATACTTTGATTGACATTAGCCCATACAAGCACAGCGGTCCCGGTGGCAAGGGCAGGCCAGATTGGGTTCATGCCGCGCCGATCCCGGATGATTATCGCGGCGCGTATAAACGCAATGACCCACAAGCAGGCGCAAAATATGCTAGGCATGTATTGGAGATCATTGAAAAATTGAAACACCAAGGTCGCGGGCTGGCTGGCTTCATCGCTGAATCCCTTCCAAGCGTGGGCGGACAGATCGTCATGCCCCCGGGCTATCTTTCTGATGTATATCGTTATGTGCGTGAAGCAGGCGGCGTTTGCATCGTTGACGAAGTGCAGACCGGCTTTGGTCGTACAGGGACACACTTTTGGGGATTCGAGGCGCAGGGTGTTATTCCCGATATTGTTGTTTTAGGCAAGCCCATTGGTAATGGCCATCCGCTTGGAGCCGTTATCACTACGAGAAGAATTGCAGACGCCTTCAACAATGGCATGGAATATTTTTCCACGTTTGGCGGCAATCCGGTCTCATGCGCGGTCGGGTTGGAAGTTTTGAGTGTGACGCTGGATGAAGATTTGCAGAAACATGCTTTACGAGTCGGCAATCGTATGTTGGATGGACTGTGTCCATTCGTGGATCGTTATCCTATTGTGGGGGATGTGCGCGGCTCAGGTTTATTTCTGGGCGTGGAACTCGTCCGCGACCGCGCGACGCTGGAACCTGCCGCGGATGAAGCATCCTTTGTCGTCAACCGTATGCGCGAGCATGGTATTCTGGCTGGAACAGACGGACCCTATCACAACGTGGTCAAGGTCAGACCGCCCATGCCATTCGATGAAGGGAACGCTGATTTTTTGGTGGATGTAATGGATAAAATATTCCGTAATGATTTTTAGCATAATCGAAAACAGAAACGCGCTCCTTATGGAACGCGTTTCTGTTGTGGCGGGGAGGGCGGGATTCGAATATTATCCCCCTGTGGGGACGCGAGACCGCAAAACAAAAACGCGCTCCTTACGGAACGCGTTTCTCTTGTGGCGGGGAGGGCGGGATTCGAACCCGCGACCGGTTTTAAAGCCGGCACTCACTTAGCAGGCGAGCCCATTCAGCCGCTCTGGCACCTCCCCAAATCAATTGAGAATTTACGATTAACCAATCGTCAATCTAAAATCGTAAATTACCTGGCGGAGGAAGTGGGATTCGAACCCACGTTGGTGTTACCCAAACATGTTTTCAAGACATGCGCCTTCAGCCGCTCGGCCATCCCTCCAGACGCAAAGATTTTACCATAAGAAAGGTCGTTAGGTAACAAGATTTAATTAGATTTCTTGCGAATGGATGCATACCGAGACGATAAATGGAACCAGGGCGGAGACCACCTCACGCGCGGTATACCACTGCGGATGACTTGCCGCATCTCATCCGGACCTGTGAACTGGTCCAGCAACATCAGGCTTCTTCCCAACTCGAACGCCGCGTGCGCGTCCGAACCGACCGTCCCCGCGATATTATGCTTCTCCGCGAATTCCTTCGCCCGCCGATTAAATAATGGCGACATACAGCGCGAGTTATATACTTCGATTGCATCCACAAGCGGCGATATTTCCAATAAATCATCCTCATCCCATCCGCCGCTCCGCAACCTGTCAAACGGATGCGAAACGCTGATGAACGCGCCTTGATTTCTCAATCGTTTGATTGTCTCTTGCGGCGAAAGATACGGCGGAATCTCCTCTTGCACGAATGCCGCCAGAATCTCTCCTTGGGTAGTCATAATCTCCTCGCCGATGATGACCAACTCCGGGTCCAAAACCTGAGCCGCCAAAGCTCCCTGAATTGAGTTGTGGTCGGTTACAATAACGCGGTCAATCCCTTTGCGGCGCGCAGTCTTAACCAAATCCGCGGGAAAGGTGAGGGAGTCTTTAGATGCAATGGTGTGACAGTGGAATTCTACAGAAATCATGATATTTGTTCTTGACAAACAGTTTCAGAAAAGTATATACTAACATTGTTACAGATAGGGTAGAGTCTGAAAAGAGTTTACGGAGACTATCATCACTTGGGCGCTCTTGAAGTAATTACCTGGATTATAAACCTAGCCAACAAAGCGTTGGATTTTGTGTTTTTTTGGGGTGGGTTGATTATTATCCTGGGATATCCCGTTTATTTCTTTACCAAAAATATCAAGAAATACAACAAAGAGAAACAAAGTAAAACCGGGGATTTATTGTCGCAAACTTTAATTTTGGTTTTCGTGTCAATTGTCATAGGCCTTTTTTGGGCATTGCCCGAGTTGATAATACTACTGTTTCCAAAGTTAGCCTGGTTTCCTACTGTGAGTAGATGGATTTATCTTGCCATAATATTGACAGTTATTATTTATATGTTTGGCCATGAATACGGGGGAAAACGATGGTTACATTCCTGCATCGGTCATATTGCGGTTATTTTCTTCGGTTTGATTGTTGGCCGCTGGATAGGGATATTGTTTATCTCACTGCCCTTATTTGTGGCATATTATTCCATTCTTTACAGGTTGGCGCTTATCATCCTGCCTACATCCGACCCGGAAGACCGCGCTGAAAGATGGAAGCGGTTTATTGTTTTGGCATCCTATACATGGGGAATCCAATTTCCCTTGATGGTTGTCGGTGAACATGCGTGGAAAAAGATCGAGACGCGTATTGCAGGTGACTTCGCTAGGAATATTCTCCCTGTGCCGGGCTTTGTTTGGACACGATCACACCAAGTCGTGTCAATCACGGGAGGAACGAAATTCAAACGTGTAGATGGTCCGGGAGTAGTCTTTACTGGTTATCTGGAACGAGCTGAACAGGTGTTTGATCTACGCTTACAACTACGAACAAATGAAATTGACGTGGTCAGCAAGGATGGCATAAGTTTCAAAGTGCGTGTTTTTACAGCTTTCCGCATGGATCCGGAAATATGGGATAAAGAGACATATGACAGATTGCGCCCGATGAATACAATCCTGCGCGGCGCGAATAAACCCAGTTATATGAAAGGGAGTTTCTCATATTCAAATTTACGAGTTCAAGCTGCGCTTGGGATTACCAGCACCAAGGTAGCTGAAGGAAGTCCGACCATCTATTGGGATCAATGGGCGCTTAGCGTTGTTGAAGATCAGGCTCGTAAAGTGATCTCGCAAAAAAATCTTGACGAATTATGGCGTCCAGCAGAGGATAAAAAATTCGCTAACGCGCTGGAAAAAATAGCGAACGAGATAAAAGAAAACACCAACCCCATATTTCGCGCCAAGGGTATCTTGTTAATTGTCTCTCGTATCGTTAATTTCCGGTTTCCAAGCGATAATGATCAGCTTGACGAAATTTCAAAGCAACAACTGGCTACATGGGGCTCTGAATGGGAAAGAAAGCGCGTCAATATGCTTTCCGAAGCACAAGCAGAATCTGAACACACTCAGCAGGAAGCGCGCGCCTATGCCGAGTCACTTCTGCTGAATTCGATTGCGGATGGGTTGCAGAAAGCAAAGGAAATAGACCCCAACCTTCCTCGCTACGTTATCGCAATGCGCTTTCTGAGCTCGTTACAAGATTACGTCCACAAACAAACAGATGAGAAAAGCATGGAGGAACTGCAAAATAATTTAAAGGAATGGCAGGAACAGTTTCTCACCGATCATGGAAAGGGGAAATAGCCATGACGTTTCCTTATCCAGACAATCCAGAAGGCTGGCAAACAGCGTATAACCGTGATCAAGCTTATCAAGATTCTGAAAAATACGGAAGCAGCTTCACGACACCTGTTATCCTATGCTTTTTAATGCTATTGGTATACGCATATTTTCGACTCGCAAGTTTTAATTTCTTTGAAACATCTTCACTAATCACAAAGGTAATGTTTGGTCTTATGACCGCTCTGATAGCTATTGTATTTTTTATAATCATCATGAATACTGCTATTCGTTTTGCATCAAGTTTTTTCACTGAATTTTATCGTACATCTGAGAACGTTAAGCCCGCGGAAATAATTAATTATCGTCTGTTTGGGAAATCCAAACTTCCGCCGCCATTGAATATGTTAGCTCAATTCGAGTACATCATTGCCAGAGATGGTGTGATTGATAAAAAAGATGAATGGCCCGCATGGTCAGCTTGTAATCTTGGCGGCCCTATCATGCTGATTGTATTCGATGGATGCGCTCTTTATCTGGAACGCGGCAACCGCTTCTCGCGCGTGGTGGGACCCGGAGAGAATGTTCCCTTTCTGGAATGGTATGAAACCATAAAATACGTTGTTGATTTACGCCCCAAGCTAAAGACGGATAAATTTGATGCCTGGACCAAAGATGGGATCAAAATTAAATTGGAAGTCCAAATTGAATGCCGCATCGGAGATCCGTCAAAGAACGATCCTGCTAATAGCATCGTTTATCCGTATGATCCTATCGCGGTAAAAAAAGCTGTTGAACGGTATTCGCTCCGCTGGCCCAATCGTCAAGAGGGAGAACCCAGCGAATTCACCTGGATAGACGCCGCCTGGGGACAAGTTACCGGTATTGTGCCAGGCTATATTAGCAGCAGGACGCTGGATGATTTGTTTATGGCGGACCGAAATAGCGGGCAAATCCTGTCACCCAGCGCCATGAATGAAATTTTCGAAAAACTTAATAATGCCACAAGAGGCTTTGGGGTATTCATCACGGGCTTTCAAATATTGAAAGTTGATATGCCTGAGCAAGTGTATGAACACCAGAAAGAACAGTGGAAAACGGAAAGACAAAGTATTGACACCATCATGGATGGCCAGACAAAAGCGTCCAATATCCGTTCCTGGGAAAAAGCTCGCGCAGATGCCCAGCGCGACCTCATCATATCCATTGCCGACGGCTTGAAAAAGAACAAGGGCGGACAGTATGCAGAGTCTCTGCTCTTATCTCTTTCGGGAATCCTTGATAATAGCCTGAAAGATCCGCTCATGCGCGCGTACCTAGCTAATGAGACGCTTGAGACGCTTGAGAAAATTAAAACGATGCTTGAAAAGCCTGTTTCACAAAACATGCTTGAAAAGCCTGTTTCATAGGAAAAAATATGGCACTCAATATTGCGCTTGATCTTAAAACATTAACAGAATCGCTGGAAATCACTCAACCCGAGATCATTGTCGATCTCAAAGAGTCGATTACAAAATCATTTGGCGATCCCATGGCAATGCGTTCGATCATAGACCGGCAGTGTGAATTCCGTGAACAAACCTATTGCTCATGCGGTAACGAGGCGGGTTGTTTGATCCTCAACGGAATTGCATATCTTGCTTTAGGAGAGATTGGAGCCGCGATCAAAGAACTTGAAAATGCAAACCAACATTTCCGTATCGAAGATGAGATTTGGAATCATATTATTGGACTGGTATTAATTGGAAACGCCTATGAAAAGAGTGAAAAAAAATATCGGGCTTCCCGTGAATTTGAAAAGGCGCACCATGTGCTTACAAGAAATTATCTGCGCGTCCATGCAAATGATTATATGGATAAAGCTCAACTGCTTGAAAGTGAATTGCAAAATAAAATTAAGGAACTTTCAGTTCCAAATCTTTTGATTGCACCACCTTCTAAAAAAGATTCTGAACATATTATCTCGAATCTATCTGGCGATGACAAAGATTATCTGGCTTTGTTTGCCATTCCCATCTATGGCACGGTTGAAGCGGGATCGGACGGTATATTGCGTATTGAACATTTCGATACTTTTACAATTGTCAATAAAGTCGAGCTTCAAGGACAGGCGTTTGATGTGCACAGCGTACATGGAGCTACATCCATGGAACGACAAATTGCCGTGACGGCCATGAGAACTCATGGATGGATGCGTGTTCATGGTTTGAGCATGAATGGATGGGATATACCGTTTGATGAGAATGACTATGTCTTGTTTTATAAGGCATCAATTGCGTCGCATGGTGAATACGTTATTGCTTCGCATCGTGATTTTTCCGGCGAGATGGTGCTCATTGTTAAACGTTTCGATGCAGAAAGCAATCAACTTTTTTCCAAATCCAAAGATACAAGCAAGCCTTACGATCCCATTCCGTTGGATGAAGATCATCAAATTGTAGGTGTGGTAATCGCTATTGCCAAAGCATCGAATTAATGGCTCTTTAGGACAAAATAGGCTTTTTCTTTGTCGCCAAGCACACAAAGAAAAAGCCTATTAAAAACTTTTAAATCATTTTTCCGCGATACCTGTAATATCCCCGATTGAGAAAGTGTTTTGTCAGGAATTTTTTCAACACGTACAGATTTTTGGGCTCAATTCTCGAAAATTACCTGCAAAGAACTCACGGCCATCGGCTTACGTTAGCCGCGGCAGGCACATGCCTAAGTGTTTGGATGATCAGCGGCCTGTCCGCCGTCCGCTAAACGCAGTGTTAGGCATGGTCTTATCCACTGTAGCCATCCCAACATGGTACAGCACCTTGATTATCACTTTCAAAACAATATTCCCATTTACCGCTTTCCTGATTACTGGATTTATTTGCGTTTGCTTTAATCCCGTGATATTGAAATGACCATCCACTAAATGGCTGGGATTTTTCTTTCTGGCTTGATTCTTCACCATTTCCCCAATTAAATGGATTCCACCTAGATTCTTTATGACTATCACCTTCATCAGTAAACAATGTAGAAACAGAAAGCTGGTTTTCAATTCTTTCAGCGTCGGACTGTGAATATCCAAGTGCAGCATAAGAGAATCTCATTTTACTCATTACCTTGCGCGCCATATCAAGAGCAACGAGACGTTCTTGATAATTTGGATTATACAATGGGTCTGCCTTACCCAATATTGCCCTTATCGTATTTATGTTCATAATTTCTCCAGTAAGTGCCAAACAGAAAGCTGATGGATTCCAGATTCGTAACTCATTGATTATATATAGTGGGTAATATCAGAATATTACAAGTTCATGACTGTTTAGAAATTGTAAAGACGCATTGTAATCAGCACGTATGGTGTTTTGCAATATCTATTAACCGCCAATATAGCGTTTTGACCAGCATTATACCCATTATTCGCTAATGCACATAGATAGGCAATAGATGGCAAAATCGCCAATTTCGACTACAGGTGTGCGCCCATATATGGGCAGATTTGTCATTTTGACAGAAAAATTCCATATACGGAATTTTTTTACCCAATTTCAGCGAATAAACTATTAGGTTAGTCAAGTCCAAAATACAACACTCAAGCTATTATAAAGAAGCAGGCGCTTTTTGCGTAATGAACAAAACTAGGGGGAAAAATGCGTATTTATGCATTGCAGATGGTCAGAAATGACCATCTCATTTCATGGATGCTATCACGGTAAAATTCCGGACACAAAATGTCCACTTGGAAAAATATGCTGCGATAAAGCCGCTCGTTTTCTAAAAAATAAATACTGATTTCCAAATTCCCTGATTCTGCTTTAGAATCAAGTCGAGATGGAACTTTTCAACGGAATTGGCGTATTCCTGCAAATACTTGATAGGTGTGATTGTTTGAATAGGACCGATTTTCCTTACCCATCGTCCGTCGCGCTCGAGTCAACCGTCATCACGCAAAAGGTTAAGGCTCAGCCTGATAAAATGTACAACAATGCGGTTGAGTAGATAAAAAATGAACAACACTAACTTCACCCTCTCTCCTTCAATCTCCCAAGCATTGAATCTTTCATCTCCCATCGTCGCGCTCGAATCAACCGTCATCACGCATGGATTGCCGCGGCCGCAGAATCTTAATCTGGCGCGAAACATGGAACAGGAGATGCGTCTTAACGGCGCCACGCCTGCCACGATTGCAGTATTGGATGGAAAAATTTGTATCGGTCTATCAGATGAGGAGTTGGTTCGGCTTTCTGAATTAGAATCCCCGCTGAAAGTGAGCCGCCGCGATTTCGCGACAGCTATTGTCAAAAAAGCCAGCGGCGGGACAACGGTCGCTGGGACGATGTTCGCCGCGCATCAGGCTGGGATTCAAGTCTTTGCAACCGGCGGCATTGGCGGAATCCACCGCGAAGGTCGTTATGATATTTCTGCCGATTTGCAGGCGCTGGCAGACACGCCGATGATCGTTGTCTGCGCGGGCGCAAAAGCGATTCTCGATTTGCCCGCGACGATTGAATATCTTGAGACAATGAGTGTACCGATAGTCGGCTATCAAACGAATGAATTCCCCGCGTTTTATTCGCGCGAAAGTGGATTGGATGTAAGCGTTCGATTGGACTCGCCGGAAGAGATCGCGGTATTCGCGTGCGCGCATTGGTCAGCGGGGGGACGTGGCGCGGTACTGGTAGCGAATCCGGTTCCTTTAACGGATGCAATTCCAAGCTCTGAGATGGAGCCGATCATTATCAAAGCGTCTGCCGAAGCTGTCGCGAAAAATATCCACGGTCAGGCGCTGACTCCGTTCCTTCTAAAACGCATCAGCGAATTGACGGAAGAAAAATCGCTGAAAGCTAATCTGGCATTATTGTTGAATAATGCGCGGCTAGCGGCGCAGATCGCGCTCACCATGACGATGCAGAATCGTACCCGCGCAATTTAGGAGCGCGTATGAAAAACAAATTTAAACTTATAGTGACTCTGCATGCCAGCGCCGAAGAAATATTCAACGCCTGGCTTTCCAGTGATGGGCATAGCGCCATGACTGGCAGCGCCGCAAAAGTGAATGGAAAAGTTGGCGGCGCGTTTACTGCTTGGGATGGTTATATTTTTGGGACAACACTGGAGATGGAATCCCCGCGCCGCATCGTTCAGGCATGGCGCACGTCAGAATTCCCCAAAGGCGCGCCAGACTCGCGCGTGGAGATTTTGTTTGATAAAGTCAAGGGTGGAACAAAACTGACTCTTATCCACAGCGAAATGCCGGAAGATCAAATTGAGTCATATCGGCAAGGCTGGGAGGATTTTTATTTCAAGCCAATGATGGAGTATTTTGGGAAGTAGAGAATATAGAGAGGTATTTCGATTTACGATACTTCGGCAGTACAAGTTTGCGATTCCCCATTTCTCTTCGCTTGTTACTCATTTCTTTCCCTTTAATAAGTCCTTCACCATTTGATCCGGTACTTGCACCGCGACCAGTTCACCGCGCACGGTGATTTCGCCATTGACCACAATCCATTCTTCAATGACAATCTTGCGTCCTTTCACTTCTCTAACTTTGCCGCGTATTTCAAGCAATGGACCGAGCGGCGTAGGCTTGAGATAATCAACATGCAAGGACGCGGTAAGATAACGCAAAGCTGGCTCGGAATCCATGGCGCGGCTTTCGGCGCGGTAACCTGCCGCGGCGGCTGTGCCAGTGCCGTGACAGTCTATCAGTGACGCGAGCAAACCGCCATAAACATAACCGGGAATTGCGATGTGATGCGGCTTGGGTTGAAAGTGACAGACCGATTCTTCGCCGTCCCAATAACTTTTGATCTGGTATCCGTCTTCGTTGAGCCGACCACAGCCATAGCAATGCGCCATGTGATCGGGATAATAATCCTGAAATGATTTATCAGACATTTATGGAGTTCCTGTCGCGGGGATTTGTGTTTGAGTCGCGGTTACAGATGACGATGGAGAAACGCGCGTAGCTGTCAGCGCGGGAGTTTGTGTAAGCGTTGGCGAAGGCGTGACTTTGGCTGTCATGCTTGGGACCGCGGTAGGCGCGTCGCCTTGCACGATGAACCGACCGCCGCCTCTCCAAGCTAATCCAACAAAAATTTGCACTTCGTACGCGCCGGGTTGCCAGCCACCGATCGGGGATTCACAATCGGTAAAACCGTAACCGCCGGTCGCTCCGTCCCAAGGCTTGGGGGGATCGTATTTCACCAACTTGCCGTCCCTTAGCCAGAGCGTGGTCCACGCGACGCCGGGAATCATGTTGTCGTAGGAAAAGACTCCCCATAAGTGACCGACCGGATTCTGGAAAACCGTCTGGGGGTTAACTACCGGATATCCACCTCCCGATGTGGTGAATTTAATTTCGCTGAATACAGCGTCAGGGTTAGGTGTGACGATGCTCGTGATCTGCGCTTCTATGCCTAAAGGCAGGGATGGTGTTGGAGACGCTGTCGGCGTGTCTGTAAATAACGGCGTGATTGTAGGTGTCGGAGGTTCGGTGATGGTGGGCGTGAGCGTAATGGTCGGTGTAGGCGTAATGGTAGGCGTCAGAGTTGGCGTTGGCGATGGCGGAAAATATTGATAAGCCAGCGGCGGAGCATAGAAAGGTAACCAGGCGGCAAACAGCAATAAGAGGAATCCGAATCCGATCATTCTCCAACCGCTGGCGGCGCGCGCGCGGCGCAGACGATAAAATGTCATCTTGCGGCTGAATTGAATGGTGCGGACGCCTGCGCGCAAACTGAAATATGCGCCAACTACAATGATCACAGCAAAGGCAATAATGCCGGCACGAATATCCATGATTTGATTATACAGCGTTTCCAGCGAATGGACTTATCATGGCATCTCAGAGTGTCTTCCCAATTCCAGCAATTTACCAGAGCGTCGGATGATATAATCATCCAAACTAATTCAAACAGAGGTAACTGATGATAGATCCTGTAATCTTTTCGTTTAAACTTTTTGGCATTACTCTCATACTGCGCTGGTATGGCGTACTGGTCATGTTTGGCGCGGTGGTCGGCGCGTGGCTTGCCGAAAAAGAGATCAATCGCCGCGGCGAAAAAGGCGAAACCATTTGGGACGCGCTGATCTGGGTTTTGCCTGCTGGCATTATCGGAGCGCGTCTGTGGTATGTAATGAATGCCACACTTGGCGGCAACAGCTATTACACGGAAAACCCCTTGCAGATTCTAAACATTCCGCAAGGCGGTTTGCATTTCTTTGGCGGTTTGCTTTTTGGCGCAATTGCTCTCCTCATTTACCTGCGCCGGCAAAAACAGGATGTCTGGCTATTCCTCGATTCCATTGCACCTGCGGCTTTGATCGGACAGGCGCTCGCCAGACCAGCCAACTATATTAATCAGGAACTTTACGGACCGCCGACTAACCTTCCGTGGGGGATTCAAATCCAGGCAAGTTCCCGCATCGCTCAATATGCTGACCTAAACCTGTTTCCGGTTGCGACGACTCGCTTCCACCCGACCTTTGCCTACGAAATGGTTTGGAATATTCTCGCAGGTTTATTTTTGCTTTGGTATGCGCGCCAATATAAGGAACGCATGAAACCCGGCTCAGTCTTTGGCGCATGGCTCATCCTGGCTGGCGTCGGACGCGCGGTCATTGAACTGTTTCGTCCCGACCAGCCGCGCATCCCCGGCACGGCGATTACCTATAGCATGATTGTCTCAACTTTGATGGCGCTCGCGGGTGTTGTGATGTTATTGGTACGTTATGGAAAACTGCAATTTGCTTTTGCTGAAAACTGGGAAGATGAGTATCAAATTCCACAGCCGGTGGAAAAGAAAAAAGTTGCTGGAATAAAAGATGCAGAAGACACCATTCCCTTGAAACGGTTAGCATCAAAAGCCGCGGTTAAAGCCAAGGCAAAGACTCCTGTGAAACCGAAAGTAAAAGCTCCTGTAAAACCAAAAGTAAAAACGTCCGTAAAACCAAAAACTAAAAAAGCGGCGAAATAAAACGCAACTCACCCCGAATTTAATCTTCGTGGGTGAGTTGTTCTTAAAGCAAGTGAGACGTTGATTAGCACACCTTACGCGATATCATCCTGAACGCAGCGAAGAATCTCGGATTCTAAGGGTAGAGACCCTTCGCTTTGCTCACATCGTCCCGAATCCCAGTTTTTATGAAATCAAACTATCTTTCCATCAAAGATTTTATTTATATTCTGCCCATCTCAATTGGCTTGGGATATTTTATGGCTGCCCTGCAATTTGGGAGTCTGGTCAAAGGTACCTTTGCTTTTGGCTTTTTGATATTTCTCGCTTTGCTGGCGCTCCTGCCTGCCGTGCGTTGGAGCGGCGGAGGAAAAATTTTATGGTGGATGATCGCGCTGGCATTTACCTTACGTCTTGCCGTTGGCGCCGCCACTTACTTTGTTTTGCCCATAGACGGTCATAAAAATAGCGCCGATGACCTTACCGGTTTTGTCTTCACCGACGCGCATAACCGTGATACACAAGCCTGGAGACTGGCTGATATTGATCAGAATATTTGGGAGGCATTCAATAAAAAATATCATACCGATCAATACGGCGGATTACTGGCTATAAGCGCGGCTGTCTATCGTTATCTTTCGATTGATTTTCATCGTCCATTATTGCTGGTTTTGATTTCCGCTTTGATCGCCGCGCTTGGCTTGCCATTCTTGTGGAAAGCGGTGACGCAGCTTTGGGGCGAAAAAACCGCGCGCATATCCGGCTGGATATTTACGCTTTATCCTGAAAGTATTTTGCTTGGCAGCGCGGTCATGCGCGAGCCATATCTAATGACCTTTAGCGCGGTCGCTTTGTGGGGATTTGTGGATTGGCGCGAGAACCATAATAAAATCGCATGGCTCTGGCTGGCGCTGGCTTTCACGGGCATGTTACTCGTCTCGCCTGTGGTCGCGTTGGTTACGCTCATTCTCTTCGCCGGATGGATATGGTTCACGCGCGAACATAAACCAATTTCATGGATGGTCTTGTTCGGCGGGCTGGCTGTTTTTATGGCGGGCTTATTTCTTTTTGCATGGGCATTGAACCGCACCGGTCATTATGGAAATTCGCCGCTCGATATATTGGTCAACTGGACGAAAGAAGCGGTTTTGTGGGATACGTTTCAGACCGAGCGCCAATCGGGTTGGTTGCAAAAACTTCTCGCAGATAAATCGCCGATGTGGCATGTATCGTTCATCGCGGTCTACGGGATGTTGCAACCGGTTCTGCCTCCCGCTATCTTTGAACCTACCACAACAACCTGGCATATCATCGGGATAACGCGCGCGTTGGGTTGGTACGCGTTGCTTCCAGCACTGATCCTCTCGTTCGTAACCGCGGCAGGTCAAGAGGATGGAATGAATCGCAGGTTGTGGATGTGGTTCTCGGTCTTTTCCTGGACTTGGATCCTGTTGACCGCGATACGCGCCGGAGGCGATCAATGGGATAATCCGCGTTACCGCGCGATCCTGTTCCTGTGGCAAGCCATTCTGGTTGGTCATACCATTGTCTGGTGGCGCGAGACGCGTAATCCGTGGCTTTGGCGAATCGTCGGGATGGAAGTCGTTTTCCTTTTATTCTTTGGACAGTGGTATGCCAGCCGATATATTTCGCTTGGTATGCAATTGCCTTTTGGCATAATGGTCGCGCTGATCCTGACGCTTTGGCTTGCCATTTTTATAATTGGCTTTTGGTGGGATCGAAAACGCCGCGCTTGACTTTAGGGTATGAGATATAATTCAGCCGTTGAATTTTGCTTGAGGAGAAAACATGCCCACTGCTTTTATTACTGGCATTAACGGTCAAGACGGTTCGTATCTGGCTGAATCGCTTTTATCAAAAGGTTATAAGGTTGTTGGAATGGTGCGCCGTTCCAGCACAATGAATTATGAACGCATTGACCATCTGCTGGATACCATCACTGTCGTTCAAGGCGATTTGCACGATCAGGGTTCTTTGCTCGGCTTGATCGAAGAATATAAGCCGACTGAAATCTATAACCTCGCCGCGCAGTCTTTTGTACCGTCATCATGGAACCAACCCGCGCTGACTGGCGACATCACCGCGCTGGGTGTAACGCGCATGTTGGAAGCCATTCGTTTTGTGAATCCGAAAATTAAGTTTTATCAGGCTTCTTCCAGTGAAATGTTTGGCAAAGTGCTTGAAGTGCCGCAAAAGGAATCCACGCCTTTTTATCCGCGTAGTCCTTATGGCGTAGCCAAAGTTTATGGTCATTGGATTACGGTAAATTACCGCGAGTCTTTTAATTTATTCGCGGCTTCCGGTATTTTGTTCAACCACGAATCCCCGCGCCGCGGACTTGAATTTGTCACGCGTAAAATTTCAGACGGCGCGGCGCGCATCAAACTTGGACTTGCCAAAGAATTGCGGCTCGGCAACCTCGACTCTCAACGTGACTGGGGTTTCGCGGGCGATTACGTGGAAGCCATGTGGTTAATGCTTCAACAAGACAAACCTGATAATTTCGTCATTGGCACAGGCAAGACGCACGCCGTGCGCGAGTTTTGTAAAATTGCCTTCGCGCATGTTGACCTGGATTACAATGATTATGTCGTTCAAGATGACCGTTTCTATCGTCCCGCCGAAGTTGAGTTGTTGATCTCCGACCCATCTTATGCCAAAAAGAAACTTGGCTGGGAGCTTAAAGTAAACTTCAAAGAACTCGTCACCATGATGGTAGACTCAGACATGAAACGCTTGAGCGAGAAAAAATAACCCGTCATTGCGAGGCTGGTGGTTGAGTAGGGCGATGCTTTTCTCGCCCGTATCGAAACCCAGCCCGAAGCAATCTCCTCACAGTGACGTCAAAATCTTATGCCATATCTTTCCCTGATTGTTCCCGTTTATAACGAAGAAGAAAACCTTCCGCTTCTATACGACGCGGTTGTTTCCGCGCTCAAACCCATCAACAAAGATTGGGAACTCATCCTCGTGGATGACGGCTCGCGCGACAACAGTCTCGTTGAACTAAAAAAGCTCGCGCAAAAAGATAAGAAGCATATCCGCGTTGTGCAATTCCGCCGCAACTTCGGTCAGACTGCCGCCATCGCCGCGGGTCTTGACTATGCAACAGGCGACATCATCGTTCTTCTCGATGCGGATTTGCAAAACGATCCCGCCGATATTCCCATGCTTCTTGCAAAACTCGACGAAGGTTACGACCTGGTCAGCGGCTGGCGTAAATACCGCAAAGATAACGCGGTGACGCGCAATCTTCCTTCACATGTCGCCAACTGGTTAATCTCACAAGTGACAGGCGTACATCTCCACGATTATGGTTGCACACTTAAAGCATATCGTAAAGAAGCGCTGGCAGGTTTCCGTTTGTATGGCGAGATGCACCGCTTCATCCCCGTTTTTGCTCATTCCATTGGAGCGAAGATCGCGGAACTTCCTGTGCATCATCATGCGCGGAAATTTGGCAAGGCAAAATATGGTCTCGAACGTACGCTTAAAGTTGTGCTTGATCTCGTGACTGTAAAATTTTTACTTACCTATTCCAACAAACCGATTTATCTTTTTGGCGGCGCGGGAATCGCTCTCTCCGCGCTTGGCGTGTTGGATTTATTCTATCTTTTCATTCGCCGCACTTTCTGGAAAATTCCCGCGTCCACATCGCCTCTCTTGCTTATTGGCGTCATGTTTGTCATCATGGGCTTTCAATCCATCCTCATGGGACTCATCGCCGAACTGCTCGCGCGCACCTATCACGAGTCGCAATCCAAACCAACATATACTGTGCGCGAGACATTTAATTTCAAAAAGTAATGTCATTGCGAGAGCTGGTGGTTGAGTAGGCGGTGTTTTTCCGCCGTATCGAAACCCAGCCCGAAGCAATCTCCGCCTTGTAACGCGAGACTGCTTCGCAGTGACAACATAAACAACCATGCACATCCTCCTCATCAACAGTGAATATCCTCCCATCGGAGGCGGCGCGGGGAATGCCAGCGCGAACATTGCGCGTGAACTTGCCGCCATCGGGATTCAAGTCTCAGTTGTCACCGCGCATTTTGGAAATCAACCGCGCAAAGAAATTCTTGATAACGTGACGATATATCGGATTCAAGCCTTGCGCCGCAAACAGGATCGTTCTGGCGCGCTGGAACAACTCGCCTTCATCCTCTCCGCATCTTTTTGGGCTTTGAACTGGTCGCGCAAAAATAGACCGAACGCCATTCTAGCCTTTTTCGGAGTCCCTTCTGGCGCCGCCGCGTGGATTCTTAAACTGTTCTACAAAATTCCATATATCGTTTCATTGCGCGGCGGAGATGTTCCAGGTTTCCGTCCTTATGATTTCAAAACATTTCACAAACTCATCGCGCCATTTCTGCGCGTAATATGGAAAAATGCTTCCGCCATTATCGCCAACAGCGCCGGACTGCGCGACTTAGCTCTCGCTTTCGACTCGCGCTTTGAGATTCCCGTCATTCCCAACGGCGTGGACTTGGACAAATATTCCGTCCCTGAACGCGACTGGTCATCGCCGCGTTTATTATCCGTTGGAAGAATCGTCCGTCAAAAGGGCCTCGACCTCGGCTTGCAGGCTTTATCCCAACTCAAAGATTTGGATTGGCATTGGTCAATTGCAGGCGATGGACCGCAACTTGAAAATCTAAAATCTCTCGCGGTAGAACTTGGCATTGCAGACCGCGTCCATTTTCTCGGCTGGCAGTCTCGCGAAGAATTGACGAAGCAATATCAAAACGCGAATATCTTTCTCTTTCCATCGCGTCACGAAGGAATGCCGAACGCTGTGCTTGAAGCCATGTCCACGGGACTGCCGGTAGTCGCGACGCGAATCGCTGGGAGCGAGGAATTGGTCATCGAAGCTGAAACAGGCTTCTTGGTCCAAACCGAGAACGTGGACGAATTACGCCCGTCGCTTCGCAGAATCCTCGTTGATCCAAATCTAAGAAAAAAAATGGGGCTTGCATCCCGCCGCCGCGTGGAAGAAAATTATTCATGGAAGAATGTTGCGGAACAATATAAAACCTATCTCGAACAAATATCTCAAAACAATTACCAATAACCAATTACCTTTTTTACCTGTCTACTGAAAGGCATCCATGTGTGGCATCTGCGGAATCTCTTATTCAAATAATAAAATCCCCGAACGCGCGCTTCTTGAAAAAATGAACGCGGCGATCATTCACCGTGGACCCGATAGCGACGGCTTCTACACAAATAACGGTATTGGCTTAGCCATGCGGCGTCTTGCCATCATTGACGTTTCCGGCGGCGACCAGCCCATTTCCAACGAAGACGAATCCGTTTGGATTATTTTCAACGGCGAATGTTATAACTATCCCGACATGCAAGCCGAACTTGATCAACGCGGACATCGTTTTAAAACAAAATCAGATACCGAATGTATTGTCCATTATTATGAAGATGAAGGCGATGACTGCGTAAAGAAATTGCGCGGCATGTTTGCCTTCGCGCTTTGGGATAAAAAGAAACAACGCCTTTTGCTCGCGCGTGACCGTCTCGGCAAGAAGCCGATATATTACACGATTCAAAACGGCGCGCTATATTATGCTTCTGAGTTAAGCGCCATTCTCGCCGCGCTTCCGCAAAAGCCCGCGGTCAATCTCGAAGCCATTGACCTGTATCTCAGCTTGCAATACATTCCCGATCCATACACCGCGTATCAAGGCATTTACAAACTTCCGCCTGCGCATATATTGGTTTGGGAAAATGGTCAGGCAACGACAAAAAAATATTGGGATTATTCATATCTCCCAAAACACACCGCCTCTGAAAATGAACTTGCCGAGGAACTGCGCGTCCGTTTGAAGGAAGCTGTCAAAATGCGTTTGCTTAGCGAACGTCCGCTTGGCGCGCATTTGAGCGGCGGATTTGATTCAAGCATCATCGTCGCGTTGATGGCTGAATTAAGCAACAGCGCGGTCAAAACTTTTTCGGTTGGCTTTGAAGAACAAAATTTTTCCGAGTTGCCTTATGCGCGCGCTGTGGCGCAAAAATATAATACCGAACATCATGAGTTCACGCTGACTTATGGCGACATCCCTTCGACGTTAAAGAAAATCCTTTATCATTTCGGCGAGCCGTTCGCGGACGCGTCCGCGATTCCGCTGTATCATCTTTCCATGTTGACGCGCGAGTATGTGACCGTCGCGTTGAATGGAGACGGCGGCGATGAAGACTTCGCCGGCTATCAACGTTATTGGCTCGATCCGCTTGCTAATTCGCTTTTACACTCGCCTCGTTTTCTCACCCGCGGCTTGATCCCGTCCATTGCGCGTGTCCTCCCCGATTCTTCAGACAAGCCGGTGGGGCAATCGGTTCTGAATGGACTCAAACGCCTCGCGCAACTTCCTGATTTTGACTCGCGCGCCAGCATCCTGCGTTGGGGTTCGTATTTCTCTCCAAGCCAGCGCGCGAAGTTGTGGAAAAAAGAATTCGGACAAAGATATAAATCCACCAACGCGCAGGATTATTTGATTGGATATTATGAATCCGCGCAAGGGACTCTTCTCGACCGCACTCTTTACATGGACTTGCATACTTATCTTCCTGGCGATTTACTCGTCAAAGCGGATCGCATGACGATGGCGGCGTCGCTCGAAGGGCGCTCGCCGTTCCTCGATCATGAAATGGTGGAGTGGTCGGCTCGGTTACCGAACCAGCTCAAAGTCAAAGGAAGAACCGGAAAATATTTATTGAAAAAGGCTTTCGCCAATTATCTACCAGAGAGTCTGAAAAATCGCGGCAAGCAGGGATTCGGAATCCCTGTCGGAGCGTGGTTCAGAGGTCCGTTGCATGATTGGGCGAAAGAATTATTATTGACGGGAAATATGCAGACATGGTTTGAAAAAAGCGCAATGGAATCTTTACTCGACGAACATCGCGCGGGTAAAGAAGATCATGGCAAAAGATTGTACGCGTTGTCCATGCTAGCATTGTGGCTGGAGGAATGATGGATGCTCGGTTTAAGTTCGGTGAGAATTGGGCTTCGTTTTCGCGCCATTTGAACGAAGATGATGTGAAAGAAGCCGAGCGTTCATTGAATTCATTATTTGGCGAAGGCGCGCTGAACGGAAAAACATTTTTGGATATTGGCTGTGGAAGCGGCTTGTTCTCGATTGCCGCGGCGCGTTTGGGCGCGCGGCAAGTGGTGGGTATTGACGTTGATCCAATGTCTGTTGAGACTTCGCAAATCAACGCCGCACGCTGGCTTGAAAATAAAGACAGCGTTTCCTTTTTGCACGGTTCCGCTTTGGACGCCGCGCAAATGGACGCGCTGGGTTCGTTTGACGTTGTTTATTCGTGGGGCGTTTTGCATCATACCGGCAATATGGAACGTTCGATTGAGAATACCGTCCGCCGCGTAAAACCAGACGGTCTGCTGATGATTGCAATCTATAATCGCCATTCATCTTCAACTCCCTGGAAGGCAATCAAGTGGCTGTATAACCGTTCAAATCATTTTGGGCAGAAATTATTGATCTGGTTTTTCACGCCGATTATTTTTGTTGCAAAGTGGATTTCGACCGGCGGAAATCCGCTCAAGATGCGCCGCGGGATGGATTTTATGTATAACGTGATTGATTGGGTGGGGGGCTATCCTTATGAATATGCCAGTATCGCGGAAATGTCCGCTGTTTTGGAACGGCTTGGATTCGATGTTCTAAAAACAAATCCTGCAATAGTCCCTACCGGTTGTAATGAATTCGTCTGTAAACATCGCGGCGAAAAATCACTTCCCGCCGAAAATAACAAAACAACGGTAACTGCCGCTCGTTCTTCGCGCGTATGGACGATTACCAAAATCGTCCTGGCATTGGCGCTGATCGGCTTTATCCTATCGCGCACCAGCTTGGATGAACTGATGACACTGCGCCGTCAATTGCATCTCGATTGGCTGGCTGTATACGCGTTGCTCTATCTAACATTAACCGCATTCAAAGCATATCAATATAGAAAACTCCTTGACTTGCCTGTTCCTTATGCGCGCGTGGTCAGCATTGTCGTTTTACAAAATGGATTTTCAAACATTGTGGCGAACAGCGCCGGAATCGCTTCTTATTTGGTGATGTTTCGTGAGGAAAAAGGAGTCAAGGTCAGTCATGCCGCGCTGGTTTTCATTATCACAAAAGTAGGGGATGTTTTTGCCGTCTGGCTGGGACTCTTGATTTCCAGCGTGATACTCTGGGAGCAGGTCAAGGTTCTTCATGATGTGATTATCCTGCTTTTAGCGTTACTCGGTTTGTTGCTCTTTATTTTTTTACTGGCAGTATCTTTGCGCGAAAGATTTGTAATATTTTTCAAAAATATTATTGCGCGCATGGGTTTAATACGTTTTTCGTTGATCACGCAAAGCATAAAGGGATTGGAAGCGCTGGCGGCGCAGGGACGCGGGTCTCTGTTTGAGATGACCTGGAATGCGGTCTGGCTTTCCAGCGCGTATTTTCTGCTTACGCTGGCTTGGTACTATGCTCAACTGCGCTTGTTTTCAGTCGCGCTGGGAATATGGCAGATCGTGTTCGCCACCACCATCTTACAGTTAATATCCATTATTCCCATCACCATTTTGGGCGGGCTGGGCGTGGTCGAAACATCGTCTCTTTATTTATATTCCATCTTCGGGGTTGATCCAATAAAATTCGCTGCCGTGTTGATCGGGATGCGCGTGGTCTTTTACATGATAAATTTAGTAGTCCTGTTATACTTGCCGTTGTATAGTATTATTGAAAATCAAAAAAAGAAACTGTGATCCATCTATGAAATCATCCCAATCCAAACTTACCGAACGCTTAATCCTCTTTATTGCCTTTGGCTTTTTGCTCTATGAATCCAGCGCGGAGTTCTACGCGATCGGCTCAGGCACAGGCAACTGGTATGCCGATTTTTCTTTGAAGTGGTATCTGCTTTTCTGGCTCATGTCCGCGCTATGCGTCGGTTTGCTGGCGTTGTTCGGCGCGGCGTTATGGTTCCCTGAAAAGCTAAAACGATTCACCTTGCCTTTACAAAATCTACGAGAACGCTCAAATCTATTCCGCTGGGCTGGAGGAGCGCTTCTTCTGGCTTTGCCTTTGATCGTCTTCGAGTTCACTGTGGTAGGCGTGGTCATTGGATATTACATCCGCATCTTGATCGTGACTTTGTGCATTGCCGCGTTCGCCTTTCTTTTTACCCGCTCTGACGCGGATTTTGTTACATGGAAATCTTTTTTTGTCTCGGCATTTCTTTTTAGCGCGGTGATCACGATCGCGGCTCAATTCACGGATGTACTGAATTATCCATTCTCGCTGGGATGGTCTGAAGGCAACCGTCAGTGGGATTATTCTACGCTATTTGGGCGCGACCGTTATATTTATCCCGCTGACCTTCCGCTGATACCCTACCTTGACCCTGGTCGCCAATTGATCGGAGGACTTGATTACTTGTTGCCCGGCCTCACAATTACCGGCGCGCGCTTCTGGGTGGATTTCACAAACGTTTTCCCATATCTTTTACTCGGTTGGGTTATTTTTCAAACGCCTAAAAAAGAAGAGAGACTATCTTGGTTTGCTATGACCGTTTGGACGTTTATCTTTTTGAGACAAGCATCCATTCATCCTCCTCTTTTGATCAGCGCGATATTACTGGCGCTTGTGTGGAGACGGTCATTGTGGATTTCTGTCCCTGTGATTATTGCCGCCGCGTACTTTGCCGCCGTTAGCCGCTTCACATGGACGTTTGCCATTGGCATCTGGGCGGTCATGTTGGAATTCGGCATGGATAAATTGCGCGCAGGCATGGTGGAAAAACGAACCTGGATACGCTCGATCGTCATGGGACTGGCTGGTATCTTTGGCGGTTTTGCATTGCCCAAGATTGTCGGCTTTTTTCAGGGACAATCCAATGCCGGAGTTTCAGCGTCACAGATCACCGCTCACCTTAAGATACAACCTTTGCTTTGGTATCGGCTTTTGCCAAATGCTACGTATAGTGAAGGCGTTTTGCTGGGAATGTTAAAAGTAGCGTTACCCTTGATTATTGTATTGATCTATTTCGCCTATTCGGATAGATGGATCTTGAACATCTGGCAGAAACTGGCTTTTATTTTGCCGTTATTTGCATTTCTGGTCGTGGGATTAATTGTCAGTACAAAAGTAGGCGGCGGTGGCGATCTGCATAATCTGGATATGTTTTTTATCGGATTAGTGTTCGTAGCTGTGGTCGCCTGGTTTAACGGCGGCAGGCAATGGGTGCAGGAAGACGCGCAGCCGTTTTTCATCCGCTTGATGTTGATCGCCTTGATCGCTACTCCATTATTGCTTTACGTCAATTGGTTAAATCCATCCAGCTATTCGGGCGATACTACCTGGCTCTTAACGTTGAGAGATGCAAAGAGTCAAAGCGGGCTTGGTTTACTGCCTAAACAGGATCAAATTGATAAAGTCTTAAATGTTATTCGCGCGGAAACAGCGGATGCCCAAAAACGCGGCGAGGTGTTATTTATGGATCAGCGCCAATTGCTGACGTTTGGATATGTGCAAGGCGTGCCGCTGATACCCGATTACGAAAAGAAAATGGTCATGGATCATGCCATGAGTCAAAAGGTGGATTATTTTACGCAGTTCTATCGCGACCTTGCCAGCCGCCGTTTTTCACTGATCATCAGCGATCCGTTGCGTGTGCCGCAAAAAACCAGCGAGGTTGGATTTGGCGAAGAGAATAATGCCTGGGTAAATTGGGTAGCGCGCCCAATTTTGTGTTATTACGAACCGATTGAAACGTATACCGAATTTCGCGTGCAACTGCTTGTGCCGCGCGCGGGCGCGCAGGATTGCTCCAGTGAACTTCCGTTTGAGATCGCGCCGTGAAATTTTTTTACATCGTTCCACGCGTTGTTCGACATTTTTTACCTGAACGCGTCACACGCTTTTTGTTGATGCGCAATTGGATCATCCAAGCCAGCGCCGAAACAAACGATTCGCAATTTGCCGTCAAGCGTTATGTAGATGCGCTTGAAGCGCATGGCAAAACGATAAAAAACAAACGCGTGATGGTCTTCGGTTATGGCGGACGTTTTGACATTGGCGTTGCTTTGCTCGAAGCAGGCGCGGATCATGTAGCGCTTTGCGAAAAATACGCGCAACCGGATGAACGCCACAACCGCGCGCTTGCGGATAAATTTCCATCGTATCTTTTTCTGGACGGGAAATCTGTGCGCGTGAATCCCAAGCATTTGACTCTGCTACAAGCGGACATCCGCGCAGTGACGCCCGATCAATGCGCGCCCGTTGATGTTGTCATCAGCAATTCTGTCTATGAACATCTCGATGATGTGGATGGAATCACCAAATCTCTCGCCGCGTTGACCAAGCCTGACGGCGCGCAAGTCCACTTCATTGATCTGCGCGATCATTATTTCAAGTATCCGTTTGAAATGCTAAAGTTCAGCGAAAAGATTTGGCGCGGTTGGCTAAATCCCACCAGTAACCATAACCGTTTTCGTTTGTGGGATTATAGAAAAGTCTTCGAGAAATATTTTGGCAAAGTGGATATTCAAGTTTTGGAGCGCGACGAATCCAATTTTGAAAAAGCCCGTTCCGAAATTCTCCCCGAATTCCTTAGTGGAAAATTGGAAGACGACTGCACGACGTTAATACGCGCGGTTGTTTTCCAACCGCGCAAATAAATTATGAGGTAACTTCATGTACCTTTTGAATGAACTCAATATTTTTCCAACATTTCTCCTCATCATCATCTGGCTCGCGGGCGGATGGCTGATCGCCTTCCGTCTCTTTGATCTTCATCCGCGCGAACGCGGACTTGTCGGTCTTGGCATCGGCATGGTGATGAGTACATGGCTTTCGAATTTCACCGCGCGCATCTTGCCGCTTCCGCTTGCGTTTTGGGTTTCGGGAATTATCGTTTTTGTTTTTGGGATTTTTATCAATTGGCGTTTTCGCCGCGAATTATTCTCAAAACTTCGCGACCCAATTAATTCTTTGAGAGCTTCGTTCCTTCGCGGTGAATTCTTTTGGGGACAATGGCTCACCTTCATCTTTCTCGCCATCTTTTTCACCCTTATCAATCGTGGACTTGCCATATTTGAAGATTACCAAAACCTGCCTGTCATGTCCGTGATGGCAACGGGACAAATTCCGCCGCCGTTTCCATTCGCGCAAGGCGTGACGTTTAACTATCATTACTTTCTGCTGTTGCTTGCAACGCAATTCGTAAATATCGGTCACGCCGCAGTGTGGACTGCGCTTGACGTGGCGCGCGGACTCACCATGTCCATGCTATTTATGTTCGCCGGCTTATTCGCTCGCCGCATTGTGGATAAACCGCTTGCTCAATATGCCGGCACATTTCTTGCCATGTTCGCAGGCGGTGCGCGTTGGTTACTTCTGCTGATGCCGCTTTCGCTTGTTCAACACATCTCAGATAACGTCACTTTAATTGGCTCCGCCGCGCAGAGTGGAACAAGTTTATTTGATCTGCTATACAAGCCCTGGCTGATTGACGGCGCGCCGCCAATTCCATTCCCGTTTATGTTTATAAGCGGCGTGAATAATCCGGCGATCATGAGTCTCGGCGGTCCTGGAGTTACTCCCGCGCTCACGCTTGTTTTGCTTTTGCTCCTCGGCGCGCGTCTGCGCGGACGTTTGGCATCGGTTCCTTTAGTAATCATTCTCGCGTCTATGGCGCTTGCTAATGAGGTGACGTTTGCATTGTTGGCGGTTGGTTTTGCTCTGGCGATGTTAATCTGGGCGATCCAAAACCGTTCCCTGCGTTTGCCTGAATCAATGCGGCTGTGGTTCGCGATCTTCTTCGCTTCGGGCATTCTTTCTTTTGTCCAAGGCGGAATCATTACGGGCGTAGTTGCGGGATTTTTCGGCGATTCATCCAGCGGATACTTTGAAGGCGGCTTGCATTTTGTCTTTCCGCCGACAATTGTTTCGGGACATCTCAGCATTTTGTCTTTATTCAATCCATATCAATTGATCGCGGCAGCGCTTGAACTTGGTCCCGTTATTTTTGTTTTTCCTCTTGCTTTTATTTATGGATACAAAGCCTTTAAAGAGAACAATTGGCTTGAAGCCGGTTTTGTCTTTTCGGGCGCGGTCAGTTTATTGATGGTCTTCGTGCAATATAGCGGAAACGCGGGATTAACCGCGACCAGCCGTTTGTATGGAAACTTCATCCTTGTCGCGTGGATTTACGCCGCGCCTCTCGCGTGGACGTGGGCAAGCCGTCGGGGCGAATCGGCTCAAGTCGCCGCGGCAAGCCTCGGCTTCGTCGCGACCTTGAGCGGAATCATCCTGTTCGCGTCGCAGATGTCCGCGTTCTATCGTCCGGTGTCATCTTATATTCTGAGCGATCTCGATGTGAAGATGTATGAAAAATATTGGAATAAACTTCCAGCAGGTGTGATGGTTTTTGACGCAAGCACACCGCGCGGCGCGACCGTGTTTGGACGCGGCAGTGACTCGGCTGAGACTTTATATCGTGAGCGCCCGGATTTTATCGCGCTGGTTGACGCGCCTGACCCGATCAAAATTCATGCCGCCGGTTATGATTATATGTATTACACAAATTTTTATTGGGGCGATCATAAAAACTTTCTTGACGCGCCGTGCGTGAAAGTGATTGAGCAAATGGATGACATTCACAGCGCTACAGGCGAGTTGGGAAATTTCCGCAGGCTGGTGGATGTATCCGCGTGTAAATAAGGTTTGTCTATTTAACAGAAAATTATTTTGTTGAAGACTTGCAGCGACATTTATCATGATCGAAAAAATTCTCACCCCACTACTCCTTTCAATATGGTTCGCCGTTTGGGCAACTGGCGGAATCTTAATTGCCGCGCGCGTGTTCCATTTTCGCCGTGAAGGACTTATCCTTGGAATCAGTCTCGGTCTTGTCCTGCAATTATGGTTCTCAAACTGGATGGCATACGTTATGCCCGTGCCTTATTCTTTTTGGGCAGGCGCGTTAATCGTTTTTATTTTTGGCTTATATACTCTCCGTCCTGAGCGAAGCCGTTGGTCGAGTAGCCGCGCAGTGGCGTATCAAGACCAGGCGAAGGATAAGTGGTTTAGATTTTTTCGCGAACATGCTTATCAACTTATTATCCTAGCGTTCCTAATTTATCTCTTCACCGTCATCGGACGCGGACTCAACATCTTTGACGATTTCCAAAACCTGCCGGTCACATCCATCATGGCGGCAGGCGACATCCCGCCTCATTTTCCATTCGACCCGAATCTTCGCTTTGGTTATCACTATCTGCTTTTGCTTTTCTCCGCGCAGCTTATGCGCCTTGGCGACCTCTTTCCGTGGAACGCAATGGATGTTGCCCGCGCTGTTCCACTCGCGTTTCTACTCATGCTCACCTATTTATGGACTCGCCGCATCACGCGCAGTCAACTCGCCGGTTTTCTCGGCGCGGTCTTCGTAGCATTCTCTGGCGGCGCTCGCTGGCTTCTACTGATTCTGCCTCCCGCGTTCGTGGGTTCCATTTCGCAGCATGTCAGTCTCATGGGTTCAGGTATTCCCACCGCGCCTGATCTCGCCGCCGCGCTCATATCCGTATGGAAGATCGAAGGCGACGGACCGATCAAGTTTCCATTCGCTTATGCCAACGGCATCAACCCGCCCGCCACAATGTCGCATGGCGGCATCGGCGTAATGGGCATCCTCGTCTTTTTGATTCTCATCATTCTCGCCCGCCGACTGCGCGGTTATAAAACTGGCTTCATCCTCGCGGCAGTCTTCGCCTCTTATGCTCTCACCGGCGAATATACTTTTTTGATCGTTTACCCAAGCATCGGACTCGCGCTTTTGATTCACTGGATTCGAACGCGCAGATTTAAAATCCCGCGTTCGATTCTTCCCGCGCTGATAGTTGATTCCGTTTCATTGATCTTTGTCCTGTTCCAGGGCGGAGTCCTCACCGAAGCCTTTCGCGGAATCTTCGCGCGTTCTGCTGGACAGGAATCTTTTCATACATTTACTTTTGCTTTTTCTGCGCCATCGCTTGTCTCCGCGCATCTTGGCATACTTGGTTTGCTTAATCCATATCAATTTATTGCCGCCATTTTTGAAGTGGGACCTGTCATCTTTGTTTTACCGTTATTATTCATCTGGGGATTCAAAATGATACGCGCACAACAATGGTGGGAAGCGGGCGTGGCGGCAAGCGCGCTCTTAAGTATTTTTTCTTTATTTATAAAATATACCGGCACAGCCGGTGAAAGCGCCAACACGCGCCTGCTGGCAACTTTAACAATTCCGCCCACGCTGTATGCCGTGCCATTGATTTGGACATGGCTAAAGAAACGCAGTGAGCAGGTAAAAATCGCCGTGGCTTTCATCGGATTTATTTCCATCTTTGGCGGATTAATTTTCTTCGGCATTCAATTGATCGCAATCCAAAAACCAACCCTGCCGCTTTTCATCACCGAGTTGGACGCTCAAATGGAAAAACGCCATTGGAATCAACTCGCGCCGGACGCAATGGTATTTGATCCTAATCCTTTGCGCGTGGTTACTGTCTTTGGACGCGCCACCGACGCCATGATTTCATGGACGCCAAAAGATGAATGGGCGGCTTTAGCCGATAATCCCGATCCGCGCGCACTCCATGCCGCTGGCTATGACTATGTCTATTTTGGGATCGAATATTGGGATGAACTATCGAAAGATAATCAAAAAGGATTGCAGGATGCCTGTGTGAAAGTAGTTGACGAAACGCTAGGCATTCGCAGTCCCGATGATTACCGCAAAGACTTCAGGCGTTTATTAGATATTACCGGTTGTAAATAAAAAACTTTTCTTAACATTCATCCCATTGACTGAGCATCGTGTATAAATTTGGGAAGAGGACTTGTGCCAGTTGCATGGCATCCCCAGTGCAGATTATTTTTTCCTGTTGAATAACTTCTGCGGGTTCATCTGACCCGATCAACAAGCGACCCATCCCGGCTCCACCGTTGATGCAATGTTCTGCAGATTGAGACTCCATCACCTGAATATTGCCATTCCCAATATTAAGCGCGGCTTTTTGTTCGCCGGCATCCAGCAAGAGTTGACCGTTCCAGTTTGCCAGATGGGACCGCCCCAGGCGGGTTTCCAAAAGTGGGCGGATTTTTTCCAATGTGGAGAAAAGGTTGACGATGCGAACGCGCCAGCCAGAAGTCGCGAAGTATCGAGTTTCCACAAGGCAGTTGCCGAGTCGAATCATCCGCAGTAATGGATGTTGTGGCGGCAGTGTGAAAAATGTCATGGTTTTATATTCACCCTTTTTGAACAATTCGTTCATTACAGCCAGGGTCTGCTGCGGGTCACCGGCGGATTCAAGGCATTGCAGATTCTCTTTTTCATCTTCTGGCGGCATGGCGCGCAAATAGCCAGCTAGTTTGCCGTTTTCATCAAACCACCCGTAGGCAGACATTTCATCGGCGGATTTCAGCCGGTAGGTGGGGCGGACGGCGGTCCCGCTGAAGATTTGATGCGTTTCGTTATAAACGGAATCCATCTCGTTGATGTGTCCCGTACCGAGTTTTTGATAGGGATGCTTGAGCGGCAGGTCGGGAATTTCATCGGGCTTCAAACGATAGGTAATGTAATTCCAGGCGCGGGTATATCCAAACTTAACATAGTGACGACCGCGCAAAATACTCAGGTCATAGCCGTTCTTTTTCATCGCATCGAATGAGGCAAGCGCTGCCTGTTGCATCAATCCTCGTTTGCGATATTCCTCTTTGGTGGCGACTGCGCCAACTCCAGCCACTTGCAGTTGAACTGACTCAAGCCGCATGGGATAACCCCATATTCCCCAATGATGAATCAACTGTTCCCCATCCCAGATCAGGCGCGTGGTATCCCAATCGTAATGACAGTTGCCGATATAGTTATTGGCGATCTCGTCCACGTATTCACCGTTGGCAAATACGTCTGATGTTATCTTTGCAATTGCCATCAAGTGACGTTCAGGGTCGGCAGGACTGATCGGGTAGGGCGATGTATTATTTTTCATGGGGATGCATCCTTGTTGGTGTCTTGATTATATTCGGGATAGCTGATTTAATGGAGCGGGTGTAAAAGTTTTTGGAAAAGAGGCTCTCCCGCAATTAACGAAATAAATCAGTGAAAATCCGTGAAATCAGTGGCTAAGAATTTGATGATTGTTAATTTTCCCGCCAGAAATGGGAGAACCAAATTTGGTAAACTTGCCGCGAATGGATATGACAAGATGGCGTGTGCCTGGGAAACTGCAATCCTGGCGATGGAATTGATACATTGATTACAAGCATTGAAAATTTATTGACGAGTTCTCTGTCTTTGACTACAATCCAAACACATTTACTCGATATTTAAAAAAGGAGATTATATGTCAATAGTTTCTGCTGAAATCACTGTCAATGCTCCGTTAAAGCTGGCGTATCGCGCTTTTACCAATGCCACTTCTTTGCGCGAATGGTTGTGTGATGTTGCCACGGTGGAACCGCATCCACGCGGCCGCATGTATCTCTGGTGGATTGGGGATTTCTATTCCAGTGGGCATTATCTTGAATTGGATGAAAACAGGAAGGTCCGCTTCCGCTGGTTCTCGAACACCGATCCAGCCCCGACCGACGTAACTGTTACCGTTATCGAAAAAGATGCCAGCGTCCTGGTTCGCCTGGATCACGAAGTTCCTGATGACCCCTCGTGGATGCAAAAGGCTGAAAGTTTTCGCGAGAATTGGGTGGATAGCCTCGAGAATCTCAAATCCGTTCTGGAAACTGGCATTGACCTGCGAATTGCCAATCGTCCCATGCTTGGAATTGTACCCGGTGAATTTACCGAGGAACAGGCAATTGCATTGAAAGTACCAGTACGTGAAGGATTGCGCCTCGGTGGAACACTGGATGGCATGGGCGCACAAAAAGCTGGTTTGCAAAAAGATGATGTTCTCGTCGAAATGGCTGGTCATCCGATTACGAACGATTTCAACACTCTGCCAATTGCCATTGCCGGGAAAAAGGGCGGGGATAAAATTGAAGTCGGTTTCTATCGCGGCCCTGAAAAGAAAACTGTCATGATGGAACTCAGCAAACGCCCGATGCCGGAAGTGCCATTCAATCCAACTGAACTTGCCCAAAGAATCCGCGAACTTAATGAAGCTGGGTTGGCTGAAGTAGAGAAATGCTTTGAAGGAGTTAGTGACGCACAAGCCATGGCGCACGCCGATGAAAAAGAATGGAGCGCCCTGGAGACCGTTGCCCACCTCATTCATGGCGAAAGATTCAACCAGATTTTTCTCACCGGTTTGGTTGATGGCTACGAACCAGTCACGGATGGATTCGGCAGCAATGTGAACGCACAAGTACAGGCGACGGTGAAAGCAAATCCATCCATCGCGCTCATGTTAAGTGAACTTCGCCGCGCAATGGAAGAGACTCTGGCGTATGTGTCATTCCTGCCAGATGATTTCCTGTTCAACAAAGCCAGTTATTACCGCTTTGGCTCTGTGTTGCTCCAGCCAACCATTCATACCTCTGCGCATACCCAGCAGATCAAGGATGCCATCTCAGCCGCGCGCAAATAATTTACGAATGGATTGACCTTTATCAAACAGGCGGCTCATCTGGTGGTCGCCTGTTTGATTTTATTTGGGATGGCTGACCGATGAGTAAAACTCGCTAAGCACAAATAATCATGCTAAAATCTTCCAACGCATTGAGCGGTTGGAGTCCTTATCCAATACACTATATATGACGGAGGAGACGGCATGTCAAAGAGAATTGTTTTTTCATTGGCTGGTTTGATTATATTGTTGATTGGTTGGCGGTTGTGGCCAATCCACAAGTCATCCACACCGGATGGTCCGACTACGGATGTGATCAAGACCAGTGGCAGCGGAATACGCGGTTTTTCTAAAAACGGATTGGATATTTTTCTGGGGATACCGTTTGCGGAATCGCCGGTCGGTAATTTACGCTTCAAACCGCCCGTTGAACGTAAACCCTGGCAGGATACGTTCAACGCGTATGAGTTTGGCTCATTCTGCCCTCAGGTTTATGATGAAGTGGTGATTGATGATCCGAATGAAGATCTGAATAATGAAGATTGTCTGACCTTGAATGTATGGACGCCGAGTACCAGCGGAGAGAAACGCGCCGTCATCTTTTATATCCATGGCGGTGGATTTGTCGGCGGTTCCAGCAAGGAAAATTTATATCATGGCGACGTTCTCTCCAAAAATGGAGATGTTGTGGTGGTCACTGCAAATTATCGCCTTGCTCTGCTTGGATTTTTCGACTTTTCTGTATTGGCTGGTCCTGAATATACAGGCAGCGCCGATGTAGGCATACAAGATCAACTGTTGGCTTTGAAGTGGGTCAAGGATAATATCGCGTCGTTTGGCGGCGACCCTGAAAATATAACTGTAGTCGGGGAATCTGCCGGAGGCGGCAGCGCCGTATCTCTTTTAGGAATTGACAATCCGCGCGATTATTTCAACCGCATGATTGTGATGAGCGGCTCTCCTTTGCACACCACAGAAAATACGAGTAACATCGCCAAGCTTATAAAGAATGAGACCGGCATCAGTTCGCCTGCTGTTTGGAAGTACATGCCTACAAAGTTAATGATGTATATTCAGGATAAAGTTTTGAAAGCGGTTGGCTCGCCTCTATCTGATCTGGTATTCGCGCCAACGTATGGCAGTGATTATGTCGTAAAAACCAGTCCAACCGAAGCAGTGGCGGCGGGGAATACAAAAGGGATTGACTTGATGATCGGCACCATGGCAAATGAAATGACATACTGGTCATTCTACGATACTCCCGACAGCCATATTTGCGAGCAAACGGTCAAAGAGAACATTTTCACGATGGTGGATCCCAGTATTGAAAGCAAACTCAGCGGCTTATACAATATCTATTCCAAAGACCCACAGCGCGTTTGGAAGGAGGAAGGCGACATCGTTCTCACAATGGGTGACGATTACGCCTTCCGGGTTCCCGCGCTGAATCTGGCGTCACAGCAAACGGCTGCCGCCAATACCTATGTTTACCGCGTGGACTATCCGATAAATCTGCCTGAGCAACCCTGCCAAAATAACCGTTCTCCGCACGGCAGTGAACTTCCATTTGTGTTCGGAAAAATTGACGAACAGACCGGTTACGATTTCATTGGCAAACCGCGAGACGCTGATGACGAAGCTGTGCGAAAACATCTGATGGACCAGATGATCCTCGCCTGGACTAATTTCGCGAAGACCGGCGATCCCAATGGCGGCGACTTACCCAAATGGACAACCTTCGATCCTGAGACTCAGCCAACGATGATTTTTTCAGGCGATACACATATTGAAAATGCGCCTTTCAACGAAGAATATAAAGCCATGTCTGAATTTATGAAAGGCTTCAATGTGCTTGACGCCTTGAAATAAATTACCTTGATCCCAGCGGCAGTCAAATTGCCAAAATAAGAAAAGCCCCCCGTTCCACTTGGAACGAGGGGCTTTGTGTTGCGATGTATTTTGGCGCTGTAATTATCCGACGCGCGGCTTGGCAACATTGACCTTGAGAGCGCTATCCGCCAGGGAATAAGCATTGAACATGCTGATCGCCTTGTCTGCATCTGCCTGTGATCCCATGGACACAAAGGCGAATCCTTTTGACAGACCGGTAACCTTGTCTTTGACGAGGTCCACCGAAGAAACTGTTCCGGCTGTTGCGAACAAGGTATTGATTTCGTCTTGTGTGGTCGTCTTAGCCAGATTTCCTACATAAACTCTAATATCCATTTTATTACTCCATTCTCCGGCACAGCCGGAAATAAAAATGACCGCAACCCTATAAGAGGGTCGGCGGTCAAGGTACGACAGATAGATCCAATTACTTATTACTTATTCAGTGTAACACATATTCCATCCGCAGACGGAGCAATAAATTTCGGTCCATAGGGAATCGCCGCGGCAAATCCCAGAGAAATAGTTGCGAATTATTTCTTACTTCTTCTCAAAAAGAACTTGGTGATCTCTTCTGCAACAGCCGGCATGATCGCCAATCCAAGCGCTACGCTCCACTCACGAACGGTAAGGAAATGCGTGTTGAAAATAGATTGCAGAAAAGGCAGCGCGCAGACCAGCAATAACAGCGTAATGGATAAGCCCACCGCGTACTGCATCCACTTGTTTGAAAATATGCCGATCTTAAATATCGAAGCGCGCTCTGACCGGACTGTATAAGCGCGGAAGAGTTCGCAAAGCGAAAGCGTGACAAAAGCCATTGTCTCTGCAGATTGCACATTCACACCGCTCCAATCATGCTGGAGCAGATAAGCGATAGGATTTATCCCAGAGGGAATCAACGCGCCCGCTTCCAGATGCCAGATCAAGCCACAAGCAAAAGCTGTAAGCACTGCGCTCGTTTGGACGACGGTTTGGATGACAATACCGAGTCCCATGACTCTGTTGATGATCGGTTCGGACTTGGAACGAGGCTTGCGACTCATGATATCAGGATTGCCTTTTTCCATGGCGAGGGCCAGCGCTGGCGCGCCGTCTGTAATGAGGTTGAGCCATAACAATTGGATGGCTGTAAGCGGAGGAGGCAAACCTGCCAGCGTGGCAAGGAAGATAACCATGATCTCAGCCACATTTGACGAAAGCAGGAAGAATACAAACTTGCGGATGTTGCTATAAATGATGCGTCCCTGTTCCACCGCGTCAACGATGCTGGCATAGTTATCATCCGTCAGCACCATGTCGGCGGTCTCTTTAGCTACATCTGTGCCGGTAATGCCCATCGCTACGCCGATGTCCGCGCGCTTAATGGCAGGCGCGTCGTTGACGCCATCGCCGGTCATTGCTACAACTTCATCGTTGGCTTGTAACGCATCTACAATACGCATTTTGTGTTCAGGCGAGACGCGGGCGAATACATCGGTATCTTCGATCACGTTCTTAAGTTCATCGTCGCTGAGCGCGTCGAGTTCCGCGCCGGTCATTACTTTTTTGCCGGGACGCAGTAAGCCAATCGTTTCGGCGACGGCGCGCGCGGTGTTGGGATAATCGCCTGTGATCATCACTGTGCGAATACCGGCATGACGCGCTTTTTCAAGCGCGGGTTTCACTTCGATGCGCGGCGGATCAATCATGCCGACCAGTCCAACGAAGACAAGATTCTTTTCCAAATCTTCCGTTTTGATCTGCTCAGGATCGTCGGGAACGTCTCTTTCCAAACGATATGCGAGTCCAAGCGCTCGCAACGCGTCTTTTGTCATGGCGTCGTTGGCAGACAGGATGCGGTCTTTTGTTTCTTTTGTTAATGGACACGGTTTATCGTCCATGCCTTGATATTGCGTACATAATTCAAGTATCACATCTGGCGCGCCTTTGACGGCGATCACATTCCAACCTTTATGCTTGTTATCATGGAAAGGCGATGGATCGCCGGGACTTGGAGCCGCGATATCGTGGATGGTAATCATGCGTTTGCGCTCCGAATCAAAAGGCACTTCGTTCTCGCGCGGATACGCTTCGGTTGCCTCAAGATGAATGGCTCCAGCTTTGGCGGCGGCTACTAGCAACGCGCCCTCTGTCGGGTCGCCGACGATGCGATAGGTCTGCTGCGCCTCGTTTTCGCCGGTAGTTTCAATCGTCGCGTCGTTATTTAATAATCCAAGCCAGAGAGTTGAAAGGATCGCGGGATATTTAACAACATCCACGTTCGCGCCATCCGCTTGAAATTCGCCTTTCGGAATGTAACCGGTTCCAGTTACATTGATAAATTGATTATCCGCCCAAATGCGCGTCACGGTCATTTCATTTTGCGTGAGTGTGCCGGTTTTATCGGAACAAATTGTGGTGGCAGAACCAAGCGTCTCAACCGAAGCCAGCTTGCGGATGAGCGCGTGGCGGCGGATCATCTCGCGCATACCGAGGGCGAGGCTGATCGTCACAACGGCAGGCAAACCTTCAGGCACAGCCGCGATGGCAAGGCTAATAGCTATGATAAATACATCTGTAATTTCCTTGCCAAATTCCTTGACATAATCCAATGGGTTTACAAAGAGTTCGCCTATGGTCGTATAGTTGATCAATGCGACGATGAAAACAAGCGCGACCAAAATAAGCGAACCGATGCTGAGCGTTCTTCCAAGTTGATCCAGTCGGCGTTGTAACGGCGTTTCTTCTGTTTCAACATTTTGCAGCATGGTCGCGATCAAACCAAGCTGAGTATGCATACCTGTGCTGGTGACTACGCCGCGTCCGCGTCCATAAGAAATAACAGTACCCATAAATGCGGTATTTTTGCGGTCACCCAAGGGTACATTTTTTTCCAAAACACTGGCGGCATTCTTTTGCACAGGCAGGGATTCGCCGGTTAGCGACGCTTCCTCCACGCGCAGATTTACGGCTTCAAGCAGGCGCAAGTCCGCGGGAATAAAGTTTCCCGCTTCAAGAAATACAATATCGCCTGGGACAAGGTTATAGGATGGTACGGATTTTCTATGTCCATCGCGGATCACCTGCGCATCCGGCGCGGCAAGTTTTTTGAGCGCGGCTAACGCCTCTTCTGCGCGCTGTTCCTGAATAATACCCAGGACTGCATTCAGGACAACGATAGCCATGATGGCGGCGGCTTCCACGTAATCACCAAGCAACGCGGAAATGATTGAAGCGACAATCAACAGGATTACTACAAAATTATTGAGCTGGTCCCATAACATGGCGAGGAAGCCGGAACGCGGCGCCTCGAATAATTGATTCGGACCATAACTTTCAAGCCTGTGTGCGGCTTCTTCGGAAGTTAGACCTTGCTCGTGTACTTCAAGATCGCGCAACACCTGTTCTGTTTTTAGCGTGTGCCAGGCTTTTTCCTGTTCAATATCCTGCTTCTCAAATTTCGCGACCATCATCGTCTCCTAATTCCAAAGTTAGTGTGTCAAAAAAAAAGACCGCCACAAATTTTAATTTTGTGGTGGTCTTGCTAACGCTGTGAAGCGCATGGATCGCCGATGGCTTCTCAGCCAATGGGATGACGACAATCCATCCTGTGGGGACAGGCAGCTACTCCCCGCCGTTGATTAGTTTACCTTACGGGCAAAATCATTGTCAAGCTAAAAAACCTACAAATTCATCGAGTCGCTGTAAAGAATAACGAATGCCAAACTTATTGAGACAATCAAACGATGTATAATGCTGGATAGTTTAGAAAATATAAAAAGAGAGGTTCATAATGAAAGCATCCAAATCTCCCGATCCTGAAACCCTGCGTAAAGCGCTTGAACTTGAATGGCAGGATCACTTTGATATGCGAGATCAAACATGGCGCACACTTCAAATCGAAGCGACTTTGGTTGTCGGTTTAATTGGAGTGGATTTTAAATTCGAAGAAACGTGGGCTACAGTTGCGATTGGCTTGCTTGTCGTTCTTGCCGCGTGGTCTGGACTCATGATTACGGTTCACCACCGGCAAGCGCAACAGCTTAAGTTTGAGCATATTATCAAACTGGAAAAGGAACTCGGCTTGCTTACGCCGGAATTCTTCGGCGGAGTTAAGCCGCCGCGACCGTTCGTATGGGCGGATATCTTTTATCCGTCGCGCATTAGCACCCCGATTTTCATTATGCAATCGCATCTGGCAATCCTGATTTTTACAATTGTTTATGTTGCCGCGCGGCTTGTGAAATAAATAATCGCACATCTCTCAAATGCGCTTGTCAAAACAACATTCATTGCTTGAACGCGAGCGATTTTTCGGCTCTATTAAACGCATAAGCCTTCTCAAACGATGAGAAGGCTTATGCTATAATCCCAGTGCCGAAGGAGGGAATTGAACCCTCATTCCCGTAGGGAACACGATTTTGAGTCGTGCGCGTATGCCAATTCCGCCACTCCGGCATCTACAACGTCCGCAAGTATACCACTCTCAATAATAAGGTCAAGATGAAACTAGGAATTATCGGACTCCCCCAATCAGGCAAAACCACCATTTTCAACGCGATCACGCGCGGCAACATGCCAACCACCGCATCCGCGGGACGCATCGAAATTCACACCGCAGTTGTGGATGTCCCCGACCCGCGCGTAACCAAACTCTCAGGCATGTTCAAACCAAAGAAAACCATCTACGCCAAGATGACATATACGGACATCGCGGGGCTTGAAGCTGGTTCCGCGAAAAGCGGCATATCCGGTCAACTGCTGAATCAGCTCAACCAAATGGACGGCTTATTGCTGGTCGCGCGCGGCTTCACCGATGAAAATGTCATGCATCCCAATGGAAGCGTTGACCCAAAACGCGATGTTGAAAGCATGTTGGGCGAACTCCTGCTCAACGACTTGATCGCCGTTGAACGCAAACTCGAACGCCTGGTGGAAGAACGCAAAAAAGGCGGCACGGATAAAGTGTTAAACGAAAGGCAAACCGCGCTGTTCACGCGTCTGCTTGAAGCTTTGAATGAAAGCAAGCCTCTTCGCAAATTGGAATTTAATGCAGATGAAAACAAGGAACTCTCTTCGTTTGGCTTGCTCACGCGTAAACCGGTTTTAACCGTCTTCAACATGGGCGAGGGACAGTCCGCGCCGCAAATGGACAAGGATCATCCCAATGTTGCCTTGATGGGCAAACTTGAAATGGAGATCGCCCAACTCAGCGCGGAAGACGCGTCTGTGTTCATGGAAGAATATGGCATAAAAGAACTTAGCTTGAGCAGAATGATCAACCTTTCGTATGACCTGCTTCAAGTGCAATCATTCTTCACAGTTGGCGAAGACGAAGTACGCGCGTGGGAAACGCATCGCGGAGCAACCGCGCAGGAATCTGCGGGCGAGATTCACACAGACTTGCAACGCGGATTCGTCCGGGCGGAGGTGGTGGCTTACGAAGACCTCATCAGCCTCGGGTCCATGAATGAAGCGAAGGCAAAAGGCAAGTTGCGTCTCGAAGGCAAAGAATATCTGGTTAAAGATGGGGACATCATGCACATCCGATCCAGTTTATAATTTTTGGAGTCGTCATGACATTCACACAAACCAAGTGGAATCTTTCGGAATTATTTTCCGGTTTTGATTCATCGGAATTGCAAGCCGCGTTCGACAAGATCGAAGAACAGGTCACATCTTTTGAAGGCGTGCGCGGCAAGCTCAAACCCGATATGGATGCAAAGCAATTCCTTGAAATCATGCGCGCTTCTGAAGAGACTGCGCGTATTGCAAATAAGTTATATTCCTTTGCCGGTTTATCTTTCAACGAAGATACACAGAATCAGACCGCGCAAACTTTGCAGACACGCGCCCAGCAATTTTTAGCCGAGATCGGAAACCGCACCCTATTTTTCAGCTTGTGGTGGAAAGCGGTGGATGAGACGAACGCCAAACGCCTGATGGATTCTTCCGGCGATTATCGGTATTACCTTGAAACTTTACGACTCTTCAAACCGCACACATTGAGCGAAGCGGAAGAGAAAATCATTAATCTCAAAAACGTTACCGGACCGAACGCGTTGATTACGCTTTATGATTCGATCACGAATCGTTATGTCTATAAATTTGAAGTGGACGGCGAAATCAAAGAGATGACCGAATCTGAGTTAAACGCGTATCGTTACAGTCCCGAGCCTGAGATGCGCGCAAAAGCCTATCAGGAATTTTTTCGCGTCCATGTAGAAGATGGACCGATCCTCGGACAGATGTATCAGACGCGCGCCCGCGACTGGCACAACGAAAACTTGAGCCTGAGAAAATTCAAAGATCCGATCTCAGCGCGCAACCTGAATAACGATATTCCCAATGAAGCTGTGGATGTTTTGTTGGACGTCACGCGCAAGAATGTAAAAATATTCCAGAGATATTTCAAACTAAAAGCAAAGCACATCGGAATCCCTTCGGGAAAATTGCGCCGCTACGATATTTATGCGCCTGTCGCAAAATCAAATAAAAAATATGATTTTGGCGATGCGGCAAAAATGGTAATCGAATCGTTCACAGCTTTCGACCCGAAGATCGGCGCTTTTGCCCAACGCGTCTTCGACCAGATTCACATGGACAGCGAAATCCGCAAAGGCAAAAGCGGCGGCGCGTTCTGCTGGTCAGTCGTCCCTGAGATGACGCCGTATATTTTGATCAGCTATCAAGGCAGGGGACGCGACGTCGCCACGCTGGCGCATGAGTTGGGTCATGCCATTCATTCCATGCTGGCGGCGCATCACAGCGTTTTTACATTTGAGTCGTGCCTGCCATTGGCTGAGACCGCGTCCACTTTTGGTGAGATGATGTTGACCGATAAATTGCTGGCGCGGGAAAAAGACGAATCCGTGCGGCGCGATATTTTGTTCAAGCAAATGGACGACGCCTTCGCCACGATTTTGCGTCAGGTCTATTTCGCGTTGTTTGAAAAGCAGGCGCATGAGATGGTCCAGAATAACGCATCGGTTGACGAATTATGCGCGGCATACATGGAAAACCTGAAAGAACAATTTGGCGATTCTGTTGAGATTAGCGACGACTTCAAATGGGAATGGGTTTCAATTCCGCATATTTATCACACCCCGTTCTACGTATACGCGTACGCGTTCGGACAGTTACTGGTCTTTTCGTTGTATCAGCAATTCAAAACCGAAGGCGAATCTTTCAAACCCAAATATCTCAAGATTCTTTCGGCGGGCGGCTCCGAAGCTCCTGTAAAAATACTGGCGGAGGCGGGAATAGATATCCGCTCGGCGAAGTTTTGGCAAGGCGGATTCGATGTCTTGAATGGGTTGGTGAAGGAACTGGAAAAACTATCAGTTGCATAAAGAGACAAATAATATTTGATCTTTTGTAAAAGCCCATTTTTTGCCGCAAAGTCTCAAAGGCTCAAAGGAAAAAACTTAGTGTCTTGGTGACTTCGTGGTTTACAACAATTTACTTATGCAAGAGGTATATTATGAGGATGCATCATGCACTATAAACTTGCTTTTATCGGCTTTGGAAATGTCGCCCGCGCGCTGGCGCATTTATTGACGCGTAAAAGCGCCGCGCTTGAAAAAAATTATGGCGTCACTTTTTCGATTACAGGTATTGCCACAGGCAAACACGGATTCGCAGTCAATCCTAATGGTTTCGATATTCAACAAGTCCTTGCTTTAGTGGAAAGCGGAAAATCCATCAATGCGCTTTCTGATTCCAAATTCCCGGTTACCGATTCTTTTTCTGTTATTCAATATTCTGGCGCGGATGTAATGTTCGAGAATAGTCCGGTTAACACGCAGACCGGACAGCCTGCGCTGGATCATATCCGTGCGGCGCTGAAACTTAACATGCACGCCATTACCGCCAACAAAGGTCCCATCGTGTATGGTTATCGCGAGTTGACTGCGTTGGCAAAATCCAAAGGCAAGCGATTTGGCTTTGAATCAACTGTGTTGGGCGGCGCGCCGGTCTTTTCGGTATTTCGCGAAACATTTCCATTGGCGGAACTTTCTTCGATCAAAGGCATCTTCAACGCGACAACGAATATCATCCTTTCGCGCATGGAACGCGGCGAATCCTATGCGGACGCGGTCAAGTACTGCCAATCCATTGGCGTGGCTGAAACGGATCCAACCAACGATGTGGACGGTTGGGACGCGGCTATCAAAGTCGCGGCGTTGATCACGGTGTTAATGGATACGCCGTTCACGCCGCAAATGGTGGAAAGAAAAGGCATTCGGGAGATTACGCCTGAGATGATCGCGCAGGCTAAGGTTAAGAATGAACGATACAAGTTGGTCTGTTCCGCGGAACGAGATGGGAATCGAATCAAAGCGCGCGTCGCGCCTGAGCTGGTAAATCCGTCTTCTCCTTTATACGGCATGATGGACTCCAACACAGGCGTCACATTCCGCACAGACGTGCTTCTTGATTATTCGATCACTCAATCTGAACGCGAAGGTATGCAAGGCGGACCTATGGAAACCGCCTACGGTTTGTTCGCGGATTTTGTCAACGCGGTAAGAATTTGACAGCCGCTCATTGGAAATTAAAAAGAGACCCGTGAATTTTCACGGGTCTCTTTTATTACTTTGGGTCAGCGACCAAGGAAAAGGGTGACCGCGGCGCCGAGGGCGAATATGCCCATTAAGATTGCGCCAAATGGAAAGGTGACGCCGAATGCGGCGAGCGCTGCAAACAAGAAGTACAGAATCATGAATCAGGTGGAAAGAGCTGATGGCATTTTCATTTTTAGATTCTCCTTTAGCTGGGCTGGCAGAATTACCAACGCTATATTAAACAACACTTGTTTGTATGGCGGGTTACGTTGTTTAGGAACTGAAAGTTGAATCTTTGTTTTTTCTTCGACAAGAATTTTTGAACCGCAAAGACCGTGAAGATTTTTAAATGTTTGTTAGCGCTGAACGGTATTTTTTGGCTTGTCCGAGTAAGGTTGATGATTTTATTTCAACATCGGCATCTTAATGCCATGTCTCTTCGCGGCGTCAATTGCGATTTCATATCCGGCGTCAGCGTGGCGGACAATGCCCATGCCGGGATCAGTTGTCAGCACGCGCGCGATGCGAGCGGCGGCTTCGGGCGTTCCATCTGCGACGATCACTTGTCCCGCGTGCTGGCTGTATCCAATCCCAACGCCGCCGCCGTGATGGAATGAAACCCACGTCGCGCCGCCAACCGCGTTGATGAGCGCGTTGAGAATGGGCCAATCTGAGATCGCGTCCGAGCCGTCTTTCATCGCTTCGGTTTCGCGGTTTGGCGAAGCGACCGAACCTGAGTCAAGATGGTCGCGACCAATTACAATCGGCGCTTTTATTTTTCCGCTTGCCACCAACTCATTGAATTTCAAGCCAGCCCTGGCGCGTTCGCCATAACCGAGCCAGCAAATGCGCGCGGGCAATCCTTGAAACGGAACTTTCTCGCGCGCCATTTTCAACCAGCGATGCAAATGCGCGTCATCGGGAAATAATTCCATGATGGCTTTGTCGGTTGTATAAATATCTTCCTTATCGCCAGAGAGCGCCACCCAACGGAACGGTCCCTTGCCCTCGCAAAATAACGGACGAATATAAGCAGGCACAAAACCGGGAAATTCAAACGCGTCACTCACGCCATGATTGTATGCTTGTTGCCGCAAATTATTTCCATAATCAAAAACTTCCGCGCCGGCGCGCTGAAAACCGAGCATGGCTTGCACATGCTTCGCCATTGCATCCATTGCCATTTTTTTATATTTTTCAGGATTGGATTTACGCAACTCATCTGCCGCGGTCACCGATAAACCAGATGGGATGTACATCAACGCTTCATGCGCGGACGTTTGATCTGTTACCACGTCCGGAATGACTCCACGCTGGAAGAGTTCCGCGTACACGTCTGACGCGTTGCCGATTAATCCAATCGAACGCGGCGTCTGATTCTTTACCGATTCTTCGACGAGAGTCATCGCCTCTTCAAGATTATCCACAACCATATCCACAAAACCAATTGCGCGGCGGCGCTCGGCGCGTTCAGGATCAACTTCAACGATTAATCCAACGCCTTCATTCATGGTAATGGACAACGGTTGCGCGCCGCCCATTCCGCCGAGACCGGCGGTTAAAACAAATTTGCCTTTCAGCGAACCCCAGCCTTTGAGCTTGGCGAGCGCGCCGAATGTTTCATAAGTGCCTTGTAAAATACCCTGTGTGCCGATATAGATCCATGAACCGGCTGTCATCTGACCGTACATGATGAGTCCCTTTTTGGCGAGTTCATCGAAGTGTTCCCATGTTGCCCAATGCGGAACGATATTTGAATTGGCAATTAATACTTTGGGTGCGTCTTTATGCGACTTAAATACAACGACCGGTTTACCCGATTGCACGAGAAGCGTTTCATCCTCTTCGAGATTCTTGAGCGACTCAAGAATGGCGTCGAATGATTCCCAATCGCGCGCGGCTTTTCCGCGTCCGCCGTAAACGACGAGGTCATCGGGTTTCTCAGCCACTTCCGGGTCGAGATTGTTTTGGATCATGCGATACGCGGCTTCGGAAAGCCAGTTCTTACAGGTGAGTTTAGCGCCCGTCGGGGCGTGAACAGGTCTGGGTCCAGACATGATGCGTCTCCTTATCGAAAAAAAATAATTCCTCCCGGCTATTATAGTCGAGAGGAATTATTTTTTGATTATTTCAATTAGCCTTTGTCTATTTCTTTACCAGCATATCGGAAAAGTTCGTATCTCTTAATTTTTTCACCAAATCTGCCTGCGCGCCGCACCACGTTGATTTCATCGGACAACCTTCTTCAAAAGAGCATAAGCCTTTATCAATACATTCGTTGAGTTGTATGGGTCCGTCAATGGCTTCGACCACATCCAGCAGGGAAATATCGGCAGCATCGCGCGCCAACGTCACGCCGCCGTGCGCGCCGCGTGCCGTGTGTAAAATGCCTGCAACCGAAAGTTGAGAAATGATCTTCGCCAGAAATGAGGGCGGAATATGTTGCTTCTCAGCAATGGAGCTTGTGGCAACGCGCTCATTCTTATTATCTAAATTTGTCAAAAATAAAACGGCGCGTACAGCGTAATCAGCTTGACGAGTGATCTGCATAACTATCTCCTAATACAACTATTCTTACCAGTTAAGCCGATTTTATTGTACCTTACGGTACAAAGCAAGTGATAGAGGTCACGGATGAACTATGACCTTTTGCTCCGAAAAATCGAGTCTCATTCTTGCAAACATAAAATAGATAAGGCGCAATATTTTATTTCGCCAGCTTGCCCAACTCCACCAGCGCGCGGTAATACGGTTCAATGCTGGGGATGAAATGCCGTTCGTCTTTTGCATGTGGACCGATACCGGATTGTCCCCAAACGACGGCTTGACCACCGGGAGCGAATCTTGCACTTGTGCCTGGCAGTTTCTTTCCGAGCTTCGGTTCATTCCCTGCCGATGCCTGTTTGACCGCTTCGATCAGCGCTTTCAACGCCGGGTTATTCGCGTCGCAAGCCACACCGTTTTCCATGACCGAGAATTTCGCTTCCAATCCATTTTCCGCGCAATAACTTTCAACATTCAACCTTAAACCTTCAACATCATCTTGTGGAATGGGACGGATTTCAACGCCAAGGATTCCTTCCGCGGCGGTGACGTTATAAATGCCGGGAGCGCCAACGTTAATAAACGGGAATTTCGCTTGCGATTGCCAGCCATCTGCGGATTTCAAGGTAAGATGTTTGGCAAAAATTTCATTCAATACTGTACGCGCGTTAATAAGTTTTTCGCTTAAATCGCCAGCGCCTGCCACGCCGGAATGACCTTTTGCTCCGCGTGCGATCACGTCAAAGCGCATGACGCCGCGATTTTCCACGCAAATTTCGCCAAATAATTCATCGCCTTTTTCGCCGGTGCGTTCGCCCGCGATAAATAGCGACGGCGTTAAATCCAATGCCTTCAATACAAATGGCGTGCCCCATGCTTCGGCTTCGCCGTTTTCTTCATTGCCAACCAACAGCAACGCGATGTTGGGGTAGGGGCGAAGCATTGCTTCGCCCTTACTCTTTAGCATATCTTTCATCCACACAAGATATGTGGCGACGACAGTTTTCATATCCGCGGAACCGCGTCCATAAAGATAATCGCCTTCGATGCGCGGGGTGAATTGAGAATCGTCAGGTTCAGGCTCAACGACATCAAAGTGACCGGTTAGAAGAATGGGATTGGCAGATTGGGACTTGTTAATGAATATCGCCGGATATTTTCCATCAAAATAACGCGGTTCGAATCCGTTGCCGCGCAAGTAATCGAAGATAAAAGCGCCGGCGCGATGGACTTCGTCGAGGCGTTCGTTCGGGCAAGCTGTAACCGATGGAATGCGGATCAGGCGCTGAGCTAAATCCACGATCTCGGATGTTTTATCAGGATAAGATGTTTCAACCACGATCCCTGAAGGTGAGCGGAAACGCACCGGCAGGTCGGGATTATCACGCGCATCTTCGCGCGCGCGCTGGAGCAGTTCGCCCAGCTTTTCAGAATCGCCGTTTAGGCTGGTCACGCGCGCCGCGACCTTTTCCACATCCGCGCAGACTTGATACTCACGTTCCAGCGCGAGTTCGCGTAAAAGCGTAATCGGCGCTTCATCGTTCGCGCCGAGTTCAACGCGCAAGCGTAAGCGAATCTTTTCGGCAGTATTCGGCGCGCCTTCAGACATTTCAACCAGCGGATTCAAATCGTCCCATTGACCGAGGGCTTCAGCCAGCGGACGGATTTCGTCGAGAGTCCATTTCAAGAACTGGCGCATGCCGATCGGTTTGGCATTGAACGGATTCTCTATTTCGGCGCGCAAGCCATGAAGCGCGGCGAGTCGTTCATTGGCGCGGGCGCGCGGGATGTCTTCGCGGTCATATCGAAAGGCACGGGCAAATTTCGGGTCCGCGTAGAAACGCAAAAGTAAAAGATGCTTGAGAGTTATATTGGCGATGTCCAATTCCAGCGGATTGCCGCCATCGTCGGTGCGGACTTCGACGCGTCCCATCGGAAGATCAATGCGCGAGATTAGATTCTGCTTTTCGATCTGGCGCGCCATCTCTTCGGCAGGAGAAGCCTCACCAACGGCATACAAGCCGCGGGTGTAAAGATCGTTGAGTTGATCGCCTGTCATTGAAATGAGCCGTTCGACCGGTTCGGCAAAAGATCGGGCGCGGACAGGAGTCCAGTTGTTATTTCCAAAACGCACGCCGCGCCGCACGAGGTCATAGGAAATTTGCAGATAATCTTTATAAGAACGATAGAGGTCTGGTAAATCAACATCAAGCGGATTCGGGAAGGTGAGGTTGCGAACGGAATCATTTTCGGTAACGACAACAACCGCGCGTCCGCCGCGTACCTGAGCTTGAAGCGGAGTAGACGCCGACGTGGCGATGAAGAGACTTGCAAACGCGCGCAGTAATCGAGCGGATGTAATATAGAATTCGGATTTGAAATCGTCGAGGTGTTTATCGCCGCGTTCGTTGGCAGGCAGGTGCATGAAGTCCCACGCGAACAACGGATCGGGTAAGGACAGGTTGATGTGAATGCCGGCGGTGGCGAGGGTATCGCCGTATAAATCCACACAACGTTCGAGGTAACGGCGCTTGGCAATGCTCCAGTTGCCGGGGATGCTTTCGTGGTTAATGGCGGTCAGGAAAAGCAGATTGCCATGCCAATGGAACAGCCGCTCGCCAAACTGCGTGCCCGCGCGCGATAGCGAATTCATAAGAATGGCTTCCATTAAGCGCGCTTCATACGCCGCGCCGCGCGGACTGTAATATGGGCGCGTGGCAAATTCGACCATCCAATGAAAGACTTCGAGTTGTGAGAAGTTTGCCAGCCAGGGCGCGATGCTGTGACCGCGCAGATAATCCACAAAGGATTGGCGCGCCGGTCCGGCGCCGACAGTCAGCAATGGACGGAGTTGTTCGTCGAGTAAATTCCATTCGAGTTCGACTCCGTTTAATCCGCCATCAGGTTTTTGTTCCTGCGCGGATTGAACGGCGAGTTTATATTTTTCTGCGAATTTTTGAGGATTGAAGGGCATGTTTTTTTTACCAGAGATGAATAGAGAAAAACAAAGATAAAAACATTGAACCGCAAAGTGCGCGAAGATCGCTAAGATTCTTTTGATGTTTTCTTCGCGTACTTTGCGTGCTTGGCGGTTATTAACCTTTGAGAGCGTTTAGCCCTTGCATAAGTCGTTCAAACGCGCCCGCGGTTTTTTCCGCGGGCGTGGCATACGAGAATCGAATCCAGTCGTTGCCAAACGGTGAGAAGAACGCGCCGGGGACAATCGCGATGCCGTAATTTTCCGCGAGATATTGTCCGAGCGGTTCGCTGTCCGCCAAACCTTTGGCTTTGATAAACTCACCGACATTCATAAAAGCATAATAACCTTTGCCGATGATGTGTTGTAATCCGCTCTTCGCAAGCAGATTCTTCAAAACCACGCGGCTGGCATTGGTCGGCTCAACGATGGACTTCGACGCTTCGGCAAATCCCATTTCATAGGCAGCCATCGCGACAGCCAGAGAATAAAAAGACGGCATAACCGTATGCGAAGCGCGCGCCACGATGAACTTGATCACGCTTTCATCAGCGAGCAAATGACAATTGCGAATATTCGACGCGCCGAGACTCTTTGTAATGCCGTCCAAAAACATTATTCGTTTTCGTTCATCCGCGGTGAAATGCGGCAGGAAAGTATTCAAGTCCATCGGTTGTTCGTCGGTTACATAGTGATACATCCAATCGAACAACACATAAGCCACGCCGGCTTCAAGCGCGGCTTTCGCCAGCGCCACTTGTTTTTCAACGAGAACGGTCATGCCGGTCGGATTATCGGGATTGGTAATAACCAACCCCGCGATCTTACGTCCGCTTTTGGCGGCAAGCTCTACGCAGGCTTTGATTCCATCCACCGAATACGCCCAACCTTGTGCGGGATCGCCGGGCGCCCACATCACATTCGCGCCGATGCCATACGGTCCCCAGTTGTATGAAATCCACGGCACGCGCGAAACGATGACCGCGTCGCCTTGTCGTCCATGCCCAAGCGCAAGCATAGCTTGATACGCCTTGACCAGCGCGTCGCGTCCGCCCGCAGTTCCAAGCACATTATTCGGACCCCAGCCAAGATTCGAATCCAATTTCCAATATTGTTCGATGACGGATTTTCGGTACGCGTCCGTACCGAAAGGCATATCGTAAGCGGTTCCATGCTCGACCTGCAGTTGGGACGCGCGTTCGAGAATCTTTCGCGGCGTCCCAGGCAGGGACGCGCCGCCGTCGCCTTGTGACGCGTCGAAGATTTTTGCGCCAGGATTTTTCTCCAAATATACTTTGAGCGACTTGTTGATGAGGAACATGCGTGACGGCGGGATGTCCATCAGCTCGCGCAAATGTCCGCTGACAGGGACAAGGTTGTTTTCCGGCACAGCATAGACTGGGGTGGTATTTGAAATGCTCATGGTATTTTCTCCTTTAAAAAAAATACCCCGAACCATCGGGGCGTTAGTGTGTTTGGATTACCTGCTTTGCTTGAGTCTGCTTCTTAGTCCAAACGCCAACGTCCCGTCACATTGTGAGCGCGGGTGGTATTAGTGTTGGTATCGTTGATCAGGGTAAGCATTGGGCGCAAGGATACCACCGCGTTGATGGAGCGTCAAGAAAAAATGGATGGTAAGATTTCGAAACGTATTATTCTTGAAAGGACACTTGTGCTCAGGAGCGGGTTCTTTTCAGAGTAAAATATACCCTGATAAACATCCTAACCATGAATGGAAGGATTACAGGATTGCCCTGATTGGGAATCACGTAAATCAAGGCGCTCAATCATGGACATCAGGCAAATCAAGAAAATCATGGTTAAGACAAAAGGCGGCAACTATGGCGCGTGACGAAGCATACGAAGTAGAAAAGAAAATCGAAGAAGCGCGGCGCTCGATTATTTATGTATAAGGAGAAAACATGGAACTCAAAGATTTCGTATCGGAAACTCTAAAGCAAATTATGGAAGGCGCGAAGGTAGCGCAAGAGAAAGCTGCTGAGATGGGCGGGGCTATAAACCCCAAAGGCATTATAAGTACCGACCCAAAGTCAGTAAAAGGTCCTTTTGCAGAACCTGTTCAATTTATCGATTTTGATGTTGTTGTTTCAACCAGTGATTTAGATAAAGCGAAAGGTGGTCTAGGTGTTTTTGTAGGCGAGATTGGAATCGGCGTGAAAGGAGAGGTTGAAGAACAAAATTTAGCCGTAAATCGGATTCGCTTCTCTGTTCCTGTTTATTTGCCATCCCAAGAGATTAAAAAGAAATAGAAGGCTCTAAATGTTTGAGCACCATCCTTATCTAAAAAGCACCAACACCTTCTCCCCCTTGGGGGAGATGCCCGAAGGGCAGAGGGGTTCCCATGCCCCATGACCAAGCCTACCTCGAAGCAGAAAAGAAAATCGAAGAAGCCTTGAAATCAGGCGCCAAAATACTGGATCTTAGGCCAGAGCTTGATGATGAGTTTGAAGAAAATGGAAGTGTACTTACTGAATTGCCCGAATCGTTAAGGCAACTCTCTAATTTGCAGGTTCTAATTGTTCGCGAAAATAAACTAACAAAATTGCCGACTTGGATCGGAGACTTAAAACAATTGAGCTGGCTAGACTTAGCATTTAATAACATTCGCTCTTTGCCCAATTCACTTAAGCGACTTACCCAACTCAATTTACTAGACCTCTCCAATAATCGATTAACATCTTTGCCTGAATGGATAGGCGAATTAACCGAATTACAATCATTGAGCCTCTACAAAAATAAACTTACAACTTTGCCCCAATCTCTTGGCAATCTTCTGCAATTGCAAATGCTTGACCTTTCTTCAAACCAACTGCCAACTATTCCAGATAATATTAGTAGACTTAAGCGGTTGCAGATGTTGCTTCTGAGTAATAACCAATTTCGGGATATACCTTCACCACTAGCGGACCTTGTTATATCGGGAACTTATATAATTGAATATGATAATTTTGACGCTAGGGATTACCGTCGAACAGATTTTTTACCACTGGATGAAGAAGAGGATTGGGCAGAAAGCGAGTCAGAAGATAACGAATCTGATTTGCTGAAAAGCGAATCTTACAAAGACTATTATTCCATACCCATGGGGCAACTGCGGCTGTGGGGAACGCTTTGTATAAATGACAACCCTCTCAACCCCGAACTTGCCGAAGCATACAAACAGGGGACAAAAGGCGTTATAGCATATCTGCGCGCAAAGGCCGAAGGTCAAATCGTTCTAAATGAGGCCAAACTCATCCTCGTTGGCGAAGGCGAAGTGGGAAAGACTTGTTTGCTAGGCGCGCTACGCGGCGATCCATTTGTCGAAGGGCTTCCCACAACACATGGCATCGAAATCAAGCCCGTCAATGTAAAAGTTCCCAAAAGCAAAACCGAAATCACCCTCAACGGCTGGGACTTCGGCGGACAGCGCGTCTACCGTCCCACGCACCAGTTGTTCTTCAGCGCGCCTGCCGTCTATCTCGTCGTCTGGAAGCCGCGCGAAGGTCCCCAGCAGGGCTTCGTCAAGGAATGGATCAAACTGGTCAAGCACCGCGAGCCAGACGCAAAGATCCTGGTTGTCGCCACGCACGGCGGTCCGCAGCAGCGCCAGCCCGATATTGACCGTCAGGAACTTTGGGATCTCTTCGGCAGGGAAACTATCGCCGACTTCTTCTTTGTAGACAGCAAGCCCGACGCGCACGGGAATCGCAAAGGCATTGATGAACTCAAACTCGCCATCGCCCGCCTCGCCGCCGAACTGCCCGAAGTGGGACGCTCCGTTCCGAAAAGTTTTCAGGATGTGCGCGAAGCCCTGGGTGCCCGCAGTGTCCCGTATTTGCCGCTGGATGAAGTCCTCGCCATCTGCCGCGCCCGCAACATGGATGATGAGATCGCCCGCCTCTACCTCACCATTTCGCACCGCCTCGGTCATCTCACTCATTACCAGCATGACCCCGCCCTGCGCGACATCGTCATCTTAAGACCCGACTGGCTCGCCACCGCCATCAGTTACATCCTCGATGATGAAACCACACGCAACAACCACGGCTTGGTGAGATTCTCGCGCCTCGCCCAATTATGGGACGACAAAACCCGCGCGGCGGATTCGCGTTACCCAAAGACTCTCCACCCGATCTTTCTGCGCCTGATGGAACGCTTCGATCTTTCCTACCGTGTGGCTGATTCCACACCCCGCGGCGAATCTGACCCTCAATCTTTGATTGCCCAACTCGTCCCCGATAATCGCCCCGAAAATTTCGCCGCCGCATGGGTTTCATCTCCATCCATAGGCGACCTCCAGCAAACCCAAATCTGCCGCATTGTGGATGACAAAGGCAACACTGCCACCGCCGAAGGATTGTTCTATCAACTCATCGTCCGCCTGCACAAATATTCGCTCGGTCGCGTGGATTATAAAGACAGTGTCCATTGGCAAAGAGGTCTTGTCTTAGATAACAGCTACAATGGTCGCGCATTTCTTGAACACAAAGGCAATGACATCCATATCACAGTTCAAGCCGCATACCCGCAAGGTTTTCTCACCATACTCACCGATGAAGTTAAGTTTTTGGTTGAAAGTTTTTGGGAAGGATTGCGTTGTGAAGTAACAGTCCCATGCCTGAATCCAAATCCATGCGCTGGATTATTTGAAGTCAGCAAACTCATTGACAATAAAAAACAGGGACGCCCTGAACAACCTTGTTTTGTCTGCAACTACTGGCAAAGCATAGATAGTTTATTGGCAAATGCACCCGCCGCAACTCAGCCCATTTCACTTGATGTTTTGATAAAGCAATTTGTAGAAGTCAAAAACCAATTGAGTGAGGTCAATGAAAATACCCGCCGAATTTTGAGTCAAGTTGACAAGAATTATGTTGATTTCATCAAAGTCTTTACCGATGAAGCCAAAGAGGGACCGCGTTTATTCAGTTTCTTCCCGATGGAACGCAGTAAGTTTAATCCGAAAGAATGGACACGACACCAATTCCGCTTGGTGTTATGGTGTGAACATTCACGTCTGCCACTCCCCGCGCTCAACGGCATAGATAGCAAGAAAGGCGTCTATGATCTTGAACTCACTCGCGAATGGTTCACGAAAGCCGCCCCTTATTTGAAACTGCTCACCGGAACATTGAGTCTCGTTTTGCCAGTCGCTTCTTCAACGCTCAAAGTCATTGATGACGCCGCTTTCAAAACTTTGGAAAACCAACTCGGTCTTGGTAAGGAAGCGCTTGACGCATTTACTGGCGCAGGAACAGCCATCAACGAATTTATAGGCGCAGTAGATACCACCGGACTCAAACAAGGCGTCTCCGTTCGCGGTGACGGCGCAATTTTGCGTGAATTCCACTCTCTGCTCAAAGCCAAAGATCCGTCCAACAATTTCGGCGGTCTCGTCCGCGTGATGAACAAACGCCAGGAATTCCTGTGGGTGCATGAAAGATACACAAGCGAATATTAAACGTAAAGCCCCTGAAAGTCTCACAACTCTCAGGGGCTTTTACTACTCAACTATCAAACTATATTGAACTTCTGCGCGGCGCATTGTTAAGCATTATTTCCCACGCACATACCATACTGAGCCAGGCGTGTCATAAGAATAGCCTTCGCCCATGATGATATGTGTTGTGCCTTCTTCGTCAATATCCATTTCATAGTAATCGCCGAAGGGGAAGCGGAATCCATCCGCGGTAATGTATGTGTATCCGCTAACAAAATCGGATACGTCCACTTCCGGCGACCATGCAGTACCGCCATTGGAAGAACTGCGGTAATAGGTATTCCACCAGCCGTTCACGCGCTCATCCATCCACGAAATGCGAACATCGCCGTTGCCTGTCGCGGCGACCGCGGGGAAGTTATGTGAAATGCCGCTGCCAGCAGTTGAGACATCCACGCGCGCGCTCCACGTCGCGCCGTTATCTGTGGACTTGTAGAAGTATGTGCGTGCAGGACCGAAGTCGGCGTTGTTAGCATTCGACAACGCGTAGACATTTCCAGCTTCATCGCCGGCCATTACTATCTGTGCGCCGAGATAAGCCCAGCCGCATAGATAGTCTACGGGACATTTTTCAGGCGCGCGTGAAACATCCACGACCTTGTTTATCCAGGTTGTGCCGCCATTGGTGGATTTGCTGATGACAAGATTAACTTTACCCCTGGCGCCGCCATTCTGTTCATAACCAGCCCAGGACATATATGCTGTGCCATTCGGGGCAACATATCCGCCCCCAGCCATTGCCCAGCCCAACTTGCCCGTATATTTGACTTCTGTTTGTACAAAGGTTTGCCCGCCATCGTGTGAAGATGCCACAAATAATTTTTGAGTGTGTGTGTAGGAAACATATACATTCTGCCCGCGCACTGCCATAATGGGCTTGTCCACTGCGGATTGTGCGCTGTCGGCGATCGCAGTAGTCCACGTTACGCCAAAATCAGTGGATTTAGCGACCACAATATCGCTCTTATTGGCTTCCATCCATGATGCGTAAACAGTTCTTCCATCGTTCGGATCAACCGCCACCTGAGAATCCCATTGCCCTGTATTCGCGCCAGCAGTATAAATCGGAGTTGGTGATCCCCAGGTTGCTCCGTGGTCATTGCTAATCTGCAATATTTGCGTTGGATTTCCGCAGATATCACAACCTGGCACGCCATAATATTGCGCATATAGCATGTACACATGCCCAAAGCGATCAGAAGCAATGGCAGGCTCCCACTGATCGCCATCGTAAAAGCCCAATCGTACCTGCGAAGAAAAGCCGGAAGGGGGTGCGAGCGGTGCAGCCACCCCAGCAGGTATGGGTGCAGCAATCACAGAAGCCAGCGGACCAACCGTCTTGCGCTTGGCTTTAGCAGGCTCTTGCTGCGCGGCGGGAACGGTTGATCCCAGTTCTGCCAGGATAAACACAGCAATCAATACAAGAACGAATACGACATATGGTTTAAAACGGGAAACGCGAATAGACATATCTCCTCCGATTGGCTGGTTGTCTGGTAACCCAGACATTACACTTAGTTTACAAATTTAAGTGATGGTTGTCAACTACCGTTTTCCCGAAGACTATCGAAGCATGATGCACTCAAAGGCGATTTGGGTTGAAAGAGATAATTTTGGAACCTTTATGTAACAAACGCAAAGCCCCCGAAAGTCTCACAACTCTCAGGGGCTTTCACTTCTCTCTTTTCTCTATCCAACACATCTGGAACCTAACCTATTTTTGCAAGAGGTCTATTTTTCATCGTCACACTAATTCTCTGCGGTATAATCTTTGGGCATGGTACGCAAAAAAGCTCCTGAAGAACTCTCGCTTGACGAACTCCGCCGACTGCTGGTGGATAAACGCCGCGGTGTTCGGCGTGAACGGCTGGAACATTACCGCCGCACCGGACGAGTGATTAACGTGGCGCCTGATTTCACACTGGATGATTCGCATCCTTCCGCCCCGATAGTGGATACGCGCGAACAAGCCGAACCAACATCCAAACCTGATTCCGTTCCGCGCCGCCGAAAATTCATGGACCGTTTGCTTGTGGTCATTGAAGTGTTGGCGGTGATCGGATTCGTCGGCGTACTTGTAAGCGGACTTGGCTTATTGCGCGACTTAAATAAAGAAGTTGCATCGGCGCTCAATCCGGTTACGCCTACGCCCACGCCTTTGGTCATGGCTGTGATTCTGCCATCTGGTCACACACCGCCAGATAAACAAGGCAATACCGCGCCTAACGAAGCTGAAATCCCTGCCCATCTGCGTCCGATGGTGCAATCGCTGGCGAACATTCCCATTCCAACTTCCGCGCCAGATCAAGTCATGCGGATACAAATCCCAGCCATTAATGTAGATGCGCCAATCGTGCAGGGAGACGGCTGGGAACAGCTAAAAAAAGGAGTCGCTCAACATATCGGCTCCGCAGATCCGGGTCAGGATGGGAACGTGGTCTTATCCGCGCATAACGATGTATACGGTGAAATATTCCGTTATCTTGATCGGCTTTCACCCGGCGATCAAATTATCCTGTATACTCAGCAAAGACAGTTCACGTATATCGTAGACCGCACTGTGTTAGTTGAACCGACCGCGGTGGAAGTGATGGCGTCCACCGGCAGTCCGACAGTTACTTTGATTTCATGCTATCCATATCTTGTTGATAAACAGCGCATTGTCGTTTTTGCGCGATTACAAAACTAGGAGAAAATAATGTCTAAGAAAAGTAAAATTACCCGCACTTCATCCATGTCCGCTTCGCCGGCAACGCGCACTGAGTTCAACCCTGATTACACTCATATCAGGCGCGATCTCACCCGCATCGGTATTTTGGCAGGCACGTTCTTTGTAATATTGATTGTGCTTTCCTTTTTCATCAAATAGGTCATCGCTTTGTCGGCGGGATGTGCGTCCATCTACAATGCCATGACCGTTGAAGGCGCGCAGGAACTGACCAAATTTATGAAAGAGTTCCAGAAGAAGAACGGGTAAGTTCAGTGATTAGAATGAGAAGACCTCCGTGTCCAGTCGGATGCGGAGGTCTTTTTGTTTTTAGTCAAGGTGTGAATTGACTTATTAATAGCAAAAAATTCTCAGGGAACACATTGCAATTCGCGAATAAGAACTTGATTGGTCATAGGATTTCTGCTTGTAGGTTCGCTCGTGTATATCAAGAAAAGATGCCCTTGGTGCTCAAAGAAAGAACCTTCATATATCGGTTGTTTATCTTGTTTTGGATACCATTGTTGGTCAACAACCCCATTATCTGAGATAAAAAGAACTACATACCCCTTGTATAATTGCCCCAGAATTACCGCACCGCCTCTGTAACTAATCACATCAGACAAACCATTTGCAAAATACAAATTCTTTTCCACAACCACAGGATCTGAAATTAGTGATCCATCTGGCGCGAGATGAACAATATAAACTCCTGAGGTTGTTGACGCTGCAATGACCATCCATCCATCATCAGTAGGAACAATATAAGGGACTGTAAAGGCTCCGTTTACGATTTTCCCATTGACCTCATAATTTAATCGCTTAAGAATCACTGGCTCTCCCGACTCATTTCCTTCTAAATCAAAGCGGTGTATTGCAAGCATTCCTGTTCTGGTGGCAACAACTACTAGCATGCGCCCATGGCCGATTGCAAGATGAGGGTTTGAAGCGGCTCCTGAACGAACTGATTTCCAGGAGATGCTATTTCCATTTACATCGGCAATATCAAGAAGTAGATCGGGGTTGCCAAATGAAGAATTAACAGAAGAATTAACGTCTGTCCACGCAAATATCATACGTGAACCAGTCCAAATGGCTTCTCCACTAGCATAAGTACAAACACGATTGGTTGGAGAACGAACTTGTTCAGAGATAGGGTGCCCATAAGAATCAAGAAATGTTGAAGTAATTCTGTCCTCATCTTCAAAATAAGCACCCACTTTATAACGTCCGCAGTAGGTTAGTACTGCGTTGTCACCTTGTCTCATAAGAACACCTGACTGGCTTCTCATATGGCGTTCAAAAAGTAGATTCACTTCCCCAATAGGTATAGCATTAGAATCAAGAAGGCGCATATAGACGTTTGGCTTTTGTCCATCAGAATCTACTTTCCATATTGCGAGGATACTGTCACCCATTGACACTGCCTTTGGGTCAAATGCATACCAGCCAAGTTCGCTGCTGTCGTTTCCTTCAATATTTTCCGCACCTACTACCACAGGTTCAGATGCTTCTATCTTTCTGCAAGACTTACTTTCATCTCCCAAAGCAAGGGTGGCTGTTGGAGAAGGGATAGGATTGACGGTTTTAGCGAGAAAACATTCTCTAGTGAATGTTTCCCCTGTATTTTTATTGTGGCTAGTACTCTGCTAACTTGGATATTTTGTGTAGATTATACTTGGCGAATGACCACAAAATATCATATATACCTGACCAAAGAAAATCGCCAAGAATTAGAAAATCTGATACGAAGCGG
>Ga0315268_10000227_pt1 | contig 65983 bp, 44 predicted proteins | sample C1_top_MG_FD_204535 | JGI IMG/M metagenome (GOLD analysis project Ga0315268, IMG submission 204535) | Sediment microbial communities from Yellowstone Lake, YNP, Wyoming, USA - C1_top | ecosystem: Environmental > Aquatic > Freshwater > Lake > Sediment | place: USA: Wyoming | collected 2017-08-01 | reverse complement strand
ACGTGGTACAATCGGAAACGCCGTCATTCCACGTTGGGGTATCTCAACCCTGCGGCGTACGAGATGCAGGTGCTGGAGGCCGCGTAGGGCCTATCACTCACGCGTCCATTAATTCGGGGCAAGCTCAGACGGCAGCATATCGAGCGGACTAGTGCGGCACCACGACCTGCTGCACGGCATCGGAGAGATGAAGGTGACGCTTCGCAATTGGATCATCGGAACGGCATTGCTTGTAACCAGCTCGGGCGGTGTCCAGCTCTACGCTCAGCCATCCCGGGCACCGTTCGTCGCGCTCTCACTCGACATGACGACCGGCGCACAGGATCCGGCCCGGGTCCCGACGATCGGTTTCGGGATATCGACGCGCACCTTCGACTCAAGGACGCTCTCAGTGCGCGTGAGTGGGTCAATGGCCTTCCCATGGTCAACGAGGGAGCGGCTCTGTTGGGAAGACCCGTGTGACACCCGCGCGCTGCGCCGCGAGCGGCGCATTGGGATCGACGTCCGGCGCATGCTCGATACCGCTTCCCTATTTGTGCATGTTGGACTGGGGGTATCATGGTCGCGCATGGTCGGCTATGTATCTCAGTCGCCGGTGTGGAACGGAGGCAGTCGCGAGACACCATTGGGGTTCGGCCAGCTCGGCATCGGTCGTCGCTCACAACGGGCGAAGCACACTCGCTGGGTTGAGGCGGGGCTCGAGCACCAGGCTGGAGCTCCGAATGCGACGGTGTACGTGCAGGCAGGTATTGGCATCTTCTAACACGTTGCAAGACCACGTCCGAGCTGCGCGGTTCTACCATACTCCTGGCGCTTCCCATGTACCGAATTATGGCCCGGCTGATCGCGGACACAGCGCTGGTCGGGATCCTCCTGTTCGCGACGGCCCGGACGCTCGCGTGGGGGAGTGCCTGGGTGCTGTTGGCGGTGCTGCTCTTCGTCAGGGCCATTGGTGCCCGCGCCGTGTACCGCGTCAACCCCGCTCTCCTTCACGACCGCGCCAAGTTTCCGATCCACGCCGATCAGTCCTGGACCGACCGGTTGCTCTTGATCGCCGTACTGTCGACGGGGATGCTCGGGCTTCCGATAGTTGCGGCACTCGATGTGTTCCGCTGGCATGCATTCCCTCAGCCTGCGCCGCTGCTCAAGGGCCTCGGCCTCGCACTGTTCGCGCTCGGGTGGGGTCTCAAGAGCCTGGCGCTCCGCGCGAACACCTTTGCCGTCCCCGTCGTCCGCCTGCAGCGCGAGCGCGCGCACGCGCTTGTCGACTCGGGCGTGTATGGCGTCATCCGTCATCCGTTCTACGCCGCGGATCCGCTGATTCTCATCGGCCTCGGGTTGTGGCTGGAGTCGTACCTCGCCGTCCTCGTCGCGCTCATCCCGCTCACGTTCATGCTCGTCCGACTCCGCCTGGAGGAGCGCTTTCTCCAACGCGAGTTGCCGGGGTACCAGGCGTACATGTTGCGCGTGCCCCATCGACTGATTCCTGGCGTCTGGTAGCGGAAGTCTCCGGGATGGCACCTCACAGACGATTGCAGCGGTCAGCCGAGCTACGCTGAATCATGGGCGTCAGCGGGACCTGAGACCGTGGCGAGTGGCGATCTAGCACGCCACTCGTTATAATACGATCCGTGATACGCACATTCGCCGATGCGGCAACCGAGGACCTGTTCAACGGTGTCGACAGTCGCCGGGCGCGGGCGGCGTGTCCGGCGGCGCTTTGGCCCGTGGTGCGACGCAAACTCACGCAACTGAACCGGGTGCGCGATCTGCGGGAGCTTGCGGTGCCACCGGGCAATCGGCTGGAACGCCTGCACGGAGACCGAGCGCACCAGCACAGCCTCCGCGTCAACCAACAGTATCGTGTCTGTTTCCTTTGGGAGAACGGTTATGCCGACCAAGTCGAAGTCACCGACTACCACTAGGCGAACGGCCGCGAGGCGGTCACTCGTGAACCGTCGGCTGCCAACCGAGGTGCCACCCGTGCATCCTGGAGAGATGTTGCTTGAGGAGTTTCTCAAGCCGCTCGGCATCTCGCAGTCCGCCTTTGCGATTCAGCTGGGCGTGTCGTTTCCTCGGCTGAACGAGATCATTCGCGAGAAGCGCAGCGTCACGGCGGATACCGCGCTCCGACTCGCACAGGTGACGGGTATGAGTGCCGACTTTTGGCTCGGGCTGCAACTGGATTGGGACCTGTGGCACGCCTTGCGGTCGAAGGACGTGCCGCGTATCGCGAAGTTGACACCGCTCCGTCGCACCGGCTGAGTTGACCGTGACTTGCGAAGCTAACCCACGCAAGAGTTCAGTTACGTGTGGTGTTGTCGCGCTGGCGGCCCTCGTCGCCTGCGGCACGGGACAACACTCGGCCGCCCAGCCTGCCGTGGCAGAGCGAGCGCCAAGGGATTCCGCTGTAGCAGGCGCCGTCGCAGTCGCGACGCAACGCATGGCGGTGCACGGGAAGTCCGGACTCTCCGTCGAGGACCTCAAGAGGACGCGCGACTGGTTCACGCCCGAGATCTTCGCTCTCCTCGTACGGGACATGAGCGATCCCGGCGGGATCGGCTATCTCAACTGGGATCCGTTTACGGCCGCGCAGGACGAGTCGACTCAGGCGCCTGCAGCAACTGAAGGTCGAATCCGGCGCGTGCGCGCCCGCGGTCGCAGCTATACTATATTGAACAACGCCGTTCGTCAGCCCGTTGCTCGACCCTTGGTGGAGCGTTCAAGGATGTCTCGCCATCTCATTGTCGGCTTCCTGTTCGTGGCTGCCGGTGCAACGCGGACGCTTGGCGCTCAGGCGCCCACCCGCGGCGTCGCACCCGGTGTCGCACTGGACCCACAGGTCAGTCAGGCTCTTCGGGCTGGTTACGGCCAACGCCGCACGCTCAGCGGTATTCTGCAGCGGTTGGCGCCAGACCGACCGATCGTGCGTCAGGTGCCGGTAGTCCCAGAGGCCATCGCTCCGCTCGCTCAGGGCCCAAGCACGAGCCGGTGTCCGATGCCCGTCGCGAAGGCAGATCCTCGGGCACTCGCAACTATGCCAGTCGCGCGCGCCGACTCAACGCGGCTCGAGAGGATGCCGGTGGCCCGATCGACCTGCGTGAATCCGTTGGACTCGAGATGACGCCCCGTAGCGCTGCATAGCCTGCGCTTACTTGCAGCATCGCAGCGATCGAGACATCTTAGCACATGAAATACCCAGACATTCGCAACTATGTGGCTGGCGCGTTCGTGGCCTCCGAAGGCGCCCTGCTGGATGTCCACGACCCCAGCACCGGCCACGCCATCGCGCGTGTGCCGCTGTCCACCGCGCCCGAAGTGGACACGGCCGTCCGAGCCGCCCGCGCGGCCTTTCCCGCCTGGTCGGCCACGCCGATCAAGGAGCGGGTGCAGGTCTTCTACCGGTACAAGGCGCTCCTCGAGCAGCACATCGACGAGCTGGCGGCGCTCATCACCGAAGAGAACGGCAAGATCGCGAGCGAGGCGCGGGCCGAGGTGCTCAAGTCCGCCGAGCTGTGCGAGTACGCCTGTTCCCTGCCCCAGATCGCCGCCGGGCAGGTCCTGGAAGTGAGCCGGGGGGTCGAGTGCCGCGTCGAGCGTTTTCCGGTCGGCGTCGTGGCGGCGATCACGCCGTTCAACTTTCCGAACATGGTGGCCAACTGGTCCATTCCCAACGCGATCGCGTTCGGCAACTGCATGGTGCTGAAGCCGTCGGAGTACGTGCCGCTCAGCGCGGGACGCATCGCCGAACTGCTGCGCGACGCCGGGCTCCCGGCGGGCGTGCTGCAGATCGTGCACGGCGGCAAGGACGTGGTCGAGGCGATCTGCGACCATCCGGGCATCGCGGCCATCTCGTTCGTGGGATCGACGAAGATCGCGCAGGTGGTCTACCGCCGCGCGACGTCGCACCTCAAGCGGTGCGTGGCGCTGGGCGGGGCGAAGAACCACCTGATCGTCATGCCGGACGCCGACCCCGAGATGGCGGCGACGAACATCATCGCGTCGATGTCGGGGTGCGCGGGCCAGCGGTGCATGGCGGCGTCCGTGATGGTGGCGGTGTCGGCCACCGATCACATCATCGCGCGCATGGTCGAGGTCGCCAACCGGATGGTGATCGGCAAGGATCTCGGCCCGGTGATTTCGGCGGCGGCGCGGGCGCGGATCACGCGCTACATCGATGAAGCCGAACAGGCCGGCGCGAAGGTGCTCGTCGACGGCCGCACGGCGGTGGTCGCCGGACACGAAGGCGGCTTCTACCTGGGCCCCACGATCATCGACCACGTCACGCCCGACATGCGCATCGCGCAGGACGAGGTGTTCGGGCCGGTGCTGGTGATCGTCCGCACAACGGACGTCGATGCGGCGCTCGCCGTCGAGAACGCGTCGCCGTACGGCAACGCGGCGTCGGTGTTCACGGAGAGCGGCGCGGTGGCGCGCTACGTCATGGAGCGGGCGAGTGCCGGGATGGTGGGCGTGAACGTGGGCGTGCCGGTGCCACGCGAACCCTTCTCGTTCGGCGGATGGAACGATTCCAAATTCGGCGTCGGCGACATCACGGGGGCCGGCTCGGTGGAGTTCTGGACGCAGGCCAAGAAGATGACCACCAAGTGGAACCACGAAGCGGGCACCAACTGGATGAGTTGACGCGCGACATCATCACCATCGAGGGAGGCTTCTTGCCGGTCGATCGTTCCGTCACCTTCACGGGAATCCCATTCGAGAATCCGTTCCTGCTTTCGTCGGCGCCGCCGACGGAGTCGGAGAACAACATCCTCCGCGCATTCGAGGCCGGCTGGGGCGGCGTGGTGACCAAGACGATCGGCCTGCATCCGGTGGTGAACGTTGTCGGGGCGAAGGCCAAGTTCCTGCGCACGTCGCCCGAGGACGCCTACGTCTCCATGAAGAAGCGGCCGGGCGCGGCCCTGCACTCGTCGTGGAACTGGGAACTGATTTCGGACAAGCCGCTGGACTGGTGGATACCGCGCCTCCGTCGCATCAAGGCGGCATTTCCCCAGCGGGTGCTGATCGCGTCGATCATGGCCGGCTCGGGCAACGACAAGGAACACCGCGCGTGGCAGACGCTCGCGCAAGCGTGCCAGGAGAACGGCGCCGATGGCCTGGAACTCAACTTCTCCTGTCCGCACATGGACCGGAAGGACATGGGCTCCAACATCGGCAAGGACCAGGGGCTCTGCTCGACGGTGACCGAGGCGGTGAAAGAGGTTTCGAAGATTCCGGTCTGGACGAAGCTGACGCCGGCGACGCAGGACATGGTCGTCGAGGCGGCGGCCTGCTTCCGCGGCGGGGCCGACGCGGTGGTCTCGTCGAACACCTTCCCTTCCCTGCCGATGATCGACCCCGAGACGCTCGAGTTCGAGATCAACGTGGATGGCAAGGTGTCGAGCGGCGGGCTCGGCGGCCCGGCGATCCTGCCGATGTCGCTGGCCAACATGGCCAAGATGAACCAGGCCTTTCCCGATCGCGCCTTCTCCGGCATCGGCGGCATCTCCGACTTTACACAGGCCCTGTCGTATTTCCTGCTCGGCTGCGGCACGGTGCAGGTGTGCACGGCGGCGATGCTCGACCACGCGGTGGGCCCGAACGTGATCCAGCGACTCAACGCGGGGCTCGACGCCTTTCTGGAGAAGCACGCGGCCGACGGCTGGACGCGCGTGGAGGACTTTCGCGGCATCCGGCGCGACCGCGTGGTGCTGCAGTCGCAGATTCGCCGGCCCGACGGCAATAGCTACCAGGGCGGCTACGAACCCGTCGAAGGGTACGCCGCGCCCGACGACACGGCGGAGGGCACGACATGACCGCGGCCACCGCGCGCGTGGAGATGCCGCCGTGCGATCACGTGCCGCGCGCGTACGCCGGCCCGTCGCGTGACGAGATCCTGGCGATGCGGCAGCAGTTCGCCAATCCCGCCGTCTTCACGCTGTACCGGGAGCCGCTGCTGATCGTCGAAGGGCACATGCAGTACCTGTTCGACGAGACGGGGCGGCGGTATCTCGACCTCTTCGCGGGCATCGTTACGGTCTCGGTGGGGCACTGCCACCCGACCTTCGTGCGGCGCGTGCAGGAGCAGGTGGGCACGCTGCAGCACGCGACGACAATCTACCTGCATCCGAACGTCGCGCAGCTCGCCAAGAAACTGGCCTCGAAGATGCCGCCGGGCCTCGACGTGACGTATTTCGTGAACAGCGGCAGCGAGGCAAACGACCTGGCGATCACGATGGCGCGGCTGTTCACGGGACACGACGACGTGATCGCCGTGCGTAACGGCTATCACGGCGGCAGCCCGAGCGCGATGGGGCTCACCTCGCAGCATACGTGGAAGTACCCGCGGCACGGGGGAGGACCCGTGCACCATGCGGTGAATCCGCATCACTACCGCAGTCCCTTCACGGGCACGCCGGAAGAGATCGCCACGATGAGCGCGCAGGACATCCGCGACCTCATCCGCTTCTCGACGCCCGGCAAGGTCGCCGCATTCATCGCCGAGCCGTTCCAGGGCGTTGGCGGCGTCACGCACGGGGCACCCAACTACCTCAAGGAAGCGTACGCGGTGGTTCGCGAGCACGGTGGCCTGTGCGTGGCCGACGAAGTGCAGAGCGGATTTGGGCGGACGGGCGAGCACTACTGGGGATTCCAGAACTTCGACGTCGTCCCCGATGTGGTAACCATGGCCAAGGGCATCGGCAACGGCGCGCCGCTGGGCGCGGTCACGACGCGCATGGAGATCGCGCGCACGCTGTCGCAGCGCCTGCACTTCAACACGTACGGGGGCAACCCGGTGTCGATGGCCGCCGGTCTCGCGGTACTCGACATCATCGAGCAGGACGGACTGCAGGAGAACTGCCGCGTGGTGGGCGGCCGCCTGAAGGCCGGACTGCAGAAGCTCATGAAGAGCCACGCGCTCGTCGGCGACGTGCGCGGCATGGGCCTGATGCTCGGTGTCGAACTCGTCCGCGACCGCGCGACGAAGGAACCGGCCAAGGGCGAGGCCGTGGACGTGCTCGAAGCCGCGCGCGAGCGGGGCGTGCTGCTCGGCAAGGGCGGACTCGACAGCAACGTCCTGCGTATCAAGCCGCCCATGTGCATCACCGCCGCCGATGTCGACTTCGCGCTCGACGTGCTCGACCACGCCTTCACGATGGCCGGCACGAAGTAACCCGCAGCACTCCACTCAGGAGTTCACGATGCAATTCGACCGCGTCATCAAGGGCGGGAACGTCGTCACCCCCGCCGGCAGCTTCACCGGGGACATCGGCATCACCGGCGAGAAGATCGCCGCGCTCGGCGCGGACCTCGACACGACGGGCGCGCAGGTGATCGACGCGCAGGGGCACCACGTGATCCCCGGCGTGCTCGATGTGCACGTGCATCTCGAGCTTCCGTTTTGCGGGACGACGTCGGCCGACGACTACCGCACGGGCACGCGTGCCGGCGCCCGCGGCGGTGTGACCACGCTCATCGACTTTGCCATCCCGTACGCCGGTGACTCTCTCGACCAGGCGGCCGACAACTGGATGAAGAAAGCCGAGGGCAAGGCGCTGATCGATTACACGTTCCACATCTGCATCACGCGGTGGAACGACCACAAGGACCAGATCAAGGGGATGGTGGATCGCGGCTTCACCACCTTCAAGGAATTCATGATCTACGAGTCCGAGGGGTGGCAAGCGGATGATCGCGCCATGTTCGGCACGCTCGAGAAGATGAAGGAGTACGGGTCGATGCTCCTGGTCCACGCCGAGTCGGCGCGCGTGCTCGACGAACTGATCGCGCGCCACCATACGCCGGAACTGATGAAGCAGTACGGCGCCCGGCTGCACCCGATGACGCGACCGAACTTCATCGAAGCCGAGGCGATCCAGCGCGCCGTGACGTGGAGCGAAGCGACGGGTGGGCAGTTGTACATCGTGCACATGTCGACCGGCGAGGGCGCGGACATCATCAGCGCCGCGCAGGCGCGGGGTGTCCCGGTGATCGCCGAGACGTGCGTGCAGTACCTCGTGCTCGACGACTCCGTGTTCGCACGCAAGGACGGCCACCTGTTTGCCTGCTGCCCGCAGCTCAAGAAGCCGGCCGATATCGAGCGCCTCTGGAAGGGACTGCAGCACGGTGAAGTGTCGGTGATCTCCACCGATACGTGCACGTTCACGCTCGAGCAGAAGGCCATGTGGGGGGGCGACTTCACGAAGATTCCCATGGGCATGCCCGGACTCGAGACGCTGCTCCCGCTCACGTACACGAAGGGCGTGCTCGAGGGTCGCCTGACGCTCGAGGAGATGTGCCTCACGCTCAGCACGAACCCGGCGAAGATCATGGGGCTGTACCCGCAGAAAGGAGCAATCCAGATTGGCGCCGACGCGGACCTCGCCATCATTCATCCGCGGGCGACGCACACCGTCTCACCCGCCACGATGGAGACGAACGCCGACTGGTCACCGTTCGACGGATGGGAACTCGCCGGCTTCGCCCGCACGACGCTGTCGCGCGGCGACGTGATCGTCGACAACTACAAGGTGGTCGGGCGCGAGGGGCGCGGGCGGTGGCTGCCGCGCACGAGTGCCGGCCTCGCGGGCACGCGGTGACGCCGGACTTCGTCACGACCGACGTCGACCTGTCGGGCAGCCCGCTCTGGAACCCCGATCTCGCGCCCACGCCGCTGGCGCGGCGCACCTGGTCGACGTACAACATCGCCGCACTCTGGATCGGGATGAGCGTGGTGATCACCACGTATACCCTCGCGTCAGGATTGATGTCGCAGGGGATGACGTGGTGGCAGGCGATGCTGACGATCCTGCTTGGCAACGTGATCGTGCTGATCCCGATGATCCTCAACGCGCATGCCGGGACGCGTTACGGCATTTCCTTTCCGGTGCTCTGCCGCGCGTCGTTTGGGGTGCGGGGCGCCAACGTGGCCGCCATGCTGCGCGCCGTCGTCGCCTGCGGATGGTTCGGGATCCAGACGTGGATCGGCGCCCTCGCGCTCGACGCGCTGATCGGCGCGGCGTGGAGCGGCTGGGCGCAGGTCCCCGCGGGGAAACCGATCGCCTTCGCCATCTTCTGGCTGATTCAGGTGGCGATCATTCTCAAGGGAACGGAAGGGATCAAGGTGCTCGAGAGCTGGTCGGCGCCGCTGCTGCTCGCCGGCGGGGCGATCCTGCTCTGGTGGGGCATCAGCCGCGGCGGCGGGCTGGGGCACATCCTGTCGGAATCGCAACACCTGCAGACGGGCCACCTCGACTTTTGGCGCATCTTCCCCGCTGCGCTCACGGCGAACGTCGGGTACTGGGCGACGTTGAGCCTCAACATTCCGGACTTCACGCGCTACGCGCGCAGCCAGCGCTCGCAGGCGCTCGGTCAGGCGCTGGGCCTCCCGACGACGATGACGGCCTTCGCCTTCATCGGCGTGGCCGTCACGAGCGCGACGATCGTCATCTTCGGCGAACCGATCTGGGATCCCGTCGTGCTCGTAAGCCGCATCGGAGGGGCCGGCGTGATCGTCTTCGCCGCGCTGGTCGTGCTCGCCGCGCAACTGACCACGAACATGGCCGCGAACGTGGTGTCGCCGTCCAACGACTTCTCCAACCTGAGCCCGCGCCGGATCAGCTACGTCACCGGCGGACTGATCACCGCCGTGCTCGGCGTCGTGATGATGCCGTGGAAGCTGTATTCGGACGCCGCCGCATACATCTTCACCTGGCTCCTCGGCTACTCGAGCCTGATGGGCGCCCTCGGCGGAATCCTGATTGCCGATTACTGGGTCCTTCGCCGGCAACAACTCTCGCTCCCCGACCTGTTCCGGGAGAACGGCATCTACCGCTACAACCGCGGCATCAATCCGCGCGCGATCGCGGCGCTCGTGCTGTCCGTCCTGCCCGTGATCCCCGGCTTCGTCCGCGCCGTGATGACCCCCGGTGGCAACGTGGCCGATCCGAGCTTCTTCGACACGCTGTACTCCTTTGCCTGGTTCGTGACGTTCGCGCTGAGCTTCGTCACCTACCTGGTTCTCATGCGCTCCGCTTCTCGCGGCACCCGACTGGAACCCACACCATGACGCACATCGTGAAGGCCGGCCTCATCCAGGCCACGCACGCCTGCTCCACCGGCGAGAAGCTCGAGATCATCCGGGACGCCAACGTCACGAAACACCTGGCACTGATCGAGCAGGCCGGTCGAGAGGGCGTGCAGATGCTCTGCATGCAGGAGATCTTCACCGGGCCGTACTTTTGCGCCGAGCAGACCACGCGCTGGTACGACGCGACCGAGAAGATTCCCGACGGTCCGACGACGAAGCTGATGCAGGAGATTGCCAAGCGACACAAGATGGTGATCGTGGTGCCGCTGTACGAGGAGGAGTCGCCGGGCGTGTACTACAATACGGCGGCGGTGATCGACGCCGACGGCAGGTATCTCGGCAAGTATCGCAAGAGCCACATTCCGCACGTCGCGCCGGGGTTCTGGGAGAAGTTCTACTTCCGGCCGGGCAACCTCGGCTATCCGGTGTTCGACACGATGTACGGGAAGGTGGGCGTCTACATCTGCTACGACCGACATTTCCCCGAGGGGGCGCGCGCCCTCGGGCTCGCCGGGGCCGAGATCGTGTTCAATCCCTCGGCGACGGTGGCCGGGCTTTCCGAATACCTGTGGAAGCTCGAGCAACCCGCGCACGCCGTGGCCAACGCCTACTTCGTCGGCGCGATCAACCGCGTGGGCGTGGAGGGGCCGTGGAACATCGGCGAGTTCTACGGGCAGAGCTACTTCTGCGATCCGCGCGGACAGATCGTTGCGCAGGCGAGCCGCGACAAGACCGAACTGATCACCGCCGAGCTCGACTTTGACAAGATCCGCGAAGTGCGGAACACGTGGCAGTTCTTCCGCGACCGTCGGCCGGAGACGTACGAGACGCTGGTGCGGTTGTAGGGGCGCGACCCAGAGGACAGTTCGCTCGACGGTGTCGCCGTTCGCCTCGAAACGTTTGCCTGGCGCGACTTTCAGCCTATCTCCGCACCGGACGTCAATGGGGAACTCGCGTGGGCCGCCTCTGTCCCTGAGGAGCAGCCGCGGGGACCCGACTGGTCGTTCTTCGAGGCGGTCGCGCGAGATGGCCCGAAATGGGGACCCGGAGTCACCGTCGACGTCGTCGTGCGGCTGCGCGGCGCTGGCGGACAGCGCACTCTCGTGCAGGTTCGCGGGCAGGTGGTCGGGCGAACCGATTGAGAATGCTCTCGCGTGGTCACGCACTGCCTGACCAAGCGTTGGTGCAGACGGCGCAATTAGGGCAGCGGCCGCGGGCGACTGGCGCGGGCGCATCATTCTGTCTTGCGGGGCGCGCGTGCGGCTGCATCTTATACGATGCGCCGCTGTACAACGCCAGTCGTTGGCTGTTCAGCAACCCCTTGGATTATCTGAGGCCTGCACTTCAATGGAGGTTCCTTGATGCCGGCTCCTGGACTTTGGCTCCAATTCCTAGCGTTCCCGGTCGCGACCGCGTTGATAGTATTGCTGGGTCAGTTCGTAATCCAACCCAAGATTGCCGCACGTGGACACTTCGAGCAGACGAAATGGGATGCCCGTCGTCAGCTCTACGTGAGAGCATTGGAGTTGGTGAATCAGAAGTTCGCGTCAATAAGTGCTTGGTCCGGGGCAGACGTCCCATCCGGAGCCGGTGAGATTCCCCCTTCTCCCGTACCATCTCGCGATGAAGTCAATCAGGTCTATGCTGAGCTTGCCTTGTTCTCGTCGGTGAAGATCATGCGGTCTTTCCTGGCATGTTTCGGACTGCCACCCGGAAGTATTACGGCCGAGAGTCGACTGTCGCTCATCCAGGAGATGAGGGAAGACTTGGGACTGGCCAAGTCGGATCTACAGGAAAGCGATACGTTCTTCTTCCTCAAGGTCTGACTTCGCAAGGCTGGTGTTTGGGTGTTGAGACAGCCTAACGCGCGCTTGCTGCGGTCGGGGCCAGAACGACGAGGCCGCCCCGCGTTTGATCGGTTTGAGGATGGCAGCGGCCTCGGCTGGCCCCGCCGCAGAAGCGCAGAGTCGTTACGCCGCCGCCACGGCCATGTCGGCTTGGTCGAGGTGTACTGCCGATCCCGCATCACCCAGCGAAACCGCCTCACACATAGCACTGATCCAATAGTCCAGGGCTTCTCATGCTGCGACACACTGACACGCCTCCTTCTGATCCCGTCTGCCGCGTCCTTGCACTGGATGGTGGCGGTGCGAAGGGGTTCTATACACTGGGAGTACTGAAGGAACTCGAAGCCTTAGTGGGACGACGGATATGGGAGAGCTTTGACGTCATTTTCGGAACGAGCACCGGGGGGATCATCGCCGCACTTCTCGGGCTTGGGTACTCCGTCGAAGAAGTGCACGCGCTCTACAGGGAGCACGTGCCCGCCCTCATGCGCAGATGGACAAAGAGAGGTCGCTCCAAGGCGTTGGCCGAGCTCACGAGAACCGTCTTTGAAGACAAGACCTTCTCGGCGTTTCGCACGCGCGTTGGCATAGTCGCTACGAGATGGGATTTCGAGAGGCCGATGATTTTCAAGTCGCACGTCGACCAGGTACACGGGAGAAAAGCGACGTTCGAGCCCGGCTTCGGGTGCACCGTTGCTGATGCAGTGTGCGCATCCTGCTCGGCATACCCCTTCTTCGAGAGGCCGATCCTCAGAACCGGTGCGGGAGACCAAGTCGAGCTGCTCGACGGCGGGTACTGTGCGAACAACCCGACTCTCTATGCTATCGCAGACGCCACCACAGCGTTGGGCTATCCGAGCCCTGCACTCCGTGTGGTCAGCATCGGTGTAGGTAGATACCCGGAGCCAAAGCGGAAGGGGTTGTCGCGGGTTTACAACCGATTGGCGATTGTACAGCTGTTGCAGAAGACGCTCGATATCAACACAGCATCGATGGAACGGCTACGGGAAATCCTTTTCAATGGCATTTGTACAGTGCGAATCAACGATACTTTTGAGCAGCCGGAGATGGCCACCGATCTAATGGAACATGACCTCAACAAGCTGAACATGCTATATCAGCGGGGTTCCGAGTCGTTCGCCAAGTACGAAACTGAGCTGGCGGCGATTTGGGACATCGCCCGTGATCTGCCTTCAACCAACGGCGCGTAAGAATGCCGGTTCACGAGGCGCAGTTCGACACGTGGTCGCACCAAGGCTCCGTCACGCAATCAAGCACCACGTACGCCGCCGTGAAGGCGTGCCTTGAATCGCGTGCGACCGCGTACGCTACGAAGGACTACGCGGTCTTTCTGCAGGGTTCTTACGGGAACGACACTAACATCTATGCTGAGAGCGACGTCGACATCGTAATCCGCCTCGACTCGACCTATCATTACAACATCGACTCCCTCTCCTCAGAAGAGAAGAACACGTTTCACACCAATACCGGCGGTCCTGCGACTTACTCTTTCGCCGATTTCAAGCGCGACGTCACGACCGCGTTGATGGAGTGCTATGCTGACGATGTGGCGGTCGGCAAGAAGGCGGTAACGATCGCTTCGTCAGCGAATCGCAGAAAGGCTGATGTGATCGTGACAACGGAGTTTCGCAGGTACCGAAGCTATTCAATCTATCGCACTGACGATTACGTCTCCGGTATTTGCTTCTTTACCTACGGTTCGGAAAGGGTCGTCAACTACCCTCGGCAACACTCCGCCAACGTGACCGCGAAACACCAGGCGACGAACTCGTGGTATAAGCCGGCAGTGCGCATTCTGAAGAACATGCGCAGCTGCATGGAGGCCGAGGGACGGATCACCCCTGGCCTGGCGCCTTCATATTTTCTCGAAGGGCTTCTGTACAACGTTCCTAATGGGGAATTCGGAGGCTCGTACGAAAGGACGATTGTGGCCGCCGTTAACTGGATTCTTGGCGCTGACCGCTCGCAATTTGCCTGCGCAAACGAGGAGTACTATTTGCTGCGAGCGGTTCCACATGTGTGCTGGAATCCGTCAGATTGCGACGCGTTTCTGGCCGCGCTCGTGACGTTCTGGGATGACTGGCACTAGCACCGCAGATCGCGGGCGGACCGAGTGCCTGTTTGCGATTGTGAGCCCACTTCCAATGTGGCTGCGGCATAACCGGGCGTTGCTGTAGGCGTGGCGCAGTTGAGATCATACCGTTGCGCCTTCGAACTCTGCTCGGAAGCATCAATCGGCGGGCACGCCGGGCGCCACGCAGCACAACGCCAGTCTAGACCGCACTGAAGGACCCCCTTCCCAGTGCGCCCGACCTTCCTGAGCCGCGATCACTTCCGCTCGATTCTCACCTTGCTGCCGCTCACGGCGATCATCGCCGACGCGGAACCCGATTGCGTGAACTCGACGAAGTCGAGCCCGGCTGCCCCTTTCCCTCGAACGCCGACGGCGACGCCTCCACTTCGACCGTGACAATGTGTTCACCGCGATCCACCAATAGCGGCACGATCATCTTCATGCGCAGCACGACCTTGGTAGCGAACCGCACGGCGACGGGCGCGAGATCGTTGATGGCCGAGTGATCGGTGACCGCCGTCACGCCAAAGGGCGTGTAGCCCATCCCGATCTTCTCACCGACTGCCGCGTTGACATCCAACACGTGTTGGCCAAATTGTCCAACAGTCGTTGGATACGCACGTGGCGTCGAGGGTTGCCACGAGGATCCGCTCGACCGCGAACGCGTGCAACGTTTCGGGCACCAGGCTGTCGGCTCAGGGATCCTCGGTGGGCGGAGGACGGCCGCTCCCGCGCATGGGCAGCCCGCATCAGCGCCACGACCATCGCCGCGCGGCTCGACTGACCTTCGGCCAACGCGTCCATCAAGCCGACGCCTACTTTCTCTTCTGGACGATCTTCTCGTAACTCGCCGCATTCCACTGCGGCCTCTCCGCCGCGTTGGCCACGGCGAGCGCCAGGTAGAAGTCGAGCATGATGATCCGTGATGTCTTCTCGCCGTCGATCTTGGAGACCTCGTCGCTCACCTGGTGATAGTCCGGGTGGACGCCGTTGAAGAATTCGAGGATCGGGACACCCTTCCGGGCGAAGTTGATATGGTCGGAGCGGAAGTAGAAGTTCTCCTCCGGCCAGATATCGTCGGTGGGCTTCATATGGAGCTCGGGGTGCTCGGCGCCCACGCGGTTGAGCGTGGCCCCGAGATCCGAGTGCTCCTTGCCGATCACGACGATCGAGTCCTTCCAGTTCCGCCCGATCATGTCGCTGTGCAACGCCGCCACCGTCTGCGCGAGCGGTACCGCCGGATGCTCCACGTACCAGGTGCTGCCCCAGAGGCCGCGCTCCTCGCCGCTCACGGTCATGAATACCAGCGAGCGCCTGGGCCTGGGCGTGAGCTGGCTGAACGCCTGCGCCAGCTCCACCACGCCGATCGAGCCCGAGGCGTCGTCGTCGGCGCCATTGCAGATCGAGTCCGCGCCCTTGGCCGCGCAGCCCTGGCCCGAGCCCGGCGTGCCGAGGTGGTCGATGTGCCCGGTGAGCAGCACGTACTCGCTCTTGAGCGTGGGGTCGCTACCCTCCAGCATGCCGACCACGTTGGGCGCCCGGAGCGGGGCCAGCGCGACCGGCTCGAGGTGGGCGGTGATCGTCACGGCATCGAGCCGGCGCACGCTGGGTGCCTGGTCCGCACGCAGGGCGACGGGGTCGATGCCCAGCGCCGACGCGGCCGTCGCATCGCGAATCTCGAGCCATGGACCCTCATCGGTCGGACTGATCGGCATGCCGCCCATGTACTGGGTCTCCCTGTGGAGACGCCCGAGCCGGGTTTGCCACTGCGCGTCGGTGCGATTGGTGATCACCAGCACCCCAACCGCGCCAGCCTGGAGTGCGGCGTTGATCGGCCGTCTATCCACCAGGACGCCCTGCTCGGACGAAGTGAGGATCAGTGCGACCCACGCACCCTTCACGTCGGCTCCCGCCAGGAGATTGAGGGTATCGCGCTCGCCCAGCAGGAGCACGACGTGCCCGGTCGGGTCGGCGGGCGGGAGCCGCCCGTTCATGAAGTTGACGTCCGTCCCGATTCTGAACGTCGTGGCTGACGCGCCAGTGGCGATGGTCATGACGCTCTTCGTCAGGTCGATCTGCTGGCGGGCAATCGGATAGTGCTGGATGAAAGTGCCGCTGTCGCCCAGGGGCTTCAGGCCGAAGCGCTTGAACTCCCCGGCGATGTAACGGGCCACCATCTCGAGCTGGGGGCTCGGCGTCGCGCGGCCGAGCATGGAGTCGTCGGCGATGACGCCGATGCGGTGGACGACGTCGGCTGGGGTGATGGTGCGGACGGCGCGCTGCACGGCGGCGGTCGTCTGCGCCACCGCCGCGGCGGGAAGCAGCAGGGCACAGAGTGCAAGCGGGCGTATACGAGCACGAAGTGGCATGAGAACCTCCTAAAAGAGATCGATCCGCACTTTGCTGCCCGCGACGGAAATCTTTGTCCCGGGCGAACCGACCAGGCTCAGCTCAGGGATGTCCACTCCCGACGCTCCCTTCCCCTCGAACAGCGCCGGCGCGCTGGCGACCGCAAACGTCACCGTCCTGGCTTCTCGATCGATGAGCAACGGAATTACGGATTTCATGCGAAGTATCATGGGTTTCGGAAACGCCACGGTAATCGGCACAAGATCGTAAATCGCCGTGTGATCGTTGACCGCCGTCACGCCGAACGGCGTGTATCCCATTCCCCGTATATCGCCGGTTCCGCCATAGCTTATGGTGACGAGGGTCTGCGACGTGTTGACGATCTGGTCGACTCGCTTCTGGATGAGACCCCGCCCCTCCGCCTCGAGGGCTTGGCGGTTTACGAAGATGCTGTCGTATCCGTATTCGGCTTTCGACTGAGCCACAAGCCGGGCGCGTTGATCGGTTGAGAGCGGAATCGCCGCGGCCAGCAAGTCGGTGAGATACACGCCGGGCGCGAAGATCCGCTGCTTCCAATCGGGCGCGACCTCGTCGAGCAGCAGCGCTTGCGCAGCGCCGGAACTGTACAGGCGCCAACGCAGCGGACCTCCGCCGAACTTGTTGCCGAAGCGATCGTCGCTGAACGATGCGACCTTCACCATATCGTTCATCTGGTCTTCCAATCGGCGTGCGAGCACGCCGCCGCGATAGCCGGTAAAGCCCGGACGGAGGTACATCTCGGGAACCGGTGTCACGCGCTCGCCCAACTGTTCGAACCGCAACTGGACGTACTTTGCCGTGCCTTCCGTGAACTCATTGAGATTCTCATACGACACCGAAGACGTATCGAGACCGGCACGCCGCAGCGTGCGCACGGCCAGGTATTGTTCGATGCGCGCCCGCCGTTGGGCCGCTTCCTTCGCCAGGACCGCAGCACGCAGAATACGCGTCTCGAGCGCGACCAGGGCATTGTTGCCGGCGTCCATGACGGGATAGTGGGCGACCGCTGCCTCGTTGGCGTACTTGCCCGGCGCAAGACGGCCCTGGTGCACGTGAAATGCTTCGTGGAGGACAATCTCCACCTCATCATAGGCCGATTGGATAAAGCCCCAGTCCTTGAGGAACTTCGCCATGGAACCCAGTTTCGCATTCTGTTCGATGTCCGCGCGCTCGCGGGAATACTGATCGGCCACGACGAGCACCTGCATGCTGTCCAGCGTCAAGCTGGTGTTCTGGCCGTCGGCATTCCTTTCCGTAGAATCGTTTCGGGCGTACATGACTTTGTCGGGAAGCACCGTGCGGCCTGTGAAGTCTGCGAAACCAGGCGGACGATGTGGCGCGTTCAGGAGCACGTCCTGCACGTTCGGCCGGTAGAGCAGGAGGGGTACCGTGTTCCATTTCCAGCCCGGGTAGATCTGCGGGCCGATCGTCTCGAGGATGTTGCGGTACTCCTTTACCGACACGAGCAGCATCGGATCGATGCGCAACTCGCGCACGGGCTCCAGGGGCCGGGCCTGCCCGTGCAGGCGCGGCTGGATCAACAAACCAATGGCTAACGGGGCGAGCCAGAAGAGGCGCTGTCGCATACGTGACTCCGCGGGGTAGGCATAGTGAACCGATATCCAACATTTGTTGGCCGTATTGTCCAACAGTCGTTGGACACGCACGTGGCGTCAAGGGTTGCCGCCGGATCGGCCTCCCCGCATATCTTTCGGCATGGCTGACTACCATGAACTGACGAACCTGCACCTGGCGCTCCTCGGCATCCTCTGGCAGCGCCGCGAAGCCACGGTCGCCGAGATCCACGAGGCCCTCGAACCTAAACTTCGGGTGTCGCGAAAGACCGTGGCGACACTGCTGTCCCGCCTCGAACAGCGCGGCCTCGTGAGACATCGCGCCGAGCGGACCGGGAACGTGTTCACCACCGCGGTTCGCCGGCGCACCGTCCTCGTCGCCCGTCTGGCCGCCATGCTGGAGGCCGTGTTCGACTCCCCGCTTCGGCCGGTCGCGCCGCACGCCGTCGAATCCCGGGAGGTGCGCCCGGGCGATGTGGCGCGCCTGCGACAACTCCTCCGGAAGGCGGAGCGTGACCTCGGGAACCGGGCATGACCAGCCTGATATCCGCGGTGACGGACTTCCTGCTGACCTGGGTCGTGCACGCGACCATCATCAGCGCCGTCGCGCTGGCAGCCGGCCGATGGGCGATCCGGGGACCCCGGGTCCGGGACTACGTCTGGAAGGGTGCGCTGGTCGCGCCCGTTGTCACGTCGCTCGTTGCGCTGCTGGCATTCGACAACGCCGGCGTCGGCGTACTGCACCTGCCGTCCCTGCTGCGAGCCGCGTTCCCGGTGATCGCACCCCCCGTCACCACCGCGCTGCACGTCTCCGCCGAGGGATCGGCGCGCGTGGTGGCCGCCCAAGTGACTGAGCCGCTCTCGCTGATCATCCGCTGCGTCGGCGGCGCCGGCATCCTGCTCCCGGCGCTGATTGCGATTGCACGGCTGCGGCGGCGGCGCCGCGAATTCAGTGACCTGCTGGTCACGCGCCGGCCGATCAGCCCCGCGGTCCTTGGCATTCGGGACGATGCCTTTCGTTCGCGCACGGCGCCCCCGCTCTACCTCAGCGTCTGCGAGTCCATCGGGAGTGCGGTCGCGCTCGGCCGTCGGGAGGTGTGTGTGGCCTTACACGCCTTCGCCGCACTGGATGACGTGGAACGGCGCAGTGTCATCGCGCACGAGGTCGCGCATCTCGATCGGCGCGACCCGGCATGGATGGCCGCAGCTCAGGCGCTCTCGTCATTGCTCGTCGTCACGCCGCTCGTCGCGATGGTGGCCAACCGGTTTCAGTGCGACGCGGAACTCATCTGCGACGACGCGGCGGTATTGCAGGTCGGCGCGCCGTTCGCGCATGTGCGCGCGTTGACGGCGTTTGCCTTTGCGCTCGACCCGGCCGCGCGATGCGGATCCACTTTCGCATCGGTGGATTCGCGGATCATGCAACGGGCGGAGCGCGTGTTGCGGCGGGACGCCGAGCAACGTCACCGCTGGTCGGGCGCGTTCGTGGCCGCCTGTGTGTGCACGGCCGCGGTCGTCAGCTGTGTACTGCTTCCGGGTGTGTCTGCTGCGCCGCGGCCGGTCACCGCATGGACTGGCGTGCAGTCATCGAGCTCGAACGCATCCGTTCGCGTGATCAACGTCACCGTCAGGTCACGCTGACTGGACAGGGACTTCCATCGGGAACGCGGTTACGGTCGGTCCGGTCCGATGGAACGCTGGAGAGGAGGTCACGCCGACGGCGGTTCCCTGAATCCCCGCGCCAGCAACCAGAGTATCAGGGCGCCGTGGCTCACCGCGAGCACCGGGGCCACCAGCATCACGCTTCGATAGCCGATGAAGACCGGCAGCGAGACGCCGATCATGTGGACCGCGGCGGCGAGTACGCCGAACGCGGGAATCATCCACGGAACCAGCCGGGACCGCCAGAGCGCGCCGTAGAACACCAGCATCCACGCGCCGATGGTGAGCAGCACCGCGTAGTGCGCCGCAATTCGCGACGCCGACGCCACGGGCCCGAGGATCGCGAACAACTGCTCGGGTGCCCCCGCCGACTCGGCGTACTGCTGGCTCAGCGAGAGCATCGCCATGACGTGCGTGCGGTCCACGGCTTGCAGCGCGAGCCAGGTGGCGCCCAGGACGATGAGCCATTGCGCCATCGCGCGGCTCGAGGGCCGAAGAACAGGGTGAACGAGGACGGCGATGCCTGTTGACAGCGCGCCATTCGCCAGCAGCAGGAGCATCGCCCACCGGATCACTCCGGCGCTCTGCGAGGCCGACTGCACGAAGCCAGGCGGCGCGTTGAGCGCGTGCAGCATGACGAACGGGACGATCAGGCCGGCGAGCTGCACGAGCAACAGCACTCCGACGATGCGACCCATCTTCCTGGTCGGGTTCATGATGCTAAACTGCCCGCTGGGACCGGCGTCGGCCAGTGCTCTGCCCGACCCGGGTCTTGCAGCATTCAGACCTTCACGTTACTGTCATATTGGCATCCCATAGGACAACACATGGCGGAGAAGTCGGAAGTGAAGCAGGGCACGCTCGCCCTCATGATACTCAAGACGCTCCAGATACTCGGACCGCTGCACGGGTACGGCGTCGCGCGCCGCATCGAGGAGACGAGCAAGAACCGCCTCACGCTCAACTACGGCACACTGTACCCCGCGCTTCTCAAGCTCGAGCAGGAGGGGTTCGTCACGGCGGAATGGCGCCAGTCCGAGAACAATCGCCGCGCGAAGTACTATTCGCTCACCGCTGCCGGGCGCAAGCAATTGGCGCGTGAAACCCGTGAATGGCACCAGACCGCTGACCTGATCGCCGCCTTTCTCGCGCCGCGACGGGAGGCCTAGTGAAGCACATCCGCGCCGCAGTAGCGCGCGTGGCCGGATTCTTCAGCAGGGGCGGTGCCGACGACGATCTCCGCGACGAGCTGCAATCACATGTCGAGATGGAGACTGCCGAGAACATCCGCCGCGGCATGCATCCGGACGCCGCGCGCCGGCAGGCACTTCTGGTGTCCGGAGGACTCACCCAGGCCGCCGAGGCAGTAAGAGATCAGCGCGGCCTCCCATGGATCGAAAGCGTTGCGGCGGACATCAAGTACGCCGTGCGCGCGCTGCGACGCAGTCCCGCGTTCACTACCGTGGTCGTGATCACCCTTGCGCTGGGCATCGGGGCCAACACGGCGATCTTCAGCGTCGTCCGCGGCGTGCTGCTCAAACCACTGCCCCACCGTGAGGGCGACCGGCTGCTCTACTTGCGGCACTCGATCGACGGCCCGGGGGGAGCGAACATCCTGTTCTCCGTCCCGGAAGTCGGCGATTTCCGCGCTGGAGCGAAGTCACTGGGCGGCATCGCGGAGTACTGTCCGTTTTCGTTCACCCTGCAGGGTAAGGACGACGCCATCCGCGTCGACGCGGGGCTCGTGACCGGCAACTTCTTCGAGGTCATGGGGCTTTCGCCGGTGCTGGGGAGGCTGACGCGGCCCAGCGACGACGGGACCGGCGTTCCACCCGTCATGGTCCTCACACACGAATTCTGGATGAAACGCTTCGGCGGAGACTCCAGCATCGTGGGCACACAGGTGAGACTGGATGGCAAGTCGGTGACCGTGATTGGGGTGGTCCAGCCCGCTCCGTGGTTTCCGGACCGGGTGGACGCGCTGCTCAACATGGTGATCAGCCCGCACCACTTGAGCGCACTGATGATCCAGAGTCGTGCTCATCGCATGACCGAAGTGATCGCCCGGCTCGCACCCGGCGCCAGCCTGGCGCAGGCACGAATCGAGATTGCCACGGTCTACGCACGCCTGCAGCGCGAATTCAAGGGCGCGTACGATCCGGGATCCCACTATCGCGTCTCGGTCATCCCATTCAATGAAGTGCTGGGCGAACGCGCACGGTTGACGCTATGGCTGCTCATGGGCGCGGCGGCGTTCGTCCTGATCATTTCGGCCGCGAACGTCGTCAACCTGACGGTCATGCGCGGCATACGCAGGCAACATGAGCTCGTGGTGCGCGCCGCGCTCGGCGCCGGGGTCGGGCGGCTGCGGAGGTTGCTGCTGGTCGAGAACCTGGTGCTGACGCTCATCGGCGCCATCGCCGGGGTCGTCGTGGCAATCGGCGGCGAGAGGCTCCTCATCTCGCTTGCCGAGCGATACTCGCCGCGCGCGAACGAAATCCGACTCGATGCCGCGGTCCTGGGATTCGCCCTCGTCCTTTCGGTGGTGCTCGGACTGTTGATGTCGTTCGTATCGCCGCTGCCGAAGGAAGGCACTTTCGCCACCTGGATTTCTGCGGGCGGACACCGCGTCAGCGGTTCCTTGAGGAAGCAGCGTCTTCAGCGTGGACTCGTGGTCGCGCAGGTCGCCGCATCCGTCGTGCTGCTCGCGGGCGCCGGATTGCTCACGCGCACGGTGATTCAGCTCTCCGGAGTCAACACGGGTCTCGCGACCGGTGACGTGTTGACGATGCAAGTACCGCTCTTCAGCCCCGGAAACATGGGCGCCGCAGCCGACGCCGATTCCAAGGATCGGTACGATCGCATGAGGCGGGAGATGCGTGCTCTCCCTGGTGTCATCGAAGTAGGAGTCGGCTCCACGATGCCGCTTCGCGGCACGCAAGTTGGACTGGACGTCAAGGCGGAAGGCAAGTCGTTCGCCGTGGGCGAGGCGATTCCACGAGCCGACCTGCGAACGGCCAGCCCCGAGTACTTCCGCGCCGCCGGGATTCCGCTGCTCAAGGGGCGCTGGTTCACGTCGACCGATCGGGACAGTTCGGGAAAGGTGGTGATCATCAACCAGACGTTTGCCGACAAGTTCTTCCCCAACGAAGACCCACTCGGACAACGGATGGCGTGGACGGGTGACGTTCTGCGATTTACGCCGTTCAGCGGAGACTGGCGGACGATCGTCGGCGTGGTCGGCAACACACGGGATGGGGGGCTGGATGCTCCGCTCCACGCCGTGGTGTTCATGCCGTTTGCGCAGGAGCTGGCGTTTGCCGGGGGGATGGTGATTCGCTCTGACGGCAACGCGTCGGCGTTGGCGGCGGCCGCGACTCGCATTGCCCGGCGCATCGCGCCAACCGCACCCATCGAGAACGTGCTGACCGTTGCGCAGATCAAGGATCAGAGTGTCGCACCCCGGCGCCTGAACGCCGAGCTCGTCTCATCGTTCGGCATCCTCGCGGTGATCATCGCGGCCGTCGGGATTGCCGGGGTCCTGGCGTTCTCGGTGAGCGCGCGGACCAACGAGATCGGCATCCGCATGGCCCTCGGGGCCGACGCCGGCCGAGTGCAGCGGATGATCCTGAAGGAAGGCGGCGTGTTGCTGGGCGTCGGACTCGCATTGGGCGTGGCCGGCTCGTACTTCGCCACCAGAGCGATGCACGAACTGCTGTTCGGCGTGGCGCCGCATGACCCCTTCACGTTGATCGGCGTGACCGTGATGATGGCGGCGATCGGGATCGTCGCGTGCTGGATTCCCGCGCGTCGCGCGGCACGCATCGACCCGGCCATCACGATGCGCTCACAATAGCCGGATGGCGAGCGCCTGGAGAAACCGATCATATGGGGGCTTTCGCAGCCGGCGCCAGTCCCGGACCTGAAACTTCGGCCTGGTGTCTCCGTATGGGCATCCCATAGGACTGAACATGGACCATGAAGACGACGAGGTGCCACACATGACAATCAGCGGCGTCGACGAGTCGCAGCGCAAGGCCGCCACGGTCGTCGGGATCGCGTACCTGCTCGCGGCGGAGATGGTTGCGGTGATGATGGCCGCCCAGAGTTTTGACGTCCTGCGGATCCTGAGTGGCGCGGAGTACCTGCGCGTATTCGACGCCGATCGATTGGCGGCACTGGCGCGACTGAGCATCGGAGCGCATGGCGCCGCATTCAACGTGGTATTCGTGTTCCTGGGCCTCGGCTCGACGGTGTTCGGGTACCTGTGGTTCAAGTCAGGCTATGTCCCGAAGGCACTGGCTGCCCTTGGAGTGTTCGCGCCAGTCCTCCTGGGGGCCGGGACCTTCGCCGGCCTCATCGAGCCCAGCATCCTGACACTGCTGTCGCCAGCCTACATGGCGCCGATGTTCTTCTTTGAAGTCGGGATAGGCGTTTGGCTCCTCGTGAAGGGATTGCCGCCAGACGCGATCCTGGAGGGCGCGCGCACATGACCCGCGCAACGAACGCGAGGATCGCCGGCTTCACGTTCCTCTTGTACATCGCCGCCGGCGTCACCGTCCTTGCCGTCGGCGGCGCCGCGGGCGCGGGAGGGGCGGCGAAACTCGCGCGCGTGGTGAGCGCACTGCTCTGTCAATTCGCGGCGCTGGTGCTGGCCGTCACGCTGTACCGGATCACATGCGATGAAGATCGCGACATCGCGCTGCTGGCCATGACGTGCCGCGTTGGCGAGGGCGTGGTCGGTGCGGTCGCCACCAGCATCGTCACAAGCGCCTCATTCTTCGCCGTGGGCAGCGCGCTCTTCTGCTGGCTTCTCCTGCGCGGCCGGATGATTCCCGTCTCGTTGGCCTGGCTGGGCGTCGTCGCGTCGGTGCTGCTCGTGGTCGGTGTTCCGCTGCAAATGGCCGACCTAGTCGGCCGTCCGGTCACCATGCTCATGTGGATACCCATGGCCGCGTTCGAGGTGGTATGCGCGCTGTGGCTGATCATCAAGGGTGTCGCCATTTCGGCGCCCCGAATCCCCCTTGGAGGCGCGACGTGAACTCTCTTAAAGCAACGGCCCATCGAGCAGGAGCGCTCTACTTCGTGTTCATGATCCTGGGGCTCATCCAAGAGTTCCTCTTGCCCAGGTTCATGGTTGCCGGCGATGCCGCGGCAACGGCGCGCAACATCTCCGCCGCCGAGCCGATGTACCGCCTCGGCGTGCTGACCGGCTTCGTCACGTTGGTGATGTTCATTTTCCTCGTGGCGCTCCTGTACCGACTCCTCAAGGAAGCCGACAGGACCCAAGCCATGCTCATGGTGTTGTTGGTGGTGGTCGGCGTCGCCATCGCACTCGCCAACGAATTCTTCCGGTTCGCGCCGCTCGTGCTGCTGAGTGACGCCGGCTACCTGTCGGTGTTCAGCAAGCCGCAGTTGGATGCGCTGTCGCTGGCGTTCCTCCGCTTGCACAGCAATGGATCTGTTTTCGCCACTGCATTCTGGGGTCTCTGGCTCTTTCCGTTCGGCATCCTGGTCGTCAAGTCTCGCTTCTTTCCCCGGATCCTGGGCATCCTGTTGATGGTCGCGGGTAGCGGCTACGTGATCTCCAGCGTGACATCCATCGTCTTGCCTGCGTACGGTCAGGTCGTTTTTCGAACGCTGATGCCGCTCTATTTCGGAGAGATGCCGATCATCTTCTGGCTTCTCATCAAGGGAGCCAAGGTGCCGCCACTTCAGCCGCAGCCTTCCGATGCGAACTGACAGGCTGCAAGTTCTTCCACCTTTGGTATCTCGCATGGCATCTCTCGGCCGTATCGCGACGATCGAGAACGACGCCGACGACGCGATCATCCGGCAGTTCGAGCGCGCCGTTCAGCTCGACGACGGAAAGGCGGTTTACCATGGCGTAGCCGGCGCTCCACGTAAGCGGCACTGACACTTCGGGATCCGCAGGCCCGCATCTTCGGCGTCTGCCGTTGGACTTGATGAGACTTGTCACTCATGTGAAGGGCGTTCGCGCCCCGGAGCACGCATGACCCGCACGACGAACGCGAGAATCGCCGGAGTCACCTTTCTCGTCTACATCGCGGCAACCATCACGAGCATGACCCTGTTCGCCCGGGCGATCGGCGGAACGGGGGTCGCCGCGCAACTCGCGACCCTCGCCCAGCATGCGACAGACATGCGTGTCACCATCCTGCTCGGCCTGCTTCAGAACCTCTGCGCCCTGGTGCTGGCCGTGACACTCTACGCGATCACGCGAAGGCAGGATCCCGATCTGGCAATGCTGGCCCTGACCTGTCGCGTCGCCGAAGGCATCGCCGGCATGGACGTGTCGAAGACGCTCGGCCTTCTCTGGCTCGCGACGCCAACTGCAGCTCCCGCGCTCGACGCGGGGGCAGCGTCCGCGCTCGCCGCATTCTTCCTGAAGATGGAAGCGTCGTTCAACGCCAGCGCATTCTTCTTCGCCGTGGGCAGCACGCTCTTCTCGTGGCTGCTCCTCCGCGGTCGCATGATTCCCGTCGCGCTGGCCTGGCTCGGCGTGCTTGCGTCGATCCTGGTTGTTGCATGTTTTCCTCTGGCCCTCGCCGGACTGCTCAACGGCCCGGCTACCTCGTTCATCTGGTTTCCAATCATGCTGTTCGAGGTGGTCCTGGCGATGTGGCTGATCATGAAGGGCGTCGCCGCTGATGCCGAGCGTTAACCTGCCACTGCCACCCCGAAGAGGAGCGACATTGCGGATCACCCTACTCATTATCCCGTGGGTTCTTGGGGCGTGCTCGCCGACGCATCGCTTGCCGGGTTCCGCTCGTGCGGGGTCGGCGACGACGGTCGTCGATGGGAGTCCCCCGGTCACGGCGCGCGATTCGGAAGTTGTCGCGATCGAGCAACACCCACCGGCCTATCAAATGCGCAGTGCGCTGCGCGCGTTGGCGTCGGCGGAAGACGAGTTCTTCAAGCGCCACGGCAGACTGACATCCGACGTCGACTCGTTGCGCCAGATGCCGACGTGCGCCATATCACGGCACGTGGAGGTTTCGGTGGTCCACTTGTCCGCGGGCGGATGGGCATCACGTTCGCGGCATCCGGCGTTGCCGGGCCGCAGTTGCGTGCAGTGGGTGTCCCGACCGGGGGACGTACCCGTGCCGACGACCGACCGTGAGCGGCGTCGAGGGGATACGCAGCCTGGCGCCGTTGTGTGCGATTCGCTGCCGTGACGGGTCACCGGAAAGCGCTGGTCGATGCATCAGCAGGCTCACCAACGTTCGTGATACTGACCCGTCCCATTCGCGGGCTTCTCCTCGGCGCACTTGTTGTGCCGCTCGCCTATTGGATCGCCATGATGGTGGATGCGACCGCGCACGAGGTGCTCTTCGACCTTTCTCGCGCGGCCCGAGAGTTCTTCCTGATCGCCGCGTTTGGTTCGCCAATCGCAGTGGTCGTGGCGCTGATCTGGGGAGCGCCCATCATCTATGTGCTGCACCGATGCGGCGCGCTTCGCGCCGCGACGGTGGTCGTGGCGGGGTCCGTCGGTGGAGCGCTGGTCGCACTCGTGTTCGACATCTATCAAGCGGGCGTCCTGTACCGGGTGCGCATGCCGTTTCCGCTGGGCGTCGTGCTCGGCGCGCTCGCCGGCGGCACGTGCTGGTGGGCAGGTCGAGGCAACATGGAGCCGTCGGCGGCGAATCACGCGCACGAGCCGCCGCGCAGACTCGCGCCGGATGCGATAGAATAGGCGCAGCCCCAACCCATACTTCCATGCTTCGTCGACTACTCGCCGCCGTCGTTCGACTCATTGCGCTCGTTGCGCTCGTTGCGCTCATTGCGTCCCCTGCCGCGGCCCAGACGCCAACGGGCACGCTCGGCTTCTATCGCTTTCCTTCGGTCCACGGCCAGGCCGTGGTGTTCGCCGCCGAGGGCGACTTGTGGTCGGTGCCACTGAGTGGCGGCCTCGCGCACCGGCTGACGAGCCATCCGGCTGAGGAGACGGACCCGGTCATTTCGCCGGACGGCAGGACGCTGGCGTTCACCGCGCGATACGAAGGACCAGCGGCACTGTATACGATGCCGATCGCGGGAGGGGCGCCGACGCGCTGGACGTACGACGGCGACGCGGCCGTCGCCACCGCGTGGACGCCCGATGGCAAGCTGGTGTATCGCACGGTTCAGTACACGGGCATTCCGAAGAACGGATTAGTGCAGCTCGACATCGCCAGCGGCGCGCGGACGCTGGTACCGCTGGCCGGCGCGTCGGAAGCGTCGTACGACGCGTCGGGGCGCACCGTCTACTTCGCGCGTCCGGGTTTCCACAACAACGTCACCAAACGGTACACGGGCGGCACGGCGCGCAACATCTGGAAGTACGCCACGGGCGCGGCCGAAGCGGTGAACCTGACGGACGACTACAAGGGCGAGAGCCATTCGCCCATGTGGTTCAACGGCCGCGTCTACTTTGTGAGCGATCGCGACGGCACGATGAACGTCTGGTCGATGGCCGAGGACGGGCGCGACAAGCGGCAGATCACGAAGCACGCCGGATGGGACGTGCGCACGCCCTCGATGTCGGACGGCAAGATCGTCTACCAGCTCGGCGCGGACTTGTGGGCGCTGGACATCGCAAGCGGTCGATCGCAGATGATCCCGATCACGCTGGCGAGCGATCTCGACCAGTTGCGCGAGAACTGGGTGAGCGATCCATGGGCGTATCTCACGGCCGCGCATTTGTCGAATGACGGCGATCGGGTGGCCCTCACCGCGCGCGGGCGTCTGTTCGTGGCGCCGGTGAAGGGCGGCCGGTTCGTGCGGGCGTCGCGCAAGGACAGCGTGCGCTTTCGCGACGCGGTGTTTGCGCCCGACGGCACGTCGCTCATCGCGCTGAGCGACGAGAGCGGCGAACTGGAGTTCGTGCGCGTGCCGGCGAACGGTGTCGGCAACGACGAGGCGCTCACGAAGAACGGCGCCATCCTGCGGTTTCAGGCGCGCCCGTCGCCCGACGGCAAGTGGATGGCGTGGAGCGACAACAACCGCGACCTGTGGGTGATGAACATCGCCACGCGCGAGATGAAGAAGGTCTCGGAGAATCGCGACGGCATCGACGGCATGGCGTGGTCGCCCGACGGTCGCTGGCTGGCATTCGTGATGCAGGCCGCGAACACCTTTCAGCAGATCAAGATCTACGGCGTGGAGAGCGGCCGGAGCGTGGCCCTCACGTCGGATCGCACGAACAGCTTTGCGCCGACGTGGGACCCGAAGGGCGCGTTCATCTATTTCCTGTCCGACCGGAACCTGAAGACGCTCGTTGGCGCGCCGTGGGGCAACCGCCGTCCCGAGCCGTACTTCGACAAGGAGATCGAGATCTACCAGGTGGCGTTGCGCGCCGGGCTGCGCTCGCCGTTCCAGCCGGACGACGAACTCAAGAAGCCGGCCGCGCCGGCGAAGCCCGATACGACCGCCAAGCCGGTGCAGATCGACATCGAGGGGCTGCCATTGCGCATTCGTCGCGTGCCGGTACCGTCGGGCAACTATGGCGGCCTCGCCGTGAACGGCGCGGCGCTGTTCTACTCGTCGCGCGGATCGGGCGCCGACGCCAAGACCGATCTCGTGGCGCTCAAGATCACGAACGACAAGCCGGAGCCGGTGGTCGTTGTGGACGACATTCGCAGCACCGAGTTGTCGGGCAACGGCAAGAAGATTCTCGTGCGGAAGGGAAACAATCTGCACGTGATCGAGGCCGCCGCCACCAAAGTCGCGACGATCAATGACAGCCGGGTGGACCTCACCGGCTGGACGTTCCCGATCGAGACGCGCGAGGACTTCCGCCAGATCTTTGTGGACGCGTGGCGCCTGGAGCGCGACTGGTTCTACGACCCGGGGATGCATGGCGTGGACTACAAGGCCGCGCGCAACAAGTACCTGGCGCTGGTACCGCGCATCACGACCCGCGCCGAACTGAGCGACCTGATTGGCTGGGCGGTGGGCGAGCTGTCGGCGTTGCACACGTCGGTCGGCGGTGGCGACGTGCGCAAGGGCGACGACAACATCGCGGTGGCATCACTCGGCGCGCGTCTGTTCCGCGACGTGGCCAAGGGGGGCTATCGCATCGACTATATCTATCGCACCGATCCTGATTATCCCGCCGAGCGTTCGCCGCTGGCAGATCCCGACCTCAACGTGAACGCGGGCGATGTGATCACGGCGGTCAACGGGACGCGTACGCTGTCGGTGCGCGACATCGGCGAGCTGCTGCGCGCCCAGACGGGCCGTCAGGTGCTGCTCACGCTGGGCGACGGTGTCGGCGCGCGCGACATCGTGGTCGTGCCGATCGGCAACGAGCAGAGCTTGCGCTACTCCGACTGGGAGTACACGCGGCGGCTGGCAACGGATAAACAGAGCGACGGCCGGATCGGCTACGTGCACCTGCGCGCCATGGGCACCGGCGACATCAACCAGTTCTACCGGGAGTTCACGCCGCAGTTCAACAAGCAGGGTCTCATATTGGACATGCGGCAGAACCGGGGCGGCAACATCGACTCGTGGGTGCTGGAGATGCTGTCGCGCAAGCCGTGGATGTACTGGCAGGATCGCGTGGGCGAACCGTACTGGAACATGCAGGGCGCGTTCCGCGGCCACATGGCGATGCTGGTCGATCAGGAGACCGCATCGGACGGCGAGGCCGTGGCCGAAGGATTCCGCCGGCTCGGGCTTGGGGTGGTGATCGGCACGCGCACGTGGGGCGGCGAGATCTGGCTGAGCGGCGTGAACACGCTGAGCGATAACGGCGTGGCGCGCGCGCCGATGATGGGCGTGTATGGCGCGGAAGGCAAGTGGCTGATCGAGCAGGAAGGCGTGATCCCCGACATCGTCGTGGACAACCTGCCGCACGCGACGTTCGAGGGGAAGGACGCGCAACTCGAGGCGGCGATCGCCTACCTGCAGAAGAAGATGGCCGACGATCCGCGGCCCGTGCCGAAGGCGCCGGCGTATCCGAAGCGGGCGGCCAAGATCGTGCCGTAGCTGACCGGCGCAGCATCATATTCGTGACGTTCCGCCGAGTCATATGCGCCCGGATACGCCGAACGTTGCCAACTGCCTGGAGAAGACACCCATGAAGCCGCTACGCGCCGGACTCGCATTGCTGATCGGCCTTTCGTCAGCCCATCCGCTGGCCGCCCAAGCCAAACCGACCGAGACGCCTTCGCGGGACAAGGTGCTGGCCGCCGCGAAGGACATCATGACGACGGTTCGGTATTGCGCGTTCATCACCATCGGACCGGACGGACAACCGCAGGCCCGCGTGGTCGATGCTGTTGCACCGGACTCGGGGTTCATCGTGTGGGTCGGCACGAATCGCGTGACGCGCAAGGTGGCGGACATCAAGAAGGACCCGCGCGTGACGCTGCTGTATTTCAACGAGGCCGGTTCCGAGTATGTGACGGTCGTCGGCAAAGCCACGATCGATCAGGACACGGCACACCGAGCGGCGCACTGGAAGTCGTCCTGGGGCATGATGGTCAAGGACGGGTATCGCGGTTCCGACTTCGTGCTCATTCACGTGCAGCCATCGCGGCTCGAGGTGAGCAGCGTGAAGCGCGGCATCTTCAACGATCCGGTCACGTGGAAGCCGGCGATCGTCGACCTTCCGTAGGCGCCGTGCGATGCGCGCTCGCCGGGGCAGCGGCCGCGGGCGGGCGGAGCGGGCGCACCAAGCCGGCTAGCGAGGCCGTCCGCGGCCACTTCTATTAGAAGCGCGTCGGCACTGCACGCGTCGCCAACCTGCGATCCACCACCGAGGGGCACCATGGGAGCGGAACTTGGCATCGGAGCGCTGGGCAGTCTGGTGGCGACGCTGGTGTGGGTCGCGTCGGCGGGCCTTTACTACCGCTACCGCAACCAGCGCCCTTTTGCCCGCCTGTTCAGTTTCAACAGGAGTCGCAAGGTCGTGTTCGTGTTTCCTGGCCGACTGGGCGGACCGGGCAACAAGGGGTTGATCCAGAATGCCCGCATCTCGTTCGAGGACATGCTCGCGGCCAACTACCTGCAGCGTTGCCTGTCGCTCGCCGGCTGGTCGCCGGAAATGGTCGAGATGCGCGAGGACCGTGCGTTCCTGGCAAACAGTCAGGACGCGGAAGACAACCTGGTCATTTTGTGCAGCCCGAAGAGCAACTCGGTCACCGAACAGCTCCTCCGGAAGGTTGACGAGCGACACGGCCTCAAGTGGAGTTTCGAGAAGAAGCCGAACGACGAGATGGAAATCCACACCAACGGCGGCCATTGGGAATCGGCGACCTACGCCCAGGCGGCGAGCATCACGGCGGCTGGAGGGCGTGTCGCGGATGGCGCGCTGGATGATGTCGCCATGATCGTGAAGGCCGCCAATCCGCACAACGCCGCCGCGTCGATCTTCATCGTTGCCGGCGTGCGGGGCATCGGCACATGGGGAGCGGCGTACTACCTTCGACAGAACGCGCAGTCGCTCAGCGCGCGCACCAAGGGGCGGCCGTTCGCCGTGCTGCTCAAGGTGCATTACAATGCGTGGCGCATCGAGAGCATCGAGGAAGCCGTGCCTCCATTCGTGTTGACGTAGCCGTGCGGGCGACCGTATTACCGGCGAGTTTGCCATGGTGCCGGAGAACGCGGGCACGTGATGCAACCAACTCGCCTGCCGTACATTGACGACCCGAGGCATGGCCCGTACGTTTTGCGCTTGAGAATTTCCTATCCCTCATGCAGGTGTCGTCGCCGGGATGGAGGATCGCTCGCATGGCGAGGATCGCGAATTCTTCGCAGGTCAAGCGGCCGGGGTACCGGGTCGCGAATCAACTGACGACGACGACGCTCGCCCAGGTGCTGCGCGAGGCGCTCACGGGGGCGGCCCAGCGCGGTGCGTCCGAGGTCGTCTGGGAGGATCGGGGCTCGCAGCTCGTCCTTCACGTCGGCGCGCTGCAAGTGCGCGCACTCGACAACACGCTCGTCGTCGCGGTTGACGCGGAGACCGCGGAATTCGGCGTCACGCCGCTCATCGTGCGCTTCGTGTTCGGCGGCGCACGCGACAGCGCCGCCCTCGTGGCGTCGAGCGATGAGACGGTCCACGGTCACCCGCTCGTCGCCGCGAGGTGGGGGCCGCTCTTTCGTGGCGTCATCTGGTCGGCGATCGTGCGCCTGTCCGAGGCGCACGCCGGCGAACGCGGGCTGCGACCGACGGCCATCGTGATCGGCAAGGGGCGGTTGGAGTTCGCCGCCAAGCCGCCCGTTCCGATCCAGAAGCTGGCCATCACGCATCTCGAAGGGTTGGCGACGCTGAAGCCGACGATTCGCCGCACCGCGAGCCCGAAGGCTACGCCTCCCGCGTCGAAGCGCCGGACATGACGTTCAGCATGGGTGGGTCGGGGGAGCTCGCCGAGCTCGCGAAGGCCATCGGGCTTCTCGACGATGCCGGGAATGTCGACGTCAGCTGGTTCTCCGACCCGCTCACCCGGCTCGGCGGAGCGGTGCGCACGGCGTCCCAGCGCCAGGCCCTGCTGCGGTTCTTCGATCTGGCCCTGCCCGCCCAGCCGGAACCGGGCCGGCCGGCGAACGAAAAGTGGCACCCGCTGCTCGGCGCGATCCCGAACGGCAATCTCTACCTGACCCTGCGCGACACGGGCACCGGCGTCGTGATCGGCGTGGGCGGCGATTTCCACAGCGGCGGCAGCGCGGCAATCCACGGTCGCTTCCGCGCCCAGGCCGATGTGATCAGTGCGGGCGCCACGGTGGACGCCGTCGTCGGCACAGCGGCCCACCCGCTCGTGATCGAGGTTCGCGTCGAGACGGCATGGCCGTACGCTCCCGATGCCGGTCACCCCGTGGGTCTCGGCGCGATCACCGCTCGCGCCGAGATCGTGCCGGACCCGGTGACTCCGTCATTCCGGCTCAAGGTCACGCTCGAGCAACTGAGCCTGGGTGGCGAAGCGCCAATCGACAAGGTCCTCGATGTCGCCGAGCTCGGCCGCGACGTCCCTGACGTTCTCGCCGCGCTATTAAAGGTTGTGCTGACCGAGGTGTCGGCCGACCCGACCGTCGCGATGCTCACTGGCCACTTGCTCGCCCTCTTCGGGCTGGCCGACGCGGACGACATTCCCGCGTTCCCGTTCGCCGAACTCGGTGACGGGCCCGCCGCGCTGCAGCGGTGGATGGGCACGCTTGCCGGCGTGGACGGCGTGACGCCGCCGACGGTGGGTCCGTGGATTCAGCACTTCGGCGCGCTGCTTGGCGCGGCCGGGCCATTTTCGGGCACGGGCGAGCCGACGCAACCCTGGCGGGCGCGGCTGTTCACGATCACGGGCATAGGCGACCTGTTCGTCACCGTCGCTCGACTGGACGAATACCTCCGCGTCGGGATCGGCGGGTCGCTTGGCGCGTCGCTCGGCGCCGGCCAACCCCACCTGGCCGTCGAGGTGTCCACGGCCGTCGCCGATATCCCGCTCGGTGGGACTGGCCACGCGCGCGTGCTGCCGGAGGCGTCGCTGCTCGTCCGGATCACGGGCGATGCCGGTCAGCCACTCGTCGACCACGCGGCCGTGCGAATCGGCACGGCGCTCGCCGGCGTCAGGTACGACGGTACGCGGCTCAGCCCCACGATTCTCCTTCTCGACAACAGTCTCGCCGGCACGCCGTACGCACAGCTCGACCTCACCAACGTCGGCAGCGTGGCCAGCGTGGCAACCGGGCTCGTCGTCACTGCCATCGACAACGCGCTAGGCTCGAACGTCGGACATCGCATCGCCGCGCTGGCCGGGATCATCGCCCCCGAGGACCCCGCCAACCCGGGAACGCGTGTTCCGGGGTGGGCGCATCAGCTCGACCTGGCGTCGTTCGTCGTGAACCCGGCGGGCGCGATCGGTGCATACCACCGCGCCGTGCTGGGCGACGGCAATCGCTGGTCGTTGATGATGCGCGAGCTGAGCGCGCTCGTCGGTCTCGGCACGGTCGTCGACGGCATCGGCAGTGCGGCGCAGCCGTGGACGGTCGCGATCAGCGCACCGGCCGGTGGCACGACGCTGCAGCTCGCGGGCTGGCACGGCCCGGCGGCCGACGCGCCGACAACGCAGCAGCTACGCGTGGGCCTGCGCCTCGTGGCGCAGCCCGGCGGCGCCGACGTGAGCTGGACGAGCGAGGTGCTGGCGTTCGACCTGCCCGTCGCCGGCCCGGCCACGATCCAGTTCATCGGCGAGCAGCGACTGCGACTGGCGCTGGCTCCGGCGGTGGACACGTCGAACGGCCATCTCGACGTGCACCTCGACTCGCTCGAAGCGGCCGCCGTCTGGTCTCCGGGCACGGCGCTTCGATGGCAGATCCGGGCCGCCGGGTTCGAGCTTACCGCCGAGGGAGAGACGCTGCGCATCGACGAGCTGCGCCTCCCTATTTCGGGGCTGTTCGATCTCCACAACCCGGTCGCCGCCGCCGCTTCGCTGGGCCTTGGCGTGGGTGACCTCGAGCAGGCGCTGCGGTTGGTGCTCTCGCTGTTTGCCATTCTCACCGGGCCATCCGAACAGGTCGCCACCGCACTGCTCGGTCTTCACCACCGGCTGAGCGGCCTGAGCGAGGACACGCCGACGATCATCGACCCGGCACAACCGGGGCTGACGTTGCGGGACCCGCTCGGCGCGCTCCGGGGCTGGATCGCCCGGCTGGTCGCTCACGTCGGCACGTCCGGCCAGGCGAGTGCAGCGGTGCTGCTCGAGTGGCTAGCGGCGCTCGGAGCCGGCCGTCTGCCAGACGACATTCACGCCGTCGCCGCGCCCGATCTGCTCTGTGGAGCCGGTACTTTTGCCGATCCGTGGCGGGTGTCGTGGCCGGGAAATCCCGCTGCGGGCGGGCCGGAGCTCGAGCTCTGGCTGGAGCCGGCCGGCCCGCCGTCGGGCTGGGCGAGCGGGCTGGCGACGCAGGCGCAGGCGGCCACCGGCTTGGGCGAGCTGGCGAAGGTTGTCAGCCGCCTCGCCTGGTTCGACCCGTCGCTGCGCTCGATCGTCGGCGGGCTGAACGAGCGCGACATCGCGGAGCGGCTGCAGGCGCTGCAGACCCTGCTCACCGCGAGCGACGGTGTGGTGCCGGCCGACTCGCAGGGTCCCGACATCTTCGGCTGGGTGCACGGCACGGAGATCGACGCCGCCCACCACCTGTTGCCGTCCCACGCGGACGCGATCAGCCAGACGCTGGCGCAGGTCGAAGCACTGGTGGCGGCCGCAGCGAGTCCGCGGACCGTGCTGCTCATCGGGCCCGCGTTCGCGGACCATACGGTGTGGGCCAACCTGCTGGCGTCGCCGCAACGCCAAGGCCCGACTGCCGTCGGCGCCCACTTCGACCTCCGCGCAGCGGGCATCGATCCAACGACGATCTCGCTGGAGGGTGTCACCGCGGTGGCCGACTGGTACACGGCCAATCTGGCGGACGACCGGACCGGCGACGTCGCGTTCATGGCGCGCCAGGTGGCGCACATCGCGGAGCATCTCGCGGTGCTGCACCCCGGACCGCTGGTCGTGGTCGCGCATTCGTACGCCGGCCTTGTCGCGCGCCGGTTCGCCGCGGACCACGCCGCCCGCGTGCTCGGCCTCGTCACGATCGGGACGCCGCATCTCGGAAGCCCGCTCGCGTTCCTCTCCGACGTCGAGATAGGCGACGCCGTGCGCATCGCGGCCACGAGCCGAGCCGCCATGCCGGCCTCCGTGCTGCGCGACGCACTCGACCACCTCATGTTTGCGGTCGAGGGCTACATCCCGGAGACGGGCGTGTTGGCCAAACCGAGCCCGTATCCGTCGCGCTCGTTCGGCATGGCCGCGCCGTTCGACATCGGCGACATCCCGGTGCTGACGTTGCCGGGCATCATCGCGGACGACGTGTTCGGGTGGTTGCAGGCCGCGATCGTGGCGCACGCGCAACAGGTCGCCGCCGTGGCACGCGCCGCGCCGACCCACCTGTCGTACGGCATGTCGATGCCGATGGCGATGGGCGCCACACAGTTCGGCGCGCCGGAGGCGATCGCCCGCACTCGATTCGGGCTCGGCCAGATACGGTTGGCCAACGGTGTGGCCGCACGCCCGGCCAACTTGCTGCGCGTCGAGATCGAGCTGCGGCGCGGCAACGGCTGGCTTGTCGGAGGACCGGCGAACAGCGAGGTTGACGGGCGCCTGCGCCGGCTACTCGTCGGGCTCACGGCGTCGCGCGGAACGTCCGGCGTGCAGGCGACGGTGGACGCCAGGCTCGACCAAGCCGCGTGGCGGGGTGTCACCGTGGCCACGGCCGCGCTCGGTGATCCGGTCGCCGCACCGCTCACCGGGGCAGCGTTCGCCGCCGTGCTGGCGAGCACGGACAGCGCCGATGCCCCGGTGTCGAGCCTGGCCAACGCACTCGCCGCGATCGACCTGCTGTGCACCGACGCGAATGGCATCGTCGGCCTCTCCAGCGACGCGTTCCAGGCGTTGCGTACCGATCCGGTCGGGTACTTGCGCGCTCGCGTCCCTGCCGCGCTCGCGCGCCCCTCCGGTTGGGCCGGGCTGACCGTCGACGAAGCGCTCGAGGGCGCGTACACGTGGGCCCCGGCCGGTTCGCCGTATGCGCTGTTCGTCCGCCGCGACGGGCTGACCGGCCCGTGGCGTACCGGCATCGAGACCGACACGGCGCACACGTCGGCGGACCGTATCGCGCTCGCCGTCGACGTCAACATCCCGTTGCCGTCCTTTGTGCCGACCGTGGAGGTGGTAGCGGTCATCGGCGCGGTGTCGCTGCACTACCGCACGGCCGACGGCACGATCACGCTGGACGCCGCACCGTGGATCGATGGCATGGTGCTTTGGCCGACGCCGGCGCTGGACGACGTGGCCGAGCGGTTCAACGAGACCTTGCCGCGGCTCCTGCTGTCGGGTGCCGTGGTCGGTGTCCTCGGCGAGATCGCGCCGGGCCTCAAGATCACGATGCTCGAGCGACTGCTGCGCGCGCCGGGCGAGTCGCTGATGGGCGCGCTCGGACTCGATGTTGGCGGGCTCGACGTCTCCCGGATCTCGACGCTCCTGTCGGTGATGAACGACGCGATCGGACTGCCGGCCGGACCGGGCCTGCAGTTGCCCGGCAACGTGTCGATCACGGCCGGCGCGGGAGCGCTGCCGAACTCCGCCCGACTCACCGTGACCACGACCGCGTCCATCGGGAACGTGCTCGGCCTGGCATTCACACTCGACATCGATGCGCTTCGCCACGTCACGCCGGGCGGTACGGTCACGATCAGCACGCCGCTCACGGGGACGTGGCCGCATGTGGACATCGCGTTCGGCGCGAGTCCCGCCGGTGCCACACTCGTCGTCACGCCACAGGGCGTCGCGCCGATCACGCTGCTGCCGACCTTCAGCGGCCTCGGCGCGTTGCGTGGCGCCGCCGCCGCTCTGTTGCCCGCCGTCCTCGACGCGGCCGTCGGCACGTACACGAACCCCAAGCCGCAATGGCTGCAGCGCGCGCTCGCCGCGGCGACGCACCTCGACATCTATGACGCGGGCGGTGGCTTCGCCGCGCGTACGTCGTCGTTTGCGGCGATGCTGCAAGCGACGTGGTTCGACAACTTCGATAGTGCGCGCCGCGCCGGCGTGGCCAGCGCGATCGTCGACCTCGTCACATTGATCCCCGGACTGCCGAGTGCGCTCTCGGCGTCCGGCGGCCTGGTGCAGTGGACGTTTGCCCTCCCCGCAGGAGCCGGCACGCTTGCCGCCTCCGGTGGCTGGGGCACGGGCGGCGCTCCCACGCTGCATCTCGGCCTGACCGGCGTGCAGCCCGCCAATGCTCCGCTCCTGCTGTCCGCGTCAGCGACGGTCGATGCGGCCGGCGTCGACGTCGCCCTGTCGATCGGCGTGGACCTCAGCTCGCTCGGCATCACGCCAATGCCGCGGATCATCGTCGAGCTCACCAGCACGCCGCCGGCTACTTTCCTCGTGCGGTTTGTCCCGCTGAGCGGGGCCAGCACAGACGGCCCGGTGGTGGTCCACCTGGCGCCGACGTTCAGCGTCGTGTTGTCCAGTGACGCCGCCGAGCGGATTCTCGTGGACGCGGCACTGCCGCTCGCGGTTCACGTCGCCGTTCTGGCGGCCAAGCCGATGTTGACGCAGTCGCTGTGGAGCGGCGGGCCAACGCTCGAGCAAGCGCTCACGAACGCCGGCATCCTAGTCGGCGGCAACGTTGCCCTCGCCCTGCCGTCGGCCTTCCAGATGGTCGCCGGGTTCCTGTCGTCGGCGGCCAGCCTGCTCGACCTGACGGTTGGCGACCTCCACCTGAAGCTCGTCGAAGAATCCGGGCGGATCGGAGTCGGGGTGAGCGGACGCCAGACGATTCCGCTCGGCGATCTCGAGATGTGCGTGGCGTTCGGGGGCCCGGCGACCTGGGGACCGGCGGCGTCCGAAGGCCTCCTGATCCTTCTCGTCGACACGAGCGGTACGGAGATCGCGTTCAAGTTCGGCGTCGAGCTCCACGGCGTGGGCATCGGACTGGCCAAGGCGGACGGCACCGCGCTCATCGCCGAGACGTACCTGCGGCTCGGGTCCGTGCAGGCGGTGCTGTTCATGGACATCGAGACGCAGCCGACATTCCAGGTTCTGCACGGGGGCGCCGGCCTCGAACTCGGCGGGTTCGGCTTGCCGATCGGCGCCGCGCTCGGTTCGGGAGGTGGCTCCAACCCCGTGGCGTCGAATCTCCTCGGGTCGGGCGGGTCGGGCAGCGGGGACTCGCAGAGCGTCAACCCGTCGGCCGACCTCGGCGTGTGGTACTGGGACCACCCGGCCAACACCGGTGGGCCGCTGCGCGTCCTCGTCGGCGGTCGGGAGGGCATCTTCTGGATCCCGATCCACGCCGGCTTCGGGCCGATCTACATCGGCGAGATCGGGTTCGGCATCTCGAACACCGCCGCCTCGCTCGCGATCGACGGCGGGGTGTCGATCGCCGGGTTGTCGGCGGAGGTCGACCAGCTCACGGTCACGGTGCCGTATGCCCACGTCACCGACCCGAGCCACTGGACACTCGACCTGAAGGGGCTGGCGATCGGCTACAGCGGGCCGGCGCTCAGCATCGCCGGCGGCTTCGTCAAGTTCGACGGGCCGCCCGTCGAGTACGCCGGCATGCTGCTCGTCAAGATCAGCAGCATCGGAGCGGTCGTCATCGGGTCGTACAGCGTGGTGGGCAGCGGGCCGGACGAGTACACGTCGCTCGCGATCTTCGGCGGCGTCTTCGTCCCGATCGGAATCACGCCCCTCATCAACCTCACGGGCATCGCGCTCGGGCTCGGGTACAATCGCCGCCTCATCGTGCCGGAGGATCTGAGCAAGATCCCGGACTTCATGCTCGTGAAGGCGCTCGACCGGCCGGAGGCGCTGGCCAACAATCCCATGCAGGCGCTGTTCGAGTTTCACGAGCAGGTGCCCCCGGCTCGCGGCGCGCTGTGGTTCGCCGCCGGGCTGCGCGGCACGTCGTTCGAGATCGTCAATATCACCGCCGTCCTCTACGTGGCGCTCGACAGCGGTGTGGACGTGGGACTGCTCGGCGTCGCCCGCATGGCCCTGCCGGCCGATGGCGCGGCGATCGTCAGCATCGAGCTCGCGCTGAAGGCGAGGTTCAGCACGTCCGAGGGATTGTTCTCGGTGCAGGCGCAGCTGACCGACAACTCGTGGCTCATCACGCGCGACTGCCAGCTCACCGGCGGCTTCGCGTTCTTCATGTGGTTCCGCCGGTCGCAGTTCCTGCTGACCATCGGCGGGTACCACCCGTCGTTCCAGCCGCTTCCCGAATACCCGGTTGTGCCGCGCGTCGGATTCCGCTGGAACTTCCTCGGCGTCGTGCAGATCAAGGGTGAGGCGTACTTCGCGCTCACCAGCACCGCCGTGATGACCGGGACGCGCATGGAGGCGACGTACGGCCCGGACTGGATACAGGCGTGGTTCGTCGCATACACGGACATCCTCGTCTCGTGGGACCCGTTCCACTATGAAGTGGACATCGGGGTGTCGGTCGGGGCCCGATTGCGGATCCGCGTCTGCTTCTTCGCCTGCTGCACGATCGAGGTCAGCGTGTCGGTGGGCGCCACGCTGCATCTTGCCGGGCCGCCGTTCCACGGCACCGTCACCGCCGACCTCGGTGTCGCGTCGGTCACCATCCCGTTCGGCGACACGGCCCGGCCGCTGCCACCGGCCAAGCACTGGACCGAGTTCGTCGACCAGTACGTGAAGTCGAGCGACGTCAACGCCGGCGCGGTGGGCGCACAGGTGACCGCGGGACTCCTGCCCGCCGAGCCGGCCGGCGCGCCGGTCGCCCCGGGCACGGCCGCGCAGCCGTGGCGACTGTCGGCCGAGTGGGCGCTCGATACGTCGACGCGGATGCCGGCGCGCGGCTTCGTGTTCCAGGTGGACGTGGCGCACCCGCAGGGGCAGATGGCCGTGTTCGTGGTCGGTCGCTACGACAACCTCGACACCACCTACGATTTCGACATCGCGCCGATGTACACGCACGCCAGCGACCTCACGTCGGTGCATCGGGTGGTCATCGCCCGCAAGGCGGAGGGAAGCGAGGACTTCGAAGACATGGTGCCGGGCGCGTCGCCGGCGCCCGCGGATGCGTCGCTCATTCTCGACGAGCAGCTGTTCCGTGTGACGCCGACGATCGGCCAGCTGTCGGAGGCCACGTATCACTTCTTCCCTGACCTCAAGCCGCCGGCCGCGGCCAACACGCTGCCCGCGCTCGTCGGCCTGCACCTCGATGGCGTCGCCGGACTCCGCCACGAGAGCGAGGCGATTCCCATTGGCTCGCTGGTGGACGCCACGGACTACCGCCCGTTGCCGTTCGCCCACCGCACGCAGGACGTGATTGACGAAGTGCTGCATGCCGGCCGGGCGTGGAGCGAGATGGCCAGGGTTGCCATCGGCGCGGACAGAATGCAGCTGCTTCTGGCGTTCGAGTCGATCGTATCCGGCGCGGGCACCGAGTATGCTCAGCGACGCGCGGACAGCGGGCTCAAGTCTGCCGGCTACGGACCAGTGGCCACCGCCGCGCTGTTGACCCGGCGCTCTGCGCCGCCCGTGCTGTCGGCCTTGTCCGAGGGCTTCACGCTCGAGTCGGCGGACCGAGGAGTGCCCGAGCGGGCCGCCCCGCGGCGTGAAGTCGCGGGCGTCGAGCTCATGGAGCCTCGGCTGCGTGCGGCCATGCAGCACAGCGTGGTGCCGGCCGGTGGTACCCCGACGCTCCGTACGAGCGCGCCGCCGGGGAAGCGCCCCGTCGTGAACGTCGCTCGCGAGCTGATCACCTCGTGGACCTCGCCAGGCGTTGCGCTGCTGTTGCATGCGGCCGCCGCCAAGCCAGCGGAGACGCGGACCGCGCGATCGACGCGCACGCTACGCCACCCCGCGCTCGGCGGCGCCGTCGGGCGGAAAGCCGCGACCGCACTCGACAAGCTGGCTGACGACGTCCGGCGCGACGGGGTGACGCTGCGGTCCGGCGCCGTCCACGTCTGGGAGATTCCGGGCGCGGCGGTGTGGCGGCTCCAGCTGTCCGGTTCGTCCGCCGTACGCGTTACGGAGTTGACGAGCGCCGGTACCGTGATTCGCGATCGCGAGATCGCGGCCCCGGACCGAATCGACATCGCACTCGCGCCGGCGTGCGCCATGCTGGCCGTGGGCGCGCTTGGGCGGTTCGCCGCGCCGGTGGTCGGTTGGCAGATCGGCTCGCACGTCGCCCAGGTCGGCCCGACCACGCTGCTCGGTCGGGGTTGTGTGATTTCGCTTGCCAAGCCCATCGGCTCGAACCTGCGCCGCCACGTCGCCGCCACAGGCATCATCGCGCTGTCGAGAGCCATGCTCGACCAGGAGGTCGTGGAAACGCACCTGCCGGCCGCAGTCACCGTCGTGGGCGTGGTGGTGGACCGTGGCGCGCGCAGCTCGATGGCGACCGACGACATCATGATTCACGCGGCGGGCGCCTCGCTCGCCGGGGCGGTCTTGCAGGTCGAGGCCGGGCACCGCACGGTGTTCCTCTACGATGTGCTGGCCGGGGCGACGGACGCCGCGACGATTTCCGTCACCGCCGGCCTGCGCGCCGGCCTGAACCTGGCTGGCGTGTTTGGCGGGTTCGGTTCAGCGGCCGCGTGGGCGCACGCGCTCGCCGGTACAACACTGACCCAAGTGGTGCCGGACGAACAACTGAGCGCCGACGGCGCAGTCCACGTGCGGCTCGTCGCACAGGAGAGAGGCAATGGCTGATCCCAAAGTCGGCGAGATGATCCTCTACGACTACATCAGCCCGCCGTTGCTCGACGGCGCGTACCGCCTGCGGGTCGACACGGAGGTCGCGATCGGCGGCACGGGCCAGCCGCTCGACGGGCAGGACTTCTATTTCAACGTGGAAGGCCCGCGGTTCTCGCTCTCGCCCAACGAGGTGGCCGGCGTCTTCCCGCCACGCAACGGCCATGGTGTGTTCGACACGGCGCTCCCCCACGTGGCGCTGGGCCGGCGCACGCTGCCGTGGGAGCGCCCGCTCGGCGATGCCTACACCGTCGCTCCCGGGCAGACACCGTTCCCGTTCCTCGCGCTCGTCCTGTTCGAGTCGTCGGAATGCGAGATCAAGCGGAACTTGGCGCTCACCGACGTGGTGCCGGCCGCGGTGTTCGAGCGCCTCGGGCGCCCCGACGGGATCCGGTGCGACGCCGTCGAGGCCGACGATCAGCTCGTGCGCGACATCCTGCCGATGCCCGAGGAGCTGCAGCTCCTGACGCATGTCCGGCATGTCAACGTCGACGATCGCGAGCTATCCGCCGGCGACTCCGACGGGTTCTTCGCCGTCGTGATGGGCAACCGGATTCCGCAATCCGATGCCACGTATACGGCGTGCCTCGTGTCGGTCGAGGAGCGCGACGACCTGCTGCCGACGACGGACATCGTCGCCGGGAACGGGACGGAGGTGTACATCGATGCCGAGGTCGCCGAGTTCGCGGTCGGCAGCGCGCTCAGCCCGAGTTCGCTGGGCACCAGCATCACAGGAGCTGATGCCGACCGCCTCGTGCGCGTCGATCACGATGCGCTTGCCGTGAAGAGCTTCCTCGGCAACGTCTCGTTCCCGACCCGGGCGGTGGAGGCGGCGGCCAAGGGGCTCCCCGAGCGCGCGCTCGCCGGAGGCCTGTTGGAGAAGCGGGCACAGCAGGCGGTGATCGTTGGCGGGATGCTCCTGCATCCCAAGGCCCGCCTCGTCCTGCTGCACAGCTGGACGTTCACCAGCGAAGGCGACGGGACGTTCCGCCAACTGATGCAGCAGGTCGACGTCGGGATGATCGGCGATGTCGCCGCCCAGTCGAAACTCGCCGTCACGGACACCGGGCACATCAAGATCACCGTCGTCGATCGTCTCGGCGCACCGGAGCAGAGCTGGTATCGCGGGCCGTTCGCGTCCCAGCCGCTGACGCGCGACCCGCTTGGCCCGTACCACAGTGCCGACCAGGCGCGACGGGTGGTGGCCGAGACGGGCGCGGAGAACATCTCGTACGCGAGCGCGTTCGAGGTCGGACGGCTCCTCGCCGCAGCCGACGGTCGGCTCGCCCAGGAGCTGATGCGCTGGCGGCGCGGCGCGTTCCGGTCGAGCAGCCGCCAGACGAACATCGAGTTGCTCCGTGTGACGATGCGCCTCGCCGCCATCACGAACCCGCTCGACCCCGTGGCACTGCGCTATGCGGTGAACGTGCTCGACAAGATCGCGAACGGCGTCGGGCCGCTGGTCGATCCGTATGGCATCGACTTCGTGCTCGGCAGCCCGCTGTTGCGGGCAGATGCCGTGGTGAGGGCATTCGGGCTGGACTCGCGGGAAGCGGCCGAGCGCCTCCTCGGCGTCGACGTCCTGTTCAGCGATCCCGTCGTGTTCGCCGATTCCCGCGAGCCGCTGCGGAGCCTCGACGCAGTGCTCAACGACACGCGCGGGATCCAGGCGCTCGACCGGTTGCGCCAACAGGCGATCGACAATGCGGCCGTCACGATCCGAGGAGGTGAAAGATGAGACCGCCCGCCGTCACCGCTCGCGAGGCGTTGCATGCGCGCCTGAGCGCGCCGGACCAGCGGTCCGAGCTGCAACCGTCGGACGCGCTGCCTCCCTACATGGAGTCGTTTCTCGCGCACATCCGGCTGCTCGTGGGCGTGCCGTTCGAATACCTGATCCCGGACGACCGGCTGTTGCCGCCCGAGTCGATCCGCTTCTTCTACGTCGACCGTTCGTGGACCGACCGGCTCGTCGACGGGGCGCTGGCGGTCGGTCAGATCGGCTCGCGCGAGGCGGCCCACTACCAGTCCCGCGCCACCGCCCTGACGCAGTTGCTCGACCAGAGCGAGCGGATGGTACGCAGCCTGCAACGCAAGGTCGACTTCGTGCAAGCGAAGGCGGTGAGCGACGGCGAGCGGCGGCCGGCCGAGGTCGTGACCGGTTTCGTGCTGCGATCGAGTGCGGTGAAGCACTGGCCGCACATGGACGTGCGCGCGTACGACCGGACCATCGCCGAGCCGTACGAGACGGCTGACCCCAGCGTCATCGCGCACCAGCTGAAGCGCCTGCGCATCGAGCGGCTCGCGCCATCGGTGATGATCGCTCTCTTCGAACGCGAACCGCAGATGGTGATTCTCGAGGAGCCGCACCACGGCGTGCAGTTCGGCATTCGCCGGACCGGCGGCACCCTCGCCCTACCCCTGCGCGATGGTTTCGGCAGCCAGATCCGCGCCGGCAACAGCTCGGTGCCGGTGACCGTGCCGGTGCGCAGCCGCCACGCCGACGTCGTCCGCGTGAAGGCGCTGCGGGACGCGCTGCAGGCCGCCCGCGGCGCGCATCCCACCGCCGTCGATCAGAGCGGCGCCGGCGCATTCGCGATCTCGGTGCTCGATCCGCCGTGGCGCCAGCACTTCGAGGGCACGGCGGACGACGCCCCTGGCGGGGGCGTCGCGGACCGCCGGTTCATCGAAGTGGCCCAGACAGTCCGCGAGGCGTCGCTGCTCATGAGCGTCAGAACTCTCGTGCAAGGCGCCTGACGTGACCCTCGACAAGACCCTTGTCACGGCAGCCATCGCCCACGACTTCACGCCGCGGATGTTCGCCACGTGGAACGGCGCCTTGGCCCGAACGCCGCGTGTGCTCGTACCGATCCAGCTCGAAGCCCTCATCGTGCGCCACCAGGGTGGAACCTGGGCCGACTGCAAAATGACGCCGCCGGTCGCCGGCTCCTCGGACGCCCTCGCCCATGAGCTGCTCGCCGATCCGTTCGCCGAGCAGGCGCCACGGCCCACCGGCGCGTATTTGCACTGGGCGCTGCCGGACGCGCTGACGAACGGCGTCGTGTCGCTGACGAGCCCGGACGTCGCGTTTCCGGCCGTACCGGACCGCTGGCTCGTTGCGCGGCTGTCGTCGGGAACGGTCGCGTCGCGCCGGAGCGTGGCGGCCTGGGTCATCGAAGCCGGGGACGAACAGCCACAGGTCACGCCGCTCGACCTGTGGGCCGAGACGAAAGACCCCGAGCGCACGAACACGCCTGGCAAGCCGCCGCTCACCGCACTCGGTCACGGGGACCCGGGCTGGTCCGCCTACTTCGACAACGTCAAGAACCGGCTGGCGTTCTACGATGACTTGAATGGCGCGACGGGCCCGCTCGCGTACCTGGTCTGCGGGTGGCATAGCCGCCACATCGACGACCCGATTGGCGAGACGCTCACGTCGCCGACGCACTTCGAGCAGCGCCTCGCCCAGCTCGGCTGGGAGATCAACGCCGCCGACATCGAAGCCGCGTTCGTGTACGCGCAGGGTCGCATCGAGACGGCGACCAAGTTCGGCCTGAAGACGCGCGAAGCGCGCTTCTCCGTGCGGACGGACGCGGTCGAGGGCAAGGTGTCGACGCCGGCTGGCATCGCGGGCGAGACGGACACCAAGTTCTCCGCCGATGGTTTGGCCGAGATGGGCCGGTTGCTTGCCAAGGCCGTGTCGTGGCCACAGTTCACGCTCTACCACGGGTCGGTCGTCGGCATCGGCTGGCCGGGCCTTGGCTTTGGCGTCGCTCCCGAGGGGTTGCTCGGCGGCGAGGTCGGTGGCCCGCCGTCGGCCGCCGCCGTCACGGTGACGATCGGCAACACCGTGCCCGAAGCGCTGGCCGCGCGCCTTGCGCACAACGACGGACACCCGGACGAGGCGCGCATACTCGAAGCGGTCCTGCTCGGGGCAACCGACGAACTGGACCAGCCCGACAGCGCGGCGCGCATCGACACTCGGCTGCACGCCAGCGGCTTCGCCAGTTTCCCCGGCGGCGAGATCACCGAGAGCCTGCGTCAGCACGCGCCGACATCGCCGACCTCGGTCGTCGCCGACCCGTCGAAGACCGACCGCGGGGTATTCCCGCCGCCCCCACCGGCGCCGCCCATCCAGAAGGGCCCGCCGAAGGGCGTGACGTCGGGACAGCTCGTGAGCAGGACGGGAGCAGCGCCCTTCCAGGAGATCGCGCCCATGATGGGCCACGGCGGGCGCGACAGCGTGCTGGAGCAAGTGAAGCGCAAATTCGCCGGCGAGGTCAGCGTGCACGTGCCGCACGCACCGAACGCCGCCGCCGTCGAAGAGACGGTGAGCGTCACTCGCGCGCTTCCGCGTTTCTACGTGCCGGCCGACCCGGTCTTCCTGCTCGAAGGGGCCGGGCGCTCGTTCAAGCACGGCGGCGACTCGCTCCACGCCGAGTCGAACCAGCTTGTGTGCAGGCTGAGCGGGCACACCGTGACCTCGCTCTCGCCGCGGCAGGTGCAGCATCTGACGGACGGGAGACCGGTCACCGGAGCCGACCTCCTCGGGCGGGCCATCGACCACGGTGCCGTCCCGATCGAGTGCAACGACCTGCTGCGCGAGCTGGCCCTGCTCGATCCCGGCAGTGCGTCGGTGGCCGTGGCGGCGACCACGCGTGGTACGAGACGCAAAGCGGCCAAGGAGTTGAGCGACGCCGCCGAGGTGTTCGCCGTCGAGCAGATGGCGTGGCAGGTGAGCCGCGACGATCGCCGGGATAGCTCGCCGGTCATCGCGGCCAGCGGCTTCGCCGGCACGCTGCCCTCACCCATCGCGGTCACGCTGCCGTCGCGTCCGTGGACGCCATTGCACCTCGACTGGAAGGTGGCGCTCTTCCGGGCTTCCGACTTCGCGGCGTGGCAGTTGAAGGAGATCGACTTCGACGCGGCGCCGGCGGCGTTGCCGTCGCCGGTCGACGCGCCCGTACAGACGTTGTCGGGACGCGCGCTCCTCAGCGGAGGAGCGGCACAGATCGCGGCGGCCACCGTCCGCAAGGCGTTGGAGCTGGCGCAGCAGACGGCCGGATCGCAATCTCTCGCGCCGGGCAGCCGCCACGCCTACAATTCGCAGGCGGCGCTCGAGATGCTGGACGACATCGATGCGATGGCGGTGAAGCCGGCGGAGCGCGCAGGGGCGGGCGGGGCCGGTGCGCCGTCCGACTTCGACCACATCGCCGACGAGCTCGAGCGGATGGACGTGCTCGTTGGCGCCATGGACCGTTTCAATTCCATGCTGCGGGCCGGCTTTGTCGCCGACGGTGTGGCCCAGCCCGGTCCCGACGAGAGCAAGCCGGCTGACTTCTGGCCTCTGCGCTCCGGTTTCATGCGGATCACCCGGCTGCGCCTCGTGGATTGTTTCGGGCAGGTGCTCGACCTCGCGGGGTCGAATGCGGCAACGCCGGCCCGCATGCAGGACATCGTGCGGTCCGAGCCGCTGACCGTGGCCGCGCGGCCCGACCTGCTCGAGCTGGCGCCGCGGTTCACGGCGCCGAGTCGGCTCTGGTTCCGCTTCGTCAGCGCGGCCGACGACGCGGTGGACGCGGGGGATGCCGCCACGCCGCTGTGCGGGTTCGTGCTGCCCAACCACCTCGATGGCGACCTGCAGTTCGCGAACGCCGATGGCCGCGGGCTCGGCGCCGTCCGCTTCGACCGAACCGCCGGCGTGTTGTGGGAGGACTCGCCGGGCCAGCCGACGTCCGTCGGAAAGTCCCCGAGCGTCGCCGTCGACAACCGCCATCTCGGGGGCATCGCCCAAGGGCTGCTCGATTGGGGGAATGTCGATGCCACACCGGACGCGCCCGCGGAGGACACCGCGCTCTCGTCGCTCTTGCGCATCGTCGACGCCACGCTGTGGTCGATCGACCCGTTCGCCCACATCGGGGAGGAGCACCTGGCGCTGCTCGTCGGCCACCCCATTGCCGTGCTGCGAGCCAAGGTCCGCGTGGAAGTGAACGAGCCCGTGACGCCGAACGTCGTGCGCGGCATCCGCGTCCCCGTGCGGCTCGGCGCGATTGCCCACTGGCAGGACGGTCTGCTCGGCTACTTCGTCGGCGACGACTACCGCACGTTGTACGTTCCCGACCCCGCGTGCGCCGACTTCGCCCGGCCGATCGGACCTCACCTGGGCTTCAACCAGCAGGCCAGCTCGACGTCGGATTACTACACGAATTTCGCGAGCGACCTCGGCGTGGTCGCGCAGCCCGGCTCCACGCCGGTCGCTCACCCGTACGTCGACGCCAGCGGCCTCGTGTGGATCCAGCCCGGCCAGGATGTGATGCTGACGCTCCTGATGGAGCCGCACAGCGTGGTCAACGCCACCACCGGGTACCTGCCGCGGAAGGAAATCGGCATGCGTCGCGAATGGGTGGCGCCCGGGCTTTCCAAGCTGGCGCCGATCTTCCGGTTCGGGCCCGTGCTCGTCGATCCGAAGCTCATCCGCATGCCGGTCGCCGCCGACATCCGCGGCACATGGAGCTGGAGCCACCGGAGCACGGCCACGACGTGGGGTGACGAGCCGGTCACCAACTCGACGGCCGACGCCCGCATACCACCTGACCCGTCGGAGGGCCAGGAGGGCTGGCTCAAGCTGTCCCCCGAACCGCCGGCAAGCTGACGAGGGCATACGACCGTGGCTGACGAGTACAGCAATAACGACGCCAATGTGGGCGAGTCGGAGAGCACTCCGGAAGCGCTCAGCATCCTGGAAGCCGATCAGAGCGGCAACCCAGACAACCGGCGCTGGCGCTACGGTGTGCGCGAGGTCGATGCGCTCGACTACGCCGGCCCCGGTGTGTGGCGCCAAATCGGTCCGTCGCCGGTGCTCGTCGCCAACCAGCAGGTGTTCCAGGGCCTCGGCCCCGACAGTGGCCAGGTGGTGGACATCGCGATCGATCCGCGGGGTGGCACGGATCGCACGCTGTATGTCGCCACGGGCAGCGGCGGCGTGTGGAAGTCGACCGACGATGGCGGCAGCTGGCGCCCGCTCACCGACCACCTGCCGGCCACGGCGATCGGCGCCATCGCGCTCGATCCTGCCAACCCGGACATCGTGTACGCCGGCACGGGCAACTTGTTCGAGGGCGCGGGGGGTATGCCGAAGTCGGCCGGCATCTTCAAGTCCACCGACGGCGGGCAGACGTGGGCGCGGCTGGTGTCACCGGTCGGTCGGCCGCCGCAGCCGATCACCGCCGCGACGAACGTGGCCGGCGGCGTGCGGGTCACGGTGAACGGGCACGGCTACTCGACGTTCGACCGCGTCGCCGCAGTCGGACTGCCCGGTCTCGTCGGCAGCGACGCGGACAGGCTCGTCACGCGCGTCGACGCCAACCGCCTGCGCATCGACGGCGCGGTACTGACCGGCGCGTACGGCGGAGCCGGGGCGATCCTCTACGACGGCCGCCAGCCTCCGTTCCTCAGCGACCACGGTGTCGTGCGCATGGTGTGCCCGCTGCCCGACACGTTGCTCGTGGCCGCCGCGACCGGGCTGTTCTACTCACGCGACGGCGGGCGGAACTTCGGCGCCAACCATCCGGCGTACGACGACGGCAAGCCGATCCGCACCGGCCTCATCTCGGCGCTGGAGATCGACCAGGGGTGGATGCGGGTCGCGCGGGTGGGCGACGCAACGCCAGCCGTGCCGATCGTCGTGACCATCCCGGGGCACCGGTTCGTGAACGGCGACCGCGTGATCATCGGCGGCGTCGCATCGAACCGCGAAGCCAACGGCAACTGGCTGGTCGATCGCATCGACGACGACCACTTCTCGCTGCGTGGCTCCCAGGGCAACGGCATGGGCGCCGTCAGCGGGTACGCCATGGGTCCCAACCACCCGTCGACCAGGCCGGTCCAGTCGGCGAGCAACCCCGCGGCTCCGCAACCCATCGTCGTCACCTCTGCTGCGCATGGCTTCATCACCGGCGACATCGTCGCGATCAGCGGCGTGCAGGGGAACACGAATGCGAACCGGTCGTGGCCCATCCGGGTGCTCGGCCCCGACACCTTTCAGCTCGTCGGCTCGCGCGCGAATGCCGCGCACGTGGCGAACACGGGGACGATAGACGGGCCGGTGCACCAGCCCGCGATGGCCATCACGGCGGCGGTGTACCTCGGCGGCGTCTTGACCGCGACGGTGGCGGGGCACGGCTTCGTGGACGGCGACCGGGTATCCGTGTACGGGCTGCCCGGCATCGTCGCACCCGGCAACTCGGCGTCCGTGCACGTCCTCGACGCGAACCGCTTCCGCCTTGCCGGCCTCGCCATGAACGCGCTCTACGGTGGGGCCGGAGCCACAGTCGTGGGGCCGGCCGACGCGTGGAACACGGTGTATTTCGTGAGTGCTGGCCGGGTACCTGCCGACGTCGCACTCAACGCGGACCGGGGGCTGTTCCGGCTCGCCATCGCGTCGACGGGCGAGGTCGTCATGTCGGACAACCTGCTGGCGCACCCGGGAGGCGCCCCAGCGGCCTTCGGCCGCGTCGCGTTCACGCAGTCGTTGTTGCCGCGCACGCGCACCCTGTACGCATCGGTGCAGGACAGCGAGTTCGACCCACAAATATTCGTCGGCCTGTTCCGCAGCGACAATTTCGGCACGACGTGGACCAATCGGCCCCACCTCCTCGCGCGCGTCAACGCCGATGGCGCCGGACAGTCGTCTTACGATCTCACGATCGGGGTCGACCCGCAGAGCCCGCAGATCGTGTATGCCTCGCTGCAGCAGCTCTGGCGCTCGCCCGACGGCGGCGAGACGTGGCCGCTGGCGATGCCGGTGACGCACGGCGGCGTGGACACGCTCACCGCCAACATCGGCCGGTCGCCGAGCACCACGCTCCTGCACTGGGACCACCACGAGATGGTGTTCCCGCCGCCGACGCGGTGGGAGTGGACGGGTGTCGACACGGTGAAGCCGACGCCCGTCTACCTGGGGACCGACGGCGGGGTTGCCCGCAGCGGCGACACCGCCGGCGTCATGACCTTCACGCACCTCAACGAAGGCATCGCCACGTCGCTCATCCGCGACATGGACATCGGCCGCGGGGTCGGCAACAACCGGGCGTCGTTCGCCGGAATGCAGGACACCGGCACGGCGGGTCATCGTACGGACGATGCGGGCGTGGCGTGGACCGAGGGCACCGACGGCGACGGCGGCTTCATCGCCGTCGACTCGTTCGACCCGAACATCGTCTTCGGCTTCAGCAACGGCAACCTCATCCGCACCACCAACGGCGGTCGCACATGGTTCAGCAGCTTCCACCCGTTGGCGCGCCCACAGATCGTGAGCGTGCACAACGAGAACCCGGTGCGCGTCGTGACGACGGGGCACACGTTCCACACGCACGACCACGTGTTCATTGTCGGCGTGCAGGGCGGCACCGGTCTGGCCAATGGGGCCAGCCCGATCACCGTGCTCAACAACAACGAGTTCACGCTTGACGGGAAGAACGGCCTCGCGGTGCCGGCCTTCGGGACCGGTCCCATCGTCACCGGCAATCGCTACCTCGCCCAAGCGACGATCACCGTGGCCATGCAGAGCACGCCGATTGTGATCGAGACGGCGACGCCGCACGGCTGTGCGACCGGGAACCGGGTCCGCATCGACGGCGTCCAGGGCAACGTAGCGGCGAACAACACCGCGGCCCGGCCGACGTGGGTGGTGACGGTCATCTCACCGACCCGGCTGTCCCTCGACGGATCCGCCGGCGTGGGCGCGGCGGGTTACGTCCGGAACACGGGACGACTCCTTGGGCCGCCGGTCAACGGCACCGTGCCGATACTCCGAGCCGAATTCGCCGACCCGATCGTGGTGACCGCGCAAGGCCACGGCTTCATGAGCGGCGACGTCGTGACCGTGGCGGGGGTGCGCGGCAACACGAGCGCCAACGCGGCAGGCGTGCAGATCCGCGTGCTCGACGCCAACAGCTTCGAGCTCGTCGGGCGTGCCGGTAATGCGAACTTCGTCGCGGGGCCCACGCTCCAGGGCCCGAGCATCGGACGAGGCATTCCGCCGATCTATCCGGAGGCATGGGCTACGCGACGCCGAGTCGCGCTCGTGCCGGACCCGGCCGCGCCGTCCAATACGGTGTTGGTCGCGTGCGACCAGCAGCTGTACCGGAGCGGGAACGGAGGCATCAACTTCGTCCCGATCAACGCGTTCGCCGATCCGGTGAGCGCGCTGCACGCGCCGGCCAACAATCGGCTCTGGGTGGGGACGGCCGGGCAGACGGCGCCATTCCGCCCGGGCCGAGTGCTGTTCAGCAACAACAACGGCAACAGTTTCTTCGGAGCGGTGCAACACTTCGTGTCCGACATCGGGGCGCGGGGCGCGATTTCGGCGATCGCCGAGAACCCGCGCGTGCTGGCCGGTACAACCGTCGCGGTGGTGGCGTCGGGGTACAGCGAGACGGCGACACAGCGCCGCACGCGTCACTGCTTCATGACGACTGCCGGCGGGATCACGGCCGGCGGCGTGGCGCCGTGGGCGGAGGTGGGTGGCACCTTCAACGCCCCCGCCGGCAACCTGCCCGATATCCCGGTCATGGACATCGGGTGGGACACATCGGGCCCGCCGCCGTCGTCGTCGTTGCTGGTGGCGTCCGACATCGGCGTGCTGCGACTCGGAGCGGGCAATGTCTGGCAGCGCGTCGGACCGAACCTGCCGAGCGTGTCGTGCCAGGCACTGGCCATCGACAACTCCGTCAACCCGCCCGTGATTCGAGTGGGGACGTACGGCCGCAGCGCCTGGGAGCTGACCGTGCCGCCGGGGCCGAGCCTGTTCGTGGAGGCGGACCTCGGGTTCGGCGAGCAGCAGATCGGAACCACCACGCGGCGCCGGCTCGTGCTGCACAGTGTGGGGGCCGGCGCCGTCTCGGTGTCGGCGATCAGCGGCGTCGGCGGCGACTGGTCGTTGGTGCCGGTGCCGGCCGGACCATTGAACTTCCCGATCGTGCTGGTGAGCGGCGCGCGGCGGACGCTCGAGGTGGTGTTCACCCCGACCGTCGCCGGTAACCGGGGCACGCTCATCACGGTGACCTCCGATGACCCGAATCCGTCGGGCGCCAGCGTGAAGGCGATGGGGTTCGGCCTCGCCGCCGGGCGGGCACGGTTGAGCACGCGGGCGTTCCTGGAATTCGGCACCGTCCGCACGGGCGCACCGGGCCACCTCCCGCTCGAGATTCGCAACATCGGGAACGCACCGCTCGCGGTGACTCAGCTGGCGCCCGATCCGGCAGGAAGCAACCGTTTCACCTTGCCGGCGCCGCCGGCGCTGCCGTTCACGATCGCACCGGGCGCTGCCGTTGCCGTCGATGTCCAGTTCGACCCCGTCGCCAACGGGCTCGTGCGCGGCGCGATCATCGTTGCGGGCGGCGGGCAGGCGACTGTCACGAGCCTCGTCGGGCGGGGGACGACGACGGCCGCCGGGATGGTGGCCACGCTGATGAATCTCATCGATCTGAGCGACCCACCGGAGCTATTGGCATGACTGTTCCGTTCTCCGTGGGCCACACGTGACACTCACCCACTCGCGACGTCGTGCGACGGCGCTGCACCTCACGGCCGCGGTGATCGCGTGCTTGCTGTGCGCGCCCCGCGGTTTTGCGGCGGCGCAAGGCGACCCCGGCACGCCGAGCGTGGAGGCCACGACACGAGTCGAGGGTGTTTCCGAGGGTGTGTCGGTCGCCGCGTCCACGGGGTGCTTTGTCCTAGGCTCGGCGTTGAGCATCTATGCGCACGAGACCGGGCACTGGTTCTTTGCCTATGTCGCCGGCGCATCGCGTGCGCGCATCAGCCTGTTTCCACCGCGGACTCACATACAGTTTCCCGTTGGCGCGTCGAAGTTCCAGCGGAGCATTCCCGTGCTGGCCGGGCCGCTCACCACGCGGTTTCTCGCGGAGGGCATCGATCACTATTTGAACGCGACCGGGCCGTCACGTGCCGTCGCGGTGATGGGCGGTGCGGCATACCTCGCGATGCGCCTCGATCTTCCCTGGCAGGTCATGACCAGCACCAGCGAGCATTTCGCCAACGACACGGCCCTCGCGCATGATGACCTCGCGCAAGGATTGGTGAACCCCTACTTCGCCACGCGACGATCCCGGACGTTCGTCTACGCGGCCCTCGTGGCCGCCGAGACGCTCGATCTGTGGCTCGACGCGGGAGAGATTGCGGACAACTTCGCGCGCCTCCGCGGTCGCTCGCGCCGACGTCACGACGCCGAGGGATCCGGGCTTCATGCCGCCTTTGACGCGTCCTCGGGATCATTCAGTCTCGAGTTTCGCCACCGCTTTTGAGGCCAGCGACGCGCGCACCCGCACACCCGCACACCACACGACCGAATCACCGTCGCGGCGACTTCACCAGCATGCCCTCGCTTTCGAGGCGGGCGAGCAACTGGTGCACGCTCTCCCGGGCCAGTTCAAGGAGCACGGGCTTCATGGCGGGATTGGCCATGTCGGGAAACTTTCCTTGACCGTCGCGGGAGATGGCGCTGGTCTTGATCTTGAGTGTCCAGCCCGACTGTCCCCGGAGCTCCCACGCGGTCGCCACCTCCACCTTCTTGCTCCACCCGAACTTGACCATCAGATCCGATCGCGCGGTCAGGCATGCATGGAGGCCGTTCGCCCGGGTCATGGTGTCAACGGGCATCGGCTCGCCATATTGCTGATAGACCAGCTCGCCCATGGGGATATACGGGAACGCGCCGGTGCCACCGAGAGAATCCTCATAGATGCCGATGAACGCCGTCCGCAGTTCCATGGCATACGGCATGTCCTTTTGCATCTTCCTGGCGTCGTATGCGGCGCCGAGCACGCCAACCAGCGGCGCGGTGTTGCTGCCCGCCGCGCCCCGCAGCACGAACTCGCACAGGCTCAACTTCCGGTCAGGTCCCAGCGCATGCCCCTGAGCGGGCGCCTCCGGCACGGCGGCCTGACCCGCGACGCGAGTACCTGACGCAAGAAACAGTGGCGCCATCAACAGCGTCCGCAATGCCAGCCCGTTCGTCATGGCCCGCTCCTCAGGTTCACGTCTGACACAGGAGATGGAATGCATCTCACTCATCTTCGCAGCCGCGCGCTGGCCGCGCCAGTGCTGTTGCTGTCCGCGTCGCTCTGCGCCCAGGACGCGCCGACAGCGGCTGGCAGCGTGTTTTATGCCGTGACGAAGAACCCGGCAACCTTCACCGTGGTCGACGGATCAACACCGCGGATTCTCGCGACCGTGCCGCTCGATGGCGTGCCGTTCGACGCGGTCCTCGGCGCCGGCAACACCAAGGCGTACATCCTGCATGGACCGGCAGACAAGGGCGCGTCGCTGACCGTGTCGGTGGTGGAACTGGCCACCCGCACGGTGTCCGCGACCATACCGGTGGGTCCGAACGTCCGCCGTCTGTACTGGTCACACGATGAACGGCTGCTCCTCTGCGTCGCCACCGGCGCGGGCGACGCACCGCCATCGGCGACACCCACGCTGGTGTCGGGCCAGCTGATCGTCGTGATCGATCCGATGAAGAACCAGGTCATGACCTCGCTCACGTCGAGTCGATTCAGCTACCGGACGCTGTTCACGCCCGACGCCTCCCGCTTCTTCTTCATCAACATGGCCGACGGGGGCGACCGGAAGACGGGAACGCCGGGCCACGCTCCCTCGGTCACCACGTTCAGCCTCGAGCAGCGCGATCCGCTGGCCGATGTCGAATTGCCGGACGTCAGCGCCGCCGTGCTATCGCCGGACGGGAAATGGCTGTACGTGCTCGACCCGGGGAACGTCGTGCGCCACCGCGACGCGGCCGTGGCCGTCATCGACGTCGGAACAGGCAAGCTGGCCGCACGGTACGCGATCGGAAGCCAGCCGAGGGGCTTCACGGCGGACGTCGCGCGCGGTGTCGTGTCCGTACTCGGGCAGCGCACCGGCGAGCACACGACGACCACGCTCTATCTGTTCACGGGCAAAGACGCGCCCGCAACCATCGATGCCGGGGACGAGGCCAGCGGCCTGCGCCCGATGGGCAGCGATGGCGTGCGGGTGATACTCGCCCGGGACAGCCTGCGTTTTCTCGACCGGGATGGCCGTCGGCTACCCGCCGCTGTCTTTCTGAATCCGGCGAGAGGGGCCGACGCGGCGCTCGGGATGACGCAGGTGGGAGGCAGCCCCGGGGAAGCGGTGCCGCTTGTCGGCCGCGACCGCCTGGTCATGTCGGTGGTTCAGAGCAACGGCGAGCCCACCGGTACGCTCGCGATCATCGACTTGAAGCAGCACGCGGTATTGAAGGTGATCCAGACGGGCCGTGCGAGTGCCAGATTTCTCCAGAATGCCACGGCCGCGATGGCCGTGATCGGTGCGGCGATGGATGCCGCTGCCTCCGTGCGGATGGCCGCCGACCCGCAACTCCGCGCGCTGCACTATGGCAGAAACAACAACGTCACTCTCTATTCGCCGCCGCCGCCGAACCTGCGCCTCGCCGCTGGTCCGGAGGGAAAGTTCGTCTACGCCTTCAACAGCCAGACGGACGATATTGCCGTGGTCGCCAGCGATGATGGCGCGATTGTGAAGACCATCGCGTTCGGCAATTGCAGTTATCTCCTGCCATTGCCTCGCGGCAAGTTCATGCTGGCCCGCAATCCGGGGAACATCCTGCTGATCGATACCGACACGCACGAGGCGGTCGAGCACAAGGTTTCGGGCGGCTTTCACGGCCTGTACGTGTTCCGCGACCGGCCTCTCCTTGCTGCGCTGACGGGCAAGGGCCTCCTGCTCTGGGACACCGGGACGGGCGTGCGCCTGGCCGCCCTGTCGATGCCCGAGCCGGTTCTTCTTCTGGACGCTTCCCCGGACGCGTAGGCGCCATTGGTGGCACGGATGCTTGCCCTTTGGGGTGAGCCGTCGTACCATCGCTCTGAAGAACCCGGCGTTCCTTTCCCAAGTCGAGGAGTTGCCCCGATGGATGTGCATCATCTTGTTGGCCGGCCCGCGTTCGTCGCCGCCCTCGTCGCCGCGTTGGTGACGTGGCCGAACAGCGTGGACGCGCAGGGGATCAAGCTGCCATCGGCCAAGGTGGCGAAGCAAGCGGCCAAACGCGCGATTGTCGGGCCAAGCGATGCCCACAAGACCGGCATTATCGGGCCGAGCGATCGCAAGAAGGGCGCGATCATCGGGCCGAGCGATGCACACAAGAGCGGCATTATCGGACCGACCGATTCGCGCAGGGGTCGCGCCGGCACCGTCCCCGCGGCGAGCGGTGCGGCGAAGGCTCTTCAGAAGGTTCCGGCGAGGCCGCCCGCCGAGTAGGACGTCGTCCTGGCTACCCGAACCGACCTCCGAGGAGAGACTCCGTGCATCTTCGTCCGATGGCGCTCCGCCTGCTCGTTGTCGTCTGCACCGTGCCGACCTTCGCGGCGGCGGCCAACGCGGGCCCGCCCCGACGGACCGCCCCGCCGATCGACGCGGCGCATGCGCAGGGTGCAAGCGCTTGCGCGCTGCTGCTGAAGGCCGACGTCGAAGCGGCGTTCGCGCCGCGGGTCTTCGGCGACGGCGCAACAGGGGTGGGCGCATTTGCCGGCACCGCCAAGTTGGCGTCGTCGTCCAGCTGCACGTTCACGTCGCGTGGCGGGTCGGTCCGCGATCTGCTGACGGTGGGTCTCGTCGTGCGGCGCGCTCCCACGGATCAGGCGGGTGTGACGCTCGCGACCGCAAAGGGCGGCGCCGTGAAGCTCAAGATGACGCCGGTGGACGTGACGGGCGTCGGCGACGCGGCCTATTGGGTCGACATGGGCAGCTCCAAGCGGCCCAACATCCAGCTCAACGTCTTCAAGGGCAAGCGCCTCTGGTTCATCTTCAGCGCGACAGCCGCCGGCCTGAATGCCGAAACCGCGCTCGCTGGCCTCACGCGCGTGGCGAAGGCGACGCTAGCGCGGCCCTGAGTCGCTGACCACCGCGCGGCCGCTATTCGTTGACGTGCACCACCGTCGCCGGCGAGAATCCGTTGAAGGTCGTCGCCGAGGCATAGGTATACGCGCCGATCATTTCGCTGTACACGAAATCGTCGCGCTTGAGGTCCGGAAGGTCCTCCGCCATCGATATGACATCGAAGGCATCGCACGTCGGGCCAAAGACCGCGGAGAGCCGAGTCTTCCCCCGCTTGAACGCCTTCACCGGGTACTTGCAGTGGTCGAAGATCTGGCCCGAATACGTGTGGTACACGCCATCGTCGAGGTAGTACGACGGCTTGCCGTCGCGAATCCCTTTTCCGATGATCTTTGAAACGGCGTACCCCGCGGTCGCCACGAAGAAACGCCCGGGCTCGGCCAGGATCTCGATCTCCTTCGGAAAGAGCCGCTTGATCTCGGAATTGATGATTCGCGCGAGCTCCCTGAACGGACGCACCGTCGCATCGTACGGCGCCGGGAAGCCGCCGCCTATGTCCACCAGGTTCATCTTGGTGTATCCGCGAGCCTTCGCTTCCGCGTAGATGTCCGCGGTGAGATTCAGCGCCTCCACATAGTTCTGGTAGTTGGTCGTCTGGCTCCCGACGTGGAAACTCACCCCTTCGACCACCAGCCCCCGCCGGTCGGCTTCGAGAATCAGGTCGACCGCCTCGCCGGGAGACGCGCCGAACTTCGACGACAACTCGACCATCGCGCCGGTGTTCGACACCTTCAGCCGCAGCACGAGTCCCGCGCGCGGCGCGTGCTCCTTGATCTTCTCGATCTCGTCCAGGTTGTCGAACGTGACCAGCGGCTTGTACTGGTCGAGTTCGGCGAGCGTCTCGACAGGCTTGATGGTGTTGGCGTAGATGATCTTGTCCCAGATCCACTGCTGCCGCTCGCGCGCCGGCATATGCTTGATGTTCTCGTGCACGAGCTCGAACTCGGGCATCGACGCAACGTCGAAGCTCGACCCCAGATCGAAGAGCGTGCGGACGACGGCCGGATCGGCCCCCGCCTTCACCGCGAAATAGGGCTGCACGCGCGGCAGGTGCCGCCGGAACGTCCGGAAGTTCTTCCGCAGCTCCGCGTGGTCGATGACGAGCAGCGGCGTGCCGTGTTCCTCGGCCAATTGCTTCAGCCGGGCTTTCGAGATCATTCGCCGTCCTTGACGAGGAAGTTCTTGAACTGCCACGGGTCCTTGCGATCGAACTGCGGCTTGTTGTAGCCGGGAAACGGATTCCGGTAATTCTTGAGCGGCGTCCAGTCCGACGGCGTCGAGATGAAATTGCCGAGGTAGGGCTTGGCGATGCCGAGCACGAATTCGTGTGGCAGGTCGTCGGGCACGACGACGCCCATCTCCGGGTTCTGGATCATCCAGGCGGTGGCGGCGACGACGGAGATGGCGACCTGCATGGTCGTCGCGTTCTGGTGCGGCACGAGACGGCGCGATTCCTCGATGCTGAGGTCGCTGCCCGCCCACCACGATTGATACGGATGGCCCATCAGCAGCGCGCCGAGGATGTCGGAGCCGCTGGTGATCTCGTCGTTCATGATGCGCTGGTTGTCGTTCAGCTTGTAGTCGTACCCGCGCATCTCCTGGAGCGAGGTGATGGCCGCATCGCTCGGGCAGTAGGCGTAGTGCACCGTCGGGCGGTAGACGGGTTTGCCCTTCTCCCAGACGGTGAGGTGGTCGGAGATGGTGAACGCCTCGCCGTGGCGGACGACCATGCCGCGCACGGTGTAGTTGGGCACCCACGTGCGGACCCACGTTTCCATCCCCATCCGCGCGAGGCAGATCTGGTTTTTCGGACCTTCCTTGTGCCGGAAGGCGTGCGCCGGCAGCTCCTTTTCGTGCGTCCCCCAGCCCATCTCGGCGGTCGTCTGCCCTTCCTCGCGGAAGCCCTCGATGCTCCAGGTGTTGACGAACTCGTCCACCTGCTTGGGCTTGTTGCTGATCTGCGTGTCGCGCTCGGAGCAGTGGATGACTTTCACGCCGAGCTGGTGCGCGAGGTGGTTCCACGCCTGGGTCTGCGCCAGCTCGGCGACGAGCTCGGCCTTCTTGCCCTTGAACTTCCGGTCGGCGAGCGACGCCGCGGCGATGTCGAGGAGGCCCTGCTTGGTGAAGTGCGAGATGAGGCCCGGGTTGGCGCCGTGCTCGAGAACCGCCGTCGGACCCTTCGTCTTCCACTGCGCCATCATGCGGCGGACGTTCATGTGCCGCCAGTACAGGGTCTTCTGCGTCGGATGCTGCCGGGGGCCGGCGGCGTAGGGATCCCAGAGCTCGGTGGAGGTGTTGACGTAGAGCACGCCGTGGCGGTGGCACCAGTCGAGGATCTCGCAGGCGTCGATGTTCCACGCGAGGTCGATGATGACGTCGCCGGCCCCGACGAACGTGCCGAGGAGCGATCCCAGGTTCTTTTCGGTGACGCGATCGCGAACGAATCGGACGCCTTTCGCGGTCCACTTCTTGAGCTTGTCCGAGCGGTCCTCGAAGTCCATCACGGTGATGTCTTCGGGCGCCACCTTGAGGTGCTTGAAGAGGATCGGCAGGGTGCATTCGGCGACCGCGCCGTAGCCGACGAAGAGGATCTTGTTGTTGAATCGAGACATGGGATGGCTCTGGATGACCGCCAGCGGCAAGGCCGCACGGGCGGTGGAAACGTTCGATTTGCGCGCGACTTGAATTGAATCGCGGTAACGGCAATTTGCCAGAGATTGCCACGTTGCCGGCGGCGCCGGATTCGGCGATGCGATATTCTTCGGCATGTTGAGCGCGCCGCGCGCCCGACGGTTACCGAGGATGAGAACGACAGCACCCCGAGGGGGAGTTATGGAACGCGAGGGTTTGGCCGGCATGCTGGCGTTTGCCACCGCGGCAGAGCGACTCAAGGACACCGTGCGAAGCGGCTGGACCTCGACTGGGCGCCAGGACACCGTGGCCGGGCATACGTGGCGGCTGTGCCTCATGGCGCTGGTCTTCCACCCCTCGTTTCCCGAAACGGACCTCGCTCGGCTCCTCCAGATCTGCATCCTGCACGACCTGGGGGAAGCCATTCACGGCGACATCCCCGCTCCGCAGCAAGCCGCCATGGGCAACAAGAGTGTCGCCGAGCGCGCTGACCTCGTGCAATTCCTCAGTCCGTTACCGGAACCGCATCGGACCGCGTTCCTCGCCGTGTGGGACGAATACGAGGCTGCCTCGACCCCCGAGGCGCGATTGGCCAAGGCGCTGGACAAGCTGGAGACCATCCTCCAGCACAACCAGGGCGCGAACCCCGCCGGCTTCGACTACGACTTCAATCTCGACTACGGGCGAAAGTACACGGACATGCACCCGTTGCTCGCCGAGGTTCGCGCGGCACTGGATGCCATGACATCGCGACGCTCGCAGGAAGCCAAAGCCGGCCGGCCGAGCCTCTGACGGCCGGGCCGATGCATGCTGGCACGCAGGCCTGCCGATAGCGCAGGCCCGGCGGCACCCAGGATCTTCGACGCGGGTCTTGCGGCGGCAAACTAGAATCGGTAATCTAGCGGTGCACACTAGAATTTGCGTCTACTAGTCACCTTCCGCCGTGGTCACCGGAGCTGCCTCGTGCCTCTCGTCTCGCATCACATCCAGGACCCCCTCTTCACTCCCTGTCCCCCTCTTCCCTGACAACGATGTCCCCACATCTCGCACGACGACTGTACGGTGCCGTGATGGCGGCCGGCGCGCTCCTGTTTCCGTTCCACCTTGCCGCGCAGTCCGCGGCCACGACCGGCGTCATTCGCGGCCGCGTCGCCGATGCCGCCGGTGCGGCCGTGGTGGGCGCCACCGCCACGCTGCGCAATACGGCGACGAACGTCACGCGCACGGTCCAGTCCAACGACGCCGGCGTTTTTGTCGCGCCGTTGCTGCCCCTCGGCAACTACCAAGTGAAGGTGCGCGCGGTCGGGATGCGCTCGGTGGAGCAGAACGACGTTTCCGTGCGCGTCGGTGCGACGGTCGCGCTCGCGTTCACGCTCGAGCGCGTCACGACGGAGCTGCAGGCGGTGACGATCAGCGCCACGCAGGCCACGGGCAGCGACCCGGCCCGCTCGACGGTGACGGCGTCGCTGGGCGAGCGCATGATCCAGTCGCTGCCCAACAACGGGCGCAACTTCCTCGCCCTCACCACGCTCACGCCGAACGTGGCCATTGCCCAGGGTCCCGACGGCGACGTGCTGTCCATTGCCGGACAGCGCGGTATCCACAACAACGTCTCGGTGGACGGCGCCGACTTCAACAACCCGTTCTTCGGCGAGCAGCGCGGCGGCCAGCGTCCGGCGTTCACGTTCAACCTCGATGCCGTGCAGGAGCTGGTGGTGACGGCCCAGGGCGCCAACGCCGAGTTTGGTCGCTCCAGCGGCGGATTCGTGAACGTCATCACCAAATCCGGCTCCAACACCCGCGCGGGCTCGCTGCACTATTACGGCAAGACGAGCGCCCTCTCCGGCGACTTGAAGGGCAATGGCGTGACGCTCACGCCCGATTTTGCGCAGCACCAGTTCGGGTTCACGCTGGGCGGTCCGCTCAAGCGGGACCGGCTGTGGTACTTCGCGGCCTACGACCAGCAGGTGTTCACCGAGACCAAGCAGACCAGCCGAGCGACGAGTCCTTCGTTCAACAAGTTGAAGGCGTGGACGGACACCGCGTACGGCGGGGCCCTGAAGGGTGACTTCGGCGCGATCGATCGCACGAACGACGCGCAGGTCTTCCTGCTCAAGCTCGACTGGAAGGTCAGCGACCGCAGCAATGCCTCGCTCAAGTACAACTTCACGAACTCGCGCCAGGTGAACGGCACGTTCGACGTGGACTCGTGGGGGCGAAGCGCCAACGCCGTCGAAAAGGACTTCTCGAACGCGCTCAACGGGCAGTTCACGACGCAGGTGTCGAACGCCGTGACCAACGAGGCGCGTTTCCAGTTCTCGCGCGAGGACCGGCCGCGCGATTACCAGGGCCCGACCTTCCCCGGCGGCCGCCGCTTCCCCGACACCGGCATGGATTTCGCCGGCGGCTATCGGTTCGGCATGCCCTTCTTCATTCCGGTCAAGGATTTCGACGACCGCATCCAGGTGCTGGACAACGTGACGTGGGCCAAGGGCGATCACCTCGTCAAGGTGGGCGCCGAATACAACCGGACGCGCACCCAGCAGACGTTCATCGGGTTCGCCAACGGCCGTTTCATCTTCAGCAGCGTCGATGGCTTCCTGAACTACGTCAGCAAGGGGAACCAGTACGTGGAGTGCTCGAACGGCACGTCGAACACGACGGGCGCCTGCCCGGCCGGCGCGTCGATTACCGGCCCGGTGCTCCTCTACCTGCAGCAGGCGGGAGTCGGTGGCCGCAGCGTGGAGCAGGCGGGCACACAGGAAATCGTCCAGCAGGAGCTGGCGTTCTTCGCGCAGGACAGCTGGAAGATTTCCAACCGGTGGTCGATCAACTACGGCCTGCGGTGGGAGGGGCAGAAGCTCCCCGATCCGCAGACGCCGCCGAGCCAGGTCTTCTTTGCGCCGTTCATCGGCAAGACAGCCACCAACTCGACGGGGACATACAGTTTCCCGTCGGACGGCAAGATCCACAGCGACATGGGCATGGTGCAGCCGCGCTTCGGTTTCTCGTACGACGTCAGCGGGGACGCATCGCAGTGGCTGCGCGGGAGCGCGGGGCTGTACTACGCCCGCATTCCGGGCCTGAACCTGGCGTCGATCCGCTCGACGAACGGGTCGGTGGGCCAGACGATGTTCCGCAACAGCGCGCTGACCGGCATCCTGGGTGCGCCGCCCAAGTACAATGAGCTGCTGAGCGCTCCCAGCGGCACGCCGTTCGGGCCGGACGTGTTCGTGATGGACAAGCACTTCCGCAATCCACGCACATTCAGCGCGTCGCTGGCCTATGAGAAGGCGCTCGAACACGGTCTGTCGGCAACCGTCACGTACAACTACGCGAAAACCGATTTCCTCACGCGCTTCGTGAACCGCAACGATGCCGTCTTTGGCTCGCCGTGGGCAACGGGACTCGCTGGCGGCAACGGGATCGGCACGCTGACCGTGGTCGAGGCGACGGCGAAGTCGCGGTACAACGGGGCAACGGTTGGTTTCGCGAAGCTGAAGGGCGAGCGCTTCACGTTCGACGCCAACTATACGCTGGCGTTCGACAAGTCGGACGATGACAACGAGCGCGACCCGTTCACGTTCACCTATGCCAAGGCGAACCGACTGGACCGCGAGTGGGGGTACAGCAACCGCGATCAGCGCCACCGCTTCAACCTGTCGTTGATGACCAAGGGCCCGGTGGGCACGCTGTGGTACAACCGCTTTTCGTATCTGTCGGCGACCCCGGTCGGCGAGAAGTGCGGCGCGGGCAACACCGGGTCCGGCGAGCGCGCCGGCTCGCCCGCCGACCGCATCTGCGCCAACGGCACGATCCTGCAGCGCAACACGCTCCGTCGCGACAACGAGTTCGCCAGCTGGGACCTGAAGGTCACGCGCCTGCTGCCGGCGGTGCGCGGCAATCGCCCGGAGGCGGTCGTGGAAGTGTTCAACGTGCTCGGCCGCAACAACTTCAAGGATCCGTCGAGCAATGGCCTGTTGTTCAACTTCGACGGGACGATCCGGTCGGGCTTGGGCGATCCGCGCCAGGTGCAGGCCGGCCTGCGCTGGCAGTTCTAGCGAGTGTCCGTCCTGAAACGGCGGTATTCGGAGAATGTGAGCAGTTGTCTGCCCTCGAAAATGGTTGAAGGAGGGCCTAGTGGCGCAAGGCCGGAGAAACTGTTCCCCGTCGCGCGGGAGGGTGGCGCCCTGCGACGTTCGCGACGACCCCTCGCGTCGCGCGATGGAGGCGCGCGCGATTAATCGACGGCGTGACGATCAGGTGATGCGCGCGCGGGCGAGCAGCAGCAGATTCGCGGCGAAGACGGCCGTGCGCACGTAGGCGTGAAACGCGACCGGTCCTTTCCACACGCAGCGCGCGAGGCCAAAGACGCGCTTCAAGAGCGAGATGCCCGCCTCGATGCCCGCCCGAAAGCGACGCAGCTTGTCATAGACCCACTGGCTCCGCGTCATGTCGACCACCGCGAG
>Ga0315268_10000226_pt1 | contig 66252 bp, 63 predicted proteins | sample C1_top_MG_FD_204535 | JGI IMG/M metagenome (GOLD analysis project Ga0315268, IMG submission 204535) | Sediment microbial communities from Yellowstone Lake, YNP, Wyoming, USA - C1_top | ecosystem: Environmental > Aquatic > Freshwater > Lake > Sediment | place: USA: Wyoming | collected 2017-08-01 | reverse complement strand
GGGTTTCTCCTTGGCGGTATCGGGGATGACGATGCCGCCTTTGGTCACCTCCTGCTCCTCGATGCGCTTCACCAGGACGCGATCATTCAAGGGTTTGACCTTCATAAAACGGCCTCCTTTAGGGGAATTAAGAACGCTTGGTGTTAGCACTCACTGTCAACGAGTGCTAATTTCAACCTGCTAATATAAACATAAATGGAGGAAATGCAAGGGGGTTAAGGGAAAAATTTGGAAATTCCTGGCGGGTCCCGGCCCGGTCGCGGTTACCGGGCTTCGGACACTACGAGAGGCTTGCCTTTACTTTTGGAGACCTTTTCCTTGGTGCCGCTCTGGCTGCCGCCGTTCTTGGCGGCTGTCTTGCTGCGAGCGTTTTTCGGCGCCTCGGCCTTTTTGGCTACCGTCGCGGTGGCCGGCTTCTTGCCGCCGTTTTTCTGCGCCTGGGCTTTGCCTTTGCCCTTGCCGTTGGCGGCGGTCGCGGCCTGGCCGGATTTATTCTTGTCCGTAGCGCCACCATGGCCTACCATGGAGGCCGTATGGGGGCTGGCGGCAGTCTGGGCTTTCTTGGCCGCCGCTACCTGCACCGGCTTCCCCTTGGCGCGCTTGGCCGCGCCGGCGCTCTTGCGCTCAGCCTTGTGCGCCGCGGCCCGGGAGGCCGGGTGGCGTCCGTTGACTTTGGCTACCGAGAAAGGACGGGAGGCCACCGCGGGGTGCTCCAGGCGGGCAATGACGATGTTCTGGGCAAAGAGGTCCTTGCTCCGGGGAGGCAGGTTCAGGGAATAAGTGGGGGTGTCCGTGGGAGTTATGCCCCGGATGAGCTCCGGGTTCAGCGCCTGGACCTCTTCCAAGGGCACGTTCACCGCTACTGCCGCGGCCTTCAGCGAGGTGGCCTCTTTTACCTGCACCCGGTCATAGGCCAGGGGCGGCAGGTAGGGGATGTTCCTGAACCCGAATTTTTCCGGGTTCTTGGCGATGATGGTGGCCGCGATCATCTGGGGCACGTAGTTCTTGGTTTCGGTGGGCAGGCACTGGTTCTTGGAGAGGTCCCAGAAGTTCTTGTGCGTGCTCTGGTCCAGCTCCCGCTGCACCCGGCCCTCGCCGCAGTTGTAAGAGGCTGCAGCCAGGTACCAGGAGCCAAACTGTTTGTACAGGTCCAGCAGGTACTTGGCCGCGGCCCGGGTAGACTTCTCCGGGTCCCGGCGCTCGTCCACGTAGCCGTCCATCATGAGGCCGTAGCGCGCCCCGGTCCCGCGGATGAACTGCCAGACGCCGCAGGCCTGCGCGTGGGAATAGGCCCGGGGGCTGAAGCCGGACTCAATCATGGCCAGGTAGGCCAGGTCCTCGGGCAGGCCGTATTCCTGGAAAATCTCCTTGATCATGGGCAGGTAGCGGGTGGAGCGGGAGAGATAAAGACGGAAGATTTCCTTGCGCTCGGTGGAGAAATAGACCAGGTAGGCCCGCACCTGGCGGTTCATCTGCACGGGCACGTCAACCTTGACCTGGTGGTCCCACTTCTTCAGCTCTTCTTCCAGGCCCGGGTCCCAGCCGGGGATGCCGCTCTTGGCGTAGAGTTCTTCCAGGCGCTTGGCGCTCAACTCTTCCGCCAGGGACTCCTCGGCATCCACCGGAGTGGAAACGGTGTCCGCCTGGGGCGGGGGCTCGCTTTTCACCAGGTTGGCTTTGCCGCCGCTGCATCCCACCGCCAGCAGCCCGCAAAGGATTAACATCCCCACCGCCCAGGCGCGCATAGGTATTCCTCAGGTAATAAGGGGCCTCAATTTTTGGCTGAAATAGGGAGCTGTTTGCCCCGCCTCCCCCTCGAGGCGGGCATACGCTGATAAGTGGTTTCCACCTATAGCAGACAATGTCCAGGAAAATCAAGGATTTTTTTCTTTGTGAAAATTATCTCTATTATTTTCCTTCTGCCATATATTTTAACTTCTTGATTTTCCTGGTAATCTTAAGCCGGCCGGCGCGAGCGCTAATTGGCCGAGCCAAATTTCCTGGAGGAGGAAGACGTGCGCACCTATTTGGCCGCAGCGGAAATGGCCCTGGCCCTGGCCGGCTGGGCCCTGGGCCTCCTGGGCGCGCTGGCTGGCCGGGAGCCCATGGCCACCTGGCTCTACCTCTTCGCCTGGTGGCCTTACCTCTTCTTTCTGGACGGCCTGCTGTTCTTCCTCAGGCGTGAGTCCTGGCTCCTGAACCGCCCCGGGAACTTTCTCTGCACCCTGCCCTGGTCGGTGACCTTCTGGCTGCTCTTCGAGGCCCTCAACCTGGTCCTCCAGAACTGGCGCTATGCGGGGATGGTCCCCCACTGGTGGGCCCGCTGGCCCGGCTACGCCCTGGCCTTTGCCACCGTGCTGCCGGGGGTGCTCCTCACCGCCTGGGTGCTGGAGGCCCTGGGGGCCTGGGGGAAGGCCCGGGGCCGCGCTCTCAGGCTGGGCCCCTGGCCGGCCTGGTCCCTGCTCCTGGGGACCGCCTGCCTCATCCTCCCCCTGGCCTTCCCCCACTGGGCCTTCCCCCTGATGTGGCTGGCCCTCATCTTTCTGCTGGACCCTTTTTGCCTCCTGCTGGGCGGAGAGTCTCTCATCGCCCGCTTTGCCGCAGGGGAGCGGCGGCAGGTCTTGTGCCTCCTCACCGCCGGCCTCGTCTGCGGCTTATGGTGGGAGATGTGGAACTACCCCGCCCCATCCCATTGGGTTTACCGCCTGCCGGCCTTCAACTTCTGGAAAGTCTTCCAGATGCCGCTGTTGGGCTACCTCGGGTTCCTGCCCTTTGCCCTGGAGTGCTGGGTCATGTATAATTTTGTTCAGGCCCTGGAAGCGGCGGTGCTCAAAACCTCCCCAAGACGCGGCCTGGCCCTCCTGCTCCAGGTGGCCTTCTGGCTCGCCATGTTTGCCGTCATGGACGCCTGGACCGTGGTTTCGTATCAGTGAGCAGTGAGCAGTAAGCAGTGAGCAGTTTTGGTAGCACGGGCGGCCCTTGACTCGTTCCCAAGCTCCTGCTTGGGAACGGAATCTTTGGCCCAAGCTCTGCTTGGGCACCTTAATATGATTTGGAGCAGCGGGGTGCGCCAATTGCGCACCCTATAAACCCAACAACCCCTGTAGGGGCGGGTTTTAAACCCGCCCCTACTACGGCACCACGGCTGCAGACGAGAAGAACTCACCAAGCATAACCGCGACAGAGAATCTTTGAATACCGAAAACCGAAAACCGAAAACTGAAAACCGTATTTACGCCGTGTCCCTGGGCTGTCCCAAGAACCTGGTGGACACGGAGATCATGCTGGGGCGCCTGCAGGAGTCCGGCTGGGAAGTGGTGGCCTCGCCTGAGGCGGCCTCCCTGCTCCTGGTGAACACCTGCGCCTTCGTGGCCCCGGCCTGCCAGGAAGCGGTGGACACCGTCCTGGAGTTGGCCCGGCACAAAGAGGCGGACCCGGCCAAACTTCTCATCGTCACCGGCTGCCTGGTGGCCCGCTACGGCGCGGCCCTGGCCCAGGAGCTCCCGGAGGTGGATTTCTTTGTCGGGGTAAACGACTTCCCCCGCCTGCCCCGCATCTTGCGGGAAGGGACCCGGGGCCGCCGGGTCTTTGACGCCGCGCCCCTGTACCCTTACGCCGCGCCGGAGCCCCGCTTCCCCGCCACCCCGGGGCACCTGGCTTATCTGAAGATTGCCGAGGGCTGCAGCCACCGCTGCACCTTCTGCACCATCCCCCGCCTCCGGGGGCCCTACCGCAGCCGGCCCCTGGCCACGCTGCTCACCGAAGCGCAACGCCTGGCCGCGGCCGGGGTCAGGGAGCTGAACCTGGTGGCCCAGGACACCACCGCCTACGGCCTGGAGGTGCCCGGCGCACCCGGCATCGCCACGCTCCTCCGGGAGCTGGGCCAAATCGAGGGTTTCGTCTGGCTTCGCCTCCTTTACGGCCACCCGGCCCGCGTCACTCCGGAGCTCCTTCAGGTCATGGCGGACCATCCCCGCATCGCCCCCTACCTGGACCTCCCCATCCAGCACGGCCACGACGACGTGCTCCGGCGCATGGGCCGGGGCTACCGCCGCCGGCAGATTCTCAAGACCTGCCGGATGGTGCGGGAGGCCCTCCCGGGCGCGGCGCTCCGCACCACCGTCATGGTGGGCTTCCCCGGGGAGACGGAGGCACATTTTCAAGCTTTGCTGGAACTGGTGGCAGAAGTGCGCTTCGAGCACCTGGGGGTCTTCCTCTACAGCCCTGAGGACGGCACTCCCGCGGCCCGCCTGGGGCCGCCCGTCCCCCGGCAGGTGGCCCGGGCCCGGGCCCGGCGCCTTAAGGCCCTCCAGGCCCGCCTGGTCAAGGAGCGCCTCCAGGCCCTGGTGGGCACCGTCCAGCCGGTGCTGGTGGAGGGGTTGAGCCCCGAGAGCGACTTTCTCCTCACCGGCCGCCTCATCACCCAGGCCCCGGAGATCGACGGCCAGGTTTATCTCACCGCGGGCCGGGGCCGGGTGGGTGAAATCCAGCCCGTGCGCCTCACCCGGGCGCTCCCCTATGACCTGGTGGGGGAGATCGTCCCAGATGAAGAGTGGCCGCTTCTACCTCCCGCGACAGGTTCCCTAAGTGCCTCCGCCACCTAAAAATTTGACTTCCCAAGGGAACTAAGTTATTTTCTTCACTGACCATGAGCCGGCTATGAGCAGTAAAAGCGTCCTGACCCAACTGGATGGAGAGATTGCGGCCATCAACCAGGCCCTGGTGGCCAATCTCCAGACCCACGTGCCCCTCATCTCCCAGGTGGGGCGGCATATCCTCTTGAGCGGCGGTAAGCGTGTCCGGCCTTTGCTTTTTCTGCTGTCCGCCCGCATGTGCGGCTGCCAGGGCAATCACCTGGCGGACTTTTCCACCATCTTCGAATACCTGCACGCGGCCACCCTGCTCCACGACGACGTCATCGACGCGTCCAGCGTGCGCCGGGGCCACTCCACGGCCAACACCATCTGGGGTAACCAGGCCGTCATCCTGGTGGGCGACTTCCTCCTGGCCAAGGCCCTGTCCCTGGCGGTGAGCACCAACAAGCTGAAGATCCTCCAGGTGCTGTCCCACACCACCACCCAGATGGCCGAAGGCGAGATCCTGCAACTGCTGCACACCGGGAACCTGAAGATCACCGAAAGGGAGTATTTCGAGGTTATCACCCGCAAGACCGCCATCCTCATGGGCGCGGCCTGTCAGATCGGGGCCATCCTCGGGGGCGCGCCCGAGCCCCAGGAAGAGGCCCTGGCCCGGGTGGGGCTCAACCTGGGCCTCACCTTCCAGGTGGTGGACGACATCCTGGACTTCGTGGGAGAGGAAAAGGAACTGGGCAAACCCGTATGCGCCGACCTCCGGGAAGGGCGCATCACCCTGCCCTTGATCCACGCGCTGGGCCAGGCCGACCCCGGAGACCGGGAGCGCCTGGAGGCCATGGCCCGGGGCCTGCAGCCGGACATGGTCCCGGAACTCAGGGAGCTCCTGATTAAATACGGCGCCCTAAAGCATGCCCAGGAAAACGCCCGCCGCCATACGCTGGCGGCCGAAGAAGGGCTGGGCCTCTTCCCCCCCGGTCCCGAGAAAGGCTTTCTTTCCGCCATCACCGCGGAGCTCTTAGAGCGCACCCACTGAGCAGGAAGGCCCTTAAAGCAGGACAGGCACCGCCCGCCAAAATTCCTTTAATTTGGCCCCTAAAAATTAATGTGGCACCGGCGCCCCCGCCGGTGCTGCCCACAGCCGGGGGCGGCTGTTCTCCATAGCTAAAATGTAGGGGCACAGCGTGCTGTGCCCAGGCACAGCAGACGGTGCGTAAGACGCACCTAGAACCGGGCTCCCCATAGGGGGAGCCGCCGGCGCGCCCTTCCGTGCCGCCGGGTGAGGGGGCGTCTGCATGATGAAGGGCCGGGTCTCCCCGGCATCTCCGCCCCTTTCCAGCCGTGGGCAGCTGGAATGGCCATGCTAGGGGCTACTTCCCGCCCCCCCAAAGATTTCCCGGAAGAACAATTTCATATAGCCAAAGGCCCGGGCTGCCACCCGGGCGTTGTAGGCCACCCCGGGGACCCCGGCTTTGTTTGCTTCCGGGTTGGTGAAGCTGTGCACCGCGCCGCTGAAGATCACCAGCTGCCAGTCCGCCCCGGCCTGGCGCAGGGCCTCTTCAAAGGACGCGATTTCGTGGGGCTTGACAAACGGGTCGTCGGCGCCGTGGAGGACCAGGATTTTAACCCTGATATTCTTCCCTTCCCCCGGCTGGGGCAGGGGCAGGCCGCCATGGAAGCTCACGGCTCCCTTGAGGTCCGCGCCGGAGTAGGCCAACTCCAGGACGGTGGTGCCGCCGAAACAGAAGCCCATGGCCGCCAACCGCTTAGGGTCCACCTGGGGCTGGGCCGCCAGGCAATCCAGGCCGGCCCGGGCCCGGGCCCGCAGGAGCTGGGGCTGGTTGCGCAGCGCCCCGGAGAGCCTGGCGGCCTCTTCCCGGTCCGTGGTGCTGCGACCGCCGCCGTACATGTCCGCGGCCAGGGCCACATAGCCCAGGGGTGCCAGTTCCTCCGCCTTCTTCTTGGCGAAGTCGTTTAAGCCGTACCACTCATGCACCACCAGCACCCCGGGGCGCCGGCCCGGGACCGCGTCGTCGTAGGCCAGGTAGCCCCGGCACACCGTACCGTCCTGTTTATATTCCACGGTCCTGGTCACCAGCTTGGCCTCTGCCCCTCCTGCCAGGGCCAACACCAGGAGCCACGCCAGCAAATACTTCATGGGAGCCCTCCTTTTATCCTGGGAATCAGCCACGGTTATGGCCGCCAGGCGACCTTGACCTTGACTTCCATGCCCGCCACCCGGTTGGCAATGAGCCTGACCTCTTTCTCGGCCCCTTCGTTCTCGGTAAAAAGGGAGCCCCTGATACTGATGGCTACCTCATCTCCCTGGGCGGTCACCAGCGCGGACGGGAAATTTTCCATCAGGTCGGCCTGTATACGGGCGGCCAGGACCAGGTCGTCCAGGAGTTCCTGGGACCGGGGCGTGGTCCGGCAGCAAGGCAACTTTACCGCCAGCGCAATGATAGCCACGGCGTCGTCCACGGTCAGGTTCTTGAGATGCAGGACCAGGTCATAGAGGCTCGGGTCCCAGGTATCCACCCCGTAGAGGTGGAGACTCCATTTGCGGCGCTCGTCATCGTCCTTTTTCAGGATGAAGCGGGCCTCGTCCGCCGAGATGTTTTCCCGCCGCATCTCTTCCGCCACCCGGTCTTCCAGGTCGGCGATGATCCGCACTTTGAACACGTGGGGAATCCCCTGCAGGAAAAAATGGCCCGCCAGGCCGTGGTAGACCATATTATCGTGCTGCACGTGTCTCAGCAGCGCGGCCCGGACATAGGAGACATACCTTTCCTTGCCGTAAGTAAAGCGGTCCAGGACCGCCGGCGCATCGTGAATAGCCCGGACCAGCTTGATCTCCGGGATGTTGAACTGCTGGGAGGCCTCCAGGAGAATTTCCCTGGACAGGCACTCGTAACCCAACTTCTCGGCTAATTTTTCCGCCACCTCTTTGCCACGGCTGTATGAGCCCCGGGAAATGGTGATGATGGACACGGCGAACTCCTTTCAAACCATAAGCCTTGTTTTTGAACAACGCCCCTTTACACAGTAATTTTCAGGCCGTCCTCCGCCTTGAGGATCTCGCCGGGGAATTCCCGAGCCGCCAGGGCCGTGACGTCCACTTCGTCGCAAGGGGGATAAAAGTGGGTGAGAAGGAGCCGCGGCACCCCGGCTTGGGCCGCCAGGCGCCCGGCTTCCTCAGGGGTCAGGTGGCCCGGCACCTTGGCGGGCATGGCCGCCTCCAGGACCAGCAGGTCCGCGCCCTGGGCCAGCGCCACCAGGGAGTCGCTTTCGTCCGTGTCACCGGAGTAGACCAGGGCCCGGCCGTCGGCCTCCACCCGGTAGGCCAGGCTCCCCTCAATGTGGTTGGTAGGGGCGCTTTTGATTGCCAGGCCCTCCCAGGTCACCTGATCCGGCCCGTCCGGGGAGAGTTCCTCAAGCACCATGAGGCCCGACGGCGGCGCCACCCAGGCCCCGAAGACTCCCTGAAGGCGCCGGTAGAACTCCCCGAATCCCCGGGCCGCCAGCAGCCGGAAGGGCTCCCGCCGGGTGTAGCCCAGGGAGTAGTGGGTGGCGAAGAGAAACCCCACCAGATCGCCGATGTGGTCCGGGTGCAGGTGGGTCAGGGCAATGACGTCCACCTGGTTGAAGTTGAGGCCGTGGCGCAACAGCGCCCTGAGCGCGCCGCTACCCAGGTCCAGGAGCAGCAGGCGGCCCGCGGCCTTCACCGCCAGCGCCGGCGACCCCCGCCGCAGGTACGGCACCCCGGTACCCGAACCCAGAACAATGAGTTCCATTTCGGTGGTTTTCGGTTTTCGGTTCTCGCTTCCCGGATGCTAGGACGGATGGCAAGGGTAATTTCAAAATCTTTTAACTGACCCCTGACCCCTGGCCACTGACCACTGCCCTCACTGCCCGTCCACGTGGCCCATCTGTTTGACGTAGAACCAGTCCGCCGGGTCGCTCAGGTAGTTGTGCATGTCCAGGAGGGTGAGATAATGGCCCCGCTCTTCGTGGGCCACGCTCATAAAGAAGCGTCGGGCCAGGGGGTCGTTGGTTTCCCGGGCCAGCTTGGTGTAGTAGTCGATGGAGCACTCCTCCATCTTGATGCCGGTGCGCAGGGCTTGGAGGTCGTCGGCGCCGCCCGTGCCCTGCTCCTCCTTGGCCATGGCCAGGACGCAGATGTAAGGCTGGTGGTGCGGCGGGCTGAACGCGGCCAGGCTTTCGGTCCAGCGGGGGTCCTGCTGCAGGCTCTGGTAGATTTCGTTGAACTTCTGGATGTGGTATTTTTCCGTCTCTGCCAGGTACTCCAGGATTTCCCGGACCCCGGCGCTTTTCACTTCCTTCGCCGCCTGCAGGTAGAACTCCCGGCCTTCCAATTCCATTTGCACCGCATCCTTCAAGGCCTGCAGCAGATATTCGTGCACTTTCATGGTGAAATTTTCTCCCTTTGACTAAGAGGCGTAACCTCAAAATAAGCCTGCCCCGCCGCCTTGTCAATTATGGGGGGCGCCGATGGGCGGCAGGCAGTTGCCCCGGGCCCGCAGTCCGTGATAAAAAGCCTTATGCCGCCCTTCAGCCTGGCCTTCGTCCGCACCCGCCTGACCCCGGCCCCAGCGCTGCCTCTGCCGCCTCCGGACCTGGCCCCCGCCGGGGTGCTGGTGCCCCTGTTTGAGGCCGGCGGCGAGCTGAAGCTCCTGTTCACCCAGCGCACCCTGACGGTCAAGGACCACCGGGGCCAGATTTCCTTCCCCGGCGGGGTCAGGGACTCCGGCGACCCGGACCTGCTGGCCACGGCCCTGCGGGAGACCTCGGAGGAAATCGGCCTGGCCCCCCAGGCCGCGGAGGTTCTGGGGCTGCTTCAGCCCGTGGCCACCGTCACCGGCTACTGGATCGTGCCTTACGTGGTGGCGATTCCCCACCCTTACGACTTCCGCCCCAACCCCCAGGAGGTGGAGCGCCTCATTTTCCTGCCCCTTCAGGGCTTCTGTGATCCCGGGCGCTGGACCAGCGGGCCCTACACCTACCGGGGCCGGGAGACTCGGGTCTGCTGCTGGCGGGGTGAGGGGACGGTGGTCTGGGGGGCCACGGCCCGCATCCTGCTGGAGCTCCTGGACCTCCTGGGGGAGCATCCCATCCCCGGCGACCAGGAAGCCACCTGCCTGGATTAAGAGGTCATAAGAGGACAAGGGCGTCAGAGAAGATGAAGCTGAGTTGGCCCCGTCTAAGTTCCTGGTTGGTTCCCAGAACCGGCTGGATCCAGATAGAGGTGACTTCCCGCTGTAATGCTGCCTGTGCATATTGCCCGCATACTGCATACCGGGAGGCCTGGGACAGCCGGGACCTTTCTCTGGCCACTTTTCAGCGCCTGCTGCCCGTGCTGGCCAGGAAGCGCTGGGCCTACCTCCAGGGCTGGGGAGAGCCCTTACTCCATCCCGACTTTTTCACCATGGTAGCCCTGGCGAAAAAAACCGGCTGCCTGGTGGGCACCACCACCAACGGCATGCTGCTGGACGCCGGGATTGCCGATAAACTTGTGGAGGTGGGCCTCGACCTGGTGGCCTTTTCCTTGACCGGTCTGAAGGAAAGGAATAATGAGGTGAGGCGGGGCACCAGCTTTGCCGCGGTGCTGGAGGGCATTCAAGCCCTCCGCGCCGCCAAGGCCCGGGCCGGGAGCGTCAAGCCCCAGGTCCACATCGCCTACCTGCTGTTGCGCTCCGGCCTCCCGGACCTGGAAGAACTGCCCCAGGCCTTGCAAGGGCTGGGGATAGACCAGGTGGTCATCAGCACCCTGGACTTCGTGCCCGCCCAGGAATGGCTCGGGGAGACGCTGCGGCCCGCCAACCCGGCGGAATATGAGGAACTTGAGGCCCGGCTGCAAGACCTGGTGCAGGCGGGAGAGCGGTACGGCCTGCCCATCCACCATCAACTTCCGCACCCCGGGGAGCGCCGCCTGCTCTGCCCGGAGAACCCCCTGCAAAGTTTCTTTGTCTCCGCCAGCGGCACGGTTTCCCCTTGCGTGTTCACCAACCTGCCGGTGTCCGGAGTAACCCACTGGGTCAATGGGAGAGAAGTGCCCTACCGCCGCCTGACCTTCGGCCAGGTCCAGGAGGAGCATTTGGGGGCCATCTGGCGCCGGACACCTTACGTCAACTTCCGCCGGTCTTTTTATACCGGCGTCCTCGCGGCCCCCTGCCGCCATTGCCTGAAGCTCTGAAGATTGTTTTAAAACCGGGGTTTTTGTCATCCTGAACGAAGTGAAGGTCTTTATCGTAGGGGCACGGCGTGCCGTGCCCTTAATGTGGTGATACGGGCAAAAAGCAGGGGCGACCCGCCTGGTCCCCCCATTTTTTGATTTGGTGGCACAGGCGAGGCGCCTGTGCCACAGAAAAGCTTATCGGGGTGGGGAGGGGAGCGCGGGATTTTTACCCGGCAACCGTCACTTATTATCCCCTCTCCCCCTTGGGGGAGAGGGTCTAGGGTGAGGGGGTAGACGGCCATTTTAATTTTCAACTCGTTCCAGTTAGCCGGGGGAGGCGAGGCTTGGTGAAGCCCCGCCTCCCCCGGCCCTCAAAGGGTTGGGTGGGGGGATTGGGGGGAGGGGCAGGGACTGGTTGTCCCTGGCCCTCCCCCCAATCTTTCTATCTGCCCCCGCCCATACCATTCACGCCGCCGTTCAGGAGGCGCACCACCGCCAGGTCGGGGAAATAATCGACGATGTTGAGGCAGCCGTAGTTCTGGTCCAGGTGGAAGAGGCGAGAGAGGTCCAGCCCCAGGGCGTCGCTCAGGATGATGCGGTTCACCCCGGCGTGGGCCACCACGGCCAGGGCCTGCCCAGGATGGCGCGTAATCAGCTCCTGGAGCCTCGGGAGGGCCCGGGCCCGCACTTCCATCAGGCTTTCGCCCCCGGGGATGCGGAAGCTCGCCAGGTCCCGGAAGCGGGCCTCCAGGTCCTCGGGATACTGGGCCGCGATTTCCTCGAAGCTCAGGCCTTCCCACACCCCGAAGTTGATTTCCCGGAACTCGGGCACGGCCTCAGGGGTGAGTTCCCGGCCGCGACTGATGATTTCCGCGCCCCGGAAGGCCCGCCTCAGGTCCGAGGCATACACGCCCGCCAGGGGCATAGCCTTAAGTTGGGCCGCCAGCTCTTCCAGTTGCCGCACTCCTTCCGGGCTCAAGCCCACGTCGTTGTGCCCGTGGTAGCGGTGGGCCTGGCCCTCGGCCACCTGCCCGTGGCGCACCAGGTAGAGGCGGGTGGCGGTGAGGGAAGCTTTGGCTCTCAAGGCTTGGATACGCATGGTAATAAGCTTATGCCTTTACAAAATAGCCTGGTTACTGGATCCAAGATTATTATTTCTTCCCCCTCCCCTGGTGGGAGGGGGTCAGGGGGAGGGGGATAGGACTCTGATAAATACAAGAATATTCACCCCGACCTAGTCAAAACGTTGGTAGCGACTTCCTTGAGAAACCGCGGCAGCGAATTCATTAAGAAACCGCATCATAGCCTGACTTGGGTTTCCGAAGTATCGGACATAATTTTCAATGCCCCGCCAGAGTACGCTCTCTACTTCAAGCCCCAGAGCCAGAGCAATCACATCTGGATCGCTCTTGGGGTCGTGGTGTTTGGTCTGGTTGCGGACCTCGTTCAGGTAGGTCCCGATTTCCTTTTCTGTTCGCTTTGTACCATGTACGGCATGTAATGACTTGAGAAAGGAGATTTCCTGCTCTCGTGCCGTTTGCTGAGATGGTTGGGTGGCATTGTTGGGGTCTCTTTTAGCCCTAATCATTCCAGCTAGTACTTCTTCAGACGCGGCGGCCAAGTGAATCACTGAGAATCCATCGCGGCCGTTGAAATACAACTCCAACGCTGTTTCCAAGAGACCGGCGGCTATCTCGTCTTTTCTGTAGTTCTTGTACACATAGCCCATAATTTTGACTCTTATCGTTCACCTGGCTGCATCACCCGTTAAAGATAAAGCTCGGCTGAAAATTTCTTCCAGGCTGTCTCTGGCGAGACGGGTAACTTCAAATTAGCCTTGTTGCGTTCTGCCACCCGCATAAATTCTTGATAAACTTGATTTTCATCGAGCTTCAGCACGAGGACAATTTCAAGAATCTTGTCGATTACAGCGGGTGCCAGAAAAGCGTCATTAATCATAAAATCCTGCATATTTAGAGAAGTGAGTAACTCCTGGTCTGCACCACCTGTGTTTTGCGGGCCGTTTAGGTCAAGGTAACAGACCTCAAGATAGTATTTTAGGGCTTCCGCCGGCTTCTCGTGCTCTTCAAGTATGGCAGCCATAGAAAGCCTCGTGTTTGTATAGAGGCCCCAGTTACGTTGCTTTGCATGACGCATCGTTTCTTGATTTAGATATGCCCATGCCACATCCTTGTCGGATGGCGACTTACCAAATTTTTCTGCAAGTCGTTCTCGACACTTTTCCATTTCTTGATATTCTAGAAAAGGTGAAATTCTTGCACGTGGAAAATTATTCCATTCATTTTGGAGAAGATTCGCTTGTTCCTCCGTTACAAGAACGCTCTGCCGATCAATCGGTCGAGTACGGACAAAGATAAACTGTTTGCAGTGTGGGCATGCTGTCTTGCGTGTTGGGCGTTTATTGAGGACTTGCCCGCAATGGGGGCAAACATCATCCAGCCGACCAGTTTCCGTCAGCATCACCTTAAGTTGGCGGGGCGTCATGTCGCTACTCTTCCAGGATGACGTTGTTGGGGACCACCACCAGGCCCTGCGGCGTCACGGGAAAGCGCCGGGCGTCGTGCTCCCGGTCCACCCCGATGGCAAAGCCCGGCGGCACCTTGACCCCGTCCTCGATGACCGCCCGCCGCACCACCGCGCCCGGGCCCACTTGCACCCGGTCCCAGAGGATGGCCTCCTCCACCTTGGCCCCCTTCCCCACCCTGACCCCGGGGGAGAGCACCGCGCGTTTCACCGCCGCCCCGTCCAGGACGCAGCCGCAGGCAATGAGGCTGTCGGCCACGCTGACCGGAACGCCCCGGCGGGACAGGTACTTACTGGGAGGCAGGCGCAAAGAGAGGCTGCGGATGGGCCACTCCGGGTCGAAGAGGTCAAAGGTGGGTTTGGGCCCTAAGAGGTCCAGGTGGGCCCGGAAGTAGGCGTCCAGGAGGCCGATGTCCCGCCAGTAGCGGGGCGTGCCGCCGGGGTCCTGGAAGTTGAAGGCAAAGACCTTTTTGCGCCCCACCATCTGGGGGATGATGTCCGCCCCGAAGTCGTGCTTGGACGCCTTCTTCTTGGCGTCCCGGATGACCTCCTGCACCAGGACTTCGGCCTTGAAGAGGTAGACCCCCATGGAGGCCAGGGAAAAGTCCGGGCCATCGGGCAGTCCCGGGGGCTCGGCGGGCTTTTCCAGGAAATTTTGCACCTCGGAGCCCGCATCCACCTTGAGGATGCCGAAGGAGCCGGCCTCCTTACGGGGGACCATCACGGCGGCCACGGTCATGTCCGCGTCCCGGCTCAGGTGGAAGTCCAGCATCTCCAGGTAGTTCATCTTGTAGACGTGGTCCCCGGAGAGGATCAGCACCTGCCGGGGGCGCTCCTCCTCCAGGAGGGTGAGGTTCTGGTAGATGGAGTCCGCGGTGCCCCGGTACCAGCGGTCCACCATGATCTGCTGGGGCGGCATGGAGTAGATGAACTCCCCCAGGTCCGGGTGCATCAGGTCCCAGGCCTGGCGCAGGTGCCGGTCCAGGGAAAAGCCGCCGTACTGGGTGAGGACGTAGATGCGCCGGATGCCGGAGTTGAGACAGTTGGACAGGGTAAAGTCGATGATGCGGTAGATGCCGCCGAAGGTGATGGCCGGCTTGGCCTGGTTCCGGGTCAGGGGATAGAGGCGCTCCCCCTTGCCGCCGGCCATGATGATGGTGGTGAGCCCTTTCAGATCCTGGAGCATGGCCCGCTCAGATGAGCTCCTTGACCTTGGCCTTGAGTTCACTCAGGTCCGAGGACTTCACCACGTAGGCGTCCGCGGCCCAGCTCATGAAGCTTTCCTGGTACTGGGAATAGGCGGTGTTGAGGATCACGGGCAGGCCCTCCTTCATCCCCAAGATGCGGGGCAGGGCCTCCAGCCCGTCCATGCCCGGCATGCGGATGTCCAGGACCACCAGGTCCAGGGGCTCACTCTCCACGATCTTCAAGGCGTCCCGGGCATCGGTGGCAGTAATCACTTCGTAGCCTTCGTCCGTCAATTCGTCTTTGAGCAGGGTGCGGATGGCGTCGTCGTCATCCACCACCAGGATCCTTTTCATCCTCGATCTCCGGTAAATAACGCTACATTCATGTTCTTTTGTGCCCAATATAAACCCTGGCAGCAGGCGGGGCAACCGTTGCTTAAAAAAATCTCGGCTTTTAAGTCCCATCCAGTCCCGGCGGCGGCTGCCACCGCTCCCCCAGGAACAGGGGCAATTCCGCGGCGCAGATGGGACCCACCCGGATCTCCCAGCCGGTATAGGCGGCCAGCTCCTCCCTGAGGGGCGCCAGGACCCCGGGGAGGATGAGCTCCCGGTGGCTAAGCCGCGCCCCCAGGCGGTGCGCCTCCAGGGCCTGGTCCAGGCGCTGGGGAGTGAAGCTGCGGTAAACCATGGCCATGTCCGCGGTGTCGCCCCGGCAGTCCACCAGGAGCAGGTAACAGGGGCTGACCGTGAGGCCCAGGACCCCGGTGAGCACGGTGAGGGTGAATTCGCTGTTGCCCGTGACCAGCACCGGCGCCTCCGGGCCCGGGTCGTTGAGCTCGAAGAGGTCCGGGGGCACGGGCCGGGGCAGCTCCAGGGACTGCACCGGGGTCAGGATTTCTTTAGCCCGCAAGGCCAGGGACAGGGCGTAGCGCCGGGCCGGGCTCAAATTGGGGCAGTCCTCCGGGCGCAGGCGCCCGGCCTTCAAGGCCGCGGCCAACTGGACGCAACCCGCCACCCCCGGCACCCCCCGGCATTCCGCCGGGGTGAGGTGCGGGACGAGGTCGATCCGGTCCAGGTAGAGGTCCGCATAGAGCATGGCAGCCGCGGTTTCAGCCCCTCAAAGGCAGCTTAGCAAGAATCCCGGCCCGGGTCAACGCCCTGCCCGGAGTTAGGTGCAAGTCCCCACCCGCGGCTGGCAAGGATGATCCCCGGAGGGCCAGAAAAACTCTTGCTTTTTTTGGCCGGTTGCGGTAAAAAATAGCCGTTAATACCCGGGTCGGAGCGGAGCCGGCCTGGTAAAGGAGCCTGGTCTAAGGGTAACTGGTTAAAATCATAGACAAAACAGGGTAAGGGAGGCGGTCCCCCCGGGTTTCAGGGTTTCTGGGTCGCCTGAACACTTTCGCTAATTTGCCACCCTTTCCGCAGTTTCCTATTTTCCCCCTTTACCCAAGCCTGCCCCACTCCCAGTGGCCCTTGGTTCTGACGGTATGCCAGCCAACCCGTTAACGTCCCTCATCTTACCCCACCTCACCAACCTGACGCCTTATCAGGCCGGCAAACCCCTGGAGGAACTGGCCCGAGAACTGGGACTTACCGACGCCATCAAGCTGGCTTCCAACGAAAATCCCCTGGGCCCGTCGCCCAGGGCCCTGGCCGCCATTCAAGAAAGCTTGGGCAGCCTCAACCGTTATCCAGACAGCCACGCCTACTACCTCAAGAAGGACCTGGCCCGCCACCTGCAGGTTAAGCCCTCCCAACTGCTCCTGGGCAACGGCTCCGACGAGGTCCTGGACCTGCTGGTCCGGGCCCTGGTGCCCCCCGGGGGGGAAGTGGTCAGCACCGATCACACCTTCCTGATGTACGGCCTCCTGACCCAGGCCGTGGGGGGGGTGTTCCGCCCCGTGCCGTTGCGCGAGATGCGGGTGGACCTGGCCGCGGTGGCCCGGGCCGTCACCGGCCGGACCCGGCTTATCCTCTTGAACAACCCCAATAATCCCACCGGCACCGTGTTTTTCCGTGAGGAGTTGCAAGAATTCTTAGCGGCCCTGCCCGCCGCCGTCACGGTGGTTCTGGACGAGGCCTACATTGACTTCGCCGACGACCCCCGGGTGCCCTCGGGCCTGGACTACCTGGCCGAGGACCGCGCCCTGGTGGGACTGCGCACCTTCTCCAAGGCTTACGGCCTGGCGGGTCTGCGCGTCGGCTACGGCTACGGCCCCAGCGAGTTGATGGAGTGTTTGAACCGCCTCCGGCTGCCCTTCAACGTCAACCGCCTGGCCCAGGTGGGGGCCCGGGCGGCCCTGACGGATACGGAGTTCCTGGCCCGCACCCAAACCCTGGTGCGCCAGGGCCGGGAGGAGGTCTGCGGGGCGCTGACGCGCCTGGGCCTGGAATTTGTGCCCACCCAGGCCAACTATGTGCTCATCCGGGTGCCCCGGCCGGGCCGCGAGGTTTACCAGGCCATGCTTAAGCAGGGGGTGATTGTCCGGGCCATGGACGCCTATGGGCTGCCCGACTACATCCGGGTCAACATGGGGCTGCCGGAGGAGAACCGCCGCTTCCTGGAAGCGTTAACAAAGGTGCTGGGGTTGACAGGCTGAGTGGGGCCTCATCGGATCATTACCATCGATGGTCCGGCGGGGGCCGGGAAAAGCACGGTGGGCCGCCTCCTGGCCCAATCCTTAGGATATTTATACCTGGACAGTGGCGCCTTCTACCGGGCCGTGGCCTGGGCCGCCGCCCGGAAGGGTCTGGACCTCACGGATGCCGCGGCCCTGGACCAGTTCCTGGCGGGCTTTGCCCCGGAGGTGACCGCCGACGCCCGGGGCTTCCACCTGTGGCTGGAAGGCCGCGAGGTGACCCGGGAACTGCGGGGCCCCCAGGTGAGCCGGGACGCCTCCCGGGTGGCGGTCCTCCCCGGGGTGCGCCGCTGGGTGAAGGAACGGCTGCGGGCCCTGGCCCGGGACCGCGGGGTGGTGGCCGAAGGCCGGGACCAGGGGAGCGTGGTCTTTCCCGAAGCGGAGTTCAAGTTTTACCTGGACGCGGACCTGGAAACCCGGGCCCGGCGGCGCCTGAAGGACTGGCAGCGGGACGGCGACCCCCCGGCCCTCGAGGAAATTATGAGGCAATTGGCCGACCGGGACCGCCAGGATGAAAGCCGGGGCGAGGCGCCCCTGACGGTGCCGCCGGGGGCCGTCCGCATCGACACCACGGCTTTGAGCGTGGAAGAAGTAGTACAGCAGTGCCTGGCCAGGATCAGAGGTCACTGACCCGGCCGCGTTGGCAATATAAACCAAGTAAACCTGTGAGGGGGACAACTTAACATGGACGGTATGGACAAAGACGAACTGACCAACCCCACCCAGCCGGAGGAAGTAGAGAGCCGGCCCGAGACCCAAGAGGCGGAAGGGAGCGAGACGCCCCTGGCGGCCCCGGCAGAGGAGGCGGCTGCCGCGCCTGAGGCCGCCGCCGAGGAGGCAGAGGCAGAGGAGCCAGAGGCAACTGAGGCGCCCCTGGCCGTGGCCGAAGAGGAAGTGACGGCCGCGCCCGAGGCCGTGGCCCAGGAGGTGGAGCCAACTGAGGCGCCTCCGGCTGCGGCCGCAGAGGAAGTGACGGCCGCGCCCGCACCCGAGGCCCCGGAGCCGGCTGCCGCCGCGCCCGAAGCCGAGGCCCCGGAGCCGGCGGCCGCCGCGCCCGAGGCCGAAGCCCCGGAGTTTGCTCCCGAGCCCGAGGCTGAAGCCCCCGAGCCCCTAGAGGTAGCCCTGGCCCCACCTGAATCTGAGGCCGAAGCGGCCCTGGCCCCACCTGAGCCTGAGGCCGAAGCCCCTGAACCCCAGGAGGCGGCCCCAGCCCCACCCGAGCTGGAGGGCGAGACGCCCCCGGCCGCGGCGGCACCCCAGGTGGAAACGGCCCCGGAGGCGGCCCCGGAAGAGACGGCCGAGGAGATGACCGAGCTCTACGAGGAGAGCCTGCGCCGCGTCCAGGAGGGCGAGGTAGTGAAAGGCCGCATCGTCTCCATCACCAAGGACTTCGTCATGGTGGACATCGGCTACAAGTCCGAGGGCCAGATCCCCATCCACGAATTCACCACCCCGGAGGGGGAAATCACCGCGGTGGTGGGGGACATGGTGGAAGCCTTGCTGGAGTCCCGGGAGGATGAGGAAGGCGCGCTCATGCTCTCCAAGAACAAAGCCTCCAAGATCAAGGTGTGGGAAGAGGTCAGTTACGCCTACCACCACGACGGCACCGTCGCCGGCACGGTGGTGGCCAAGGTCAAGGGCGGGCTGAGCGTGGACCTGGGGGGCATCGTCGCCTTTTTGCCCGGCTCCCAGGTGGACCTGACCCCCGTGCGCCATACCGACCATTTAATCGGCCAGAAATATACCTTCACGGTGCTCAAGTTCAACCGCAAGCGGCGCAACGTGGTGCTGTCCCGGCGGGTCTTGCTGGAAAAGGCCAAGGGCGAAGCCAAGGCCACCCTTTTGGCCACCCTGGAAGAAGGCAAAATCCTGGAAGGGGTGGTGAAGAACATCACCGACTACGGCATCTTTGTAGACCTGGGCGGTCTGGACGGCCTCCTGCACATCACCGACCTTTCCTACGGGCGGGTGCGCCACCCCGCGGACCTCTTCAAGGTGGGGGACTTAATCACCGTCAAGGTCTTGAGCTTCGACCGGGAAAAGGAGCGCATCTCCCTGGGCCTGAAGCAGCTCAGCCCCGACCCCTGGAGCCTGGCGGAAGAGAAGTTTCCCCTGGGCGCCCGCATCGCCGGCCGGGTGGTGAGCCTCACGGACTACGGCGCCTTCGTGGAGCTGGAGGCCGGGGTGGAGGGCCTCATCCACATCTCCGAGATGTCCTGGACCCGTAAGATCCGCCACCCCTCCCAGGTGATTTCCGTGGGCGACACGGTGGAGGTCAAGGTCCTGGAGCTGGAGCCTCACCGCAAGCGCATCTCCCTGTCCCTGAAGCAGGTGGAGCCCAACCCCTGGGAAGTCATCGGCGACAAGTACCCGGTGGGCTCGGTCATCGAGGGTAAGATCAAGAACATCACCGATTTCGGCATCTTCATCGGCATCGACGAAGGCATCGACGGCCTGGTGCACATCTCCGACATCTCCTGGACCAAGCGCTTCAAACACCCCTCGGAGATGTTCAAGAAAGGGCAGGTGGTGCAGGCCAAGGTGCTGTACATCGACAAGGACAACGAACGCTTTTCCTTGAGCATCAAGGACCTCGCCCCCAACCCCTGGCAGTCCATCGACCAGCGCTTCCCGGTGGGGGCCACCGTCACCGGCATCATCACCAACATCACCGACTTCGGCCTCTTCGTGGAGCTGGAGGAGGGCATCGAAGGCCTGGTGCACATCTCCGAGCTGGGCCGGGACAAGCAGAAGATGGCCGCGCTCAAGGTGGGAGAGCCCATCAGGGCCAAGGTCATCCACAGCTCCCCCCAGGACCACCGCATCGGCCTCTCCATCCGCAAGCTCGAGGCGGAAGAAGAGCAGTCCCATTACCGGGACTACATGCACACCCGGGCCGAAGCCACCACCAACATCGGCGAGCTCATCCAGCAGACCCTGGAGGAAAAGCAGCGGGAAAACAATAATCAGTAGGGTGCACCAAACCTGCGCACCCTACGCAAATAGTGAAGACGATGGCTGCCGACAACCCTTCGGTCCCAAGTAAGCGCCACCCCCTGCGCCACGCCCTCCTGGTGACGGTCCTGGCGGTGCTCCTGTTCGTGGGTCTGAGCTTCGCCGTCCTCTCCCTCACGAGCCCCGGCAGCTTCCTGGGCCTGGGCGACAAGGTGGGGGTGGTGGAGATCAAGGGCCTCATTTCCGAGTCCCGCCCCACCCTGAAGCAGCTGGAGCGCTACCAGAAAGACAAGAGCATCAAGGCCGTGGTGGTGCGTATCAACTCCCCCGGCGGCGCAGTGGGCCCGGCCCAGGAGATCCTCCGGGAACTGGAGAAGCTCCGCAAGGAGAAAAAGGTCGTGGCCTCCCTGGGCACCGTGGCCGCGTCCGGGGGCTACTACATCGCCTGCGGCGCGGACCTCATCATGGCCAACCCCGGCACGGCCACCGGCAGCATCGGCGTCATCATGCAATTCGCCAACGTGGAGGCCCTGACCAAAAAGCTGGGCCTGGACTTCTTCAACCTCAAGGCCGGGCGCTACAAGGACGTGGGCACGCCCTTCCGGCAGATGACCAAGGAGGAGAAAGAGTACCTGCAGCACCTGGTGGACAACATCTACCAGCAGTTCCTCCAGGACGTGGCCAAGAACCGCAAGCTCCCCCTCGAGAAGGTTAAGGTCCTGGCGGAAGGCAAGGTTTACACCGGGGAAGAGGCCAAAGCCGCGGGCCTGGTGGACGAGCTGGGCAACCTCCCCGACGCCATCGAGCGGGCCGGCCGCCTGGCCGGCATCAAAGGCAAGGTGGAAGCCGTCTACCCCGAGAAGGAGGGCTTCTCCTTGCTGCGCTTCCTCCTGGGCAAGGATACGGAAGAGTCCCTGAGCAACCTGGCCCTCCCCTACCCCGAACCCGCGTTCCTCCCCCCCTGGTTCCGGTGAGAACCGGTACCCTGGCCGCGCCCTGACCAACAAACGTTTTCAAGATATGTTCTAATCTGATCTGACTATCTGGATCTCACCAACCCCAAACACTCGATTCTGCGCGTCCCCCCTCCAAGAACTCATTTTGCTATGGCGATCATATCCACAATTCTATGGAATTATTTAGAAATTATGATAGTTGCAAGATATCGCTTATTGAGCTCCCTCCTAATCTTCCGGATTACTTACTTGCGGTCCCACCCGAAAAGGGAACCACGAATAGGAGACTGGTTTAGATTCTGAAAGATTACCGGGGCACCTTGCCACCTTGACTTTGCACATAGGAGTTATCGCTTGGATACTGACCGCCGTCACCCAAAGTATTTCGATTTACTTCCTAACGTTGCCCCTGGTAAAATCGCTCGGGGGTAGATCAAAATGTCAAGGCTTTTCAGCATAACCGTCGGAGCGGCATTAGTAGCCGTAACCGTGATGTTTTGCCTTACTGGCTTTGCGGAGGCGCAGGTCAAGCCGGCAGACTCTGGACTCCTCCTGGAACTCTCTCTCTACGCCGGCTCTCAGAGCTGTATCGAATGTCACGGAAAGTTTTACCCGCCCTGGTCCACCTCCCGGCGCTGCGGCGCCGCCCTTGCCACCAGAACGATGAGTTCTACTCGTTGATGGCCTTTACCGGCCGAGGCAGTCGCCCCTGGACGGCGCCTGGGACCCGGCCCCTGCGGGTGCAGTGAGATGAAGTTATCCCCCCTCAGCTGGCTGGGATTGACCGGCAGAACCAAAGGGTTGGGGCCACAATCAGGGTCGAGCCACCGCCTGGAGACAGGCAAATTTTCCTGGGAGACGTAACATGAATAATCCCTTTGATATTCCGACAAAGATCATGTCACAGGCCCAGGCATATTTCTTTCATCACGTGCTCTCCTGGGCCATGGTGGCCCAGATCGCGGTCATCGCCGGCGCCGTCCTGCTGGCCTTCCGGGTCAGCGGGGCCTTCTATGCCTGGTCAACCCGCCTGGAGGCCAAAGGCTCCTCGGTGCCGGAATTGGCCGGCGGCATGCCCTTCTTAATAACCATCAACAGGACTATTCGGTCATTTCTCGCCTTTATTTTCATTTGGATTGCCTTCGGCATGGCGGAACATTACAGCTGGCCCCGGGAGGGGCTGTACACCGCCGGCATAATTTTACTGGCCCTGACTCTGGTCCGGTTATTCACCGGGGAGATGCAAAACCGCTTCTGGGCCCGAGTGCTCGCCGGAGCCATCTGGTTTTGGGCGGCTCTCTATGTCACCAATCTCATCGAATTCTGGATTAATCTTTTAAGTCATATTGGATTCAAACTCGGGCAAGTGCATATTTCCTTGCTCCACCTTGTCCGGGCCCTCCCCATTTTCCTGCTGCTTTACTGGCTATCTAGAAACCTGGCCATGATTTGGCGTTTCTGGCTAGCCGCGGCCTCAGGTCTGACTCCCGCAGTCCAGATCATATTTTCCCGGCTGGGCAGTATTTTCCTCTTTGCCGCCTCGGTATTCCTGGTCTTGCATTACCTGGGGATCGACCTCACCGTCTTCGCCCTGTTTGGCGGCGCCCTGGGTCTGGGGCTCGGGTTCGGCCTGCAAAAGGTCTTTGCCAATCTGGTGAGCGGGTTCATCCTCCTGGCTGATAAATCCATCAAGCCCGGTGATGTGATTCAGCTGGGGGATAAATACGGTTGGATCAATTTCCTGGGAAGCCGCTATGTTTCCGTCATCACCCGCAACGGCACCGAGCATCTTATCCCCAATGAAAACCTGATAACCGGCGAGGTGATCAACTGGTCTTACAGTCAGAACCTCGTCCGGCTGAAGGTTCCGGTGGGCGTCGCTTACGGTTCTGATTTGGAGAAAGCCAGGGAACTGATGCTGGCAGCAGCCGCGGATAGCCTGCGGGTCCTCAAGGATCCCAAGCCGTCTTGCCTCCTGGTGGGCTTCGGGGATAATGCCGTCAACCTGGAGTTGCGGGTATGGATCAACGATCCCCATAACGGCATCGGTTCAGTGAAGAGCGACCTCCTCTGGGGCATCTGGCAGCGCTTCCGGCAGCATGGCATTGAAATGCCCTATCCCCAACGGGACGTGCACCTCAAATATATTCCTGATAGACTGCTTCGGACTGGGCCAGAGGAAGGATGAAGCCCCCAGCTATCAGCTAAAGAGCTACTATGGAGAAAAAGGCAAATGTCGGCCCGTGGTGAAATGATCATGGAGCAACCTTCGGAAGACACGCTGAAGGTGATTCTTTCCGGGCACTGGAAGCTGGGCGGTGAACTGCCCGGGGCCGATAAGGTTCAGCAAACGCTCCAAGGCAGGCCGGGGGTTCGTAACCTGGTCTTCGACACCCGGGAGCTGGCCCAGTGGGACACCGGGCTGTTGACCTTCCTGATGAACTTGGACACTCTCTGCTCCCGGCAAAAAATCGTCCTGAACCGCGACGGACTGCCCCCAGGAGCTAAGAGACTGTTGGCATTAGCCTTGGCGGTACCGGAAAAGAAAGATGCCCGCCAGGCGGAGGAGGGGGTTTCGTTTCTCACCAATTTGGGCAACCAAACCGTCGATTTCTTCCGATCTGCAGGTGAAATGCTGGAATTTCTCGGCGATACGGTCATTGCCGTTCTGAGGCTGCTGCGCGGCCAGGCCCAGTACCGCCGCTCCGATCTGGGCTTAATCATGCAGGCCGTTAGCGCCCAGGCGTTGCCCATCGTTTCCCTCATCTGTTTTTTGGTGGGGTTAATCCTGGCGTTTATCGGCGCCATCCAGCTGCAGCTCTTCGGGGCTCAAATTTATGTGGCCGATTTGGTGGGCATTGCCATGGTGCGCCTGATGGCGGCGATTATGACCGGCATCGTCATGGCCGGCCGCACGGGAGGGGCCTTTGCCGCTCAGCTGGGGACCATGCAGGTGAACCAGGAGATCGATGCCCTGAAAACCCTGGGTATATCGCCCATGGAGTTTCTGGTATTGCCGCGGATGCTGGCCCTGGCGCTGATGATGCCCCTGCTGTGCCTCTATGCCAATGTCATGGGCATACTGGGGGGCATGGTGGTGGGGGTAGGGATGCTCAATATCGGCTTCATAGAATACTATAACGAGACGGCGAAGGCGGTCGGTCTCTGGAATCTGGGCATTGGCCTTTTTTCCGGCCTGGTGTTCGGCGTGATCGTGGCGCTGGCCGGCTGCATGCGGGGCATGCAGTGCGGCCGCAGTGCCTCGGCGGTGGGTGATGCAGCCACGTCCGCAGTGGTCACCGCCATTGTCGGGATCATCGTCTCCACCGCGGTGATCACCGTTTTGTGCAACATGCTGGGGATATGAGGGAATGCCAACACCGCGTCAGGATAAAGTGAAAATTACGGAAAAAGAAGCCCACATCACGGTGCAGGATCTCACCATGGCTTATGGCGACTTTGTCCTCATGAGGGACCTGACCTTTACCATCAACCGGGGGGACATCTTCATCATCATGGGCGGCAGCGGGTGCGGCAAGAGCACCATGATGACCATTTTAATCGGCTTGAAGGCCCCGGCCAAGGGTAAGGTCTTTTATGGAGAGGTCGATTTCTGGGGAGCCGATCCAGAGACCCGCGACCGGATCATTCGCCGGGCCGGGGTGATGTACCAGAGCGGGGCGCTCTGGAGCTCCATGACCCTGGCCGAGAATATCGCCCTGCCGCTGGAGACCTATACGGATTTAAGCCCGGGCCGGATTCGTGAGGTGGTCAAACTGAAACTGGCGCTGGTGGGGATGGCCGGATTCGAAGAGTTTTATCCCTCGGAGATCAGCGGCGGGATGCAGAAACGGGCCGGTATAGCCCGGGCCATGGCCCTGGATCCGGAAATCCTGTTTTTCGATGAACCTTCAGCCGGGTTGGATCCGGTGAGTGCGCGCCGCCTGGATGACCTGATCCTGGAACTGCGTGAGAGCCTGGGCACCACCATGGTGGTGGTGACCCATGAGTTGGCCAGCATCTTTGCGGTTGGCACCAATTCCGTATTTTTGGACGTATCCAAACGAACCATGACGGCCACTGGCAACCCGAACCAGCTTTTGGCTGAAACCCGGGATCCCAATTTGCGCCTGTTTTTAACCCGTGGCGAGAAATCTTAACCGATAGGATGGATACCGATGGCTAAGCAAGCAAACAGAATGATGATCGGCGGTTTCGTGGTCCTCGCAGTGATCATTATGGCCGCCAGCCTGGTCGTATTCGGTTCGGGCAAATTCTTCAAGAAAACCAATACCTACGTTTTGTACTTCGATGAATCCATCAAGGGGTTGAGTGTGGGCGCACCGGTGCTGTTCCAGGGCGTTCAGGTCGGGTCTGTGACCAGCATTGCTATCCACGCCGACCTCACCACACTGAAGACACGAATCCCCGTTATCATCGAAATCGAGCCGGATCGATTCCATGTGGGCGACCAGAAAAGGCTCAGAGATCCCCGGAAAGTTGCGGCGAAGCTCATCGAAATGGGCCTTCGGGCCCAGCTGATTATGCAAAGTTTTATTACCGGGCAGTTAATGATCGAGCTTGATTTTTATCCCGAGTCAGCTATCTGCTATGCTCCAGCACAAATCGACAAAGACTTTAAGGACTATATCGTGATTCCAACCTGCAAGTCCGCCGCCGAAAAGCTGACCAACGCCCTTGAAAAGCTGGATCTCCAGGGGCTGGAAAAGCATTTGGAATCGACCCTGGCCGGTATCGATCGGCTCGTTAACAACCCGGACCTGACCGCCAGCCTTCGGGCGCTGAAAGATACTCTTCAGGACGCCCGCCAGCTCCTCACCAGGGTGGACCGCCAGGTGGATCCGGTGGCGGACGACGTGAAAAAAACCGTCAAAGATTTAGGCAAGCTGGCCAATAATGTTGACGGCCGGGTGGGAGGAGTGGCGACCGGTTTGGATAAAACCATGTCCTCGGCCAGGGGTGTCCTTTCCGAGGACTCACCGCTGATTGCTGAACTGCAGAACACGCTGAAGGAGATTTCCGCCATGAGCCAGTCATTCCGGCAGTTGGCCGCTTACTTGGAACAGCATCCCGAGACCCTGATTCGCGGCAAGGGAAGCCCTGGAGGGAAATAACATGAGAGTGACGTTATTTTCTCGCAACTTACCGGTCATCCTGGCGATCGCTGCCATCTTTTTAGGCGGGTGCCTGAGCAGGAGTCAAACACCGCGTTTTTACTCTTTGAGTCCGATACAGCAAGACCAGGTGATCTCAAAGCGTGAAAGCCCGGCGCAAAAAGCGGTTATCGGCATCGGTCCCGTCAGGCTGGCCGACTACCTCGACCAGTCTAAGCTGGTCATCCGCACGAGTGACAATCAGCTGGTACAAGCCGAGTACGATCGATGGGTGGGCTCCTTCAAGGATGACTTCATTAATGTTCTGGCCGATAATATTGGTTTTCTCCTGTCGACCGAACGGATTTATCTCTATCCCTGGCGCATGTCCGTGCCCATCGACTACCAGGTTGTCTTGGATGTGGTTCGTTGCGATGGCCGGTTGGGCGACGCCGCCTGGCTGGAGGCGCGCTGGAGCATCTTCGGGGGCCCGGAAAAAAAGCTGCTTAAAATTAATCGGTCCAGTATTCGCGAGCCGGTGAGTGGTGCGGATTATGCCGCCCTGGTGGCGGCACAAAGCCGGGCGCTGGCCAAGCTCAGCCAGGAGATTGCCGAGGCCATTCAAGAAGTTGGGAAGAAATGAAGCGGGGCCGCGCGGCCGGCAGAGGCCCATGATTACCTTAGAAAGGAGGAGGTATAGGGAGAATGTTCAAAGAAGAACGGGACGAAAGCCAATTTGCCTGGAGCATGTTGGGTGATATCGAGGAAGGCCGGCCGAATCTCGGCCCCATGGTGCACGTGGCCGTGTATCGCCTGATGCAGTTCACGCTGCGCGACGTTCTCATCCGCGATTTCGGGGTCGAAAATGCTGACCGGATCTTTTTCGAGGCTGGCAAGAAAGCCGGTGAAGAGTACTGCGACAATGTGCTCACCGATAAAAGTGACTTGTCCAGCTTCTTTGCCGATATCCAGCGCACCATGAAGGAGCTGGGCATCGGCATCTTCCGTGTTGAATCTGCCGATTACGAGAAGGGCTCTTTCGTAGTAACTGTGGCCGAGGATCTTGATTGTTCGGGCATTCCCGTTTGTGCGGAGGAAGTGTGCATCTATGATGAGGGATTTATCGCCGGCCTGCTGCTCGCTTACACGGGAAAGGACTTTCACGTCAAGGAAGTAGACTGCTGGGGCTCCGGTGGACGGGTTTGTCGTTTCACCGTAATCCCCAAATGAGGCGTCGGGATGATCCCGGTTGACGAGGAACTCATTGACCGCATAACGGCAACGTTTCATTACCTGCGCACCGGGAAAGTCCCTCCACCCATCCCTGTACCGGATTACCTCCCGGACAATGAGATCCGGCAGCTCATTACCTATGTGAACCGCTTCCTCGTGGAGTTCGCCACCTTTACCGAGGCCATGGAGCAGATCGCCCAGGGAGAACTTGACACTCGTCCTTTAATGGATCGGATGGCCGTTACCCATTCCTTCAAGGCTCTCCAATCTAACCTCAAGCACCTTACCTGGAAGACCCAACAGATCGCTGCGGGGGATCTGGAGCAGAAGGTTGACTTCATGGGGGACTTCTCCACCGCCTTCAACACCATGACCCGGCAACTGAAGGACTCTCGCGAGCAACTCGTCAACCTGAACCAGCAGCTCGAGCGTCGTAATAAATTCATCCGCGAGACCTTTGGTCGTTACACCAGCGAAGATATTGTGGAAGTGCTCCTGGACATGCCCGAAGGGCTCAAGCTCGGTGGCGAGAAACGCCAGGTTACCCTGCTGATGTCCGACCTGCGCGGCTTCACCGCTCTGGCTGAGCGTCTTGAGGCCACTCAGGTTGTCGCCCTGCTCAACCATTACCTTTCGGTCATGATCGAGATAACCCAGCGAAGCGCAGGAACCATCGATGACATCATCGGGGACGCCATCCTGGTGGTTTTTGGTGCCCCCGTGGCGATGCCAGACGCGGCCCAACGTGCGGTCTGCTGTGCCCTCGAGATGCAGAAAGCGATGCAGGAGGTGAATGAACATAATTTCCAAAAGGGCTGGCCAGAAATCGAGATGGGAATTGCTCTGCATACCGGAGAAGCGGTGGTAGGTAACATCGGCTCGACCAAACGATCGAAGTATGGGGTCGTGGGGCAGCCGGTCAACCTGACGGCTCGTATCGAGAGCTTCACCGTTGGCGGGCAGGTGCTTGTCTCCCCCGCCCTGATAAGCGGGGTCGATCATGGTCTTATCCTTGGTGAGGAGATCAAGGTCCACGGCAAGGGCATGCGAAAGGCCCTCAGATGTCGGGAGTTGCTGGGTCACGAAGACCACCCGGAGCTTTTGCTCAAGGAAGAGGAACCGATCTTCACGACCCTTGATAATCCCTTACCTTTTTACTACGTAGTACTGACCGACAAGTATCTCGATGGGCAGATGCAGCGCGCTACCCTGGTCAGCATATCCCAGCGGCAAGCAGTGGTCGAGGTAGCCGGCCAGTTACCGCGGCGCGCCAACATAGTGTTTCGGTTGGAGGAGGGAAACGGCGCGGAAGAGTCGCCGGAGTTGTACGCCAAGGTGATCCACCCCCTCGACGAATTAGGCAAGCGTCACCTCATCCACTTTACCTGGGTTCCACCGGACATGCAGGTGCGGTTGCTACGCCTTGCGAACAGGGCCAAGAGCCATTGAGACCCGGAAGTCAGCCACTGAGGACCGGTAGTGTAAAGATAATTCGACCTCGCGAAGGCGCAAAGAAGCGATGCAAGATATGTGCTATATATTCGCGCTTTCAATCAAAATAATGATTATTTTATATTGTTATCATAGCTGCATTTCAGACCCTATTTTCACACAAATCCGGCCACGGAGCCTTTGCCTTCCCGGATGACCTCCGGCACGTCGTCCATGAGGGAGATGACGCTGCTGGGCGCGGGCAGGACAATGCCGCCGTCAATCACCAGCGCCAGGTGGGGCTTGAACTTCTCCTCGATCTCGTAGGGGTCGCTCTCCACCGGTCCCTCGGGCAGGGAGGCGCTGGTGGAAATGATGGGATGTCCCAGGAGGCGCACCAGGCCCAGGGCGATGGGGTGGTCCGGCACCCGGATGCCTACGGTGTGGCGCCGGGTCTGCAGGATCTTGGGCACCTGGCGGGAGGCCTGGAGCACAAAGGTATAGGGCCCCGGCAGCAGCCGCCGCATCACTTTATAAGCGTAATTGCCGACAATGGCGTACTCGCTGATGTCCTTCAGGTCCTCGCAGATGAAGCTGAAGGGCTTGTTCAGGGGCCGGCGCTTCAGCTGGTAGATGCGGGCGATGCCCCGGGTGTTGTAAAGGTCGCAGCCGATGGCGTAGCAGGTGTCCGTGGGGTAAGCGATGAGGCCGCCGCCGGTTAACGCCGCCACGGCCTGGCGCAGCAGGCGCTCCTGGGGATTGTCGGGATTGATCTTTAATATCATGGCTGCCTTTCTTATCGTTTCTGGCCTTTGCGGGCCTTGCTTTTGGCTTTGGCGGGTTTGCTCTTGGCCTGGGGCGCGGGGGCCGGGGCCGGTGCCTCTTCCTTGACCCAGAGTCCTTCCACCTGGTCCTTGAGCCAGTGCGGGTCCCACCACTCCACCGGGTCCACGAACTCCCCCTGGAGCATCATGGCGAAATGGAGGTGGTCGCCCCCGGCCAGGCCGGTGGCGCCGGTGCGTCCCAACACCCCGCCTTTGTCCACCTGGTCCCCGGCCTTCACGTCCACCTGGCTCAGGTGGCTGTACATGGAGAAGACCCCCAGGCCGTGGTCCAGGATCACCGTCTGGCCATAGATGCCCAGGGGTTCGGCCAGGGCCACCACCCCGCGGTTGGCCGCGGTGACGGGGCTGTGCTCCAGGGAGGCCAGGTCCTCCCCCAGGTGCACCTGCTGGTCCACGACTTTCCCTTGATACATGTAAGTGCGCCGGTCACCGAAGCGGGCCATGGGTTTGCCCAGGAAGCGCTGGAAGGCCCCGGACCACAGGGGCTGGGGCTGGCTCTCGGCGCACACCTGGCGCACTTTCTCATGGTTCTGCTTCCTCAGTTCCCGGTTAACTTCCAGGTAGGCGGCCAGAGGTTCACCGGGGTTCCCTGAAGGAAAGCCGGCAGCCACCTGCCGCAGAAAGTTGTCGGAGAGGTCCAGCTTGTCGCTGCGCCATTTCCGGGGCTTCAGGGACAGGGCCAGGCGCTGGCGCGCTTCGTTGGCGCCCGCGGCCGGCCGGGCCACCAGGTCCACCGTGGCGGAGCTACCCCCTTCCTGGGGCACCGGAAAGAGGACCACGTACTCGTCCGCCTTGCCCTTGGGGTTGGGAAAGCCACGGTATAAGTGCTCCCCCACCACCACTCCGCTTTCCTTGGCCGGCTTGCTCAGGCGGTACAGGATGAGGCCGCTCCCCCCGGGTTTGAGCAGGTGGCTCACGCCCAGAAACGTGACCTTGAGCGGCACCAGGTCCAGTTCCAACTCCCGGGTCAGGGTGGCTTCTCTCCCCCGGAAATGGTTCCGCCAGGCGTAGTCGTGGGCCTGGACAGCCAGGGTGGCCTTGCCTTCATGCAGCCCCAGGACCTTGGCGTCCAGGGTGAAAGGGAGCTCAATCTTGGTGGTCCGGGACCCCTTGGAGCCGAAGCCCCACAGGGACGAAGCCGGGAAGGCGCGGGCCAGAACTTCCTTTTCCTGGCCGTCTTGCTTGACCGCCACCCGGAGGTCCCGGAGGCCGGAATCCCTGTCCTCGGCTTCCACCACGAACTCGGTGTGGGAGCCCACAACGCCGAGGTCGGGCTTCAGGACCAGCTCGGGGGCATACCAATCAATATTTCCATAGATGAACCAGATGACCGCGGCCACCACCGCGGCCCGGAGGAGATTCACCACGAAGAGCCGGGTCTGGCGTTTCACGCCTTCCTTGGTCAGCTTGGCCATGGCGGTAATGTATCAATTCCTGCCCCAGGGAGCAAGGCGCAAGGGAGGGGAAGACTCGGCAGAGGGGCCAGGGGAGGCGGCTTTCTCAGGGGAACCACTTCCCCCTCACCCCACCCCCATTAACCTGTAGGGGCGGGTTTCAAACCCGCCCCTAACGCGTGCTAAATTTTTAGGCCTGGAGCCGGATGCCCAAATTCTGGTAGTGTATCAATTTGAATTTGAAAATGACAAAAAAATAGTTGACTATCGGTATATTTTATGATTAAAATTGAAAAAAAATTTGTCCTTAATTTGGGGGTATCTTCTTTTCGGATAAGTATCCGTAATTAAAGGAGAATAATATGTTAATGACAGATGGCGAAATAAAAGAAGCTCTGACATCTGGCGAATTAAAAATTGACCCGTACGATGAAAAGCGCATAGAACCTTGTTCCTATGATTGTAGGGCTGGCAAGCAAGTTTTGGTTAGTGGCAATGATAAGCTTATTGATCTCTCCAGGGCAAATAGCGTTACTCTACGAGCTGGAGATTTTGCATTGATAATGACTCACGAATCATTTCGATTCCCCCTCAATATGGCAGGTAATATCGGAATGAAAAGCGGTTTGGCAAGGCGCGGGTTAATCCTTCTTGCTGGCATGCAGATTGATCCTGGTTTTGAAGGCCACCTTAGGCTTGGACTTTATAATTGTGGAGGTAGAGCTATTACAATAGACTATTTAGACCCTATTTCCCTTATTGAGTTTCATCGTCTCTCGAAAGCTGCTGAGCAAGGGGTTGGGGCATTCCCTGAATTGAAGGAAGGACGTATTCCAGAGGTAGATAAAGCCTATTTGCGAGAACTTGAGACTACAAGTTTATCAGACCTTGCCAAAGATATGCGTTCCCTCACACAAAATATAAATACATTAACGAATAACGTCAAAATAATTATGACAATAGTAGGTACTATTTTTGCAGGAATGATATTACAATTTATTTTTCGATTTAGATGAAATTAATTTTTAAGTTGTCATTTCCTTAATTTCCCTTAAACCTCCTAATCCGCCAAGGCCGCGATTTCTTCCAAAGACCAAACATGATCTGTGCCCCCTGCTTCCATCGCCGGGGTCACTTTCAGGGTTTTATGGATTCTCCCGAAGTTATAGAACATAAAATGCAGGGATACCGCGTGGGCCAAGTTCTCCACCTTCTTTGAAAAGCCATTGGTGAGGCGGGTAAGTCGGCGCATAGACATTCTCATGGTGAGATTCTGTCGCTCTGCAAAGCTGGTGGAGATATGCTTGCGGTCAGGGTTGCCGGTCATGGCCTCTTTTCTACTGGCAATAAAATTCGCTGGACTATACCTCTTTTGCATCTTAGCCTCTGCATTCTCTCCATACATTTTAACCAGCATGGCATAATCAATATCCGCCCCGAAAGCACCATCTACTGCGTCTATATAAGCCCTCAAACCATCGGTTGTAAGCTGAACCCTATGAGCAAGGCGGGAAGCCAAATCTTCCATAAAGATATTGGCGGTTTCTGCATCCCGGTTGCCTACCAGCCAAGAGGGAACAATCTTGGTATCGGCGCAGATCGCCGTCCAGGTCCAGACATCGCCATAGCCGAATTGACCCCTTTTGCCCTCGGGGACATTCTTTTCCTTGGCATAGCAGAATGACCAGATTTCATCGCATTGGAGGCGCTTGCAGGGGAGATTGCGGAGGGTTTGGTTCTGATATTCGGCACAGGCTTGGCCCACATCCACTAGGAGCTTAACGACCGTGTTTATCGCTGTATCGGTCATGCGAGCGGTTGCCCGAAGGCTATTCCCCTCTACCAAGCAGCCAAGGATTTGAGTCCGTTTTTGAAGGTTCAATCTGTTCATAATGATTATTATACTTGAGCGGTTAAGCTATGTCAAGAAAAAAATGATTGACATACAAAAAAAGTTTCAATAATCTGAGGACAAAGGTGGGGCCGAGGGGATTTGAACCCCTTGCAAGCGGATTAGTAGTCCGCCGTTCTATCCGATGAACTACGGCCCCAAATGGCTTACCGCTACGGCCCCTAACCACGGCGGTAGGCCATTTTTTTGATTATAATAAATTTATTATATTCCATCAATCAAAAATTTCTTGATTTATAATATTTTTATTATATACTATGACTATAATCGGCCATTGGCAGCTTTTCGACTATCTCGACTCACGTGGCAGAAATGTGATGCAATGGTGGGCCTTGGGTTTGAGTGAAGAGCAGCGTGCGCGGTTGGACCTCAGAATTGATGTGTTAAAGAGAGCGGGGGGCGACCTACCTCCTAAACTATTGACGCCCACAAGCGGGAGACCTAGACAAAGGCACATCATGGAAATGCCGATAAAGGGCAAAGTGGCTCTACGCCCTATGCTTTGCCGCGGTCCCTTTGCTATGCGAAGTGAATTTACGTTTTTATTTGGGGCATTTGAACGCGATAGAGTATACGTGCCTTTTGATGCCCCCCAACAAGCTGAAAAAAACCGACTTGCTTTATTAAAAATTGGAGAACATGGGCGTGAAAAACATAAGCCGTTTAGCGAAAGAACTGTATAACGCGTTTAAAAACAAAGATTATCGGCATGCCTATGCCGATGAGTTTTTAAACTTAAGCATTGCTACACAGATAAAAGTTCTTCGAGAACAGCGCAACTGGACTCAAAAAGAGTTAGCGGATAGGGTTATCATGGAGCAGCCTCGGATTTCTGTAATGGAGAATGTAAGCTATTCTTCTTGGAGCATTAACACATTACGAAAATTGGCTAAAGCTTTTGATTTAAGGTTGCGGGTTTCTTTTGAAAGCTTCGGTAGCTGCGTAAATGATATTGAACAATTCAGTCGCGAAACATTAGTGCGGCCTTCATTTGAAAATGATCCTGTCTTCGCAGAAGAAGAGGAAGAGACTACCGTTATGGCGCTTGCGGAGGCAAATAGAGACCTTACGCGTAGCAATGAGATGCCAACGATAGACCTTGCGCCTAAGGAGGCGATGCCTTCAGCAGCTCGTCAAACTAATCCCTATTGGAGTAAACCCTATGAAGCTGCTTTCCGTAAAGCTGGCCCGAGCCATATGGTTAATTAACCTGATCGACCTTAATCCTCGTGGGCGCAATTTACAAGCTATAATTCCTGGCATTATTGCCAAATATAAGTTTCGAGGATTCCCTGTTAAACCTGAGGATTTTAACTTAACTAATGGGGTCAAGTTATTGGGAGGTATCTTTCAGAAAGATTCCGAGACCGAGATAAATATTGATCTTACTGTGTTTCCTGATGGTATAATTGCAGATACGCGATCTTCTACCGACGATTCGGATCAATTTCTTGATGAACTTCTTACTTTGGCAACTAACGAGTTAGGACTGGTTCCGTACAATGAGATTCTCAGAAGAAAGTCATATGTTAGTGAATTATTGGTTTGGACCGATAAACCTCTAAATGCTATTAATCCAAAATTAGAAAAAATTGCAAAACTCCTAAATTCGCTAATCAAAGGACATAGTCATCATCCTATTGCATTTGAAACTGTTGGTATTACTTTCTGGACTGACCAAACCGTAACCCTTCCTCCAGGACCATTCAGGTTCGAAAGAGTAAGCGATATTCCGTTTGCCGAAAATCGGTACTTTTCGGCAGCTCCCCTCCAAACGGATGCTCACCTTGAAGTTCTAACGAATTTTGAGAAAATTCTTAGTAGTTAGTCTATTTCTTCCACCTAGCTTTTGCAGCCTTGCGGGATATTTCTGATCTTTGCTCCGGGGTGAGCTTTTCGGCGCGGGCCTTGCCGCCTTTCTTGCCACCAAGACGGCCCAGGGCTACGGCGTGGGGGTTCTTATCGGAAGGTTCTTCGGCGGGTTCGCCCTCCGTGGCTATCTCGACAATCGTTTTCGCCAAGACATTCAGATCACGGGGGCGCTTTGGCTTCTTGCTTGAGGGTTCAGGCATGGCTTAATTATGCCTGAGTTTTCCTTAAAAATCAATCCCCTAAATTTTCAAACTGATACACTACCCAAATTCTTTAAAAATTGAGCATGAGGAAATTTTGGGCTATCATGCCATGATTGCATCCATCTATGATTTTGCCCAAACAAAGCAGAGGATCCAGCCTAACCTGGGTTAAAAGGGAAAGACCATGCAGGAAAAAACCTGGATTAAACGCGGAGCGCTGCTGGCCCTGGTCCTTTGGCTTATTGCGGTCCTGGCCGCGCCCGCGGCCGGGGAGGCTTTTCGTTTCGCGGTCATGGGGGACAGCCGGGGCAACGCCAAATCCAAAGAAAAGGCCCCCATTAATGAAACGGAATTGAGCTATCTCATTCAAGAGATTATCGACCTGAACCCCAAACCTCTCTTTGCGGTCTTCGGAGGCGACCTGGCCCTCAGGGCCGATGTCGACGACTGGAAATCCTGGAAACTCATCATGCAACCCCTGGCCAAGGCCGGCATCGGCCTCTACCTGGTCAAGGGCAATCACGAGCTTTACGATGCGCACGTGAAATGCCGCCTGGATAACCAAACCGCGTATCAGGCATTCGTGGCCGCCAATTATGCTTACATTCCCAGCAACGGCCCCCCCGGCTACGACCGGCTGGCCTACTGGTTTGAACACGACAATTCCCTGTTCATCGTCCTGGACTCTTTTTACATGTATCCCGACTCCATAGTGGATGCGGATTTATATGGCGGCGTCACCTGGCAGCAGTTGGCCTGGCTGGACGGGCTGCTGGCCACCACCACCAAGGCCCACCGGTTTGTCTTTTCCCACATGCCCGCTTATCCCCGGGACGCCACCAAGAAGTATGACCGCTCCCTGTACGACCTGTGGAAGGTCCTGGTCACCCGGGGCATCACTTACTTCTTCGGGGCCCACGAGCACCTTTATGACAATTGGTATATCACCGACCAGGTGGATAAAGACTGGACCAGGGGTATACGCCAGTTCATTTCCGGTTGCGCCGGAGCCCCTTTTACCATTGAGGTATTGGCAGACCCACGCGCCACCCCGGAACATCCGCGCCACACCGTGTTAAAAAAGGACAATTTCGTGCTGGTGGATGTAGATTGGGACAACGTGACCTGGATAACTTATGGGGGCACCGCCAAAGCCGGTTATAAGGTGATTGACCAACCTAAATGAGGTTAAGCAGAGTTGCCCCAGGAACCTTTGTGCCCTTTGTGCCCCTGTGTTTAAAATTGCGGCCCCGGGCTCCTTCCCAGGTCACTCATCCCGCCAGTCGCTGATACAGCTCCAGATAGGCCTTAGCGGAGCGCTCCCAGGAGAAGTCCTGGGCCATGGCGTTCTCCATGATCTTGTGCCACAGCTCCCGGTCCTCAAACGCGGCTACCGCGGTGAAGATGGCCTTGAGGAAGGCCTCGGCGGTGTAGTCGCTGAAGAGAAAGCCGGTGCCCGGCACCTTGGGGTGCCCCACCGGGGTGACGGTGTCCACCAGGCCGCCGGTGGCCCGGACGACGGGCACGGTGCCGTACTTCATGGAGTACATCTGGTTGAGGCCGCAGGGCTCGTAGCGGGACGGCATGAGGAACATGTCCGCGCCGGCCTCCATGAGGTGGGCCAGGGCGTTGTCGAAGGCAATTTTCACCCCGAGCTTCCCTTTATACTTGGGGGCCTCCCCCGCCAGCCAGCGGTGGTACTTTTCCTCGCCGGTGCCCAGGATGACCAGTGGCAGACCCCGGGCCATGAGCTGGGGCAGCACCTGGGCCACCAGGTCAAAGCCCTTCTGGTCCGCCAGGCGGGAGATCATGGCCAGGAGCGGCGCCCCGGCCAGCTTCGGGTCCAGGCCGAAGGCCTCCATCAGGGCCGCCTTGCATTGGGCCTTGCCCGTCAGGTCCTTACGGCTGTAAGGGGCCGGGAGCAAAGGGTCCGTCTGCGGGTCCCAGTCCCGGTAATCCACCCCGTTCAGGATGCCGTAAATGGCCCCGGCCCGGGTGCGCAGCACCCCGTCCAGGCCGTAGCCGAACTCCTCGGTCTGGATCTCCTCGGCGTAGCGGCGGCTGACGGTGGACACCGCATCCGCGCAGATGATGCCGCCTTTGAGAAGATTGATCTGGTCGTAATACTCCAGGCCGTCGATGCAGAACAGGGACCAGTCCAGGCCGAGCTGGGGGAACTTGTCCCGGGGGAACAGGCCCTGGTAAGCCAGGTTGTGGATGGTGAGCAGAATCCTGGCGCCGGCAAAGATCTCCTCTCCCCGCCACCGGTTGCGCAAATACACGGGCACCAGCGCGCTCTGCCAGTCGTGGCAGTGGATCAGGTGGGGCTGTAAGTCCAGGGCCTGGCAGCAGGGAAGCACCGCGCCGCTGAAAAACGCGAAGCGCTCCAGGTTGTCGAAGTAGTCCCCCCGGGGCGTGCCGTAAAGCTGGCTGCGGTCGAAAAACTCGTCCCGCTCCACGAAGTAGAAGGGATACTCCGGGGACTCCGGGGCCAGGACGTTGAACTCCAGGCTTAAGGGGCCCACGGAGCCCTCCAGGTTCTCGACCACGGTGGTCAGCGGCACCTTGCCCCGCTTCACCATGCCGTACGCGGGCATCAGCACCTTCACCTCCACCCCCAGGCCCTTCAGGGCCTCGGGCAGTGTGCCCACCACGTCCGCCAGCCCCCCGGTCTTGGCAAACGGCACCCCTTCCGAGGCCACCATCAACACCCGCAATTCTTCAGGCATCCCCCCTCCTTCAACGGCTGGGTTTTGGGGAGGGGGCCAAGGGCCGGTAGCGCCGGCGTCCCTGCCGGCCTTTACGCCCTTGGCCCCCGCACTAATCAGTATTTGTAGGTCAAATCAATGTCCGCGGCCACGAAGCCTTTTTCCCCTTCGGTCAAGGTGAACTCGAAAATGTAGTCCCGGCTGGGAAGGCTCTCCGGATGCACCCCCGGCGGCAGGTCCTTTTCCATGAAGAACACCGAGGTGTAAGGCGACTCTTCCAGGCGGGTATCGGTGACCCAGACCTTGCCGAAGCTGCGCATGAACCGGAAAAATCCGTAGGAGCGGTCCAGGAAGTAGGCGGTGCACACGCCCCGGACCCGGCTGCCCGCTTCCCCCCAGGCCGGCGCCCCGGGCGGGATCACCGGCAAGAGTCCCGGCACCAGGTAGCCGGGCACGAACAGGTCCACTTCCCGGCGCAGGCGGGCCGAGACATTGGCAAAGGCGATGAGCTCCACCCGGCAGCCCTTGTTCTGCACCATGGTCACCACGTTGCAGAAGTCCCCGTCACCGGTGAACAGGTAGAGCAAATCCAGGCGCTCCGACTGGGAGATGATGTCCAGGGCCATTTCCATGTCCAGGTTGGCCTTGCCGTAGGTGCGCCCCGCCTCGTCCGTGTACCAGCGAATGGGCTTCTCTATGACCTTGAAGCCCAGGTCCCTCAAGGTCATCATAAAATTCAAGGTGTTCTTGTAGTTAGGGTCGGACGTAGCCCTTTCTTCGTCCACCGCCACGTAGGCGTTGAGGCGCATGACTTCGTCGCCGTCGCGGGAGGCAAAACGGCGGATGACTTCGTAGCGCATGCCGTAGCCGCCGTTGCGCATGATGTTCATGGAATCCACATAGATTCCTACCCTTCGGTTTGACATAGAACTAGTGCTCCTTTCGCTGCGGTAACTAGTATCCTCGGGAAGCGTGGTCATGGCTTCTAACCCAAGGGTGGCCTTTTCTGTTCAAGCTAAGAATTTAGAGGAAAAAGCCGCGGCCCGCAAGTTCCAGTTTGCCATTTCCCGCCGCCGCCTTTGCCGGCCCTTCTTTTTGGGAAAAATTCCTTTGGGAAAAGAAAGTTGTCTCCGGCCCCCCGGCCCGATTCTGTTAAAATAGGGGGCAACCGGGAGAGAGGCAAGGATGCGGGAAGTCTGGCGCATGTGGCGTTACTCCACCATGGTGGTGCTCACGGTGCTCACCGCCGGCATCTTCGCGGCCATCCTCATTCCCTTCAAGGGCATTCCCCTGATCCCGGGGGTTACGGAGCTCAGGCCCGCCAACGTCATCCCCGTGGTCTTCGGGCTGCTTTTCGGACCCGCGGGGGCCTGGGGGGCGGCCTTCGGCAACCTCATCGGCGACTTCTTCGGCACCCTGGGAATAGGCAGCTTCTTCGGCTTCTGGGGCAATTTCCTGGCCGCGTATCTTCCTTACAAGATGTGGCGGGACCGCCCCCTGGGGGTGCTGCCCCGGCACCTGCCGCGCTTTGTCCTGGCGGTGCTCCTGGGGGCCTGCGGCTGCGCCCTGACGGTGGGCTTCGGCCTGGAGGCAGTGGGGCTCCTGCCTTTTACCATCATCGCCTTGGCAGTCCTGGTGAATAACGCGGTGGTCACCCTCATCCTGGGGCCGTTCCTGCTCAGGCTGCTGGCTCCCCGGGTGAGCCGCTGGGACCTTTACTGGGCCGAACTCATGGACCCGGAGGACTGCCGGCCCGGCCCGGTCCCCCGCCTGGGCCTGGCCCTAACGTGGCTGGGCGCGGGGGGCGGCTTCCTTGCGGGCCTGGCCTTGGGCTTCGGGGTCGTCACCCTTCCCGGGGGGCCTTCCCTGACCCTGGTCCTGGCGCCCTTCCTGGCCCTGCTCTTGGCCGGCTGTGTATTGATGTAATGGGCCAAAACCGCCAGTTACCTTAGACCACAGGCCCGGGGGGGCTTGGCCATAGTCAAAATTGACAGCCTCTATTTCCGTTACCGCAAAGCAGCCCGACCGGTGTTCGAGGGCCTCTCCCTCGCGGTGGCCCCGGGGGAGCGGGTGGCGCTGCTGGGCCCCAGCGAGGCGGGGAAATCCACCCTGGCCCTGTGCCTCCAGGGCCTTATCCCCCGGATGATCCGGGGCGAGTTCCGCGGCTCCGTGGAGGTGGCCGGCGGCGCCACCACCGCCTGCCGCCCCCGGGACCTGGCAGGCCGGGTGGGCATCCTCTTCCAGGACTTTGAAGCCCAGCTTTTCTCCACCCGGGTGGACCAGGAAGTGGCCTTCGGCCCGGAAAACCTGGCCCTGCCCCGGGAGGAGCTGCGGCGCCGGGTGGAGCGCTCCCTGGGCCTGGTGGGCCTGTCCGGCCTGGCGGCCCGGGACCCGGCCACCCTTTCCGGGGGGCAGAAGCAGCTCCTGGCCCTGGCCGCGGTCCTGGCCCTGGAGCCCCAGCTCCTGGTCCTGGATGAACCCACCACGGACCTGGACCCCCTGGCGGTGGAGGAACTTCTGGCCACCCTGGACCGCCTGGGCCGGGAACAGGACCTGACGGTGATACTCCTGGGGGAGGACCTCCGCCTGGCCCGGCATTGCACCCGGGTGGTCCTGCTTGAGCAGGGCCGCGTGGTGGCTGACGGACTGCCCGAGACGGTGCTGCGCCAGGTGGACCTTTTCCGGCGCCTGGGCCTCCAGGCACCGGAGCTGCCGGCCCTGTTTCACGACCTGGGCCAGGTGGACTTGCCTTTGACCTTGCCCGAGGCCGAGGCCCAGGCCCGGCGCTGGGGATGGGATAGAAAACCCTTGGAAGAGATTGAACATGAGGCTCCTTCAACTCCCCCTCCCCGGCGTGGGAGGGGGCTGGGGGGAGGGGAGTTGGATGCAGCCTCAGAGGTCCTGGCCCTGCGCCGGGTGACCTTCGCCTTCCCGGAGGCAAAGCCGATATTCAGCGATTTTTCCCTGAGCTTTCGCCGGGGCGAGCTCACCGCCATCCTGGGCCCCAACGGCAGCGGCAAGACCACCCTGGTGAAACTGCTCCGGGGTCTCCTCACCCCCCAGGCGGGGGAGGCGTGGGTGAGCCCCGAGGTCCAACGCCTGGGCTTTGTCTTTCAGAACCCGGACTACCAGCTCTTTGCCCAGGAGGTCTGGGAGGAAGTGGCCTTCGGCCCCCGGCAGCTTGGCCTGGACCTGGAGGAAGTGGCGCGCCGGGTGGACACCTCCCTGGCCCGGGTGCACCTCACGGCGCGGGCCGGGGACGACCCCTTCTCCCTCACCAAGGGGCAGCGCCAGCGCCTGGCCGTGGCCGGGGTCCTGGCCCTGGCCCCCCAGGTCATCATCCTGGACGAACCCACTACCGGCCTGGACTTCCGGGAGCAGCAAGACCTTCTGGGGCTGGTGGCGGAGCTCCACGCCCAGGGGCACACCATCATCATGGTGACCCACTCCATGTGGGCCGCGGCCGCTTACGCCCACCGGGTCATCGTCCTGGACCGGGGCCGGGTGGTCCTGGACGGCCCCACCCGGCAGGTCCTGGCCCAGGAAGAGGCCCTGACCCGCTCCCGCCTGCGGCCTCCGGAGGTGGTGCAGCTCAGCAGGCGTTTGGGCTTCCTGGCCCTGACGCCGGAAGAATTCCGGGCCAGGATAGGCGCGCTGGCCGAAATTGGGAGGCAAACATGAGCGAAGAAATGGACGTCGCCCCTGATGTGGGAGACTTGAGGTCCAGGCTGCTGGGTAACTACCAGCTGATCGAAGTCCTGGTCTTTCTCTTCCTCATTGTCCCGTCCATGGCCCTTTCCTTTTTCCTGGTAAGGCCGGGAGGCCTCAGTTTCAGTTTTGTGGCGGTCTCTACCATCGTCCGGGACCTGGCCCTGGTGAGCCTGGTTCTCTACTTTCTCTGGCGCAACGGTGAGACTCGGGAAAGCCTGGGCTGGGTTTTTAAGAAACGGCAGGCCGACCTGATCCTGGGGGTGGCCCTGTTCCTCCCCTTTCTGGTGGGGGCCAGCTTTCTCGACCGCACCTTGCAGGGCCTGGGCTTCTCCGCCCCGGCCACACCGCTGCCGGCTTTCCTCCACGCGGAGGGCCCCGCGGAGGTCCTCCTGGCCACGGTTCTGGTGGCAGTGGTCGCCTGGGGCGAGGAGACCATCTTCCGGGGCTATCTCATGCTGCGCTTCCAGGGCCTCAACTTCACCCCCCTGGGGAGGGCCCTCCTGTCCGCGGCCATTTTTGCTCTGGGACACGGTTACGAAGGCTCTGCCGGGGTGCTCACCGTGGGGGCCATGGGGTTTGCCTTTGCCCTGATGTACCTCTGGAGGGGCAGCCTGGTGGCTCCCATGGCCATGCACTTTCTCCTGGACTTCAGCAGCATCGTCCTGCCCGCCCTGGTGGGCACAAGGTGAACCGCGGTCGGCACCGAAGATGTTACCGGAAAGCAAGTGACCCGGCCGGAGAAAGCTGGTAAACTGCCAGGCAAAAACGGAGATTGAGGCGCATATGTGGGTAGCCGCGGTGCAGTTCAATTCCGGGCCGGACCTGGAGGACAACCTGCGCCGGGCCCGGGGCTTCATTGAGGAGGCCGCGGCCCGGGGCGCAGAGCTGGTGGCCCTGCCGGAGCATTTTGCCTACCTGGGCCCCGAGGCCGGCATGGCGGAGCTGGCCCAGCCCCTGGAGGGGCCCCTGGTGACCTCCTTCCGGGACCTGGCCCGGAAGCTGGGCATTTTCCTGCTCCTGGGCTCCTTTCCCGAGGCCGGGGCCGGGGGGGAGCCGCCCCACAACACCAGCGTGCTCCTGGGGCCCGAGGGGCACGTCCTGGCCCACTACCGCAAGATGCACCTCTTTGACGTGGACCTGCCCGGGGGGCCTAGCTATCAGGAGTCCCGCTTTGTGCGCGCCGGGGAGGAGCTGGCAGTGGCCCCGCTCCCGGGCACGCCCTTTACCGCCGGGCTGGCCGTCTGCTATGACCTGCGCTTCCCCGAGCTGTTCCGGGCCCTCACCGCCCAGGGCGCGGACCTCCTCTTCCTGCCCGCGGCCTTTACCCTGACCACCGGGCGGGATCACTGGGAGGTGCTGGTCCGGGCCCGGGCCATCGAGAACCTGGCCTACGTGGTGGCCCCGGCCCAATGGGGGCAGCACACGCCGGGGCGGCGCAGCTACGGCCGCTCCCTCATCGTCGACCCCTGGGGCCTCATCCTGGCCCAGGCCCCGGACGGCGAAGGCCTGATTTACGCCCGCCTGGACCACCCGCGCCTCGAGAAGCTGCGCCGGGAGTTCCCCTCCCTGAGCCACCGGCGGCTGAAGTGAGTGTTGTGGGGGGAGGGCCAGGGAGATGATCTCCCTGCCCTCCCCCCACACCCCCCTCCCAACCCGCATATGTCTTTAGGATAGAAGCCTTGGCCATAAATGAAAAAAGGCGGGAGGAAAATCCTCCCGCCTTGCTAAGGCTCGAAGGTTGGTATTTTAGCGCACGGCCGTGGCCTTGGCCAGCTTCTCCCGGTGGGACTGGCAGGCGCGGCACAGCGGCGTCTCCGGCATGATTTCCAGGCGCCGGGGCTCGATGGGGTGGCCGCAAGACTCGCAGAGGCCGTAGCTGCCGTTTTCCAGGCGGTTCAGGGCCTCTTCAATGGCTTCCAGTTCCTGGCGTTTGGGACCCAGGAGGCTCAAATTGGTTTCGGCCAGCAGGCTCACCGCGGCCTGGTCCTCTTCGTCCCGGGCCGTGGCCAGCATCTCCTGGTAGCCGTCGCCGATACTGCTCTTGAGCTGCTCTTTGACCTCCAGCCAGAGACGCCTTTTGCGCCCCAACAACCGCTCTTTCACTTCGTCCAGCTTCTCAGGGGTCAAGTGCGGCATCATTGTCCCTCCCCGGACCGGTTAGCAGGGCCAGCACAGCCTAAGAGCCCCGGGGTTATTCCAGAAAATCCTCCAGCGCCGCTTTGCGGGTGGGGTGCTTGAGGCGCTTCAGCGCCTTCTTCTCGATCTGGCGGATGCGCTCCCGGGAAACCTTGAAGGCCCGCCCGATTTCCTCCAGGGTGTGCTCCACTTCCTCGCCGATGCCGAAGCGCATCTTCATGATCTTCTCTTCCCGGCCGGTGAGGGTGGTGAGGATGCCGCCGGTCTTCTCCTCCAGCTGGGACTCCAGAATGGCCTCATAAGGGGACACCGCCTTGTCGTTGCGGATGAAGTCGCCCAGGCGGTCCCCTTCATCGCCCACCGGGGTTTCGAGAGAGATGAGCTCGTCCGCCAGGTTGGTGACCATGAGAATCTTGTCCTCCGCCACCCCGGAGCGCTCGGAGATCTCCTTCAGGGTGGGTTCCCGGCCCAACTCCTTCAGGAGGTCGTAAAAGGCCCGGTAGCAGCGGTTGCGGATCTCCTGGAGGTGCACCGGGATGCGGATGGTCCGGGTCTTGTCGTAGATGGCCCGGGTAATGGTCTGGCGAATCCACCAGGACGCAAAGGTGCTCAAGCGGTAGCCGGTGGTGTAATCATACCGGGTCACCGCTTTCATCAGGCCCAGGTTGCCCTCCTGGATCAGGTCCGAAAAGGTCAGGCCCCGGTGCAGGTATTTCTTGGCAATGCTCACCACCAGGCGCAGGTTGGCCTTGATCATCTGGTCCCGGGCCTCGTTGACCTCGGCCTCGGTGGTCTTGATGCGGGCCGCCAGCTCCTTGACCTCCCGGGCCTCGGGGTGCACCTTCTGTAAGTGGTACAGCTTCTGGTTGATGGCCTTGAAGAGCTTTTCCTTGGCCTGGGCGCTCCTCTCCGTGGCCTGGAACCAATCCTGGACCTTTTTCTGCAGGTAGCGGATTTCCTCCAGACCGGAATCGGTGCCGGACACCAGCTTCAGGATGGCTTCCTGACCATCTTTGATGATGCGCCCCAAGTGGCGCTCCTCTTCCGGAGAGAGGATGGAATAACGCAGCATCTCCCGGAAATAAGCCGCCACCAGGCCCTCGTGTTCCGGGATTTCCTCGGCCTCCAGGTCTTCCTCCAGCTCCTCCAGGCCTTCTTCCGGCAGCGCGCCGTAGGCCGCGCCGCCCTCCAGCTGGTCCGTGACCTCCAGCTCGTCTTCCGAGCCGGTCTCAAAGGCCCCCCGGAAGCCGGCCGCCTCCTGGTCTTCTTCCGGGATCAGCAAATGCAGTTGGTCGAAAGCACCAATGGGTTCGGCAGCGCCGTTGAGGTCCAGAAATTTCTTAAGGTATTCCTTTTCCATGGACTTTAAAGCTCCGTGGCTCCCGCCACCTCCGGACCATATCCGGAAAGATTAAAATAGTTATTTTATCTTAATTTAGACCCGTGTCAAGAAAAATTGTTAGGCTTTTCTCTCCCCCGCCCATAAACTGCCATCATGGTAATTTTGCAATATATTTAACATAATTACCCTCATCCTAAATGTCAACCGTTATTAACATTATTTTGTTCACAATCCTCCCCTTGACCCTCTCCCCTTTTTGCAGTTATCATGGGGCTCAGGGGGGAAAGCCCTTGGCCCACCAGCTTGTCAGCCAACTTAAAAAAGATGCCCCGGTGCACCAATTTTTTCTCCTCCGCCAGGTGGAGGAGCGCCGGGATAAAAACGGCAAGCCCTTTCTGGCCCTGCTCCTGGGCGACAAGACCGGCGCCCTGGAGGCCCGGGTCTGGAGCGAGGCTTTGCGCAAGTGCCCCGGGCCCTTCGCGCCCGGCGATTATGTGGCCGTGGAGGGCCGCACCGAATCCTACCAGGGCGAGCTCCAGATCAACGTCCTTTTCATCGACACCGTGGAACGGCTCCGGGACCGGGGCCGGAAGCTGGAAGACTTCGATCCCGGCCTCCTCCACTTAACTACTCCCCACGACCGGGAAGAACTCTGGCAGGAGTTGTCCAGCCTGGCCCAGACCCATCTGCACCCGCCCCTCAAACAACTGGTGTTGGCCCTGTTGGACCGGCACCGGGAAGAAATTCTCTCCTCTCCCGGGGCCCAGCTTTATCACCATCCTTACCTGGGGGGCCTCCTGGAGCACACCTGGTCCGTGGCCCGCCATGCCCTGCAGTCCCTGGCCGTCTATCCCGGCCTCAACGCCGACCTGGTCCTGGCCGGAGCCATTCTCCATGACCTGGGGAAAATCAAGGAGTTGGCCCAACCCCAGGCCCCGGAGCGCACCCCGGCCGGCCATCTCCTGGGGCACATCGTCCTGGGCTGGGAGATGGTGCGGGAGGAGGCCCGGACCCAGGAATTTCCCGACCCCGACCTGCTGCTGCAACTAGAACACATTATCCTGTCCCATCACGGCGCCCTGGAATTCGGCTCCCCGATCTTGCCCCAGACCCGGGAGGCCATGCTGGTCTATTACCTGGATGAGATTGACTCCAAGCTGAAAATGATGGACCAACATCTGGCAAGTGCCGGCGCCGAGGGAGATTTCACCAGCTATCATCGGGTCTTGAAGCGCGTGCTGTACAAGGGCGGGGAGCGGCCTCCGGAGGAATCGGGCGACCAGGACTAAAAGTTAGGAAATTTCGGTAGCGATTTCACTAATCTAATTGACATCCCCACAAACTTGTCTTAATTTGTGCATTAGCGTGGGGGCGCAGGCAGGAGGGCGGGCTTTGCCCTGCGCGAGTTTGATCCAATCCCAGGAGGACTCTTATGTTTAAAAAGATTTTAGTTCCCCTTGACGGCTCTGATTTGGCAGCGAAAATTCTCCCCCAGGTAATAGACCTGGCCAAGCTGGGCAAAGCCCAGGTGACCGTCATCCACGTCTGCTACGAAGAAGTGGGAGAGGCGACGCCCGCAGTCATCAAGAAGGCCGCAGCGGCTGAAGCCAAGTGGTGCTCCACCTTCCTGGGGAAAGCCGCCCAGGACCTGAAAGCCAAGGGCGTGGAGGCCAAGGCGGAGTGTGTAGAGGGCGTGCCGGCCCGGGAAATTATCGCCTATGCCGACAAGAACAAAATGGATCTCATCGCCATGGCCACCCACGGCCGGGGCGAGGTGGCCTGGGTGTTGGGCAGCACCGCGGAAAAAGTGGTGTCCCACGCCACCGTACCCGTGCTCCTGTTCCGGGTAATGAAGATTAAGCCGCCGGCCTTGAAGGAAATTTACTTCGCCACCCCGGGAGTGGGATAAGAAACCCGGGAATTAGTGCATTTGTCCTCAGCTAATCCAGGGGATCAATGGGCGCAGGCCCACGGTCCCCTGTTTTGCCTTTAGTATCCCAGGAAGAATTCTTCCTGCTGAGCAGCTCCACGCCATGGAGCTACCTGGATTTACGGGATCAAAAGCTCTCTTTTGGTCCCTTTTTTTGCCGCGACCGGATTCCCTCAGATTTCTCGGGCCGCAAGAGCGCAAAGATTTTTGGCATGGAGACGGAAAAATGGTAAGCTGTTTTCAGTATCGTTCTCCCCAACTTTTTTGAGGTCCCTGATGCCCCATTCCCAAGTCCAGTTTTCCGCAGAAGAGGCCCTGCGCCTGGTGGAACTGGCGGAAAAGGCCGCCCGGGCCCGCACCATTCCGGAGCTGGCCGAGTCCTTGCTGCCGAATCTGGCCGAGCTGGTGGGCGCCTCCGTGGCTGTTCTCTACCTGGGGGAGGGCCGCCTGCCCCGGGATGCCTTTTTCCACGTGGGACTGCCGTCGGAGGCCGAAGCCGCGGTACGGACGGCCTGTGCGGAACGTTTTCACCAGGCCCCCGGCCAGAGCAGCCTGCAAACCGTTTCGGTGCTCTTGAACCCCATGCCCGCAGCCCGGCTGGCCCTCTTCCCCCTGCAACGCCAGGAAAAGACCGTGGGCTTGGTGGGACTGGCCCTGCCGCAGGAGAAAATCCCCGCGGCTGCACCCCTGGTGGGCCGGGCCCTCTTCCTCCTCACCCATTCCCTGAACCACCTGGTGGAGCGGTCGGATTACGAAAAGCAGATCGCCAACCTCAACACTTACCTCAACGTGAGCTCCATGATCGCCCAGGCCCTGGACCTCAGGGACGTCCTGGAAGCGGTCCTCTACTTCAGCATGGAGGCCATGTCTGCCGAGGCCGCCTCCGTCCTGCTCCTGGATTACGAGAAAAAGAACCTGCGCTTTTACAGCGTGGAGGGCCCGGCCAAGCCGGTGCTGCTCACCGCCACCTTCCCCGCGGACCAGGGCCTGGCGGGCTACGTCCTGCAGTCCCAGCAGTCCGAAGTCATCAACGACGTGCAGAACGACCCCCGCTTCTACGGGAAATTTGACAAGGATTCCGGCTTCCAGACCAGGAATATGATCGTCATCCCCCTGACCGCCGGCGAAGAAAAGATCGGCATCCTGGAAGTGCTGAACAAGGTGGGGGGCGAGCCCTTCACCGAGGAAGAGCGCCTGCTCCTGCATTCCATCGCCGAAGAGATCGCCTTTGCCATCCGCAACGGCAAACTCTTCGAGGTGGTGGTGAAAAGCTACTGCAAACAACGCCAGGGCCTGAACACCTGCAAGGGCTGCAAAAGACCCCTGGGCTCCTGGACCCCCTGCGTCAAATACCGGGAAGAAGCCGGTCTGCTGACTTAAGGGGCTTGGTGGGTGATATGTAGCACAGCCGCCCCCGGCTGTTCTTTGCCAGGGGAGAGAGCATGGTGGCACAGGCTTTCCAGCCTGTGGTAGCCCCCCCCCCCACCCCCTCCTCCCATCCCCCAATCCCTTAAGCGTGAAAAATAATCGGGAAGGAAAGTTGGTAGCGCCGGCCTCCGTGCCGGCACCCCCCCAATCCCTTAAGGGTAAAAATGCAGGGGCGACCCGCCGGGTCGCCCCTACTTATGTGCGTCGGAAGGAGGGGTATGCGCGTGGGAGAAAAATGTGGCACAGCCGCCCCCGGCTGTTCTTTGCCAGGGGAGAGAGCATGGTGGCACAGGCTTTCCAGCTTGTGCGCCTTCTAAGCCCCTCCCATACCTCATAAATTTTGTAGGGGCGGGTTTGAAACCCGCCCCTACTTTTTCCCGGCCATACAGGGTGGGCATTGCCCACCAATTCACCAGGCACAGGCGGGACGCCTGTGCTCCCCCACTTATAGAGGGCTGGTAGGGGAGTTCGAGTGGAGGGCGGAGGAATCCCTTACAAAAATACAAAAAATTCCGCCGGCCCTCCCCTCAAATCCTTTCTTCTCCCCTAATCCTCCCGCGCCAGGTTCAGGGCCCCCCCCAGGGCCAAAATGCGGCGCTGCCGGGGCGTCAGCTCTGCCCTGACCCAGACTTCCCGGTCCCCTGCCTTCAGGGGCAGGCGCTCCGCCCCTTCCAGCAAGAGCTTTCTCACCCCGGGCAGTTCGATGGCCTGGCCCTGGCGCAGCCGGTCATAGTCCCCTTGGTCCTCGAAGGTCAACGGCAAAATCCCGAAGTTGATGAGGTTGGCCAGGTGGATGCGGGCAAAGCTCTTCACCAGCTTCACCCGCACCCCCAAATACCGGGGCGCCAGGGCCGCGTGCTCCCGGGACGAGCCCTGGCCGTAGTTCTCGCCGCCCACCACGGCCCCTTCACCCCCCCGGCCCTGAACCCGCGTCGGAAATTCCGGGTCCAGGCGGGTGAAGGCAAAGCGGCTGATGGCCGGCAGGTTGCTCCGCAAAGGTAAAATCTGGCTCCCCGCGGGCAAGATATCGTCAGTGGTGACATTGTCCCCGGCCTTCAACCACACCTCCCCCCGCCAGGTGTCCGGCAGGGGCGAAAGCTGCGGGAAGGGGACGATATTCGGCCCCCGGACCACCTCCACCTTCGCCGCCTCCCCGGGTGGCAGCGGCGGGGTGAGGTGCCGCCCGTCCACCAGGTAGTAGCGGGGTGCGGCCACTTTGGGACACTGCCCCAGGCTCCGGGGGTCCCGCAGTTCCCCATGGAGGGCCGCGGCCACCGCGGTCTCCGGCCCGGCCAGGTAGACCTTATCGTCCTTGGTGCCGCTGCGCCCGGGAAAGTTCCGGGGAAAGGTGCGCACGCTCACCGCGCCCGTGGCCGGCGCCTGGCCCATGCCGATGCAGCCCCAGCACCCCGGGGGCATCACCCGGGCCCCGGCCTCCAGCAGGGTCAAGAGCCCGCCCGCCAGGGTCAGGTTCTCCAGAACCTGCAAGGAGCCGGGGTTGATCTCCAGGCTCACCCGGGGGTGCACCCGGCGGCCCTTGAGGCTCCGGGCCACCACCATCAGGTCCCGGAAGGACGAGTTGCCGCAGGAGCCCATGAGTACCTGGTCCACCGGGGTCCCCTGCACCTCTTTCACCGGCACCACCTTGTCCGGCGAGCCGGGCAGGGCGATGAGGGGCTCCAGACGGTCCAGGGCCACTTCCAGCACCTGCGCGTAGTTGGGCAGCCCCTGGGCGTGCAGGGGCCGGAAATCGTCACCCCGGCCTTGCAGGGCCAGGAAGCGCCGCGTCTGGGCGTCGGCCGGGAAGATGGAGGTGGTGGCCCCTAACTCCGCGCCCATGTTGGCAATGGACGCCCGCTCCGGCACGCTCAGGGTGGCCACACCCGGGCCGAAGTACTCCAGAATCTTGCCCCGGCCGCCCTTGACCGTGAGCCGCCTGAGCAACTCCAGGATGACGTCCTTGGCCGACACCCACTCCGGCAGCCTGCCTGAGAGGCGCACTCCCAGGATCTCGGGCATGGTCAGGTAAAAAGGCTGGCCCGCCAGGGCCAGGGCCACGTCCAGCCCGCCCGCGCCCAGGGCCAGCATGCCCGCGCCGCCGGCGGTGGGGGTGTGGCTGTCCGAGCCCAGCAGGGTCTTCCCCGGAACGCTGAAGCGCTCCAGGTGCACCTGGTGGGAGATGCCGTTCCCCGGCCCGGAAAAATACAGGCCATAACGGGCGGCCACCGTGCGCAGGAAGCGGTGGTCGTCGGCGTTGCGGAAATCCGTCTGCAGCAGGTTGTGGTCCACGTAGCTCACCGCCACCTCGGTCCGGGCCCGGTCCAGCCCCATGGCCTCAAACTCCAGGTAGGCCAGGGTGCCGGTGGCATCCTGCGTCAGCGTGTGGTCAATGCGCAAGCCCACCTCGGCGCCGGGCACCAGCTCCCCGCTCACCAGGTGGGCCGCCATGATTTGCTCAACGACGGTTTTCCCCATAGACTTTTCCCTTCGGGGCTCGTGGGGGAATGGCTAAGGGTTCCCACGGGCACGGAAGCCCGTCGCTACCGCCCCTGACCCTCCCCCCGCAAATATTCTATCAAAACATCCGGGCGGTTGCTGCCGATGCCGTCCAGGTTCAAAGTCAGGTAAGGTTTCAGGAGGTCCACGGCGTCGATGTTCCAGACGAAGACCAGGAGGCCGGCGTGGTGGGCCGCGGCCACCACCTCCGGAGTAACGTAGGCATAGTGGAGGACCAGGGCCTCGGCCCGGGCCGCCTGAGCCACTCCCGCGGGGTCCGCGGGGCAGCCTACCAGGAGAACGCCGGTGGCCAGGCGGGGTTCCACCTGCTTTAGGGCCAGGACCACCGGGTGCCAGAAAGAAATGACGTGGACGGACTCAAAGAGCCGGCGTTCCCGGATGAAGCGCAGCAGGGGCCGGGCCGCATCGGCCTGCTTCAGTTCCACCACCAGGTGCGCCCGGCCCAGCACCAGGTCCACCACTTCTCCCAGGGAGGGGATGCGTTCCCCCTGGCCCGCGTCCAGGGCTTGCAGTTCCTCAAAGGTGAAGTCCTTGACCCGCCCTGTGCCGTTGGTGGTGCGGTCCACGGTTTCGTCGTGGATCACCGCCAGACGGCCGTCTTTGGTCAGCTGCACGTCCAGCTCCACCGCGGCCACCCCCATTTCCAGGGCGCGCCTGAAGGAGCGCAGGGTGTTCTCCGGCTCGTAGAAGGCCGCCCCCCGGTGGCCCATAATCCTGACCATGGCTTCTCTCTCCTTGTGCCTGGGCACCGTTTCATATAATAGATGAATTACCGACGACAGGCAATTAAGGAGGGGCTCCATGGCGGGGTGGCTGGGATTTTCCCTGATGGCCGTGGGTTTGTGGGGGGTGTGGGGACTGTTGAGCAAGGTAGCCGCGCAACATCTGCCGTCCCAGGCCGTCTATCTCCTGGCCATCACCGGCCATTTGGTGGTCATGGGTTATCTGGCCGCGACCACGGGCCTGGCCATTCCCTGGCACCCGGCCGGGGTGGCCGCGGCCCTGGCCGCGGGCCTGGCCATGGCCTTCGGGCTGCTCTCCTTTTTCCGGGCCCTGGGCCAGGCGCCGGTGGTGGTGGTGATGCCCCTCACCGCGCTCTACCCGGTGGTGACCGTGGTCCTGAGCATCGTGGTGCTCCACGAGAGCCTGAGCCCCCGCCAGTTCTTGGGCGTGGCCCTGGCCCTGGCCGCGGTGTGGCTGCTGTCCCGGTGAGGTCCCCATGAATCCGACGGCCGCCCAAGAGGTACGCATCCTGGCCCTGGACGTGGGAGAAAAGCGCATCGGCCTGGCGGTGAGCGACCCCCTCGGGCTCACGGCCCAGGGCCTGGGGGTCCTGGAGCGCCGGGGCCGCGACGCGGACCTGGCCCGCCTGGCGGAGGTGGCCCGGGAGTGGGGGGTCCAGGAAATCGTGGTGGGCCTGCCCCGCCATATGGACGGCAGCCCGGGGAAGCAGGTGCCGGAGATCCTGGAGCTGGCCCAGGCCCTGGGAGAGGCCCTGGGCGTGAAGGTCACCCCCTGGGACGAGCGCCTCACCAGCCGGGAGGCGGAGCGGCTGCTGATCCAGGCCGACCTCAGCCGCCGGCGGCGCCGCCAGGTGGTGGACCGGCTGGCCGCGGTCCTCATCCTACAGGGCTACCTGGACCGGCGCCAGCAGACCTCCTGAGCCCGGCTTTGCCTCCCCTCTAGAAATTCGCGGCAAACCCCTCGCTCCCGTCCCACCTTCCCTTCCTCAGAAACCAGTGCCAGTCTGCCTTTTAGCCTAACATATTTAATTTACAAGATAATTTTTCCAGACCTCCGACGGCCTTCCCTGAAATATCCGCCAGTTCTCGCTCTAAAACTTTGTGAATCTTTTCATAAATCTTTTTTTTCTTGACATGTCCCTAAAGAAAGCCTTATTTTGGCCTCCAGTGGGAAAAAGTGGGATTGAGTGGTAATTGATGGAATAAGAACCCATGTTCACCGGTAGCCACTTTCACTTCATGGACAACAAGGGGCGGGTCAGTATCCCCCACCGCTACCGGGAGATCGTGCAGGAGCGGCAGGACAAGCAGCTCATCCTCACCAATTTCCAGGGCTACATCCTGGCCTTTCCCCAATCGGAGTGGCTCAAGGTGGAAGCGAAGTTTGCGGAGCAGCCCTTATTCCGCAAAACCACCCGGGACGTGCAGCGGTTCCTCATCGCCGGCGTGGAGGAATGCCCCCTGGACCGCCAGGGGCGCATCCTCATTCCCGCCAACCTCCGGGATTATGCCAAGCTTTCCCGGGAGGTGGCCCTGGTGGGCGCAGTGCGCTGCTTTGAGATCTGGGACCGCCAGGCCTTTGAGGGCCATCGCAAACAGTTGGAAAAATCCATCACTGAAGAGGTGCTCCACGAATTGCTGATATAAACCTCGACCAGCACCCGGCGCACGCGCCGGTTATGGTGACGGAGGTACTGGTGGGCCTCAACTGCCGGCCCGGCCGCCTGTATGTGGATGGCACGGTGGGTGAGGGGGGGCACGCCACGGCCATCCTGGACCGCATCGCCCCAAACGGGGAGCTGTGGGGGCTGGATCAAGATCCTGCGGTCCTAAAGGTAGCTGAAGGCCGGTTGGCCCACCAGACCTCCCGATTTTCTCTGTTCCACCGTTCTTATACGCAACTGGGGGAGGTCCTGATGGCCCGAGGCAAGCCGGGAGTAGACGGCATCCTCCTGGACCTGGGCCTCTCTTCTTATCAGTTAGAGCGCTCCCAGCGGGGGTTCTCATTCTGGGGGGAGGAACCTCTGGACATGCGCTTCAATCCTGAACTGCCGGGTCCCACGGCCGCCGACCTCCTGAACAGCGCGTCCTTGCGGGAGCTGGAGCGGCTCTTCCGGGATTACGGGGAGGAGCCCCGGCCCCGGCGGCTGGCTCGCCTGGTGGTGCAGGCCCGGCGCCGCAGCCCCTTCCGCACTACCCGCCAACTGGTGGAGGTGGCCCAGCAGGCCCTGGGGCCGCCCCAGGGCCGGCGGCGCCATCCCGCCACCCGGGTCTTCCAGGCCCTCAGGATCGCGGTGAACCGGGAGCTGGAGCAGCTCGACTCCTTCCTTAACCAGGTCCCGGGCTGGCTCTTGCCCGGCGGGCGCCTGGTGGTGATCTCCTATCATTCCCTGGAAGACCGGCTGGTAAAAGAGCACCTGGCCGCCTGGGACCGGGCCGGGGTCATGAGACGGCTCCACCGCAAGCCGCTGACGCCCGGGGCCCAGGAAGTACGGGAGAACCCCCGGGCCCGCAGCGCCAAGCTCCGGGCCGCGGAAAAAAGCGCCTGATTTCTTCAAGGAGGTTGATAGATGCCCGCCCCTGTTACTCTGCGCCTTTCTCATGTGGGACAGATTCTCATCACCCGGAACCGCAAACTCAGCCAGCCCTGGCGCTGGGCCCGGGCCATGGTGGCCGGGGTAGTCCTGGCTACGGCCGGCGTCTTGTGCACCTCCTTCTTTTGGGCCTGGACCGACTTGCAGTACATCACCCAGAGCTACGAAATCTCCCGGGGCCAGGAGACCCAAAAGGAACTCCTGGACCTGAACCGCAAACTGAAGATTGAGCTGGCCAACCTCACCGCCATCTCCCGTCTGGAGACACTGGCGACAGAATACGGCATGGGCGCCCCCCAGCCTAACCAGGTGATCACCTTGAAATGAACCCCGGCATCGGCAAGTGGGTCCGGCTGCGTATCATCCTGGTGGGCCTGGGCCTTATGGTCCTGGCCCTCATTATCTGGGGCCGCGTCTTCCAGTTGCAGATCATCCAGGGCGCGCAGCTCCGCAAGGAAGCCGACGCGGAGGTGCAGAAATTCTGCCCCATTTTGCCGGTGAGGGGCGCCATCCTGGACCGCCGCGGCACGGAACTGGCCATCAGCACCCGGGTCTCCTCCGTGGTGGCCCACCCCGCCCAAATCAGGGACGCCGGCCGCCTGAGCCGGGAGCTCGCTCCCATCCTGGGTTTTAAGACCCCCGAGCTGAAAGAGATCCTCACCCGGGCCCGCCCCTTTGTCTGGGTGAAACGCCACCTCACCCCGGAGCGGGAGGAGGCCTTCCAGGCCTGGAAGGCCGCCCAGGATAATAAACCCCGCCCCCTCCGCGGCAACTGCCGCCGGGATGAAGACGCCGTCTACCTGATCCCCGAGGCCAAGCGTTACTACCCCCAACAGGCCCTGACCGGCCCGGCCCTGGGCTTCTGCAACATTGACGGTGAAGGGCTGGAAGGCCTGGAGCACCAGTACAACGACCAGCTCTACGGCAAGCCCAAGAGCTACCTGAAGATGCTGGACGCCCGGGGGCATATCGTGGCCACCGGGGAAAAGGCCTGGGACCCGGAGGTGATGGGCAACAACCTGATCCTCACGGTGGACCGCACCCTGCAGTACATCGCCGAAAAGGAGCTGGCCCGGGGGGTGGAGCACTGGAAGGCCGCGGGCGGCCTGGCGTTGGTGGTGGAGCCCCGGAGCGGGGAGGTCCTGGCCATGGCTCAGATCCCGGGCATGGACCCCAACCGCTACTTCGACTACCCTGAAGAGGCCCGCCGCAACCGCCTCCTCACCGACGCCCTGGAGCCGGGCTCCACTTACAAGATCTTCATTGTCGCCTCCGCCCTGGACGCCCAGATCGTCAAAGCCACGGACAAGTTCCACTGTGAAAACGGAGTCTGGCACCTGGGGGCCAAGGAAATGATCCACGACGTGCACCCCTACGGCACCCTGACCGTGCAACAGGTGGTGCAGAAGTCCAGCAATATCGGCGCCGCCAAGATCGGCCACAAGCTGGGCGGCGAGCGCCTCTACCGCTACCTCCAGGAGTTCGGCTTCGGCCGCAAGAGCGGCATCCTCTTCCCCGGCGAAAGCACCGGACTCTTGAAGAACCTGCGCCTGTGCCGCTCCCCCCTGGACCGGGCCACACTGGCCTTCGGCCAGGGCGTGAGCGTCACCGCCTTGCAGATGACCATGGCCCTGGCGGCCATGGGCAATGACGGGGTGCTCATGGAGCCCCTGTTGGTGAAGGAAATCGTCAGCCCCCAGGGAGAGACGGTGCAGGAGTTCCACCCCCGGCCGGTAAGAAGGGTGCTGTCCCGGGAGACGGCCCAACTGATGTTGAACATCATGGAGACGGTGACCCAGCCGGGCGGCACCGCCAAGGAAGCGGCCCCGGAGGGCTTCACCGCGGCCGGCAAGACCGGCACCGCCCAGAAGCTGGTGGGCCGGGCCTATTCCCACAACAAGTTCAATGCCTGGTTCATCGGCCTGGTGCCCGCCGATAAGCCGGCCCTGGCCATCACCGTGGTCATTGACGAACCCAAGGGCGCCATTTACGGCGGGGTGGTGGCCGCGCCCATCTTTAAAGAGATCGCCGCCCAATCCCTCCGGGTCCTGGGCTACTATCCCCAGAAGGACCCGAAGAAGAACCCCGAGCCCGTGCTGGCCGGCATGTTGCCCTTGCCGGCCCTGACATCGCCGCCGGCCCCGGTCGCGTCACCGCCGCCCAGGACAGTACCCGATGAGCCCCTGAAGGTCATGCCGGACCTTAAGGGCCGCAACATCCGCCAGGTCCTGGACCTGCTCCAGCGCTCCGGCTTGCGCTGCCACTTCGAAGGGAGCGGCCTGGCCGTGAGCCAGGAGCCGTCTCCCGGAACCGCCATCACCCCTGACACCGTCTGTTTGGTGAAATTCCGGTCCGGCTCCTGAGCCTCCGGACCACCTTGACCTTGCCAAGAACCGGAAGTTTTTATAGGATGAATGAGTCAGGCGGCACTTTTGTCAGCCCCAGCCCCCGCGGCCTGACGCGGTGGGGGCCGGGGGTTAGGAGAGGGGGCTGCGGCCTCCCCAAGGCTTCCCTGTCCCAGCCAGCGAGAGGGTCGGTGCATTCCCCCAAGACCTTACATGAACTTCTTAAGGGCCTGAAAGGCTGCCGGGTGCGGGGAGACGCAGCGGTCCCCGTCACCGGCATCGCCTACCATTCCCAGCAGGTGACGGCCGGAGGCGTCTTCGTGGCCTTGCGGGGCCTCTTGACCGACGGCCACCGCTTCGTCAGCGCCAGCGTGCAGCAGGGCGCCCGGGTGGTGGTGAGCGAAGAAGACCTTCCCCCCATCCCCGGGGTCACGCTGGTGAAGGTCCCCCAGGCCCGGCTGGCCCTGGCCCACCTCAGCGCCGCGTTCTACCGGCACCCCAGCCGGGAGCTCCTGCTGGTGGGCATCACCGGCACCAACGGCAAGACCAGCACCACCTTTCTCCTGGAGGCCATCCTCAGCCGGGCCGGCCATCAGGTAGGCGTGGTGGGCACCGTCAATTACCGCCTGGGGCAGGAGTCCTGGCCCGCGCCGGTGACCACCCCCGAATCCCTGGACCTGCAAAGGCTGCTCCGGCAGATGCGGGACCAGGGGGCCAGCTGCGTCTTCCTGGAGGTCTCCTCCCACGCCCTGGACCTGCGCCGGGTGGACGCGGCCACCTTTGCCGCGGGGGTCTTCACCAACCTCTCCCAGGACCACCTGGACTACCACCGGGACCTGGAGGACTATTTCGCCGCCAAGTCCCGCCTTTTCCTGGAGCTCCTGGCCGACGGCCGCGCTCCCGGGGGCCTGGCGGTGCTCAACCTGGACGACCCCCGGGGCCACGAGCTGCTGCAAAAGGTCAGGGTCCCCACCCTCACTTACGGCTGCCACCCCCAGAGCCAGGTGCGGCCCCTGAAGCACCGCTACCGCCGGGACGGCCTGAGCGCGCTGCTCACCACCCCGGCCGGGGAGCTAAAGGTGCGCTCTCGGCTGGTGGGGCCCTTCAACCTGGCCAATATCCTGGCGGCCGCGGCCGCGGCCCTGGGCCTGGGGGTGGCCCCGGAGGCCGTGGCAGAGGGCATTGCCGCGCTTAAAGGGGTGCCCGGCCGGCTGGAGCGCTTCGGCCCGCCGGAGGGGCCCGCGGTCTTCGTGGACTACGCCCACACCCCCGCGGCCCTGACCCAGGCCCTGGCCGCCCTGGCCACCCTGAACTTTAACCGGCTCATCACCGTCTTCGGCTGCGGCGGAAACCGGGACCGCAGCAAAAGGCCCCTCATGGGCCAGGCGGCCGCAGCCGCCTCCGACCTGGTGGTGGTCACCAGCGACAATCCCCGGAGAGAAGATCCGCTGGCCATCATCCGGGACCTCGAGGCGGGCCTTGAGGCCATGGGTTGCCCACGGCTTAAAGGGGCGCGGGCCCTGCGCCATGACCGGGGCTACGTGGTGGTCCCGGACCGCCGGGAGGCCATCCAGTTGGCGGTGAAGCTGGCCCGGCCCGGCGACGCGGTGCTGGTGGCCGGCAAGGGCCACGAAAACTACCAGATCTGGGGCGAGGAGAAAATCCACTTCGACGACCGGGAAGAGGTCGTCAGGGCCTTGGAACTGGCCGGGGTCTCCCAAGGCTGAAAAGGCCGGTCTACTTGGCCAGTTTAGAAAAAAGATCCCCCTCCCCTGGTGGGAGGGGGTTGGGGGGAGGGGGTGATTTCACCCCCTCCCTGACCCTCCCCGTCAAGGAGAGGAAAAGCACTAGAAACTGCGGAGAACCTGGCTGATGCCGGCTAACTTCAGTACTGCCGATATCATCAAGGCCACCCGGGGGACCCTCCTCCAGGGGGACCCGGGGGCCTTCTTCTGCGGCGTCAGCACCGACTCCCGCACCGCCCAGAGCGGCCAGCTCTATGTCCCCTTGCAGGGCGAGCACCATGACGGCCACCACTTCATCTCCGGGGCCTTGCGCCGGGATGTGCGGGGCCTGCTGGTGGCCTGGAAACATGTGGCCCAGCCGCCCTCGGCTGGGTTGGCACAGGCGGGGGCGCCTGTTCTGCATGCTATACCCCCGGAGATTACGGTCATCGCCGTCCCCGACACCCTGACGGCCCTCGGGGACCTGGCCCGGGCCTGGCGGGACCGCTTTCCCATCCCGGTGGTGGCCGTCACCGGCTCCTGCGGCAAGACCACCACCAAGGAAATGACGGCCGCGGTGCTCTCCCGGGCCTTCCGGGTATTGCGCAATCCCCTGAACCTGAACAACCTCATCGGCCTGCCCCTTACGCTCCTGGACCTTGAGGGCAACCACGAGGCCGCGGTGGTGGAGATGGGCATGAACCGCTTCGGCGAGATCCTGCGCCTCACCCAGGTCAGCCGGCCCACCATCGGGGTCCTCACCAACGTGCACGCGGCCCACACCGAGGGCGTGGGGGACATCTCCGGAGTAGCCCGGGCCAAAGGGGAGCTCATCCGGGCCCTGGACCACCAGGGGCTCCTGGTCTACAACGCCGACGACCCCTGGCTATCGCCCCCGGCCCGGGACTTTCCCGGCCGGACCCTGAGCTTCGGCCTGAACCCGGAAGCGGACCTCCGGGCCGTCGACCGGATGTTCAGCAGCACCCGGGGACAAAGCGCCCGCCTCACCTGGCAGGGGCGGAGCTGGCCCCTGGCCCTTCCGGCCCCGGGCCTGCACATGCTCTACAACGCCCTGGCGGCCAGCGCGGTGGGCCTGTCCCTGGGGCTCGAGCCCGAGGAGACCGCCATGGCCCTGGCGGCCTTCCGGCCCGTGGCCCGGCGCTCCCAGGTAGCCATTCTGCCCTCGGGGGTGCACCTCCTCAACGACTGCTACAACGCCAACCCCGGGTCCATGGCCATGGCCTTGCAGACCTTGATGGAATTGCGCCACCAGGGCCGGGCCGCCGCCGCCCTGGGGGACATGCTGGAGCTGGGGGACGGCGCCCAGGCTGCGCACCGGGAGCTGGGACGCCGGGCGGCCTCTTCCGGCCTGGATTTCCTGGTGATTTATGGCAACTTCAAGGGCGAGGTGACCGCCGGTGCCCGGGAGGCCGGACTGCCCCTCGAGAGGGTCAAACCCGTGGCCACCCACCGGGAAGGAGCCCACTTCTTGCAAGAATTTCTGCAGCCCGGGGACTGGCTCCTGGTGAAGGGCTCCCGGGGCATGCACATGGAAGGCCTCATCGCCGCCCTGGAGGAGTGAGGCTGGATCTCTGAGAGTACCATAATCTCCCTCCCCCTTGAGGGGGGGAGGGTCGGGGTGGGGGTGATCGATTCCCCCTCCCCCTACCCCCTGCCACCAGGGGAGGCTGATAAAAACGATCACGGTTAGGGAAGGATATCGGTGCTCTACCACCTGCTCTATCCTTTAAAGACGGTCTTCGGCGGGTTCAACGTCTTCCGTTACATCACCTTCCGGACCATCTTTGCCATCATCACCGCGCTGCTGATCTCCCTGGCCGTGGGTTCCTGGTTCATCCGCAAGCTCAAGGAAATGCAGATCGGCCAGTACATCCGGGAAGACGGCCCCCAGTCCCACCACTTCAAGACCGGCACCCCCACCATGGGTGGGCTGATGATCATCTTCGCCATCGTGGCCACCAGCCTGTTGTGGACGGACCTGGCTAACCCTTACGTCTGGCTGCTCACCGTGGTGGCCCTGGGCTTCGGCGGCATCGGCTTTTGGGACGACTACCTCAAGGTCGTCAAGAAGCAGAACCGGGGTCTCACCGGCCGGCAGAAGCTTCTGGCCCAGCTCGCGGTGGGCCTGGCCGCGGCCCTGTGGCTCTATTTCCTGCCGGGGCTGGGCACCACCCTCACCGTGCCCTTCTTCAAGCAGGTCAACCCGGACCTGGGGATGCTCTTCATCCCCTTTGCCGTCTTCGTCATCGTCGGCGCGGCCAACGCGGTCAACCTCACGGATGGCCTGGACGGCCTGGCCATCGGCCCGGTAACCATCGCCGCCGCGTTTTACGTGATCTTCGCTTACCTGGCGGGCAACGCCAAGGTCGCCGCCTACCTCCAGATTCCCTACGTGCGGGGGGTGGGAGAGGTGTGCATCTTCCTCGGGGCCCTGGTGGGCGCGGGGGTGGGCTTTCTCTGGTTCAATTCCTACCCGGCCCAGGTCTTCATGGGCGACGTGGGCGCCCTGGCCCTGGGGGGCATCCTGGGCACCGTGGCCCTGGCCACCAAGCAGGAAATCCTTCTGGCCATCGTCGGCGGCCTCTTCGTGGTGGAGGCCCTGTCCGTCATCCTCCAGGTAGGCTTCTTCAAGGTCAGCAACGGCCGCCGCATCTTTCGCATGGCTCCGCTACACCATCATTTCGAACTCAAGGGCTGGCCCGAACCCAAGATTATCGTGCGTTTCTGGATTATCTCCATAATTCTGGGGCTGTTGTCCCTGAGCGCCTTGAAGCTGAGGTGAGCGCCCCGCCCAACGGCGTTTGCCTCTAAGCGACTGTTAAACCGAGAAGATGGAACTTGCTGGCAAAAAAGGTCTGGTGGTGGGACTGGCCCGCACCGGCGTGGCCTTGTGCCGATTCCTGGCGAGCGCGGGAGCCAGAGTAACGGTGACCGACCAGGCCCCAGCCGCGGAACTGGAGGAAGCGCGGGGGGAAATCGCCGGCCTGGGGGTGAGAGAGGAACTGGGGGTGCCCCAGGTGGATGCGTCTGGCTTTGACCTCATCGTGCTCTCCCCCGGGGTGCCGCCGGAGTCCCCCTGGCTGGCCGCAGCAAAGGAAGCGGGCCTGCCGGTGTGGGGCGAGCTGGAGTTGGCCCAGCCTTTCTTCCGCCGACCCGTCGTGGCGGTGAGCGGCACCAACGGCAAGACCACCACCACCACCCTGGTGGGGGAGATGCTTAAAACCAGCGGGCTCAGGCCCCTGGTGGGAGGCAACATCGGCACCCCGGCCATCTCGCTGCTTTCTCGACAGGAGGACGCGGACCTGCTGGTCCTGGAGGTGAGCAGCTTCCAGCTGGACACCGCGCCCCACTTCCACCCCCAGGCCGCGGCCCTGCTGAATATCACCCCGGACCACCTGGACCGCTACCCGAACTTCGCCGCGTACGCGGCCTCCAAGGCGGGCCTCTTCCGCCGTATGGAGGCAGGCGACCTCAGGGTCCTCAATGGCGACGACCCGGCGGTAGCGGCCCTCGGACGCCAGGGGCAAGGCAGGACCTGCTACTTCTCTACTGGCCGGGCCCTTGAAGAAGGGGCCTGGGTAGCCGGCGGCGCCATCCGGGTGCGCCTGGCCGACGGCCGGGAGGCGGAGTTCCCCCTGACAAAAACCCTCCTGCCCGGGCGCCACAACCTGGAGAACGTCATGGCCGCGCTCCTCTTGGCCCTAAACGCGGGAGGCCAGGCCCAGGCCTGCCGGCAGGTGCTGGCGCGCTTTTCCGGCCTGCCCCACCGCCTGGAGCGGGTTACAGCCATCCGCGGCGTGGACTACTATGACGACTCCAAGGGCACCAACGTGGGCGCAGTGGCCAGCTCTCTCAGGTTTTTTGACCAACCGGTGATCCTCATCGCCGGCGGCCGGGACAAGGACAGCGACTTCGCACCCCTGGCCCCGCTTATCCGGGAGCGGGTCAAGGCCCTGGTGCTCCTGGGGGAAGCCCGGGAGAGACTGGCCCGAGCCTGGAACGGGGCAGCCCCCCAGTACCCGGTGGCGGATCTGGCTGCGGCGGTGGCCCGGGCCCGGGAGTTGGCCCGGCCCGGGGACGTGGTGCTCCTGTCCCCGGCCTGCGCCTCCTTCGACATGTTCCGGGACTACGCCCACCGGGGTGAGGTCTTCCAAAAACTGGTGAGGGATCTTACAGATGGCGGACCAGCCTGAAGCGGCCGCAGTCGGAGCCGCGCCCCACTACGACCAGATCCTCCTGGTGACCGCCTGCTCCCTGGTGGCCCTCGGGCTGGGCATGATCTTCATCGCCTCCAACGTCATGGCCCAGACCCAATACAGCGACCCCTACTACTTCCTCAAGCGCCAGGGGGTCTATGCGGTCCTGGGCCTGGGTGCCCTTTTCCTGGGCCGCACCGTGGACTACCACCGCTACCAGCGCTGGGTTTACCGCTTCCTGCTGCTGGCCTTGATCGCCCTGGTCCTGGTGTTTGTGCCGGGCATCGGCGGCAAGGTCCGGGGCGCGGCCCGCTGGCTCCGCCTCGGGCCCCTGACGCTCCAGCCCTCGGAGTTCGCCAAGCTGGCCATGGTCCTGTTTTTGGCTTACTCCCTGGCCCGGAAGCAGGAAAAGATGAAGTACTTCGCCATCGGCTTTCTGCCCCACATGATGGTGGCCGGGGTGTTCATCGGCCTCATCGGCCTGGAGCCCGACTTTGGCACGGCCCTGACCCTGGCGGCCATTGTCTTCACCATGCTTTTTGTGGGCGGCACCCGCCTCACCCACATCCTGCTGGCCCTGGGCGTGGGGGGAGCCCTGGCCAGCATGATGGTCCTCCGGGACCCCAGGAAGTTCGACCGCATCCTCTCCTTCCTGGACCCCTGGAAGTACGGCCAGGACGTGGGCTACCAGTTGAAGCAGTCGCTCTTGGCCATCGGCTCCGGGGGGCTCCTGGGCCTGGGACCGGGCCAGAGCCGGGCCAAGCTCTTTTACCTGCCCGACGCGCACACGGACTTCATCCTGGCCATCTTCAGCGAGGAGCTGGGCTTCCTGGGGCTCATGCTGGTCCTGGCCCTGTTCGTCATCCTCATCACCCGGGGCTTTCTCGTCAGCCTCCGGGCTCCGGACCGGTTTGGCTCCTACCTGGCCCTGGGCCTCACCCTGCTCATCGGCCTGCAGGCGGCCATCAACATGGGGGTGGTGACCGGACTCTTCCCCACCAAGGGCCTGTCCCTCCCCTTCCTCAGTTACGGCGGCTCCTCGCTCCTGGCTACCATGCTGGCGGTGGGGGTGCTCCTGAATATCAGCAGCCAGGTGAGGCAGGCAGTCGGCCCCGGGGCCAAGGCGCCGGCCAAGGCGGAGGATGATGCCGGGAAATGAGGCCCCCTTGAGGATCGTCATCGCCGGGGGCGGCACCGGCGGCCACCTCTTCCCGGCCATTGCCGTGGCCCGGGAGTTTCACCGCCTGGGCGCGCAGGTCACCTTCCTCACCGCGCCCAAGACAGTCACCCCCCAGATCCTGGAGCAGTACGGCCTGACCTGGGAGGCCGTCACCAGTAAGGCCCTGAAGGGGAAAGGCTTCTTCGGGCGGCTCGAGGCTCTCTTATCCGTGCCCGCCGGCATCCGGGAGGCCAAATCCCGCTTGCAGGCGCTCCAGCCCCACCTGGTTTTGGGCATGGGGGGCCACGCCTCCGGGCCCGTGGGGGTGGCGGCCTGGCGCCTGGACATTCCTTTGGCAATACATGAGCAGAATGCCATCCCGGGGACCGCCAACCGCTGGCTGGGGAAGCTGGCCCGGCGGATTTTTCTCTCCTTCCCCGACCGCCAGGGGCTCTTTTTCCCGGACCGCACCCGCTGGGTGGGCAACCCCATCCGGGAGGAGTTCTTCGCCCCCCGGCCGCCCCGGCCCGACAGCCCCTTCACGGTTCTCATCACCGGCGGCAGCCAGGGCGCGCACCACCTGAACCTGGAGACCCGGGCGGCGCTGCCGCTTTTGGCTGACTTGCAAGACCAGCTTTTTTTCCTCCATTTGACGGGTGAGGCGGACTACCAGCAGGTGGCCGCGGGCTACCGGGAGGCGGGTTTCCCGGGAGAGGTGGCGGCCTTCACCCCGGAGATGCCGGCCTGGATGGCCCGGGCCCACCTCGTGGTGAGCCGGGCCGGGGCCTCCACCCTGGCGGAGCTGGCCGCGGTGGGGCGGCCCGCCATTTTGGTGCCCTTCCCCTTTGCGGCCAACCACCACCAGGAACACAACGCCCGGTTTTTCGCCGCGGCCGGGGCCGGGGAGGTTATCTTAAATAAAGATTTTACCGGCGTGGTTCTGGCTGCTAAGATAAGGGAGTTCCTGGCCGACCCGGAAAAGCGCAAAAACATGGAGGCCGCGGCCCGCTCCCTGGCCCGCCCCGCCGCCGCCCGGGATATTGTGAAAGGCTGCCTGGAGTTGGTGGAGGGGCAAGCAAAAAGATAAGCCACCCTCCCCTGACCCCTCCCATCAAGGGAGGGGAAAAATAAAGAGCAATTTTCGCATTAGGTTTCAACTATAATTACTCACAAGCTCTTTAAAGTTCAACTTGAGGAAAGGCCAAGTTACCATAAGAAAGATAAAGTTAAGGTAGAAGGGTTGAGTTAAGGCAGTTAATCTTTTATTCCCTCCCCCTTGATGGGGGAGGGGATTAAAGGCTGAATCTTTGGGTTGAGCGCACGTGAATGATCTTGTCAGTCTCTCCAGAAATCTCAGGAAAAGTCTGACTGACGCAGAGAATCTGTTATGGCGGCATCTCCGGCGCAACCAACTAGCAGGATTGAGTTTCAGAAGGCAACACACTATCGGCAGATACATCGTTGATTTTGTTTGTTTGGAGAAACGCTTGATCCTCGAAATTGACGGCGGCCAGCATGATATTGAAAGGGATAAGGATGAGCCAAGAACGAATTGGCTTATTTCTGAAGGATATAACGTATTAAGATTTTGGAATAATGAAGTCTTAACAAACTTAGAAGGCGTCCTGGAAAAAATACGGTTAAATACCCTATCCATTATTGATAACTTATAGTAAATATTCCACAATAAGGAAACTGTTTCTACAATAAATAAGCCATAACATCCCATATCTCCTTGTTTTTATCCCCTCCCCCTTGAGGGGGGAGGGTTAGGGAGGGGGTGGCATAAAGAATTGGCCTATATTCGGCGCTCAAATTTGATAGCAATTTTGGAGAATAATTTTTAGAGGAATTGGTGGGCGGTGCCCACCCTACATCAACTAAAGGAATGTGCAGGATGAAAACATTGTTAACAGTCCATGTAGGGGAGTTTTTGGTTGGTTCCGAATTAGAAAAGAGATTTAATGATATCAATGTCTGGTTACCTTCGAAAGATAAAGGTATAGATTTATTAATCACGAACTCAGAAAATAGTAAAGCAGTCTCTATTCAAGTAAAATTCTCACGCGATTTTTTAGTCACGCACATGAAAGACATTTTTCAAAAAGGGTTATTGGCATGCGGTTGGTGGACACATAGCCCAAGAAAGATTCAGGCAAGCAAAGCAGACATTTGGGTATTTGTTCTTCAGGCATTCGATCCACAAAAAACTCAATATATAATTATTTCGCCACAGGAACTCGATCGACGTCTTTCCATAATTCACGGCTCTTCAGATCGGATACAATCATACCTTTGGGTAACTGAAAAAAGTAAATGTTGGGAAGCACGCGGCCTTTCTAAGAAAGACCATATATTAATCGCGAATCATGCTTATGTTAATGAGGAAAGAAACTTCACACGGTACTTAAATGCATGGAAAGATTTAGAACAAAGATTAAAGTGATATAGGATGGGCACTGCCCACCTTAACTCCTTAACATGATTAATATTACCACCTACCACTTCATCGGCGTGGGCGGCATCGGCATGAGTGGCCTGGCGGAGCTCCTGGTGCGGCAAGGCCACCGGGTCTCCGGCTCGGATTTGGCCGCGGGCCCCATCACCGCCCGCCTTGAGGCCCTG
>Ga0315268_10000225_pt1 | contig 66553 bp, 60 predicted proteins | sample C1_top_MG_FD_204535 | JGI IMG/M metagenome (GOLD analysis project Ga0315268, IMG submission 204535) | Sediment microbial communities from Yellowstone Lake, YNP, Wyoming, USA - C1_top | ecosystem: Environmental > Aquatic > Freshwater > Lake > Sediment | place: USA: Wyoming | collected 2017-08-01 | reverse complement strand
CCCATGGGGGGGCCGGCGTCAAAGCTACGACGTTGCTTCGCCCTTCCGACTACAAGCCCCGGCCCGTCATGCGGGCGTACAGCATGGCCACGGTGCGGTACACCATGTGCGCCATCTTGGAGTAGGGGGCGTAGAAGAACAGGAAGAACACCGAGGTCAGGTGCAGGAAATAGGTGGGGTAGGCCAGCATCTTGATGGTCAGCAGCCGGAAGACCCAGCTCAAGAGCCCCGTGGCCCCCACCGCGAAGACCACGTAAATGAAGAGCCAGTCAAAGTAGGTGCCGTAGCCCGCCTTCTCGGCGTTGGCCTGGCGCTCCCGGAGGATATTGTAAATCCCGTAAATCAGCGCCGCGGTGCCCACGATGGCCAGCAGCTTGATAGGTTCATAAATGTGATAGGGCGACTCGTGGTGCAGCACCCACTCGTTCAAGAAGCCCCAGCCCGTGACGATGGCCAGGAAGATGAACCCAAAGAGCAGCAGCAGGTGGTTGATGGAGCGGTTATAGGCGGTCTCGCACTTGCGGAAGACGCTGTGGCTCACGATGGTGGTGAGGGTGCTGATCAGGTTCCCCACCAGGTTCCCCTGGAGCTTCATGCCCCAGGGGTTGACGTTCAGGTCCTTCCAGAAGCGCAGCACCCCCAGGGCGAAGACCACCACGGCAAAGGCCGCCGCGGGCACAAAGATGAAATCCACCAGCAGGGTGGGAAAGAGCTTGGAGTAAACGATGGTCCCCTCCGGGATGTGCAGGTGCCCGGTGAGCTTCAGGGCGAAGAGCAGCAGCAGCACCGGGAAGGCGATGAGGGCCGGCAGGTACTTGGAGTCCCCCACCATGCGGGCCAGGAAGGGCGGCGTGGCGTAGTTCTCGATGCACATCTGCCTGAGCACCCCCATGACCTCGCCGGGCTTGGCGCCCCGGGGGCAGTACACCGTGCAGTCGCTGCACTGGTGGCACAGCCAGATGTCCGGGCTCTTGACCACGTCCTTCAGGCCCCACTGGGCCATAAGCATCTCTTTCCGGGGAAAGGGCTTCTCATCCGGGGTGGGGTTGCAGACTACGGAACAGGTGTCGCACTGATAGCACTTCTTGACCGTGTCCCCCCCCGCGGCCACCACCCGCTTCACGAAATTGAGGTCCGGCTTGATAAGAGTTTCGCCTGCCATGATCGTACCTCCTAGAATTCCTTGAAGGGGTTGGGGCCGATCTCCCGCACCCGGGTCACGAACTCGTTCAGGATCTGCGGCAGCTTGTCAAACTCCGAGATGGCCACCTGGATCTGCTGCACCCGGTCGGCTTCCAGACCTAATTTGTCCAGGGTCTCCGAGAGCTTGGTCAACCGGTAGGCGCAGAGTTCGCTGCCCTTGACGAAGTGGCACTGGTAGTCGTCGCCGTACTTGCAGCCCAGGAGAATTATGCCGTCAACCCCCCGGGACAGGACGTCGGAGACCCACACCAGGTTGAAGGACCCCATGCAACGCAGGGGGATGAAACGGATTCTCGGGTCCAGCCGCAGTTTATGCAACCCCACCGCATCCAGGGCCGGCATGGCGTCATTTTCACACACCAGGCCGATGACCCGGTATGGCGCGTCCTCCGCGTCCTCGTCCTCCAGCTCCGGGATGTCCAGGGCTTTGAGCATGGAGCCCACGATGTCCACGCTGAAGTCCTTGAAGGAGACAATGCGCTCCGGGCAGGCCCCCATGCAGGTGCCGCAGCGGCGGCAGCGGTTGATCTTGAAAAACGGCGTGCCCTTCTCGTCTTCCTCGATGGCGCCGAAGGGGCACTCCTCGGTGCAGCGCTTGCAGGAGGTGCACCGCTGCATGAAGGGGTCCGGGAAGGTCTCGTCCCAGGCCCGGGGATGCACCGCCATGCCCTCAGCCACGCGCTCCACCGCCTGGATGGCCTTGCACGCCGCGCCGGCGCCGTCGGCCGTGGCCATGGGGATGGTCATGGCCTGGCGCACCGCGCCCGCGGCGTAAATCGCCGTGCGCCGGGTCTCATAGGGGAAGCAGATGAAGTTGGAGTCGGCAAAGCCGTTGTACAGCTCGGTCTCCGGCAGGCCCGGCCCCTGGCGATACTCCAGGTTGAGCACCGGCGCGTCCAGGGTCACCGGCACCATGCCCGTGGCCAGCACCACCAGGTCCGCCTCAAAGGCCACGCTCTCCCCCAGGAGGGTGTCCTTGGCGCTGACTCTAAGCTTCCCGCCGTCGGCCACGCTCACCCCGGTAACCTCCGCCTTGGTGAGCATCACCCCGGGGTCGGACTGGACCTCTTTGTAGAACAGCTCCGTCTGGCCCGGGGTGCGGATGTCCTTGTAAAGGATCATGGCCGTGGCCTCGGGGTTGGCCTGGCGCACGTACAGGGCCTGCTTCAGGGATGTCAGGCAGCAGAAGTCGGAGCAGTAAGGCAGGTGCTCCGGGTCCCGGGAGCCGGCGCACTGGATGAAGGCCACGCTCTCCGGCGCCTTGCCGTCGGAGGGCCGCACGATCTTGCCCTTTTTGGCCAGCTCCTCCATTTCCAGGTTGGTGATGACGTCCGGCGAGAGCCCGTAGCCTAGGTGGCTGAGCTTGGCGGCGTCATAGGGGCGCCAGCCCGCGGCCAGGACCACGGCCCCGACGCGCAGGGTCTCCAGGTTGCCGTTCGTCTTGATGTGCGCGTCCAGGAGCCCCGGCTGGCCTTCGATCTTCTCGATCTCGGCCCCGGTCATCACCTTGATGTTGGGTTGCGCCTGCACCGCCTTGACCTTGGCGAAGATCTCCGGTTCCTGCAGGTCGGTGTAAGGGTAGCTGCCGGGGGTCTGGCGGTGCAGCTTGGCCGCGTAGCCGCCCAGCTCCGCCTCCTTTTCCACCAGCACCACCTGGTAGCCGCTGTTGGCGGCCTCCAGGGCGGCGCTCAGGCCCGACGCGCCCCCGCCGATGACCAGGATGGTCTTGTCGCACTCCGTCTGGTAGGGCTCCGGCAGCTCAGATTTCTTGATCTTGGCGCAGTACATGCGGAGGTAGTCTTCCGCCAGGTACTGGGTCTCCTCCGCTTTGGGCTCCTGGGTCCAGGCCACCAGCTCCCGGATATTGCAGCGCTCCACCAGGCAGTTGGGGAAGTCCAATTCCTCGTATTTTACCCGGGGGGAGCAGGCGGCGATGACCAGGGAGTTGATGCCTTCGCCCTCCGGTTTGAGGTCTTCCAGGATCATGGCCCGGGCCTCGGGTGAGCACAGGATGTCGTGCTCTTTGATGTGCTGGATCTTCCCCTCTTTCTTGATGACCTTGGTCAGGCTCTCAAAGTCTACGGCGTCGCCGATGCCGCAGCCCTTGCACAAATAGACCCCGTATTTCTTTTCCATTTCCTTCTTTTCCATCTCCATCACGATCCCCTCCTGCCCAGGGCGACGAGACTCTTGAGCGCGGCTCCCGTGGCGTCCTCGTTGGATTTCATCACGTCCAGGGGGCCCTTCAAGGTGCCCACCGCCAGGATGCCCGGCGGCAAGAGTTCCGGGATGATGAAGCCGTCGGGAGTGTAGGACAGCGGCAGGGGGAAGGGCGAGGCCTTGGTGGAGGGCACCATGCCCGCGGCCAGGACCACCATGTCAAAGACCTGGCGGGACTTGTTGCCGGTAGCCGTGTCCTCCGCCGCCACCACCACGTTGTCGCTGCCGGGGTCCTGCTCGATCTTGGCCACCTTGCCCCGGGTGAGCTTCACCCCTTCGTCGTCCCGGACCTTCCAGAAGAACTGCTCGTAGCGGCCCGGGGAGCGGATGTCGATGTAGAAGATGTGGGCCTCGCTCTCCGGGTCCTTTTCCCGGAGATAAGTGGCCTGCTTCAGCGACGCCATGCAGCAGATGTAAGAGCAGTAGGGAAGGTGGTTCTCGTCCCGGGAGCCGGCGCACTGCACGAAGGCCACCCTTTTGGGCGGCTGCTGGTCCGAAGGACGCAGAATCTGGCCGCCGGTGGGGCCGTTAGCCGCGGCCAGCCGCTCCATCTGCATGTTGGTGATGACGTTGGCCACCTTCCCAAACCCCAGGTTGTCCGCCTTGGCGATGTCGTAGAGTTCCCAGCCCCCGGCCAGGATGATGGAGCCCACCTTCAGGTTCAGGGTCTGGGGCTTCATGTCCAGCTCGATGGCTTCGTACTTGCAGGCCTCCAGGCATTTCTTACCGCAGTCCCCGGCCACGTTGCAGGCCCCGGCGTCGATGACGTACTTCTGGGGAAAGGCCAGGTCAAAGGGAATGTAGGCCGCCTTGGTCTTGTCCAGGCCGTAGTTGAAATCGTTAACCCGGAAGGCCGGGCAGGTCTGGGCGCAGGCGTCGCAGGCCACGCAGCGGTCGTTCACAAAGCGGGGATTGAGCCTCACCCCCACCTCGAAGTTCCCCGCGCTGCCGCTCACCTGCGTCACCTCCGCCATGGTGTAAAAGCTGATGTTGGGGTTTTCCTTCACCCGGCGGAAGTTGATCTCCAGGCCGCACGCCGGTGGGCAGAGCTTGGGGAAGTAGCGGTGCAACTGGGCCACCCGGCCCCCCAGGTAGGGGGCCTTCTCGGTGATGACCACCTGGGCCCCGGCTTCCGCGGCCTCCAGGGCCGCGGTGAGGCCGCTTATCCCTCCCCCGATGACCAGAATTTTCTTATTGTCCGTGTTCACACCAGTCCTCCTTACAGGACATTGAGGGGGTCTCGGCCCAGGGTCGCCACCTGGGGCAGGAGACCACTAAAACATCACCCTATAACATTGTGAATAAGGGCGCAAGGAAAAATTATTGGCTTCGGGAAGGAATGGGCTGGATTCACCCATCAAAAAAGCGGCCGTGGGAACCATCCGCCACGGCCGGCAGGAAAAACCCGGGGCTTCGGGTGGCCCCGAAGCCCCGGAAAGCCACGAAGTTACTTGACCAGCTGCACGTACGGCTTGGTCTCGAACTTCCACTCGTTGGTGTTTTTGTCGTACTGGGAGATGGTGAAGACCTTCCACTTGCTGTCGTCGATCTTCAGGAAGTCGGACCGGTAGTAATACCCTGGGTACCGGCTCTCTTGCCGATAGAGGATGTGCCGCAGGTGGGCCTCACCGGCCAGGATGCGGTGGTAGTTCTCCCAGGCCCGCATCAGTTCGTGCAGGTCCGCGGCCGCCATGTGCTGGGCGTCTTCCTTGAGCATGGTGAGGCGCTCCAGGCCGATCTCCAACATGACCTTGTTGGTGGTGTAATTGGCGGCACAGCCGGCGACATACTCGTCCATCATCTTCTGCAACCGGGCCTGGACCTGCTTGGGCCGCAGGTAGTTGGGGTTGATATCCACCGCGGTGGTGTAGTCTTTGTATTTCTCGTAAATCTCAAACGGTAGGTAGATCTCGGCGATGACCTCGTCGATGTTCTGCGCGGGCTCCAGCTTGTCGTCCTTGTGGTCCAGGATGAAGGCGATGGCGCCCTTGGCGGCCATGCGGCCCTCCGCGTGGGAGCCGGAGGAGAACTTGTGCCCGGAGGCGCCCACACCGTCACCCGCGGTGAACAGACCCTCAACGGTGGTCATGCGGTCATAGCCCCAGAACCAGTCGTCGGGGGCACCGATGTAACCCTTGGAGGGGCCGCTGACCCACAGACCGGCGCAGCCCGCATGGGAGCCCAGCAGATAAGGCTCCGAGGGCATGATCTCCGAGGGTTTCTTGTCAGGCTCGATGTTCATGGAGGCCCACAGGCAGGCGGCGGAGATGGACATGTCCAGGAAGTCCTCCCAGGCCTCCGCTTCCAGGTGCTTGAGCTCTTTCTTGCTCAGGGTCTCGGCCAACTTCGCCATGGCCTTGTCGGTGTGCATCAGGATGGGGCCGCGGCCTTCCTTTATCTCGATCATCTGCACATGGTTGCGCAGGCAGGTGCCGGGGTTGTCGGCATAGCCGGGATAATCGGCCTTCAGCTGCTCCAGGTTCCGGACCATGGCGTCTTCGCCGTAGGCGTTGGTAGCCTGGGCCTTGAAGAACAGGAACCAGGCGCCCACCGGGCCGTAACCGTCCTTGAACCGGGTCGGCACGAACCGGTTCTCCATGAGCACCATCTTGGCGCCGATTTCCGCGGGCATGGCGTAGGTGGAGCCGGCGTTCCACACGGGGTACCAGGCCCGGCCCTGGCCTTCCTGCACCGACCGGGGCCGGAAGACGTTCACCACCCCGCCGCAGGCAATGATCATGGCCTTGCACTTGAAGACGTAGGTCTTGTGCTCCCGCACGCTGAAACCCACCGCGCCGCAGACCCGGTTGGCGTTGTTCTTGTCGGTCAATAGCTTGACGATGAAGACCCGCTCGTAGAGGTTGTCCATGCCGAGAGCGTTCTTGGCGGCCTCGGCCACGATCACCTTGTAGGACTCGCCGTTGATCATGCACTGCCAGCGGCCGGAACGCACGCATTTACCGCCGTCTTTGAGAAGCGGAATGCCCTCGTCTTTGGCCACCTGGCCGTCCACGGTGTGGTTTTCCGCGTCCTTTTTCCAGATGGGCAGGCCCCACTCTTCAAAGTCCATGACGCTCTGGTCCACATGACAGCCCAGGGAGTGAATCAGGTCTTCCCGGACGATGCCCATGAGGTCGGTGCGCACGTATTTGACGTAGTCGTCCACCTTGTTTTCCGGGCCCACGAAGGTGTTGATGGCGGAGAGCCCCATGGCCACCGCGCCGGAACGGTCCGTGGCGGCCTTGTCCACCATGGCGACCTTCAGGCCGGTGGCTTTCGCCCAGGCAGCAGCTTCCACCGCGGCGCCGGTAGCGGCCATCCCGCCGCCCACCAGCAGCAGGTCGGTCTCCACGGTGACTACTTCCGGTTTCGCACAAAAAGACCATTTACAGAATTCTCTTTCCAGAGCCATATCTTATTATCCTCCTTGGATTTTCGCTGTTGCGTGGACTTACTCGGTCCGAGCCTTGCCGGTGAAGAAACCGGGTTTCTTCAGGTCCGCCACATCGCTAGGCAGGGTCTTGCCCTTGAAACAGTCGATAGAACCTTCCGGCGTGGTGCGGGTGGGGAACTTGAACCGCTTGATAGTCGTCTGATTCCGGAACTTGATGGTCCACATGATGTTGTCGGTGCCCCGCAGCGGGATGGTGCTGGAGCCCAGGGGCATGATGTCCGCATAGTGGCGGACTTCAATGGCCTGCACGGGGCAAATCTTCACGCAGTTGTAACATTCCCAGCACTGGTCCGGCTCCTGGTTGTACGCCTTCTTTTTTTCGGGTTCCAGGACCATCAGGTCGTTGGGGCAGATGTACTGGCAAGCGGTCTTGTCCAGGGCTTTACAGCCGTCACATTTTTCCGCGATTACGAAACTCGGCATACCTTAAACCTCCTATTTAGGGTTAAACGGTTAGATTTTTATCTCCAGGTGAGGCGCGGTAGGCCAGTACACCTTCCGCCCCTTCACCAACCTACCTCGCGCTCAGGCAATCTCCTGGTTCCAGAAAGCGTCAACCTTTCTCAACTTCCTTGATAAACTCATCCATCACATTCAAGGTTTTCCGCCTCACCGCCAGCTCGTAAATCTTGTCCTTCACCTGCTTGGGCAAGAGCTCGATGCTCTTGGTGGTGGCCGCGTCATATTTGGCCATGGGGAAGAGCGTTAGCACCTTGTCCCGCTGCTCCGCGGTGCAGGGCACGATGAGCACCTTCATCCCGGCCAGCTCCTCTTTCAGCAGGCCCGCCAAGCCGGCGTCATTCAGCGCCTTAAACCGCTCCTCGTTGATCCATATATTGATGGGAAAAGTCTCGGCCATATCCTTTCTCCTTTCATTGTCTCAGGCAGGCTTGCCTTTAGTTGATTCTCAACGCACCACCAAAATGCTGCCCTTACAAGGGGTCGACTCTAAAGGCTGGTGCTGCCTTGGCCAGGTATTCCTTGGTGACGAAGGGGGAGCCGAAGCCGAACTTCTTGGCGGAGTCCATGACCACATCAAAGACCTCGGGCCGGAAGATCATGCGGGTCGGCTTCACTTCATCCATGATGATGGACCGGATCTTGGTGCCGCTGAACTTCTGCAACTCCTTGGTGTGACCGCACAGGCCGATGCAGGTCACCTCCCCGCAATGGGGGCAGTAGGCCCATTCCAGGACATAGATGGGAGTGATGTTCAATTTTTCTTTGGGAATGCTCATCAGCAGGTGATGGGCCTGATAGGAATGATAGTAAGTGCCCACGCCGGCGTGGTCCCGGCCGAACATGTGGTGGGTCAGCCCCAGGTTGGTGCGGATGATGGAATGGTGCACCGCCTCCCGAGGCCCGGCATAGCGCATATCCCAGAAGGTCATGGTGACCATGTGGATGTCTTCCCGGAAGTAGCCGGACTTGCGCAGCTCGTCCTGGGTCAGGACGATGGCCTCATCAATGTAGTCGCCGGCCCGCTTCTCCCCGACAATGCAGTTCACCAGGATGCCGGAAGTGGCGCCGCCCGGCGCTTCCATCTGCTCCACCGGCATGTCCCCGTGGGCGGCGATGTAGGCATGTTTCATCAGCCATTCGTGGCCGGAGTGGGGCACGTTCCGGGTCTGGTGGGCCACGATGCGCTGCCACTTCTTTTCCTGGAATTTTGCTCGGTGCTGTCTTGGGGTCAGGAAGTAGGGACCGAAAGGTTCCCGCACTTTGGGTTCGTTCACCAGGGTGATCTTGCCGCCTAAAAATTTGTCTTTGTAAGCATAGGTCCGGGCCACCCCGGGATGCTTTTCCTCCTTGGTGCCATACACCTTCTCGGCGATCTCGTCTTTGCTGTAAGTATAGATTTCTTCAATATCGAAGATGGCCAGGGGATTGCCGTCAAAGGTCAGGAGGACGCTTTCGCCTTGTTTGATGCCGTAGTCGGCGATCTCTTTGTCTGAGATATCATAAACGATGGGGATGCTCCAGATGGTGCCGTCGGCCAGCTCCATCTTCTTGCAGGTGGCCTCCACGTCCGCCTTTTTCATGAAGCCTTCGATAGGCGAGAAAAAACCATAAGCGATGCCGATGGCCTCGGTGGCCATCTGCCGGCTGGCCGGGACCTTTTTTAATCCCGCAATCTTTTTCTTGGCTTCCGCCTTATCGGTGATCACCCTTTCTACCAGGGGTTTACCACCATGGCCGATTAATTGCATATGCCTTCCCCTTTCCCTTAATTTTATGTGAAAAATTTCACATAATATTCAGAATCTCAAGTTAATCCATCCATCAGGAGTTGTCAATAATATTTTTCACGAACTCTCGTTTTTGTCCCGGCGGCCAAAAAACCCGCATCACTTCTGATTATCAAGCCAGAAGCCGGTAGACCGCGGTGGCCTCGTTGCGGCCTCGCAAGATCACCGCCTCCAGGGGCTCGAATTTGAACCTCCCCCCCACCTCCCGTATGGTGGCTTCGCTCACCAGGGTGTCCGCCTCCAGGTCCTTGGCCGCCTCTTGCAGCCGGGCCGCCACATTCACCGCGTCGCCGATGACCGTGAAGTCCATGCGCTTGTGGGAGCCGATATTGCCGACGATGGCCTCCCCGGTGTTGATGCCGATGCGCATCCCCTGGATGGGCGTGGCTCCCCTATCCCGCATCTCCTGCAGGCGCCGGTGCATGGCCAGGGCGCACTCCACCGCCCGGGTGGCGGCCTCGGGGATGGCCACCGGCGCCCCGAACTCCGCCATCAGCGCGTCCCCCACGAACTTGTCCAGGGTCCCCCGGTGCTCAAAGACCAGGTCCACCATCTCCGTGAAATAGTCGTTCAGGGCCTCCACCACCGCCTCCGGCGCCATCTTCTCGCTCATGGTGGTGAACCCCTTGATATCCGCGAAGAGCACTGTCACCCGCTGCTTCTGACCACCTAACTTCAGGACCTCCGGATTCTTCAGGATCTCCTCGCACATCTCCGGACTGACGTACCGGGAGATGGTGTCCCGGAGCAGGTGCTTCTGCTGGTAGAGACGCAGCCGGCTCCTCAGCGAGGCCTCGTGGCCCGCCTCCTCCGCGGCGATCTCCCGCAGCAGCCGCTGCATCTCCTCATCGTCGCTCTCTTCCGCCAGGGCCAGGTAACTCTTGCGGGCCTCCCGCTCATGGGCGATGGCCAGCTCAATGGCTTCTATAATGTCTATTTCCATGGTGAACCCCGCTTACAGTTTTCGGTTTTCAGTTTTCGGCAAAAGACTTAAACGTTCACGTGGTCATTATCCATTTAATCATTTTTCTGATGCCGGCAAGGTTCGGAAGTTGAGGATTGGACAAGTCATTAAAATGATGGGTCTTCTCTGAAAACCGAAAACCGGACACCGTCAGTAAACCACCTCCACTAGGTACAGCCCCTGGGGTGGGGCGGTGGGGCCGGCCAGATGCCGGTGGCCGGAGGCCAGCAATTCCTCCAGCAGGCCGGGCTGGGCCTTGCCCCGGCCGATCTCCACCATGGTGCCCGTGAGGCCCCGCACCATGCCCCGCAAAAAGCCGGTGGCGGTGATGGTGAAGGTGAGCCGGCCGCCCTCCCGGGTTTCCCACCGCGCGGCCAGGATCCGGCGCCGGGGATTCCTGATGCCGCTGCCGCTGGCCTGAAACGCGGAGAAGTCGTGTTCCCCCGGCAGGGTCGCGGCGGCCTGGGCCATGGCCGCCACGTTCAGGGGCTGGGCCACCCACCAGGCATGGTGGTGGTGCAGGGGGGAGCGGCTCCCCCGGTTGAGAATGCGGTACTCATAGGTCTTGGCCTGGGCGGATTTGCGGGCGTGGAAGTTAAGGGGCGCCTCTTGGGCCTCCAGCACGGCAATGTCATCCGGCAGCATGGAATTCAGCCCCTCGTGAAAAGCTTTCAGGGGAATACGGCTGGGGGTGCGGAAATTGGCCACCTGGCCCCGGGCGTGCACCCCCGCGTCGGTGCGGCCGGAACCGATGAGCCGGACCTCCTCCCCGGTGAGCCGGGCCAGGGCCGCCTCCACCGTCTCCTGGACGGTGGCCGCGTTTTTCTGGCGCTGCCAGCCGTGGTAGCGGGTGCCGTCGTATTCCAGGAGCAGCCGGATGTTGCGCATTGTTAGCGGTCAGCGATCAGCTTATGGCTTACAGCTTTATGATTCTCCGAATGTTGTCACACGTGGAGGGCAGTAAAGTCCATTGGGGTTGGTTTTGCTAACTGCTGACTGCTGAAAGCTGACTGCTGACTGCTGACGGCTAGGGAACAAACGGCGGCGTCTCCAACCCCATGGTCTCCGGGAAGCCCACCATCAGGTTGAAGTTCTGCACCGCCTGGCCTGCCGCGCCCTTGGTGAGGTTGTCGATGGCCGACAGCACCACCACCCGGCGGCCGCCGTCGTACACCCGCAGGGCCAGGTCGCAAAAATTGGCGCCCTTGACGTTCCGGGTATCCGGCAGGCTCCCCGGGGGCGACAGGCGCACAAAGGGGTGCCCCTGGTAAAACCGCTGGTAGAGAGCCCGCAGTTCCCCTTCCGACCGGGACTCCGTCAGGGAGGCGTAAAGCGTCCCCAGGATGCCCCGGGTCATGGGCACCAGGTGCGGGATAAAGGTGACCTGCACCGGCGTGCCGGCCAGGGCGCTCAGCTCCTGCTCCATTTCCGGGGCATGCCGGTGCTCCAGCACCTTGTAGGCCCGGAAGCCGTCGTTGACCTCGCAGAATTGCAGGGCCAGCAGGCCTTGCCGGCCGGCGCCGCTCACCCCGGATTTGCAGTCGGCGATCACCGCCTCGGGCTGAAGCAGGCGGGCCTGGGCCAGGGGGGCCAGCCCCAGGATGACGCAGGTGGGATAACAGCCGGGGTTGCCCACCAGCCGCGTCCGGCGTACCTCTTCCCGGTAGAGTTCCGGCAGGCCGTAAACCGACTCCGCCAACAACTCGGGAGCCGTATGCGCCTGATACCACTTCTCATAAAGGGCCACGTCCCGGAAGCGGAAATCCGCGCTCAGGTCCACCACCCGGCACCCCTGGTTCAGGAACCGGGGGACAATGCCCATGGCAGCCTGGTGGGGGATGGCAGTGAAAACCACCGCGGCTTGGGCCGCGATCTTTTCTTCGGATTCCTGGCTGAAAGGCAGGTCAATGATGCCGGCCAGGGCCGGAAAGACCTGGGCAAAGGGCTGGCCCGGGTATTCCAGGGAAGTGAGGGCTACCAGCTCACAGCCGGGGTGGCGGACCAGCAGGCGCACCAGTTCCAGCCCGGCATAACCGGAGGCGCCGATGACCGCGACTTTGATCTTAGTCATGGGAGGGCAGGGCAATGATTTTCAAGTTCCGAGTTTCGAGTTTCCAGTTTTCCGTGAAGGCATGAATCAACATCCAAATCCAACTAACGAGAAACAGAAAACCGAAAACTGAAAACCGAAAACCGGCCGTTACCGTTTGGAGTACTGACAACCGCGGCGGGCGCCCCGGCGGCCGTATTTCTTGCGCTCTTTGATGCGGGGGTCCCGGGTGAGGAACCCGGCCTTTTTGAGAAGGGGGCGCAGTTCCGGGTTGAAGGTCACCAGGGCCCGGCTCAAGGCGTGTTTGACGGCCCCGGCCTGCCCTTCCAGGCCGCCTCCCTGGACGTTCACCAGGATGTCCAGGTCCGGGCCCAGGTTCACCAACCGCAGGGGCTGGCGCACCAGGTTGCGGGTGGTCTCCAGGGGAAAGTATTCTTCAAACTGCCGCTGGTTCACCAGGATGCTCCCGTTGCCGGGCCGCATATAGACCCGGGCCACCGCGCTCTTGCGCTTGCCCGTAGCGTGGATGCCTGTTTGCTCCGCCATCAATCCTCCCAGGTCAGGGGCACCGGCTGCTGGGCCTGGTGCGGGTGCTGGCCCCCGGCGTAAACCTTGAGTTTTTTCAGCAGGTGCCGGCCCAGACTGTTTTTCGGCAGCATGCCCCGCACCGCCTGTTTCAGCAGGGCCTCCGGCTTCCGCTGCAGGAGGTGCCGGGCCGGGGTCTCCTTGAGCCCTCCGGGGTAGCCGGAGTGGCGGTAGTAGACTTTGTTATCCAACTTCTTGCCGGTGAGGCGCACCTGCTCCGCGTTCACCACCACCACGAAATCGCCGGTATCCATATGCGGGGTAAAAGTCGCCTTGGTCTTGCCCCGCAGCACCATGGCGATGCGGCTGGCCAGGCGCCCCAGCACCTGGCCCTGGGCATCCACCACGTACCACCGGCGGGGGACCTCCCCTTTCCGGGCCATGTAGCTTTTCATCAAGGTTCTCCCAGGTTGTAAACACATATTTATATCGGCCCTGCCCCGCACTTGTCAAGAGGCCCTTGGCCTTTTCCCGGGGAGGGGTCAATTTTCTCCCGGCCTTGCCCCCGGCCCTGGGCGGAGGCTTGAGCCCTGTCCGCCATTGATTATACTTTCCATTGCCCCGAGAATATGGTAGTTATTTTTCGGTCTTAAGGAACAGGTAGAAATATGCATTACTGCAGTCAATGCCAACTGGTGCACGGGGAAGAACACCGCTTCTGCCAGCGCTGCGGGCAGCTGCTCAAGGGGTCCCAGGCCGCCGCGGCCCACGCCTGCGCCCGCTGCGGCACGCTGACCTTCCCGGGGCAGAAATTCTGCACCGAGTGCGGCCTGCCCCTGAGGGTGGCCCGGCACGCGCCCGAGGAGGAGGCGCCTCCGCCCCGGCCGCCGTTATTTTACCCCCGGCGGGCCGAAGGGCCCAAAGTCGGCCGCAGCCGGCAGCGCCGCCCGGGGCGGGCCCTGGTGACGCTCATCGCCCTCCTCCTGGTCGTCCTGGCCAGCACTTATCTCTGGCGCCACCTCCCGGCCCGGAGCCCGGTGGTGCGGACCCCGGCCGTCTCCGCCCCCCAGGAGGACCTGCGCCGGGAAGTGGAAAAGCTGGCGGAAAAAATCCGGGCCGCGCACCTGAACAAAGACATCAACAAGTGGATGAGCTGCTACGACCGCGATGCCTATCCCCATTTCGGCCGCCTGGAGTCCCAGATGCTGGAACTCTGGAAGAATTACGACATCAAGACCGTGGATTACCGCATCTCCAACGTCCAGCGCCTGGAGGGCAACCAGGCCAGCGCCGACATCACCTGGAACATCCAGCTTTATGACCACCGCACCCACGACTACACCCTGGACCGCTCGGCTTACAAGATCATCCTGGATAAGGGCCCTGACGGCTGGAGGATCCGGGAGTCCCGCCTGGAAGGAGGTTGAACTTCCTGAGATGAAGCCTTTCAAAGGCTGGTGGCGGAGAGCAATCCCCTGGGGAGTCCTGGCCCTGGTTCTGTGCCTGGGCTGCGAGACCCGGGTCTTTATCCCGCCGCCCCCGCCGCCCCCGACGCCGGCTCCGGCGCCGCCTCCCCAGGTGAGCCGGCCCACCCTGTACGTCAGCGTCAACCGTCTGAACCTCAGGGCCGGTCCGGGAATGGATTTTCCCAGGATTTCCACCCTGGAGCGCAATGACGAGGTGGAAAAGGTGGGGGAGGCCGAAGATTGGGCCCAGGTCCGGGTCAAGAAGGACGGCCGCCTGGGTTGGGTAAGCTCCCGGTATCTCGCGGAAACCCCGGTGACCGCGGCCCCGGAGGCCGCGCCGCCGCCCTTGGCGCCATCCCTGCCGCCCCCCGTGGTAGCGCCGCCCCCGCTGCCGGAAGAAGTCCCGCCGCCTCCCCAGGAGGTGGCGCCGCCGCCCAAGCCGCCGGCCGCGGAAAAACCCGCCAAGGCGGTGAAGCCGGAGGCGCCCGCCGCGGCCAGGAAGAAGGCCGAGGAGCGGCCCGCCAGGGCCAAACCCGGAGCAGCCGCCGAGCAAGCCCCGCGGAAACCCGCGCCTGCCGCGGAAAAGGCGGCCCCCAAGGAAGAAAAACCGGCGGAAAAGCCGGCTCCCGAACCCACCCCGGAGTCCCAGAAGCGCATCCGCATTATGTGAGAGTTAGCAGTCAGCAGTCAGCAGTTAGCAGTTAGCCGGGGCGGTGCGATAACCGCCCCTTTTTTCTTCCTCCCTCCCTGGAACGAAAAAAAGGGACGTGACCAATCACGCCCCTTTCTTTTCCTGCTCACTGCTCACTGCTCACTGCTCACTGCTCACTGCTCACTGCTTACTGCTCACTGCTCACTGCTTACTGCTCACTGCTTACTGCTCACTGCTCACTGAACTCACCACTCCAGGAGCGCCGCGCCCCAGGTGGCGCCGGCCCCGAAGCTGATGAGCAGGACCTTGTCCCCCTTCTTGATGCGGCCTTCGCCCAGGGCCTCGTGCAGGGCGATGGGCACCGAGGCCGCCGAAGTGTTGCCGTAGCGGTGGACGTTGACAAAAACTTTATCCATGGGCACCTTGGCGAAGCGCGCCCCCGCGTCCAGGATGCGCCAGTTGGCCTGGTGGATGATGAGGAAGTCCAGCTCCTCCCGCTCCAGCCCGGTCATCTCCAGGATGCGGCGGATGGCCTCCTTGGTGGCGTTCACCGCGAATTTGAAGATATCCCTGCCGTCCATGAAGATGTAATGCCGGGCCGTGGTGTCCTGCTTGGGCAGGAAGGGGCTCACTTCCCAGTTGAATTCCGTCTCGCAGTAAAGGTTCATGTTCAGGCTGGAGGCCACGAAGGAGGCCAGGATGCGCCCCTGGGAGCCGGGGCCGATGACCACCGCGCCGGCCCCGTCGCCGAAGAGTATGCAGGTGCCCCGGTCCGTCCAGTCGGTGAAGCGGGAGTTGGTGTCGCTGCCGATGACCAGGGCGTATTTGCCCTCCGGCGCCACCAGCCGCTCCGCCACATACAGGGCGTAGTTGAAGCCGCAGCACCCCGCCTGTAAGTCAAAGGCCGCAGCTTTGCCGTTCAAACCCAGGGCGTCCTGCACCTGGATGGCCCCCGCGGGGTAAAAATGGGGCGGGGTGTTGGTGGCCAGGACGATGTAGCTCAACTCCTCCGCCGCCAGCCCGGCGTTCTTCAGGGCCTGGCGGGCCGCCATCGTGGCCATGGTCACCGTGTTCTCCTCCGGCGCCGCGATCCGCCGCTCCTTGATGCCGGTGCGCTCCACGATCCAGCTGTCCGCGGTCTCCACTATCTTCTCCAGGTCCGTGTTGGTCAGGACCCGCTCCGGCACGTAAGCCCCGGTGCCCATTATGCCGATGTTCTTCTTGGACAAGGTGGCTCTCCTAATTTTCACGTTTTAACAAAGTTTATACCGCACGCCGTTTAAAAAGGCAAATGAATTGGCCGTGACATGGCCTCCCTCCCGGGTCTCCCGGGGAATGAAACCGGAAAAAAAACTGCCCCACATTTCGGGCAAATTTTTTCCTTGACACCCAATATGTTGTATATTAATATTTTTATTGCTACAAGATATTGCCATTTCAGGCAATTTCGCCAACCGCCTAAATTAAGGAGGAAATGATGGCCCAGGCCGGGGAAGTCAGGGAAATCGCGGGGGAGCTGCCCTTATCCGCCAACGCCGTGGTGGTGCTCAAAAAGCGCTACCTCAAAAAGGACGAACAGGGCCAGCCCACGGAAGGCGCCCAGGAGATGTTCCGCCGGGTGGCGGAGACCATCGCCAAGGTGGACCTGGACTACGACCCCAAGGCCGAAGTGGCCGCCACCACCCGCAGGTTCTACGAAATCATGTCCTCCCTGGCCTTCATGCCCAACTCCCCCACCCTCATGAACGCCGGCCGGGAACTGGGCCAGCTCTCCGCCTGCTTCGTCCTCCCCGTGGAAGACGACATCGAGAGCATCTTCGACGCCATCAAGCAGACCGCCATGATCCACAAGTCCGGCGGCGGCACCGGCTTCTCCTTCTCCCGCATCCGCCCGGAAAACGACCCGGTCATGTCCACCAAGGGCGTGGCCTCGGGCCCCATCTCCTTCATGAACATCTTCGACGTGGCCACCGAGACCATCAAGCAGGGCGGCACCCGCCGGGGCGCCAATATGGGCATCCTGCGCGTCGACCACCCGGACATCGCCAAGTTCATTACCTGTAAGAACGACACCCGGCGCCTCACCAACTTCAACATCTCCGTGGGGCTCACCGACGCCTTCATGGACGCGGTCCTGGCCGGTGCCGACTTCCCCCTCATCAACCCCCGCACGCAACAGGAAGTGCGCCGGGTCCACGCCCCGGACCTCTTCGACCTCATCGTCCAGAGCGCCTGGGCCACCGGCGAGCCCGGCATCATCTACCTGGACGCCATCAACCGGGGCAATACCATCCCCCACGTGGGGGAGATCGAGGCCACCAACCCCTGCGGCGAGCAGCCCCTCCTGCCCTACGAGTCCTGCAACCTGGGCTCCCTCAACCTGGCCGTCGTCGCCAGGGACGGCCAGATCAACTACCCCGCCCTGGCCTCCCTGGTGCACACCGCGGTGCACTTCCTGGACAACGTCATCGACGCCAACAAGTTCCCCCTGGACCTCATCAAGGAGCGCACCCACGCCACCCGCAAGATCGGTCTGGGCGTCATGGGCTTCGCCGACCTCCTCCTCAAGCTGGGCATCCCCTACAACTCCGAGGACGCCGTGGCCGTGGCCGAAGAAGTCATGGCCTTCATCCAGAAGGAGTCCAAGCTGGCCTCCGCCGCCCTGGGCGAGCGCCGGGGCAACTTCTCCTACTACAACGGCAGCCGTTACGACGGCAACGGCTTCGGCCGCATGCGCAACGCCACCACCACCACCATCGCCCCCACCGGCACCATCAGCATCATCGCCGGCTGCTCCAGCGGCATCGAGCCCCTCTTCGCCCTCTCCTACGTGCGCCGGGTCCTGGAGGGCACCGAACTCCTCGAGGTCCACCCCTACTTCGAGGAAATGGCCAAAAAGCGCGGCTTCTACACCCCGGAACTCATGCGGCAAATCGCCCAGACCGGCTCCATCCGCGACTTCAAGGAAATCCCCCAGGACGTGCGCCGCCTCTTCGTCACCGCCCACGAAGTCTCCCCCCAGTGGCACATCAAGCTCCAGGCCGCGTTCCAGAAATACACCGACAACGCCGTGTCCAAGACCGTCAACTTCCCCCGCCAGGCCGTGGCCGAGGACGTGCGCCAGGTTTACCTCCTGGCTTACGAAAAGGGCTTGAAGGGCGTCACCATCTACCGGGACGGCAGCCGGGAGGACCAGGTGCTGAGCTTCGGCGCCGCCAAAAAGCCCCAGGAAATCGCCTACATCACCCCCAGGCCCCGGCCCGAGCGCACCACCGGGGTCACCGAACTCATCCGCACCGGCTGCGGCAAGCTCTACGTCACCGTGAACCGGGACGAACTGGGCTTCTGCGAGGTCTTCGCCCAGATGGGCAAGACCGGGGGCTGCGCCTCGTCCCAGATCGAGTCCACCGGCCGCCTCATCTCTCTCGCCCTGCGCTCCGGCATCGAAATCTCCTCCATCATCAAGCAGATCACCGCCATCCGCTGCCCCAGCCCCAACTGGCAGAACGGCCGCCAGGTGCTCTCCTGCCCCGACGCCATCGCCCAGGTCCTGGCCAGCGTCGCCCAGGTGGACCCGCCCGAAACCAACGCCGGGCTCATGGGCTTCTGCCCCGACTGCGGCGGCACCATCGACCACGAAGGCGGCTGCCTCGTCTGCCGCGCCTGCGGCTTCTCGAGATGTAGCTAAGGGCTTGTGGGGGAGGGCCGGGGGAAGACGATTCCCCCGCCCTCCCCCACACCCCCTCCCCACCCCCATAAGGGGGAAATGTAGGGGCGACCCGCCGGGTCGCCCAATTACGAGCGAGGGTCGAAGCTTTAGCGGTGGCAAACCAGGAGGTTTGCCCAATAATGCCGTTCCCAAGCTGGAGCTTGGGAACGATAGAAAAATAATGCAGAATTTGATAAAGTTGGTAATAGGGTAATTTAAAAAGCCGTTAGGCGAAGTAAATGACATTATCATGAAAACCATTTTAAATTCGATAGAAAATTCTATCCAAAATAATAATTGGTATTCTGCATTAGTTTTGTCTCTCATTATACCTGATATTTGCGGCAAACTTGAAGGGGAACAAAAGTCGTCAAAACGATATCCTGCATGGTTCAATAAATATCTTGGGAAAAAATATCAAAATTTCTTATCTGGTGATGACTGTTATGCATTAAGATGTTCTTATTTACACGAAGGCTCTGATAATATCGAAATGCAAAGAGCGAAGGATGTCTTAGATCATTTTGTTTTTATTTCGGATGGCTCTCATTGCAATAGGTTTAATAATTGTTATTTTGGTGATCCAAAGTATGACGGCAAAAACTTTTTACAATTATCCGTTCGTCAATTTTGCCAAGATATGGTAGAAGCCGCGAATCAATGGCTTGAGGATGTCTCAAGTAATCAAGAAATTCAGAGCAATATTAGAGAAATGCTGACAATCCATGAGAGAGAATTTCGTATCGGTAGTGCATTGCGGATAGGATAATGTCAATTATTTCCTCGTTCCCAAGCTCCTGCTTGGGAACGCCGTTTTCCGGCGAAGCTCCGCTTCGCCCCGTTATTAGCCCCCTGGCCCCATGAGAAGCCGCTATACCATCAGAGAGCCGGACTTCCCTTACTTCATCACCTGCACGGTGGTCAACTGGATCCCCATCTTCACCCGGAAACCCTATTTTGAGATTCTCCTGGACGCCCTCCAGTTTTGTCGACAGCACAAAGGCCTGAAACTCTATGCTTACGTCATCCTGGACAACCATCTGCACCTGGTGCTGGCCGGGCCCCAATTGGCGGAGACCATCAGGGATTTCAAAAGCTACACTGCCAAGCGCCTCATCGCCCAGTTGGAACAGGATCAAAAGACCTGGCTCCTGAATCAACTCCAGTATTATAAGCGGCCTGCTAAGACCAGGAGCGATTATCAGGTCTGGCAGGAAGGATTTCATCCCCAGCAGCTCATTTCCGAGGAAATACTACACCAGAAAATCGATTATCTGCATGACAATCCGGTGCGGGCCGGGTTAGTCGCGCGGCCCGAAGATTGGGTCTACTCCAGCGCTGGGGATTATGCCGGGGGGAAAGGCATAATTGAGTTGAATGCATTAGTCTAGTGGTGGCAAACCGGAGGTTTGCCGGATAATGGCGTTCCCAAGCTGGAGCTTGGGAACGAGACCCAAAACCCTGGTGGCACCGGCTTCCAGCCGGTGCTCCCAGCACAGGCCGGAGGCCTGTGCCGCTAGTGCAGGCGCCGTCGGCCCCTGGCCCCCCCCTACGCCGGCACATTTTGTCATTCTGAACGGAGCGCAAAGCGCAGCGCAGTGAAGAATCTAGATTCTTCGCTGCGCTCAGAATGACAGAAATAATCCCTTAGCCCCCTCCCCCCAAGAATCAAAACCGAAACTTGCTGCAGACTTTACAGTGCGTATAACCTGCGGCCTGGGCTTCCTGGGCCGATTTGAAAGTGACCCGGTCTTCCGGCTTTATGATCTTGGCCAGTTTGCAGACAGGCCAGTGGTATTCCTTGGTACTCTTGGACCCCACAAACTTGTAACCGGCCGCGCTTCCGCCCCCCGGGCGGGGTGGCTGGTAGATGCCGGCCTTGTCCCCGCTAACGCCCTGACCGGCTGCCAGGTTCAGGGAAACGGCTAAGAACACCAGGACCAGAAATCCTGCCAGAACTGTCCGGTGCCTCTTCCGCATGGGTTACCTCCCAAAGACGATGCGAGGCCAACCTGATGCCTCATCCAGTCTCCGGGACAGGATAGCACAGAAATTAGAGGATTGGGGAAAGGGTTGTGGGGGCACAGCGTGCTGTGCCCGAAATGTAGGGTGGACACTGCCCACCATATTCAACTAAATCCGCATTTTGGGTTTCTTTTCAGACGTAAATCTGCTACCATCCTCAAACTTGGATGTAAAACCTTGGCTAATCAGGAGGTAAAAGATGGTGCACAAACGGATGGGACTCTTGGCATTAATCGCGTTAATCACCTTTGTAGCCGGCGTTTCCCTGGTCTTCGCCCAACCTAAGCCCATGCCGGAAGATATCTTCACCGAGCTGTCCCAGGGCTATGATCTCATGTCCCAGGGGAAATATGACCTGGCCAAGGCGCAATTTGAAAAAGTGATCAAAACCGACCCCTATAATCCTTATGCCAACAACAACCTAGCCGCGATTGCCGAAAGGGAAGGCCAGCCCCAGGTGGCCATGGGCTACCTGAAGACGGCCGCGGAAAAAGTCGACCAGTACCCCTACCGGGTGGCCACCCAGGTTTGCTTTCCCGGCGGCCTCTGCACCGCGGTTAAACCCGAGAAGGTGTACACCACCACCACCGGTACTTCTATCGCGGCAGTGATCGGCGACAACATCAAGAAGATGTCGGAAAAGACCAAGAAATAACGAAAAACTTCCAGAGCACAGCCTGCCAGGGCCGGGGAGGCGGGGCTAGTGGCCCTGCTGCCACCGGCCTTGCTTTTGGCCCCCTTCCGGGGATTGGGGGAGGGGGTTTGGGGGAGGGATTGTCAGTGGGCCAGTGGCGCAGGCGCCTGTGGAAGCCCCTGGCCCCCTCCCCCAAACTGCTTTCTGCGCGGCACCATCATTAAGGTACCGCTAAAGGTGTCCAGAAGGACAAGATCGTTTCCCAGTAAATGCCCAGGATGGCCGGTGACAGCACCAGAAAGCCCAGGATAAAAGCCAGGATCAATTTAACCTTGGGAGTCCATCGCCTTTTTTCTCCCTTAACCCACGCCGCGCCTTCCAGGTACTCGATGCGTTCCATGGTATCCTCCCGGCAAAACCGCTAACAGTTGGTTGCAAGTTTCGTTTCTGGCCCCGGGATTTCTCAGCGAGGTTCCGGGGCGCCTCGGTGGCGTTGGATGGCGGGGCAGCCAAAGCCTGCCAGGGAGGCCGGCAAAATGGCCTGCTTGGAAGGGAAAAAGGGGCTGGCTGCCCCGGTAAGGCTTCAGAACTAATCAGCTAATTGATTTGCTTGCCCTCCTAATATTATTAAATTTATATATATGCTTTTTATATAGTTAATAAAAATAAAAAGTCAAGGATAAAATCGGAGATGGGAGATTTTTTGCCAGATTTTTTCTTTTCTTTGGCTCTAGGGAGGCCCTATTAGGGGTGATGGAAGGCAGTCAGGCCGAGGCCCCGGACTTTGTTTTCCAGGGATTCCCCCTTAAGGGGTTGGAGGAGGTAAGCGCTTGTCCCCTTGTCCCCCTGCCCCCGATGCTCTCATTGGACCTTGACGGTATGGGCCTTGCTCTTCGAACCCCAGGGGTCGGTCACGGTCAGAACGGCCTTATATTTGCCGGGGAGGGTATAGATATGGCTCGGGTTGGGGTCCGTGCTGCCGGCGCCGTCGCCGAAGTCCCAGGAATAGCCGGTGATGGCGCCGCTGGAGGTGTTGGTGAACTGCACTTCGAGCGGGGCCGGACCGTTACCGGGATAGCAGGTGAATCCGGCCTTCAGCTTCGGCGGTTTCCCCACCTTGATGACCGCGGTTCTGCCTGCGAAGCCCCCGGGGGCGTTCACCGTCAGCTGGGCGGTATAATTGCCCTTGTTAAAGTAGGTATGGCTGGGGTTGGGGTCCGTGCTGCCGCCGCCGTCGCCGAAGTCCCAGGCATAGCCGGTAATGGCGCCGGTGGAAGCGTCGCTGAACTGCACCGTGAGCGGGGCCGGACCGCTGGCGGGGTTGGCGGTGAAGTTGACCGCCACTGAGGGGGTAAAATCCACCCCCCAGAGATTGCCCGTAATGATTGAGCTATCCGTGGAGATGCCGGTCTCTGCCGTGTGAGAGTCGAAAATATAGCCAGGGGCGGTAACGCTGATGGTGTAAGGAGAACCCGGGGCCAGGTGAGTAAGGGCATAAATGCCTTTCTTATTGGAGTTGGCGCTGGCCGTACCCCCGCCGTCAGTAACAGCCACCACAGCCGCGTCGTCTATGGGTTGGCCGGCACCGTCCGTGACCCGGCCGCTGATGATCTCCCCCTGGCCGCGGGGATAAATGTTATAAATGCATTCCCAAACGGCGTTGAACTGGTAAGAGCTGGATTCAACCTCGGGCAAGTTGTACCAGACGTCACCCTGGCCCGCCCACCCCATGTTTAAATGATGGTATAAGGTTCCCAGATCGTAGCCGTAGCCGTCGGCCACCAGGGCATGGCCCCCATCGGCGCCGACGATGCCCAGCAAAGCCGGGAGCTTGGCGTCCAGATTGGGGTTGACCATGTTATAGAGGTTGGGGCTGGGAATGTCATAGTTCAGGTTAAATCCCCTCACGGCGTTGCCGTAGTCAAAGACTTTGGTGAGGGCATCCGCGGCCTTGGAGATCTCTGCCCCGGACCCCAAACCGGTGTAAGACATATTGACGGTGACGCCGGCGTCATAAGTGAGGGCGCCGATGATCAGGCGTTGGCTCTCAGGTGATGAAGAAGTGGGAACCAGGGGCATCATGTCCCACAGATATGTTTTACCACTCAGGTAGGCGTGAGATGCTGAGCCGTCAACATAGATGGCGAAAGGACCCATGGTCGAGGAATTATTGGGATGCTCATGGTAACGCATAAGTTGCGCCAGGGCCGTGGCGACGCAACCGCAGGGATAATGTTTGGGAGTATAGTAATTGTAGCAATACTTGGCATTAGAGCCGGAGCCCACAAATCCCTGGCTCCACCGGCTTTGGACCAAGGGGGAAACCCGTACGTCGGAAATATCCGTGGCGCTCAGGGCAAAAATATCCGCGGTGGCGAGAGCGGAGAGCCGGTCCCACTTTCTTCGGGCCTGTTCCCACATGCCGCTGGGGGTAAAGGCGCGGCCCTGGGCCCTGGCCGCGTCCTGCAATTGCCTCAGCCTGGCCACCCTGCCCGGCAGGTCCCGGCTAACCAGTGCGCCCAGGGGATTGCTGTGCCCGGGGCGGTATTTCCCCTGGGGGAGAAAGCCGACGATGGGCTCCACCAGGTCGTCGCCGGGAACAAAAACCACCCCTGCCGGGTCCAAATAGAGCACATGATAGAGAGGCTCCCCGGACTTATCCCGGAAGGTTTTCACCGCTTTTATTTCCTGGCCCAACTGCATGCCCAGATGTTTTTCGCCGAGTGAGAGCCAATTCATGACGACCCGCTGGGCCTGTTCGGCAGTGGTGGGCTCTGCCAAGGCCACAAACGGCGTGGACAGCCACCAGAGAAGGATGGCTGCGGCCAGGAGGCGAGGCAAACGGGACGATGCTCTTCTCAAGGATTCCCCCCCAACAAGGCTTTTAGCTCTAGGACCCTTTATGCATCACCTCTTTATTCAGAGGCAATCGGGGAATCCCTGAATTTTTCCGGGGAAACCACTGAGTTGGTGACCCAGCTCTATTTCCAGGTGCCGGCGGGAGGCTGCCGTAAGGGTTTGAATGGCGCGAAGCAAGAGGAAGGTCTAGATTCTTCGAGGCCCTGGGACAAATTAGCATTTTGCAAATCCCCGGCTTTTGCCTTATAGTGCCAGAAATATCTGCCGCCGAGGCACCGGGAGCCCATGGCCGAGCCCGAACCTCCCCCAGAGAAGCGAGAAGAAACCCAAGCCGCCGCGGCCGCGGCCCCATCCCCGCCGGGCCCGGGGGAGCCCTGCGCGCCGCCATCCCGGGTGGAGCCGGGTTTCCCCACCCAGTTCGCCCGGCTCTTTTTCGCGTTCATCACCCTCCTGGTGCTTTATTACTCCTACGTCATCATCAAGCCCTATCTCATCGATATCTTCATGGCGTTGGTGCTGTTTTTCACCGCCAAGCCCCTATACCTGGCCCTGAGCCGCCTGCTCCGGGGCTGGCGGGGCGTGGCCTCGGCCCTCACCTGCCTGATCCTGGCCCTCCTCATCCTCATCCCTCTTTTTAGCCTGCTCACCATCATCGCCGGTCAGGCCCTGGAATTTTCCGGCACTGTGAGCCAGGGCCTGCAAAACGGGCACCTCTGGCAGTGGGTGGCGGCCAAGGTGGACGCGCTCAAGGGGTATCTGGCCCACCTCAACCTGCCCCTGCCGCCGGAACAGATCAAGCTGGAAGGCATGGTGCAGACCGTGCTCACCCGGGCCAGTTCTTTCGTCTACGCCAACGCCGTGGGCCTCCTCAAGGGCTTCACCTACTTCTTATTTGACTTGATCCTGGTGCTTTTCATCACCTTTTTCATGTTCCTCCAGGGGGATGAATTCATCCAGGAGATCAAGAAGCTTTCCCCGCTGGAGCCGGCCCATAACGAGGAGATCCTCCGGGAGACGGAGCTCACCATCAAGGCCACCCTCTGGGGCACGGTGGTAGTGGCCTTTGTCCAGGGGGCGCTGGGCGGGGTGGGGTTTTTGGTTTTTGGACTGCCCCAGCCGGCCTTCTGGGGCACGGTGATGATTCCCGCGGCGGTGATCCCCGTGGTGGGCAGCGCGCTCATCTGGGGTCCCGCCGCTGTCTACCTGCTCCTCACCGGGCACGTGGGCGCGGGCATCGGCCTGGTCCTCTGGGGCGCCGGGCTGGTGAGCATCATCGACAACGTGTTGAAGCCCATTCTCATGAAAGGCAGCCGCTCCACTCCCAGCATTTTCATCCTCTTCAGCATCCTGGGGGGCATTAGCTATTTCGGCATGATCGGCTTCATCCTGGGCCCCCTGATCCTCTCCTTCCTCCTGGCGCTGTTGCGCATCTACCAGAAGACCATCCTGTTGCAGCCCGCGGCCGCCATGCCCGCGGCGCCCCCGGCGGAAAAGAAAGAGGGCGGATGAGAGCCGGAGGGGGGCAGGGGACCGGGGCGGGACGCCTGCGGCTGCCGCTCTCCCTTCTCCGCCCGCGGAAAGGTAAGGGCGGGTTTTAAACCCGCCCCTGCCATCAGACAAAAAGAGGTCGCCACCAAAGGGCAACATTCGTAGGGGCGTGATTTATCACGCCCGCCTTGAGGGCGCAATAAATTGCGCCCCTACGTCTCAGAATTCTCCTTCATGGGCGGCAAGAAAAACCCGGATTATTCCGCCGAATAATCCGGGTCGTAAGCTCGCTTCCAGCAGCGCCGGGGTTTAGTTAGAAGGCCAACTCCCGCTTGATATCGGAGAGGTCAAAGGCCTCGCCGGTGATGAGGGAGCGGGACTCCAGCTGCTCGATCTCGGCCTGCACCAGCTCCTTTTCCAGGTGCCGGTCCTCGTGGATGAACTGGCAGTACTCCTCGAAGAGCTCTTTCTTCATCTCCGGGGAGAAGAGCTGGCCCTTTTTCAGGCGCTCTTCCAGTCCCAGGATGTTGTCCAGCATGTAGAAGTAGATGGAGCGGGCCTCGGACAGCCTGCCGCTTTGGGCCAGGCGGTCGGCCCGCACCTGGGCCCGGCGCAGCTTGGCCTCTGCGTCCGCCAGGGAGGGGGAGTCGGAGGAGATTTCCTCCGCCACCCGGTCAATGGACTCCAGGATATCCTCCAGCCCCTCTTCTTCCTCCTTGAGGACCCCCCGGACCTCGGGGACGCGGCCCGCCAGGTCCAGGATGATGTCCACCAGCTCCTTTTTGGAGTACTTCTTCAGCCGCTCCTGGAGGTCCTTCTGGTTCAGGAACTTGGCCGGGTCTTCCACCCAGGCCCAGAGCAGGGCCAGGACATGGTCGCAAAGCTCCCTTTCCTCCAGGATGGGGCAGGCGCACACGTAGGAAAGCTGCTGGTCGTCGGTGATGCGCACCTCCACGGGGTAGGCCTTCTTATCCAGGACCACCCCCAGGAGGCGATCCGCCAGGTGATAACCATGCCGCACTTTCTGGCCTTGAACCAGGGCCTGGGCTCGGGCCGTGGCTTCCGGGGTGCCGATGCGGTTCAGGGTATTGAGGTCCAGTTCTTCAAATCGCATGTTATTCCATCAAGTTGGGGATTTTCTTTAAATTTACCATATCCCCCGGGTAAGGCAACCAATTAATGACGCTTGCAATTCTTTATTGGGAAAAAAAATTCTGGCTTTGGTGGTAGAGGGCATTGAGGCGGATTTCCAATTCCAGGCGCAGGGGTTCCAGGGCCGGTCCCCGGGCCGCAGCCGGGACCCACAGGGGGTCCCCCACCAGCAACACCAGGCGGCTGAAGGGTAGGGGCAATTCAAAGCGGTCCCAAGAGTTGAAGGTGACCTTAAGGGACGCGGCCACGGCCAGGGGGAGGAGGGGGACCTGGGCTTCCCGGGCCAGAAAGACGATGCCCTTCTGGGCCACCCGGGCCGGCCCCCGGGAGCCGTCGGCGATCATGCCGCCGCTGTGTCCCTGCCGCAGGTGGGCGGCCATCTGTTTCAGCGCCGGCAACCCTCCCTTGTTCTGGGAGCCTCTGAACACCCGGCAACCCCAGCCCCGGGCCACCTCCGCGAGGAGCTCGCCATCCCGGCTGGGGCTGGTAACGATGGCCGGGTTGACGTATTTTCCGGAGAAGTAACATAAGGGGTAGAGGAGCTGCCCGTGCCACGTGACGTAGATTACCGTCTTTCCGGAGGTCATCAGCTTCCAGGCCTCCGGAGCCGCCGCCAGCTCTGGGGCACAGGTCCTGAGGTAAGCCCCTGCCAATGTCCGCCCCAGGCTCGGGAGCCAGCGTCGCCACAAGGGGTGATCCCAGCGAAGCTTCATGGTTCTTGGCTGCTACTTGGCCCGGGATTCGAGGCGCTCCAGGATCTTGGGGGTGTAAAGGTCGTGCTCCAGCAGGGCCGCGGACACCGGCCGCATCATTTGCAGTTTCATCACGAAGAAGTTGAGGCGCCGCATCTGCGTCAGCTTCTCCGCGGTGTCCGGCATGGAGGCCACCAGGTCCTGGAGGCGCACCACTTCCCGGCGCAGCTCCAGCTCCGGCGGCAGGCAGCCGGCGTTTTTCAGGATTTTGTAGGCCATGCGCAGCTCCGGCGGCACGTGGCGGTCGTCTTCGAACTGGAAGGGCTGGCCCATGCCCTCCAGGTGGTCGAAGACCCCGGCCTCCATGGCCTCCAGGATGCGGTTTTCGGCGATCCTCTCGAAAAAATCCATACGTAAGTATTATAACGCAAAACTTAATGGAATTGGGGGAGGGGATGGGGTGAAGCCCATCACCCCTCACCGCCGGCGTTTGCGGGCGCGTTCCAGTTCCCGCTGTTGTTCCCGGCGGCGGATAGTTTCCCGCTTGTCCACCTTCTTTTTGCCCCGGGCCAGGGCCAGCTCCACCTTGGCGTGGGCGTCTTTGAAGTACAGGCGTACCGGAATCAGGGTGTAGCCCTGCTCCTGGAGTTTGCCCAGCAACTTCTTCATCTCCTGGTGGTGCAGCAGGAGTTTCCGGGGCCTCTCCGGTTCATGGCTCTCGGGCCCCGCATGACTGTATGGGCTGATATGGGCGTTATACAGGTAAATCTCCCCGTCCCGGAAACGGGCGTAGGCGTCATTGATATTGGCCTTGCCCTGGCGCAGGGATTTGACCTCGGTGCCCTTCAGCACCAGTCCGGCCTCGTAGAGCGCGTCGATGGCGTACTCGAAGTAGGCCTTGCGGTTGCGGCAGATGAGCTTGATGTTCTCTTTCTGTTCGTTCATATGGGGGAATGGTTGGCCAGGGAGTGGGCAAAGCGGAAAATCTCGGGAAAGCGGCGGTCCATTTCCCGGGTGACGTAATCATTGACTTCTTCCACCGTGGTCCTGGTCAGGGCTTGATGGGCCATCTCCTGGGCCTCCGTCAGGGAAATCAGGCGGATCACCCGCTTCACCAGGGGGATGGCCAGGGCGTTCATGGACAGCTCCTCCACCCCCAGGCCCAGGAGCACCGGGATATAGAGGGGCTCCCCCGCCATCTCCCCGCACATGGCCACGGAGATGCCCGCGTCCCGGCCGGCCTGCACCACCTGCTGAACCATGCGCATCACCGCGGGGTGCAGGGGCTGGTACATGTCCGCCACCTGTTTGTTCACCCGGTCGATGGCCAGGGCGTACTGGATGAGGTCGTTGGTGCCGATGCTGAAAAAGTCCGCCTGTTGGGCCAAAAGCCCCGCCAGGGTCACTGCGGCCGGCACCTCGATCATGGCGCCCACCGTCAGCCCGGCGTTGAAAGAACGGCCTTCCCGTTTTAGGTCTTCTTTGACCTCCTCCAGGAGCTGGCGGCCCTCCTGCAGCTCCCGTAAGCTGGAGATGAGGGGAAACATGACCCGCACCTCCCCGAAGGCCGAAGCCCTGAGGATGGCCTTGAGCTGGGTGCGGAAGATCTTCCTCTCCTTGAGGCTGAAGCGGATGGCCCGGAGGCCCAGGGCCGGGTTCATTTCCTGGGGGTAGGCCAGGGGCGAGAGGAACTTGTCGCCGCCGACGTCCAGGGTACGGATGGTCACCGGCAGGGGGGCCATGGCCGCCACCACCTTGCGGTAGTCCTCAAAGAGTTCCTCTTCCGTGGGCAGGCTGCGCTGGCGCAGGTAGAGGAACTCGGTGCGGTACAGGCCCACGCCGTCGGCCCCGTACTTCAAGGCCAGGCCCACCTCCTCCGGCAGCTCGATGTTGGCCAGCACCCGGATGGCGCGCCCGTCGCTGGTGACCGCGGGCAGGGCGCAGCCCTGGGCCAGCTGGGCCTTGAACTCGGCGAATTCCTCCCGGCGGGCCGCATAAGTGCGGCGCATGCCTTCGTCGGGGTTCAGGATCACCAGGCCCGTCAAGCCGTCCACGATGATTTCCTCCCCGGAGACGATCTCCAGGGTGGCGTTGTCCAACCCCACCACCGCGGGGATTTCCAGGGCATTGGCAATGATGGCGGTGTGGGAGGTCTTGCCGCCCCGCTCGGTGATGAACCCCAGCACCTGGGAGGCGGACATCTGGGTGGTCTCGGCGGGGGAGAGGTCCCGGGCCACGACGATGGCTGGCCGGCCAAGAGCGAGCAGGCCCCGGGAGCCCCGGCCGCTAAGCTGCCCCATGAGGCGCCGGTAAACTTCTTCTACGTCCTGGACCCGCCCCTGGATATAAGGGTCGCCGATGCGCTGGAACAGCTCCTTAATCTTCTGGAAGGCCTGGTACAAGGCCCGCTCGGCGTTCAGGTTCTGCTCCTGGATGAGGCGCAGGGTCTCCTTGAGAAGCATGGGGTCCCGCAGGATGATGAGGTGCAGGTCCAGGATGTGGGAATGTTCCTGCAGCTCCCGGGGAATCTCATGCTTCAGGCGCTTCAACTCCTGGGTCGTCTGGTCCACCGCCTCCCGGAAGCGCTCCTGCTCCGCGGCCACCTCCTGGGGGGAATAGAGCAGGCGCACCGACACCTGGGCCCCCTCCCGGGGACTCAACACCTGGGCCGTCCCCAGGACGATGCCCGGGGAGGCGCCAATACCCTGGAGAACCCGGTTCTTCTGGATCATGTCTCACCGAACTTGCGGGCGAAGAGGCCGGAGATGACCGCCGCGGCCTCCCGGGCCTGAGGCCCCACCGCCTTGACCACCAGCCGGGTCCCCTGGGGGCAGTCCAGGGCCAGGATGGAAAGCATGTTCCGGGCATCGGCCTTGGCGCCGTCTTTTTCCAGGGTGATGGCGGTGCCCTCAAACTGCTGGGCCAGGGCGATGATCTTGGCCACTGGCCGGGCGTGCAGCCCCAGGCGATTTTCCACCCAGAGTTCCTTTTGCACCACCGGCGGCTTTTCCTTCTTTTGGTCCATCTGCCTCAACTCAGCCGCTTTTCTTCCTTCAAGCCCAGGCAGGCCTGGTAGACCCGGCGCCGGGGGAGCTTTAGCTCCTGGGCCACCAGATCCGCCAGGCGCCGGCCGGTGAGGCCGGTCTCCCGGGCCGCGGCCAGGAGACGGGCCTTCAGGTCCACTGCCGGGGCCGCCTGGGCCTCGGGGCAAGACAGCACCAGGGCCACTTCCCCCTTGACCTCCACCCCGGCCAGTTGGGCCGCCACCTGGCCCATCGGCCCCCGCCAGGCCTCCTCGAATTTTTTGGTGAGCTCCCTGACCACCAGGACCTGGCGGTTGGGCATGATGCCGGCGATTTCCGCCAGGGTGCGGGCTACCCGCCGGGGCGACTCAAAAATGATAAGGACCCGGTTTTCCGCCGTCAACCCTTGCAGCAGCTTGACCCGGCGGCCTTCAGCCCGGGGGAGGAAGCCCACGAAGGTGACGTCCCCCTTGAAGCCGCTCAGGGACAGGGCCGCCACCGCGGCCGCGGGGCCGGGCACAGTTTCGACTCTTACGCCTGCCTCCCAGGCCCGGGCCACCAGGTCCGCGCCGGGGTCCGAGAACCCCGGCGTGCCCGCGTCGCTCACCAGGGCCACCTTTACTCCCGCCCGCAGGCGCTCAATAAGATCTTCGGCCCGGGACGCGGGGCTGTGGGCGTGGTAGCTCGTGAGCGGCGTCTTGATGCCATAGTGGCTCAGGAGCTTCCGGGTGCGCCGGGTGTCCTCCGCGGCAATAAGGTCCGCCTCCTTCAGCACCCGGAGGGCCCTTAGGGTAATGTCCTCCAGGTTGCCGATGGGGGTCGCCACCACATAAAGTTTTCCCGCTGCCACTGCCACCGTTGGGCCTCGTCATCCGAAAGCGTTGGCGATGACCTCCACTTGGGGGCCGGCCGCGGTCAGGGTGATGCCCACCACATCAAAGCGCACGGGCGTCTCCCCCAGGCGCTTCTGCCGCACATAATAGTCCGCCAGGCGCCTTAAGCGTGCCTGTTTGGCCGGGGAGACCGCTTCCCGGGGGCCGCCGAAGGCATCGCTGCGCCGGGTCTTCACCTCCACCAGCACCAGGAACCGGCCGTGTTTGGCGATGAGGTCCACTTCCCCCAAGGGGCTCCGCCAGTTGCGCTCCAGAATTTTGTAGCCCTGCTTTTTCAGGGCCGCCGCGGCCAGGTCCTCCCCGGCCTCCCCCAACTGGCGCCGTGCGTCTTTCATAACCCTTTTTTAAAATGTGGCGCAGGCGCCCCCGCCGGCGCGCTCTTCCAAAAGGACACCCGGGGGCGGGTATCCTACATACACGTATAAGGGGATTTTACCCCAAAATTCCTTTTGTTGCCTGGGGAAAAACAGGATGGGGCGAGCCCTCGCCGGCCACCCACTCCTTCACCCCCCGGAAGGTGCGGCGGTGCAGGTCGCAGGGCCCCCAGCAGCGCAGGGCCTCCAGGTGCTCCGGGGTGGCGTAGCCCTTGTGCCGGGCGAAATTGTACTGGGGATAGAGGCGGTGCAGGGCCTCCATCTGCCGGTCCCGGTGGACCTTGGCCAGGATGGAGGCCGCGGCGATGGAGGGGCAGCGGTCGTCGCCCTGGACCACCGGCTGCTGGGGGTAGGCCAGGGGCAGGGGCTGGTGGCCGTCCACCAGGACCATCTGGGGCGCCACCGCCAGGGCCCGCACCGCCTGGGCCATGGCCCTGAGGGACGCGGCCAGGATCCCCAGGCGCTCGATCTCCCGGGCCGAGGACTCCCGGATGGCCCATGCCAGGGCCTGGCTCCGGATTTCCTGATCCAGGGCGGTCCGGACCTCCGGGGACAGGCGCTTGGAGTCCTTGAGTCCGGGAAGGGAAAAGTCTGGGGGGAGAATGACCGCCGCGGCCACCACCGGCCCGGCCAGGGGACCCCGGCCGGATTCGTCCGTGCCGGCGATGAAGGCCACTCCTTGCAGACGCCAAAAGGCTTCCGGGTCAGCAAACACGTCCTTGCTGTCCCGGTGGGCCATCATACCGCGGGGGTCCGCTTTTCCTTGATGCGGGCCGCTTTGCCCATGCGCTGCCGGAGGTAATAGAGACGGCTGCGCCGCACCGCGCCCCGGGTGAGGATCACTACCTTCTCGAGGTTGGGGGAGTGCAGGGGAAAGACCCTTTCCACCCCCACCCCATAGGAGACTTTGCGCACCGTGAAGGTGGCGCCGGTGAGGCCGCCCCGTTTGCGGATGACCACGCCTTTGAACACCTGGATGCGCTCCTTCTCGCCTTCGACGATGCGCACGTGCACTTCCACCGTATCCCCGGGGCGGAAGTCGGGCAAATCCGCCCGCATCTGCTCCCGGGCCAACTGGTCTACGCGTTCCATGTCCTTACCTGTCCTTCCCCGGCGCTTCCGCCAGGCTTTTTAACCACTGCCGGTCCTCGTCGGTGAGGACCGCCCGGGCCAGCAGGTCGGGCCGCCGGGCCGCGGTGCGGCTCAGGGCCTGCTGCCGCCGCCACCGGGCAATGGCCTGGTGGTCGCCCTCCAGCAGCGTCTGGGGCGCCTCCCGCCCCTCGAAGACCCGGGGCCGGGTGTAATGGGGGTATTCCAGCAGCCCCGTGTGAAATGACTCTTCTTCCGTGGCCCCTTCTCCCCCCAAAACCCCCGGGAGGAGCCGGACCACCGCGTCCACCACCGTTAGGGCAGGAATCTCTCCCCCGGTGAGAATATAATCGCCTATGGAGAGCTCTTCGTCAATATAGAAGCGCACGCGCTCGTCAACGCCTTCGTAATGGCCGCAGACGAGGAGCAGGTGCTTAAGGCCCGCCAGCTCCCGGGCCTTCTCCTGGTTGAAGAGAACGCCCCCGGGGCTCAGCAGAATCACCCGCACTTCCGGGTCCTCTTCCCGGGCGGCGCGGATGGCCCGGGCCAGGGGCTCGACCTTCAGCACCATCCCCGGGCCGCCTCCGAAGGGCCGGTCGTCCGCCACCTGGTGCCGCCCTTGGGTGTAATCCCGTAAATTTATCACCCGGATGGCCACCGCGCCCTGGGCCTGGGCTTTTTGCAACATGCTCTGGCCCAGGGGCGAGGTGAAAAACTCCGGGAAGAGGGTCAGGAGGTCAATCCGCATAGGCTGCCAGCAGCCCCGGGGGCGGAGCCACCTTGATGAAACCTTCCTTCAGGTTGATCTCCACCACCACCTCCTCCACCGCCGGGATGAGCACCTCGCGCCCGCCCCCGCGCACCACGTAAACGTCGTGGGCCGGGGTGGGGATGATCTCCTCCAGAACCCCCAGCCTGGCCCCGTCCCCGGCATTGAGCACCGGCAGGCCCAGGACCTGAAACCAGTAATATTCTCCCGGGAGCAGCGTCGGGAAGCGCTCCGGGTCCCCCCGGACTTCCTGCCCCACCAGGGGCTCGGCCTGCTCCCGGCTCTCCACCCCGGCCAGGAACAGAAGAACCTGCCGCCGGTGGCGCTCGGCCCGCAGCACCTGATAGCTTCGGGTGCCGATGACCACCTCCCCCAGGGCTCGGAAAACCGCGGGGTCGGTGGGGGCCGCCTGCCGGTGGGCCTTGAGCTTCAGGGCCCCTTTGAGGCCGTGGACTCCGGCTATCTGCCCCAAGACCACCAGGCGGGCAGGGGCCCCGGGCCCTTTACTCAAGGATCTCCAGGACCGCCCGTTTGCGGATCTTGGTGGAGGCGGCGCTCAAAATGGTGCGCATGGCCCGGGCCGTCCGCCCCTGTTTGCCGATTACCTTGCCCAGGTCTTCTTTGGCCACTCTCAATTCGATGACTGAGGTCTGCTCCCCCTCTACCTCCATGACCTGCACTTGGTCAGGATTATCCACCAGAGCCTGCGCGATGAATTTCACTAACTCCTTCATGGTCGCCACCTCGCAAGGGATGGAGCGGGTCCAATCTCACTCTGCTGCGCCGGGCAGGGCCGGGCTTCAGGCTCCGGGGGCGGCCGCGGCCTGACGCTGCTTCAGCAAACTGGCCACGGTGTTCGTGGGCGTCGCCCCCCGGCTCAGCCAGAGGGACAAAAGTTCGTCTTGCACCACCACCGCCGCCGGGTTCTGATTCGGGTCATAAGTGCCGATGATCTCCAGAAACTTGCCGTCCCGGGGAGACTCGCTGTTGGTTACCACGATGCGGTAAAAGGGGCGCTTCTTCGCGCCGTAACGGGCCAACCGGATTCTTAAAGCCATGAGTGCCGCTCTATCCTCCTTAGAGTGTGGTGTGGGGGAGAAAGCTAAGAGCCAGTGGCACAGGCCTGCGGGAAGCCCTTACCTTCCCCCAACAATCATTGCCAAAACTTCATGGGCATGCCTTTCCCGCGTTTTCCGGCCTGGGACATTTGTTTTATCATTTTTTGTGTCATTGCGAAATTTTTCAGCAGCCGGTTGACGTCCTGCACGGTGGTGCCGGACCCCTTAGCGATGCGCCGCCGGCGGCTGCCGTCGATGAGCAGATGGTTGGCCCTTTCCTTCGGGGTCATGGAGTTGATGATGGCCTCCGTGCGCTTCAGTTCGCCTTCGTCGGGCTGCAAACCCTTCATGGCCTTGTGGCGCCCCAGGCCCGGGATCATGCCTAAGAGCTGCTCCACCGAGCCCATTTTCTTCACCTGCCGGAGCTGGTCCCGGAAGTCCTCCAGGGTGAAGGCCTCCCGGCGGAGCTTCTTTTCCAGGGCCTGGACCTGGTCGGCGTCGAAGGCCTCCTGGGCCTTCTCGATGAGGGTGAGGACGTCCCCCATGCCCAGGATACGGGAGGCCAGGCGCTCCGGGTGGCAGGGCTCCAGGGCGTCCAGCTTTTCCCCCACGCCGAGGAATTTCAAGGCCGCGCCGGTGACTTCCCGCATGGAGAGCGCCGCGCCGCCCCGGGCGTCACCCTCCACCTTGGTGAGGATGACCCCGGTGAGCTTGAGCAGGTCGTGGAACCGCTGGGCCACCTGCACCGCGTCCTGGCCGGTCATGGCGTCGGCCACTAACAAGATCTCCCGGGGGGCCGTCTTTTCCTTGATGGCCTTGAGCTCGGCCATGAGGGGGGCGTCGATGTGCAGCCTCCCGGCAGTGTCCAGGATCACCGTGTCATAGCCCGCGGTGTAGGCCGCTTCCATGGCCGCGTGGGCGATTTCCACCGGGTTCTGGCCGGTGGCGCTGGGGTAAACCTCGACGCCGATGTCCGCCCCCAATTTCTGGAGCTGCTCAATGGCCGCGGGCCGCTGCACGTCCGCGGGCACTAAATAAGGCTGGCGCCCCTGGCTTTTGAGGCGCTTGGCCAGCTTGGCCGCGGTGGTGGTCTTCCCCGACCCCTGCAGGCCCACCAGCATCACTGCGATGGGCGGCCGCCCCCCCAGGTCCAGGCGGGGGGATTCGCCGCCCAGAAGCTGGGTGAGCTCCTCGTGGACAATCTTCACCACCTGCTGGGCCGGGGTGAGCGATTTGAGCACCTCTTCGCCCACGGCCCGCGCCCGGATGCGGTCGATGAAGGTCTTGGCTACCTTGTAGTTGACGTCGGCCTCGAGCAAAGCGAGCCGCACCTCCCTGAGAGCCTCGTTCACCTGCTCCTCGGTGAGGACCCCCCGCCCCTTCAGGCGCTTGAAGACCGCAGCCAGCTTGTCGGATAAACGGTCAAACATAAAATCGGTTTTCGGTTTTCGGTTTCTTACCCCCCTTTAATAAAGGGGGACTTTAATATTTGTTCTTGAGCCGAGCCTGCCTCCGAAGTTGGAGCATGTAGCCGCAGGCTTTACCCTGCGCCTTTGCTTCTAATTACAGCTCTTTCTTATCAACAATTCTAATATATCCGTGTTGTATCCGCTTCCATCAGCTACGCAGTAAAAAAGTGTACCCTGGTGCCGGACAAATGCTTCCCATGAATTGCCTTTCTTCTCTAATAAAAGCTCAAACGGACCCCATTCCCATTGGCATCTATCTTCGCCTCTTTCCACCAACCTCCCCCTATTAGCAATCAATATGGTGACCACTCTCGGGATTAGATTTTTCGGAAGGTCTATTTTCTTCAAATTTATTTCACTCTTCATATTGTTCCCAAGCTATTATTTATTGATTACCTGGCTGATTTTGTTCATCAACCAATTAAGCAAACCTAACTCTACAACCATTTTAGCTAAGCGATTAGGCAATATTAATTCCACATTATCTTTTTGATTGAATTCGTAATTATCTAATCCTCTCTTAGGAGTATGTACGACAAAATAGAACTTTCTATAATTCCTGGATGCAAATTGTTCGACATAATTTTGGAAATCTTTAGCTGTAGCCTCTGATTTAATTTGGACTTGATACTGGTCTTTTGTTATCGGGTCTAAAAGCTCCATATCTACAAATTTCATCGTTTCGCCAAGTAAGCTTATCCTTTCCCATCCTGAATTTCTAAAGATTAGGTCAACTAGAAGTTCAAAATCCTTCCAATGTAACGTTCTTAGCCCTTTTTCAACTTCGTTTATCAATTCATTTTTGGCCCTTAATATTTCTTGATATTCCCGCGTAGGCTGGGCATTTAACAAACATCGCAAATCATCGACTGCATGAACTCGACAAAGTGTACCACGATATCCCTGAAGTTTAGAAATACGCCCTGATATCTGGTTTATTAATAAAGGATTTCCCTTGGCATCAGAATCTTTCCATATATCCTTGACATTTCGGTATTTTGATATGTGATCTTCATATATTCTTGGTTCCCCGACTCTGCACCACCAAAGCTTAGACAAATAAAAAGTTATCCAAATATCTTCCTCAGTGCAATCACAAATTAATATTAAATCATTTGTATCCTTTGTAGCAATAGTTTTGTTATTGTGATAATGGTATTCTCTTTGTCTGATAGTATCCCAATTATGTTTATTAATATCTTCTAATGATTGGATACCCCAACCTATTCTAATCTTGTTCTCCTTTATGCTGGACTCCTCCCATTTACCTTTCTCACCTAATTTTATATAAAATGCATTTTTAATTATAACTTCTTCTTCCATAAAATTTCCTATATTTGTTATCCTTTAATCACCCCCAGAGGCTTCAACTTCGCCACCTTCTTGGAAATCCCGGCGCCGTGGGTGACGTTCACCACCTGCTCCACGTCCTTGTAAGCCTCGGAAATTTCTTCGTCAATGGTGGCCCGACCTGCCCCCCGGACGATGATGCCTTTAGCCGCCAGTTCCCGCACGATGGAACGGCCCTTGGCCATCTTCAGGGCTGCATGCCGGCTCATCTCCCGGCCGGCGCCGTGGCAGGTGCTGCCGAAGGTTTCCGTCAGGGCCTGCTGGGTGCCCACCAGCACAAAAGAATAGCGGCCCATGTCCCCGGGGATGAGCACCGGCTGGCCCGTCTCCCGGTAGACCTCGGGCACCTCCGGGTGCCCGGGGGGAAAGGCCCGGGTGGCCCCTTTGCGGTGCACGCAGAGCTTCTTTTTCTTGCCGTTGACCTCGTGCTCCTCCACCTTGGCGATGTTGTGGGCCACGTCATAAACCAGCTCCAGGCCCAGGCGTTTGGGCCCCATATGAAAAACCTGCTCGAAGCTCTCCCGCACCCAGTGGGTGATCATCTGCCGGTTGGCAAAGGCGAAATTGGCCGCGGCAGCCATGGCCGCCAGGTACTGCTTGCCCTCGGGCGAAGTGAGCGGCGCGCAGCACAACTGCCGGTCGGGCAGCTCGATGCCGTACTTGTCCGCAGCCCGGAGCATCACCTTGATGTAGTCGTCGCACACCTGGTGGCCCAGGCCCCGGGAGCCGGTGTGCACGATGACCGTGACCTGGTTCTTAAACAACCCCAGGGTCGCAGCCAGCTTCTCGTCATAGACCTCCAGGACGTAGCCCACTTCCACGAAGTGGTTGCCGGAGCCGAGAGTGCCCAACTGGTCCTTGCCCCGGTCCATGGCGAACTGGGACACCATCTCCGGGTCGGCGCCGGGAATCTGGCCCGCGGCCTCGATGTGCTCCAGGTCCGCCTGGCTCCCGTAGCCGTTCTTCACGCCCCAGCCGGCCCCGTACCGCATCACTTCCTTGAGGGTGGGCATGGAGAGCTTCAGGTCCTTGCGCCGGGAGCCCACGCCTGAAGGGATATTGTTGAAAAAGGTGTTGACCAGGTCCTCCACCCGGGGCTCCACCTCCTCCCGGGGGAGGTTGGTGCGCAGCAGGCGCACGCCGCAGTTGATGTCGTAGCCCACCCCGCCGGGGGAGACCACTCCTTCCTCCAGGTTGAAGGCCGCCACCCCGCCGATGGGGAAGCCGTAGCCCCAATGGATGTCGGGCATGGCCATGGAGGGGCCCTCAATGCCCGGCAGGGTGGCGACGTTGGCCACCTGCTGCAGGCTCTGGTCCTCCTGGATCTTGGTGAGCATGGCCTGGGAGGCAAAGATTAGCCCCCGGGTGCGCATCTTCCCCTCCCGGGGAATCTCCCAGCGGTAATCGTCAATCTGGCGGAGCTTGATCATGTCAGTGAGCGGTGAGCAGTATTCGTGGTTAAGTATTTACTGGCCACTGTCCCCTTAAAGGTCCAAAATCACCGTGGCCTGCCAGCCGCGGTGGGTGCGTTTAATCTCCAGGTGGTGGTAGGTGGCGGCCTTCACCGCGGTCTTCTCAGGGTGGCGGGCGGGGTCGAAGATGTCGCCCCGCACCCGGGCCCGGAGACGCTGGGGGGAGAGTTCCACCACCTTAAACTCCCGGCCTAAAAATCCTTCCACATCAAAAAGATAAAGCAGGCGGTTGAGCCAGTCAACCAGGAGGGCTTCCAGGTCCGGGGAGTCCACGGTGAGGTCCCGGACCTGGGACCGTCTGAGAAAGCGGCGGTCAGTAAGGGTGGAGATCAGGGCCCCGCCGGCGTTTTCAAAGAGCTCCGTGAGAGAAGCCCCCCGGATGCGCCAGGCCAGGTCCGCGGTATGGGAAAGCTGCCGGTATTTGGCCGGGCGGCCCGGGGTCATGGCAAAGTTACCTCAACTTTTTATTTTTACAGGAAAATCCTGGCGCCGCAAGGGCCGGGGCGTGGCGACCCGGCGCCGGCGCGCGTCAAGTGGCGGGGCGCTGCCAGTTCCCGGGGTCCAGGGCGGCGTCCAGGCCCAACTGAAAGGCCTGGAGGTTGGCCTCCAGGAACTTCGGGTTGGTGCGGGTGCGGATGGCCGTCAGCAGCGCCGCGGCCGGGAAGGGCAGGGTGTCGGTGGCCGCCAGCGCGCCCAGGAGGACCATGTTCACGGCCAGGGGACTGCCGGCCCGGCGGGCCCGGGCCCCGGCGTCAAAGGCCAGGAGTGCCTGGACTTTCCCGGCCATGAGGCGCATTAGACGGCCTACTTCCGGGTATTGCTTCTGGCCGGTGGCCACCGGGTAGGGCACGATGGCCGCGGTGTTGGCAAGCACCAGGGTGCCCCCGTGGCAGCGATCCAGGGCCCGGAAGGTCTCCAGGGCCTCAAAGCCCAGGAGGACGTCCGCCTCCCCCGGGGAGATGAGGGGGCTTTCCAAGTCCCCCAGGACCACGGTGGATACCACGATGCCGCCCCGCTGGGCCATGCCGTGGGTTTCGCTCACCTTGGGGTCAAAGCCCGCGCTCAGGGCGGCCTCTCCCAGGAGGCGGCTGGCTAGGAGCGTCCCCTGGCCGCCCACGCCGGTGCAGTAGATGCGGAGCCTCAGGAGTTCCCTTGCGGATGACATTTTCCCCTCAATCCTGATGGTAAGCCAGGATTTGCCCGGCGTTTGCCAACCTGGCGGCACTTATGGGTGCCAAATGATAGTCCAAGGTCCAGCCGCTAGGTCCCATAATTGTCCAAGGGCCAGGGCCGCCACTCCTTAGCCGTCAGGCTACCCCCTGCCCCGCAAGGGGCTCCGGGTCCCTCGCCAGGGTACGGAACCGGCGCCAGGTTTGGGCAGAAACCGGTTTTCTTTGCCAGAAATAATGGAGACAATCCCGATAACCCGAGGCCACGCCAAGGATTTTGAGCCAGGGTTCTTTGACGCGCAGGCCATGCCATAAGACGCCCAGCGTGTTAACGAGAAGCCTGGTGACGACCTCGGGAAAGGGGGCATTGAGAAAGTTAAATAAAATGGCATTACGGGGCCCGTAAATATGGAGCCGGCGCCAGTCGCGTTGCGGTGAAGCCAGATGCCTCAAGGGCGGGGCGGGCACCGCCAGGATCTGCCACCCCTTCTCCATGAGGCGCACGGCCAGGTCGACCTCTTCGCCCTGGTGGAAAAAAAATTCCCGATAACCCCCGACTTCCAGAGCGGCCTGCCGGCGTACGGCATGGGCGGTGCCGGTAAAAGAGGCCACCAGCAGGGGCTGCAAGGAATCCATTCCCTCCTGGTGGGGGAACCCCATTATCCCATTCATTCCCGGTTCGGTAAAGGCCAGGGCGGCTACGGCCACCCGCGGGTGCTGCTCCAACTGGCGCACGGCGGGGGTGATGGTTTGGGGGTCAGTATAATAAGCGTCATCATCCAGCGAGAAAATATATTTTCCCCGGGCCTCTCTAAACCCCCGGTTTCTCAAGGACACGTATCCCGCGTTCTCTGGAGAGCGAACGGCTCTCACGGTGGGGAAGCGGACCCTAACCTTGGCGGCGATATCTTCCTCGGAGGCGTCATCATAAACCAGGATCTCCAGCGGCCGATAGTCCTGCGCCAGGCAAGATGCCACCGCGTTTTGCAACTCTTGCCAACGGTTTCTAGTAGTGATGACCACCGACACTAACGGGTTAGGGTCTCTCTTTGCCATCTTGACCTAGGTGGTTTCTTAATCATTAAGACCATTATCCATATTAAGTCACCTGCTCGCAGGTTTGTGGGGGGGGATTCGTCCCCGGCCCATCCCACGATTCTATCTTATCCCCTGGCGCCACCCTTCACCGGGCGGATGCACTGGCACCACTGCACGCAGAAGGCGCAGCCCGAGCAGAGGTCGTGGTCGATGATCATCTGGGGCCCCTCGGCCCCGGGTTTCAAGTACATGGCGGGGCAGCCGAAGTAGTCCAGGCAGTGGCGGCACTCGCCACACTTATCTACCACCTGGAAGCGGGCCCGGCGCTTTTTCCCGGTGAGGCGCTGTTCATAAAGATGGCAGAGGGCCTGGGAGATGAGGACGCGCACCCCGGTGGCGGCCAGGGCCTGCTTGGTGGCCGCCAGGGTTTCTTTGTACTTAAAGGGGTTGACTAGCCAGAACTGCTCCACCCCCAGGCCCCGGACCACCCCTTCCAGGGGGATGGGCCGGCCCGGATAGCCCGGCGGCGTCAGGGTCACGCCCGGATGGGGCTGGGACCCGGTCATGGCGGTGGTGCCGTTGTCCAGGATGACCAGCAAGAAGTCGTGCCGCTGGTGCACCGCGTTGGCCAGGGCCGGCAGGCCGGCGTGGAAAAAGGTGGAGTCGCCGATGAAGGCCACTACCTGCTGGTTGGTGGCCCGGGAGATGCCCGCGGCAGTGCTGATGCTGGAGCCCATGCAGATGAGAAAGTCGGCCATGGACAAGGGCGGCAGTAGCCCCAGGGTGTAGCAGCCGATGTCCGTGGGGAAGACCGCTTCCAGGCCCAGGTTCTTCAGGGCCATCTTGACGGAGTAGTACATGGCCCGGTGGGGGCAGCCCGGGCAAAGGTTGGGGGGGCGGTCCGGCAGGGGGGCGCCCAGGACCTCCTCGGCGGAGAGGGCTTCGGGCTTCTCATGGGACACCCCGAAATAGCGGGCCACGGTCTCCTTGACCAGCCCCGGGTGGTATTCATAGAGGCGGGAAAAGAGGCCCTGGCCCTTGCCCCGGATGGGCCCGGTGAAACCCCGGGCCTGGGCCGCGGCCCGGAGGCCCTCCTCCAGGTAGGGCTCCAGTTCCTCCACCACCAGGACTTTCTCCACCTGGGCCAGGAAGCGGCCCACGAGGTCCTCGGGCAGGGGGTGGGTGAAACCCAGGCGCAGGAGGGAAACCCGGTCCTTCAGGCCCAGCTCTTTGACCGCGTCGGCCGTGTAGTTGCTGCTCACGCCGCTGGTGACCAGGCCCCAGGGGCCGGAGCCTGTGAGCTGATTGAAAGGGGAAGCCTCGGCCAGGGCCCGGGCCGGAGCCTGAGCGGCCAGCAGGCGGGCGTGGGCCTGGCGCGCCACCGCGGGCACCATCACCTGGCGGAAGGGGTCCTTGTGAAAATAGCCGGGCCCCGGGCGGGGGGCCAGGTCCCCCAACGTCACTGCTCCCCGGGTGTGGTTCACCCGGGTGGTGGTGCGCAGGATCACCGGCAGACCCAACTCTTCAGACAGGGCGAAGCCGGCCCGGGTCATCTCTAGGGCCTCCTGGGGGGAGGCCGGCTCCAGCATGGGCAGGCCCGCCATTTTGGCGTAGTAGCGGTTGTCCTGTTCGTTCTGGCTGGAGAAGAGGGAGGGGTCGTCGGCGCTGACGATGACCAGGCCGCCCTTGACGCCCACGTAAGCCAGGGTCATGAGGGTGTCCGCGGCCACGTTCAGGCCCACGTGCTTCATGGCGCACAGGGCCCGCCAGCCCGAGGCCGCGGCCCCCGCGGCCACCTCCAGGGCCACCTTTTCGTTCACCGAGTATTCGAAATAGAGGTCGGTCTGGCGGGAGATCTCATAGCAGCGGTCGCCGATCTCCGAGGCCGGGGTGCCGGGGTAGGTGGTGACCAGGGCCACCCCGGCCTCCAGGGCCCCCCGGACAATGGCCTCATTGCCCAGCAGCAGGCGCCTTTCTCCCTTCTTTCCGGTGAGCAATTCCGACATGGGGCTGAACCGCGCTCCTTGAATGGGCCTAGGGCCTGAATCGGCTAGAATTCGCAGGAGTTCCCGGCCGGACCGGGCCTGCCCAAATTATTTTTTTAACATGTACTGCCGGTTTCGGGAAGAAAAAGATGGCCTCCTGGGCCCAGCTCGCACTGAGGGGCTGGCACAGCCTAACCCTTGTATAAGAGGGGGGAATTATGGGGAGGAATGGAGGTAAATAAGAATCGGCTCCAGGCAGGGCGGTTGCGCGGCCGGTGGGATGGCCGTCATGCTTCAGCCGCAAAATTAAGGGGGGAACCGTGGTTCCCCCCTCCCCCGGACCGGCACCCCCGCGCGCTGGCCTTGAAGCTACAGGCGCTCGATGCAGAACTCGTAATTCTCGGCATTGATCTTGGCCTCCAGGATGGGGATCTTCCTCTGGAGCTGGACCTCGACAAAGCCGGTGCCTTGGCAAACGGGGCAAAAGTCGTAAAGATAGGAGAAACTGCTGAAACACGCCAGGCATTTGTCCTTTAAAGTCCGCAGTTCCACCATGGCCTTGCCCTCCTTTCCCTTAGGTCTGTGATTGTTACATTAACCATCCGGGGTTACAAAAAGGTTACGGCAGAGGAGGGAGGCCCTGGGAGCAATTCCCTGATTATGAAAAGGATTTTCGAGAAAAGCGGAGGGCGGAAAAAATGCCGGGGCCGGCTTCAGAGAATTTTCTGGTAGATGGCCGTGGTCACCTGGTCCGGCTGGGCGTTGAGCTCGTCCTGGAGGACCTTCTTCAAGCTCTCGTAAATCCGGAGGGCCGCGGTGCGCATACCCCGCCGGGCATAGAGCAGCATGAGTTTCTGGCAGGCGGTCTCGGCCAGGGGGTCGGTCTGGATGATCCTCTTTAAACAGTCGCCGGCCTTGCTCAAGGTTCCCTGCTTTTCGTAAAGAGCGGAGACGCGGTATAGGAGGTCGATGAATTTGCTCCGCAGCTCTTCCCTCCGGGTCTCGGCCCAGGGGAGGTAGAGCTCCTCGGCCAGAAAGTCGCCCTGGTAAAGCTCCAGGGCCTGCCCGTAAGAGGCCAGGGCGGCCTTGGCTTCCCCCCGCTCTTCCTTTTTCGCCCCCTCTTTGATGAGAGAGAGAAAGGTCTCTGCGTCCACCCGGCAGAGCTCCGGGTCCAGGGACACGAGGTTGGCCTTGAGGTGCACATAGAAGGAGCCGAAGGCCTTGTTGAGGCCGGGCTCCAGGGCCTTGCGCAGGCGGTGCAGGTTGACCTTGAAGTTCTTTTCCGTCACCGGGGGGGAGCCTTCGGGCCAGAGGTCTTCGATGAGCAGGTCTTTGGGCACCCCCGCGGCGCCCCGGGCGACCAGGGCCTTGAGCAACAGTTGGGGCTGGTGGCCTTCCAGGTCTTTTTCCTCCACGGGTGCCTCGCCCCGCTGCAGGCGAAAACCCCCCAGGGTTTGGATGGTCAGCCGGGGCAGGGCCCCCCGGTGGATGGCCCGCTGCACTTCGGCGACCTTCTGGGCAATCTTGGCCGGCGCGTGGCGGGAGAGCCCCTCCAACTCCGGCCCGGCCAGGTCAGCCAGCCGGGTGGCGAGGACGCGGGTGGTGTAATCCGTAACGCCTGGCACCTCCAACTCCAGGGCCAGGGTGCAGGCCCGGAGCAGGTCCCCCCGGTTCAGGAGCAGGTTTTGATAATAGCCTCGCTCTAGAGCCAGGCTCATGCCGGCCTGCAAGTGCACCGCGGCCTCCCGGGGTTGCCCCTGCTGCTGCTTACGAAGGGCCAGGGCCAGGTGGGCTTCTTTCATAAACTGGTAGGCCGAGATGTCGGTGACGTGGTGCAGGGCCTCCTCCATTTCTCCCGCGGCGCCCCCGTTCTCCTTAAGGTGGCAGGAAATCAGGCCCAACAGGATTTTTATGAAACTCAGGTGCAGGTCGCCCCGGGTTTCCGGCGATGACAGGATGCCCCGGGCCCGCTCCAGCAATTCCCTGGCCTGGGGGAAATTGCCCTCCTGATAAAAACACAGCCCCAGGTGCAGCAGGGCGTCTCCTTGGACGAACAGATTCCCCATGGTGGAAGTAAGGTTTACCAGACTGTGGCCGATTTCTTCCGCCTCGGCGTATTCCCCCGCGTAAATTTTAAACAGCAGCAAATAAAGCATGGTGGGGAGGTAGAGATAAGCCAGGCCGTGTTTCTCGGTTTCCTCCCGGGCCCGCTGCAGGGCCTCCCCGGCCCTGGGGATGTCGCCCTGGAGCAGGAAAAGCTGGCTGGTGTTGATCAGGTGCAGGGGCAGGAGCTCCGGATAGCGGCATTTTTCCAGTAACTTCTCCACCTGGCGGACCATTTCCTCGGCCCGGGGGAACTCCCCCAGGAAGGACAGGGAGCCGTGGGCGTGGATCAGGGCATTGATTTGCAGGGGGGTGTCCCCCAGGTCTTGGGCCAGGAGGTAGGCGTTCTGGCAGGCCCACACGCCCTTGCGGGGGTTGCCGCTCCGCAGATAGTGGGCGAAGCCCATCTGCAGCCACAGCACGGCCTGTTCCGGGGCATACTGGTTGGCCGTCAGGGACTTGAGCAGGTCTTCCGCCAGGGCCAGGAGGCGGTGCACCGGCGGGATGGAAGGGTGCCCCCGGGAAATGGAGGCCTCCAGGAGGTAAGCCAGGGAGAGCAAGCAACCCCGGGTGTCTCCCCGCTCCTGGAAGAGATGGTAAGCTTTCTCGAGTTTGAAGATGTTTTCCTGGGAGGCCGTGAAGCGCCCGGCCATGTAATGATAGAAGAGGAGCCAGGGATTTTCCTGGACCAGGTCCGGGGGCAGCGCGTCCAGCCACTGGGAGAGTTCCGTGGTCTTGCCCAGGCGCACCAGCTCCAGGCCGATGTCGGTGATGGCGGCGGCCGCCTCGCCGTAAGCCCCGCCCCGGAGGAAATAGCGCACCGCCACCTCCAACTCGCCCCGCTCCTGGGACAGGGAGCCGGCCCGGAAGTATGAAGTCAATTGCTGGTCCCGGGCCACCAGGGTTTTAAACTTGGCCTGGAGAAAATCTTTGAACAGCTGGTGATACCTAAAGAGCCAGCCCCGTTTCTTGTCATAGAGCCGCTGGACGAAGAGATGGCGGCGGGCCAGGTCCTCCAGGATGGCCTGGGGGTTGGCGATGCCCATGGAATCCCGGATAAAATCCGGCTCCATGACGTCCAGGATGGAGGAGCGGATGAGAAACTCCTGCACCTGGCCGGGCAGCGAGGCAAAGATCTTCTCCCCGAAGAACTGAAAGAAGCCGCCGATGAATTTCCCGGCCATTTCCTGGGAAATATACCGGGCCCGCTGGGACTCCGGCACCCAATCCAGGGAGTCGCACAGCAGCACCAGGCCGCCGATCCAGCCCTCGGTGAGCTCGTGGATGCGCCGAATCAGCTCCGGGGCCAGGAAAAACCGGCGGATGTCGGTGAAATACTTGGTGGTTTCCGCCAGGGTGAAGGCCAGTTCTTCGTTGGTCAGGATTAAGACCTGCCGCGGGTCCTGCAGCAGGTCCCCGGCAAAGGGGGGCATTTCCCGGGAGAGCATGAGCAGGTGCAAGGGGGACGGGGAGAGCTCCAGGAGGACCTGCAGGTAGCGGATGGCGGAGGTATTGGCGGGCAGGCGGTCCAGGCCGTCCAGGATGACGTAGGCTGGCTGAGACAGCGTCTGCACCAGGGAATTGGCCCATTCCCGGTGGAGGGGTACCTCTTCCCGGGGGCCCAGGCCCAGGGAGGGGTAAGCCAGGATGGGGGAGAAATCCAGCTGCGGCAGGGCCCGCTTAAGCGAATGCCCCACCAAGTAAAAGAGGTCCACCGCGTCCCCATCCTCCGGCCCCAGGTTCAACCAGGCCCAGGGGACCGGGGACTTTTCCGCGTAGGACAGGGCCAGGGTGGATTTCCCCTGGGCCGCCTGGCCCAGCACCAGGGTGAGCTTCTTGTCCCGGTTTTGCTGGAGGCGCTCCAGCAGCCGCGGCCGGGGCAGGATGGCCGAAACCCGGGGAGGCGTGATCTTGGAGACGATGAGGGAGGGATTCATGGCCCCACCGGAGGCTTAGGCCTGGAGAAATTTAACAGCCTCCCTCCAGACGTCGCCACCCCGGGAGGCCCTGCCGAACTGCTGGCTAACTTCATGGAATCCCATTCTTACTAGTTATGTCTTTAAAGACACTGTAAAAAAGACCGATAATTCTGTCAAGTATTACTACAGGGGATAATTTTCACGAGACCTTCCAACTCGGGTTAGCCCGCGCTGACTCAGCAGGGAAGGACGCGCCTGACCAAAAATGGGGCAGCTCCCGGAGCCAGCCCCTCTATTTTCCCTGGTGGGGCCGCCGGGTCTCGAACCCCGCTGCCGGTGATTAAGAGTCCTAACGCCGCGACTTGGCAGGAGATATCTTTTTCCAATCTTTTTTCAATAGAAAAGCAATCCTAGAAAAATTTTCATTGACAATGGCTGCGTAATGTGACTATGCTGGGCTCCCAGGAAAAGTCAAACCCACCGCGAGGTGGGGGAAGGTAGGGAATTGTTCGTCACATCTGTGGAAAATTGCCAGGTTATTCGGGTCTTTAAGGAAATCTTAACGAGGGGAAAGGAGGTTGAACATGGCTTTTCTAAATCGTAAAAGCTTAGGGGGAGTAGCATTTTTGGTGGCCCTGGTGGCCGTGGTGCTGGTGTTTCAGTTGCCGGCCGAGGCCGGGAAGAAGCACCAGGCCGCGGCGGGAACGACCCTGCAGAAGGCCAAAGTTAAACTCGGGCCGCCGGTGAGGGTGGACGCGAGCGCGGCCGCGGCCGCGGCCCCCTCCGCGGGGCTCCTGCCACTGGAGCCGCAGGCCGTACCTTTCCGGCCCACCATGGACCAGCAGGCCTACGAGCAAGCCAAGACCGCGGCAGCCGCCGGGCCCCTGGCAGAGAGAACCGCCCCGGGCGCCCCGGCTTTGGGACCGGCCCTGGCCCCGGCGTTCCCCCCGGCCTTGACCGCCGTTAACTTTGCCGGCGACACCCTTACGGGCTGGTACCCCCCGGACACCACCGGCGCGGTGGGGCATGACTATTATTGCCAGATAGTCAATTCCCGGTTCACGGTGTATGACAAGACCGGCGGCCAACTCTTCCAAATCCCCATAAATGATCTTTTCAACTATTATGGGGCCTCGGCTTTTGACCCCCAGGTGCTTTACGACCCCGTCTTCCGGCGCTGGATTGTCAGCGCCGACGCCTTTCCTGAGGGCGGTCCCGCCACTCCCCAATATTTCATCATGGCGGTGTCCGACACGGCCGACCCCACTGGAACTTGGTTGGTCTGGTTCTTCAACACGAGAGTGTTGGGCGGCGAATTCTTCGACTACCCCCACATCGGGCAGGACTCCCGCTCCATCATCGTCACCGCCAACAACTTCTATAATGCAGGTGGATACAAAGACAGCCGCTTCTTTGCCTGGCCCAAGTCCATGCTTTATAACGAACTGAACTCGACCATCTATTTCACCATGTATTTTGGCTGGACGGTGGCCACCATCATGCCGCCCGTCGTCCTGGACACCAACCGCTATTCGTATCTCGTGAGCGCGGCGGCCAGCGACACCAATATCTGGGTCATCCCCTTTTACACGCCCGCCACTCCTATCCAAAATGGTTCACTCGCCAATGCCTACAGCGTTCCTGTGCCGTCTTATGGCTGGCCGGCTAATGCGCTCCAGCCCGGCACCCTAAACGTCCTGGACACCCTGGACTCCCGCTTCGTGAACGCGGGCACCCAGACCGGCACCGGGTATTTAGGCGCTGCTTCCCTGTTCCAGACCCACACGGTAGGTTATTTTGGCGCAGGTAGCATAGCGACCCCGAGATATTACGAGTTCATCCTCTACCCCGCCTCGGGGTACTTGAGGCAATGGGACTGGTTCTTTTGCGATAACTACTCCAATGACTTTAACGCCTCCATCGCCGCCAACCGGTTCAAGGACGCGTTTGTCACCTGGTCCTCCACCAACTGGTTTTATGGTATTAATGCCCAGGTGCGCTTCGGGGGCCGGCGGAGTTTTGCCGACCTCGGCAGCGGCAATTTCTTCCCCGGTGTCACCCTCGGCGGCATGGCGGTGAGCCCCGTGGCGGCCGCGGGCAGCGCCACTTACTACGACTGGTTCCGTTGGGGCGACTACTCCTGCGTGACCATTGACCCGGCCGTGCCCTCCGGGCTGACGGCCTGGATCACCAACGAAGTTATCTATAGCAGCAGCGCCGGCGGCTGGGGCAGCCAGATCGCCGCCATCACCTACTTACCCTAGCTGAAAAATTTCACGGCTGACTAACCCTCGCCCTCCCCACCCTGACCGGTGGGGAGGGCGAGGCGCGTGGGGGGGCGCGGGCGCGCCGCCCTGCCGCTTCCTCTTGGGTTTTCCCGCCCTGCCCTTTCCTGAATCTCTCCTTTGACCAACAGAGCCTTACTGCTCCCGGGTCTCGAACCCCGACCCCGGTGAGTAAAAGTCCTAACCGCGGCTTGGCAGGAAATTTTTTTCTAAAAAGGCCATCCTCTATAATGTTTTATTGACAAGGTCTGCCTAGTGTGCCTATGATGGAGCGCCAGAACGGTTGGGTCACAATTAAGAGAGACCATTATGAGGTGGGGGGGCCATTCAGGCTTCATCTCTTCATCTCTGCGGCGATTGGCCGCGTACTCGGGGAACCTTATCGACCTTATCGAGGGGGAAGGAGGTTGAACATGGCTTTGTTAAAGCATAGAAGCATAGGGGGAGTAGCATTTCTGGTGGCCCTGGTGGCGGTGGTGCTGGTCTTGCAGGTGCCGGCCGAGGCCGGGAAGAAGCACCAGGCCGTACCGGGAACGACCCTGCTGAAGGCCAAAGCTAATCTGCCGGCGGCGGTGCAGGTGAACGCCACCGCGGCCGCGGCCGCCACCGCGGCCCGCCCCATGGAGGGCGTGCCCCTGGCGCCGCAAGTCATACCTTTCCGGCCCACCATGGGCCAAGAGGCCTACCAGCAAGCCAAGGCCGCACTAGCCGCGCAGGCCCCGGGAGAGAAACCCGGCCCGGCCGGGCCCCTGGGCGCGGCCCTGGCCCCGGCGTCCCCACCGGCCTTGACCGCCGTTAACTTTGCCGGCGACAACGGCTTGACCCAATTTTCCGGGGTCCCCTTATTGACCCCGCCCGACACCGAAGGCGCGGTGGGGCATGACTTTTATTGCCAGATAATCAATTCCAAGTTCGCGGTGTATGACAAGACCGGCTTCCAACTTTTGGACGTCGGCCTTAATGATTTCTTCGGCTATACCGGGGTATCGGCACAAATACTCTTTGACCCCCAGGTGCTTTACGACCCCGTCTTCCGCCGCTGGATTGTCAGCGCCGAGGGCTTTCCTGAGGGCGCTTACCCCGCGCCCCAATATTTCTTCCTGGGGATTTCCCAAACGGCCGACCCTACGGATGGGTGGATTATCTATGGATTAAACACCAGGGCATTGGTTAACGGCGACTTCTTCGACTACCCCCACCTGGGGCAGGACTCCCGCTCCATCATCGTCACCGCCAACAACTTTAACACCGGCTACATCGACAGCCGCTTCTGGGCCTGGCCCAAGGCCTGGCTGTATAGCGGCCTGCCCTTCAATTTCATCTATTATTATGGCTGGACCTACGGCACCATCATGCCGCCCGTCGTCCTGGACACCAACCGCGTTTCGTATCTGGTGAGCACGAACATCAGCGGGGCTGATACCAAGATCGAGGTCATCCCCTTTAACACCCCCTCTTTTCCGACGCAACCAGTTGTTTTCCCGACTGCTTACAGCGTTCCTGTGCCGCTTTACACTCTCCCGCCCGACGCGTGGCAGCCCGGCACCGGCGCCGTCCTGGACACCCTGGACTCCCGCTTCGTGAACGCCAGCACCCAGATCGGCAGCGGGGCCGGGGGCGCTTCCCTGTTCCAGACCCACACGGTACACATCAGTGGTGTCTACCCAAACCCCAGGTATTACGAGTTCATCCTCTTCCCCACCTATGGGTACTGGAGGCAATGGGACTGGTTCGGTGCCACCCCTTCTTCCATGGACTTTAACGCCTCCATCGCCGCCAACCGCTTCAAGGACGTGTTTGTCACCTTTTCCTCCACCGACCCATTTGGCGCTTTAAACCCGACGTACAACGCCCAGGTGCGCTTCGGCGGCCGGCGGCATTTTGCCGACCTGGGCACCGGTAATTTCAACTTCTTTACCGGAATCGGCGGCTTAACGGTGAGCCCCGTGGCGGCCGCGGGCAGCGCGGACCACTATGACTATTTCCGTTGGGGTGACTACTCCGCGGTGACCATTGACCCGGCCGTGCCCTCCGGGCTGACGGCCTGGATCACCAACGAATACATCATCGTAAACACTTTCGGCGGCTGGGGCACCGACATCGCCGCCATCACCTACTTACCCTAGCTGAAAAATTTGACGGCTGACTAACCCTCGCCCTCCCCGCCCTGACCGGTGGGGAGGGCGAGGCGCGTGGGGGGCGCGCCAAGGGCCGGCCCCGGCGCGCGGCACGGAAGCCGGCGCTACTGGCGCCGAGGGGGGGTGGCCGGCACGGAGGCCGGCCTTACCGGCCTTGGCCGAAGACCATGGCGCAGATGCAGAAGCGGTCGCACACCGGCGGCAGGCAGGGAGGGCGAGGCGCGTAAGGGGCACGCCAAGGGCCGGCCCCGGCCTGGTGCCTGGCGGCCGGGCTGCGCCCGGAGACTCCGGGGGTACGGTGGGGTGAAAGATTGCCGGTCCTGCCAACCAGGAGCGGGTTAGCGGAGACCGGTGTCCAGGCGGATGTTCAGGCTGGTTTCCTGGCCCGGGGTGACGGTCACCCAGGCCGGCAGGTCTTTGGTAAAGGCGCGGCTTGGCAAGGGAGGCATCTCGACGCGGTACCTGCCGGCCGGGAGGCTGGCGCGGTACCGGCCCTGGGCGTCCGTCAGCACCGTGGCGACTTCCTGGGGGCCGGCCCCGTAGATGATGATCTGGACCCCCGGGGCGGGCTGCCAGGCAGGGGGCCCACCGGCTCTTTCCACGGGCGCGGTGGGGCCCAGGGTCACCTGCCCGGTTAAGACCCCCATCTCTGCAGGGGCCTGGGCCATGGCGGCAACGCCTCCGCCCACGCTCAACCACATCAGGATGGCGGTCAAGGACCACCAGGGTAATTTAAACTGGGGAACCATAACCGGCCTCGGAGAATTATTGGTGGGCCGTCGGGGGCTCGAACCCCAAACCTAGTGATTAAGAGTCACTTGCTCTACCAATTGAGCTAACGGCCCGGACAACGGTTTTTTGTAACACCCGGGGGTAAGGCTGTCAATAGCTTTGTCCGTGCCGCCGCGGCCCGGGGGAATTTCCTTGACCTGCCGCCCTCCTCTGGCATAAATAGGGGCTAAGATTTCTTTAAGAAACCCAGACCCATGGCCCCTGACGCCCCCGGGGGGTGGACGAGCTTCCTCGCCCCCCTGCCTTATTTCCTCACCGGCCTCCTGCCTTTCGGGGTCGGCACCCTCCTTTCCGGGGTGGCGGGGTTTCCCATGCGCCCGGCAGTCTGGGGGACCGGGTTGCTGGCCGTGGCGGTCTTGATTTTGGCTGCGTTCGCCTCCCGGCAGGCCTTCGCGCCGGCAGGGCGCTGCCCCGGGCTCGCCGGCCTGTCCCCGGCGGGGGCCCGGCTGTTGGCTTACAGCGCCCTGGCCCTGGCCGCGGTCCTGGGGCTCCTCTGCCAGTTCTGGCTGGGCACCGGGGACCTGACCATTCCCCTGGGCGGCCTGGGTCTTCTTTGCGGCTATTTCTACTTCGCCCCGCCCCTCAGGTGGCATCGCCGGGGCCTGGGCGAGGCGGCGGGGGCCCTGTCCTTCGGCCTGCTGCCGGTATTCAGCGGTTTTTACCTGCAAGGGGGCCATGCGGTCACGGAAATCCTGGTTTTCGGCCTGCCCCTGAGTTTTGCGGCCTTCAACCTCTTTTTGGTGCACGGCTTTCCCCGCGCCGGAGAAGAGTCCCCGGCCCGCCACAGCCTGGCCGCCCGGCTGGGGCCGGTGCCCGGGGCCCTGATTTATACCCTGGCGAATATCCTCACCATCGCCGGCCTGGTCTTCTGCCTAATGTTTCCGGCCAACCCCCTGCCGCTCAGAGAGGGCCTGCTGGCTCCCCTGCTCCTGGCGGTGGTCAACCAGGAGCTCATCAAGCGCAAGGCTTACCGGGACGAGGCCCGGCTTGAGCTCCTGTGCCGGCTCACCCTGGCGCTGCACCTGAGCATGGGCCTGGTCTTCAGCCTGAGCCTGTGGCTGCGCCTGTAAATTGAGGGCCGGAGGTTGCAAACCGGGCCCGGTAAGGATAATCTCTTTATGGTCATGGGCAGAAAAGCGGGATCTTCGGGATGGGGCCGGCGGCTACTGGTCCTGGCCCTGGTGTGCGCCCTGGTGCCAGCCTGCCAGGTGACCCCGGCCCAGTTTTACATCCCCCTGGCCTATGCCCTGACCGGGGTGTGCATTGCGCTGCTGATGTCGCCCACGCCCACAGCCGCGGTGGTGGGCGCAGTGATGGGCGCGGCCCTGGGGGCCGCGGTGTACAACAACTCCATCAAGCGCCAGATCACGGACCGGCAAAGGGCTGAACCGCGGCCCGGCAGCTCTTGAGAAGGCCCCATGACCCTTAGCTCTCCAAATCATGACGCCTCCCTGGAGGTGGTCCTCAGGACGCTGAAGGAAGCCGGCGCGCCCGTCTCCGGGGAGGCCCTGGCCGCCAGGCTCGGCCTGACCCGGGCCGCGGTGTGGAAGCGCATCAACCGCCTGAAGGCGAAGGGGTATGAGATCTCCGGCTCGCCCCGGCGGGGCTACCAGTTGCTGGCCTGCCCGGACCTGCTGCTGCCCGCGGAAATCACCCAGGACCTTAAGGCCCGGTACCTGAGGGGTCCCATCCACCACTTCCCCACTGTCAGCTCCACCAATGACCTGGCCAAGGACCTGGGGCGCCGGGAGGCCCCGGAAGGCACCCTGGTGGTGGCCGAAGCCCAGAGCGCCGGCCGGGGCCGCCTGGGCCGGGGCTGGGACTCACCCCCGGGAGTGGGCCTGTACGTGTCGCTGCTGCTCCGGCCGCCATTGCCTCCCACGGAGCTGCCCCAGATCACCCTTACTGCCGCGGTTTCCGTGGCCCGGGTGCTGCGCCGGGCGGCGGGCCTGACCCCGGGGATCAAGTGGCCCAACGACCTGCTCCTGAACGGCAAAAAGGTAGGCGGCATCCTGACCGAGATGGAGACGGAACTGGACCGCATCCGCCACCTGGTGGTGGGCCTGGGCTTGAACGTCAACAACCGGGAATTCCCGCCGCCGCTCACGGACACGGCCACTTCCCTGGCCCTGGCCACGGGGCGCCCTTTCTCCCGCCTTAAGCTGCTTCAGGCCTGGCTGGAGGAATTCGAGGAGCTCTACGACCGTTTCCTGGCGCGGGGCTTTCCCGGCATCCTGGAAGAATGGAAGAACTACACCGTGACCTTGGGAAGAGAGGTCAGGGTGCGTCAGGGGTTGGGAGAAGTTCAGGGAAAGGCGCTGGAAGTGGCGCCGGATGGGGCCCTGCTGGTGCAGACCCGAACCGGTGAGATCGTCCGGGTCACCTCCGGGGAGTTGGCCCCGGGGCCGGGGGATAATCCGGAGGCCCCGGGACTGGCTTAACTATTCCTTGGATTTCTTCTTGGTCTTCAGGTCGTCGAGCTCGCTTTTCAGGCGCTCCACCTCGGCCTTGTACTTCTCCACCTCGGCCTCGGCCACCGGCGGTGGCTCATAAGCCGGGGCCTCGGACTTCTTGAAAAACTTGTCCTTGGCCTCTTCATATCCCAGATAGACGGCCAGGGCGCCGCCCAGGAGAAGCAGCAAAGGCACCCCGCCGGCCAGCAGGTTAAGGAATTGCTTCCACCACATGCCCAGGCCGATGAGTCCCAGCGCCACTGCCACCAGTCCGCCGATTAACGCCGTCATGTCCAACCTCCTGCATGAAAGGGGATATCCAGTTGCTCGCCGTTGGCAGCCAGACCGGATTACGTAAATTTAGATTATTACCACCAAGAAAATCATTGCGCAAGGAAATAATCCCGAAAAATCTTCGGGCTTGAAAGATTTTTCTAATAAAATACAAAGGTTATAGAGAATTCCCGCCTTGACAAAAATCCCCCAATCTTTATAATAAGCCAAATTTCCTTACTAGATAACCCCAAAGACCCATGGCCGAGCAGGACTACTATCAGCTCCTGGGGGTGGACCGCAACGCCTCCCCGGAGGAGATCAAGAAGGCTTACCGCAAGCTGGCCCTGAAGTACCATCCCGACAAGGCCAAGGGGGACAAGCGGGAGGCCGAGGAGAAGTTCAAGCAGATCAGCGAGGCCTACGCCGTCCTGAGCAACCCGGAAAAAAGGAAGCAGTACGACGAATTCGGCTCCCAGGCCTTCCGGGACCGCTTCACCCAGGAGGACATCTTCCGGGGCTTCGACTTCAGCGAGTTCTCCGACTTCGGCATCTCCGAGGGCATCTTCAGCCGCCTCTTCGGCGGCCCGGGCGGGGCCCGGCCCCGGGGCGGGGCCCGCATCTTCCGGTTCGGCGGGCGGCCCGGAGGCTTTGAGGCCCAGGCCCAGCACGTCAAGGGAGAGGACCTGCTGGTAGAGGTGCCCATCACCCTACACGAAGTTGCCTTCGGCACCGAAAAGGTGGTGAGCATTCCCTTAAACGGCCAGGTGGAAAAGATCGCGGTGAAGGTCACTCCCGGGACCCTGCCGGGCAAGAAGTTGCGCGTGGCCGGCAAGGGCCGCCCCAGCCCTTTTGGCGGGCCTCCCGGTGACCTTTACGTGCGCCTCCGGGAAGTGGAGCATCCGGTCTTTAAACGGGAAGGCAACGACCTCTACGTGGACCGTCGCGTCCGCTTCACCGAAGCGGCCCTGGGCACCAAGGTCACCGTCCCCACCCTTGACGGCAAGACCATGAGCCTGAAAGTGCCCCCGGGCACCCAGAGCCACACCAAGATGCGCCTCAAGAACTACGGCCTCCCCTTTGCCAACGGCAAGGCCCGGGGGGACCAGTACGTGCGCATCATCGTTGACACCCCCGCCGACCTCACCAAGAAACAGAAGGCCCTCCTGGAAGAGCTGGTGAAGGAGGGCCTGTAAGCGCCGGACCTTTTCTCCGGCCTTAAGGCCCATTTCCCGAAACTCAAGGAGAACCATATGCCGGTGGAATTGGTCCCCAAGGTTTACTGGGTGGGCGTGGTGGATTGGACCATCCGGGACTTCCACGGCTACCGCACGGAAGCCGGGACTACCTACAACGCCTACCTCATCCTGGACGACAAGATCACCCTCATTGACACGGTGAAGGCGGAGTTCGTCCCGGAAATGCTGGCCCGCATCGCTGAGATCGTGGACCCGGAGAAAATTACCTACCTCATCTCCAACCACGTGGAGATGGACCACTCCGGCGGCCTGCCCCAGACCATGGCCCGGGTGAAACCGGAAAAGGTCTTCTGTTCGCCCCGGGGCAAAGCGGGCCTGAGCCGCCACTACCAGCAGGACTGGCCCTTTGTGGAAGTGAAGACCGGGAGCGAGCTCTCCCTAGGGCGCCACACCCTGACCTTCCTGGAGACCCCCATGCTCCACTGGCCGGACTCCATGATGACCTACCTCAAAGAGGATGAGCTGCTTTTCTCCAGCGACGGCTTCGGGGCGCACCTGGCCTCCAGCGAGCGCTTCGACGACCACCTGCCCGCGCATCCGCCGGACTACCTGCACCAGCTCAAGAAGTACTACGCCAACATCCTCATGCCCTTCGGCTCCCTGGTCCTGCAGCTTTTCAAGAAGGTCACCGACCTGGGGCTCACCTTCAAGATGATCGCCCCGGACCACGGCCTCATCTACCGCCGCCCCGCCCTGGTCCTGGAGGCCTACCGCCGGTGGGCCGAAGGCCTGGCGGAGCCCAAGGGCCTGGTGATCTACGACACCATGTGGCACTCCACGGAAATGCTGGCCCGGGCTTTAACTCAGGGCCTCATCGATGCTGGTGTGGAGGCCCAGCTCCACCACCTTAGGCGCACCCACATGAGCGACATCGTCACCGAGGTCCTGGACGCGGGGCTGCTCCTCATCGGCTCCCCCACCCTCAACAACCAGGTGTTCCCCACCGTGAGCGCCTTTCTCACCTACCTCAAGGGCCTGCAGCCCAAGAACAAGGCCGCGGCGGCCTTCGGCTCCTACGGCTGGAGCGGCCAGGCGGTGAAGCTCATCAAGGAGGAGCTGGAGGCCATGAAGCTCAAAGTGGTGCACGAAGGCTTCCAGTGCCAGTACATCCCCACCCCGGAGGACCTGGCCGCGGCCCGGGCCCTGGGAGCCAGACTGGCCCGGGAGAACCTGAAAGGTTGAATCTTGAGGGGAAGACCGGGGGAAATCATTCCCCGCCATCCCTCAAACTGCCCTCCCAACCCCCTGGAATTTAGGTTAGACATCACCTTTGTCTTTTAAAGAAATAGTTCCATATCTAAAAGAAGCCGCGGCCGACCTGCGCTACCTCCTGGCCCGGGGCTACCCTAAGGCCGCGGCCCTGACCCTGGTGGGCAACCGCCACCGCCTTACCCACACCGCCCGCCAGCTCCTGCACCGGGGCGTGGCCCCGCCGGAGGTGGCCGCGGCCCGGCGGGCCAAGATGCGTCTCCTGGCGGAAATCCCCGGCCAGCCCCTGGCCGTGGACGGCCACAACGTCCTCATCACCTTAGAGTGCGCCCTGCGCCGCCTGCCCTTGGTGGCCGCGGACGACGGCTTCATCCGGGACGTGGGCCAGGTCTCCCGGGCCTTCCGCCCCTCTCGGGAGACGGACCGGGTCCTGGCCCTCCTGGCCGACTACCTGGCCCGGCACCCCGTGGGGGCCCTGAGCGTTTTTTTCGATGCCCCCCTGAGTTTAAGCGGCGAGCTGGCCTGGCGCACCCGGGAGGTCTGGGGGGCCCGGGGGCTTACCGTCACCGCGGCCGCGGTGGCCGTGCCCGAGCGGGAGCTGGCGGCCTTCGCCGGGCCCGTGGCCAGCAGCGACACTGCCGTCATCGACGCCCACGACCTGGTGGTGGACCTGGCCGGGGAAATCATCCGCCAGGAACTCCAGGTGGAGATGATTTATTTAGACAAGGCCCAGGAAGGAGTTTAACCAGGAGCACGAAACAGGGTAATAAGGAGGTAAAACCCTGAGCCCCCGGCCCAGGGCGAATTTTTTCCGCCTCCTGGCAAAATGGCTTTCCTACGAAGGAGAGGTCTTGTCAAAAAAAATTCCCGCGTTAGAATAAAGGCACCACGGGCGGTTAACTCAGGGGTAGAGTGCCATCCTCACACGGTGGAAGTCGAAGGTTCAAATCCTTCACCGCCTACCAGGAAATCCAAGGGGTTACGGTTTCAGGCCGTAGCCCCTTTTTCATTCCCGCTGCTGCTTGTAGGCTTACGTTCTGGGACGCCTAAGATAGTGACGAAGACAGGGGGAGGGGAGGTCCGGTCCGGGCCGCAGCCGCCGGGGTCTCCAGGCTGTAACCAGCCGATTCAGCGGCGTCACACCGGCGGGTCAGGAAAGGTAAAAATACCTTTAAGATGCTTCATCAAATATAAATATCTGCTGTTATTTGCTAAGAAATAGAATTTAAGAATTTAATGGGCCAAAACTCCGCAGGGGGAAGGGATTCTTATCCTGGATATTGCCAGCCGCGGGAAGAGTGAGCCCCCGAATCTAGCCAGGCCAGATAAACACCTTCATTATTAAAATTATTTTCCAAAAAATTGCTTCTTACCAATCAAAAGTGCCCAAAAGCTGAGATTCGGCCCCCGGGGGAAAAGTCCGTAAACTAAGCTAATTAAATAAGTTATGGTCTGCTGCTGCAAGCGAAAATTTTCTTTGAGAATTTTCTTGACAAAAAATCATTTACGCGGTACAAGCCTGGCCTACGAAGTAAATTAATCACTTACCTTCTCTAACCGCGGAGAGAGGGATGTTGAGCGCATGCCTGCAGAGGCCGAAGCCTGGCCCCTCATGGGCGGTAATCATGCCGCCCGGGGGGCTTTTTGTTGTCGGCTTAAGGCATAAGCGCGCTGCTTGAAGATTTTTCTTCAGACAAAACCTGATGTGGAAAGGAGGGACCCGGACCTTAAAAAAGCGATGTTGGCAACATTGTGACCGCAACCGTATGGAAAATCTTGCTGGAAAGCACTATTAACGCGAGAGTCCAAGCAATCCACAATAAATCATGTGAAATGGCTTGAAGAATTCGGGAAAGGGGGAAAATGGTAAATGAAAAATCTTAAGTTTCTCGCGGCATGCATCGGCATTCTGGTCTTGTTCCTGGCCGTACCGGCGTTGGCCGGTAATCCGCCACTACTTACCCTGTCGTCGGTGACGTCACCCGGCACCTTCGTTCCGGGTAGTGTGGTCCAGGTGAATGGCACGTACTTCGGCCACAATAAAATTTATAACATCTGGTTTGACGACTCCTTGTTGCCCAACATCGTGAAGAGCGACAAGCACGGTAACTTCAGCATGAATTTCCAGGTGCCGTTCTCCATCACCCAAGGCACGTACCTGGTAGTGGCCACGGCCACCAAGAAAAACAAGAGGAAGGCCCAAGCAGCCTTAACCGTCCTCGGCCCGGCCTACTTGGCTACTCTCTCGCCCAACAACGGCGACCCCGGGCTCACTACGGTGACTATCACCGGCTACCAGTACGGGGCCAGCGAACCGGTGGACGTCTATTTTGACTCCGACAGTGACAAGGTGCTGGATGGCATCAGCACGGCCGCCAACGGCACGTTCAGCGGCACCTTCGTAGTTCCGGCCACCGCGGACGTGGGGAGTCACACGGTCATCGCCGTGGGCCAGACCAGCAATCGCTCGGCCAATCAGACCTTCACCATCGGGAACACGGCCAGCATCAGTCTCCCGACCTCGTCCGGCGTTCCCGGCACCGAGGTGCTCGTCAACGGCCTGCATTTCGCGCCCTACGAAAATGTGACCATTCAGTTTGACAACCATGACGTAGGGATCATATCCGGGGGCACTACTAACAACATCGGGACATTACTGGGTGCTCGTTTCGTGGTGCCATTATCCACACCCCAGGGGGTTCACACGGTGAATGTTGTGGGCCTGGAAAGCCAGCGCTCGGCGCAAGCCAACTTCACCGTCACCGGTCCGGCGGCCATCACCATCTCGCCCACCTTCGGGCCTCCCGGCACCGTGATAACCGTCCACGGCACCCAATTCGGAGCCCATGAGGCGGTGAACATCCTCTTTGACGGCGTCCTGGTGGGCGTGGGCACTCCCGACGGCGCCGGCGAGTTCTACAAGGACATCACCGTACCCATCAATACGGGCATAGGGTACCATGAGGTCGCAGGCGTGGGCCAGTCCACCGGACGCGCCGCCGACGCGCCGGGCGGAGGGTTCCAGGTGCCGGCCTCCAGCGCGGCAACTATATCCTTCGTTGGACCCGACCATGGTCTGCCCGGGGCCCAGGTGACCATCCACCTCGCCAATTTTGCGCCCAATGAAGCCGTGACCATTCGGTTCGACACCAACTACGTGGCCCAGACGACGACCGACGCCACCGGCGCCAGAGACATGAACTTCGTGGTGCCCATTGACGCCATTCCCGGCGTCCACTCGGTCAACGCCGTGGCCCAGCCCAGCGGCGAATCGGCCCAGGCGCCCTTCACCGTGGACGGCGGCACCGCCATCACGCTCACCCCCGCCAGCGGCAATGCCGGCATCCCGGTGACCGTTGACGGCTCTAACTTTGGCGACAATGAGGTGGTGTTCGTCTTCTTCGACGGCGTCAAGGTGACCCAAGGCACTACCAACGCCACTACCGGCAGCTTCACCGGCTCAGTCTTCGTAGTGCCCGCCACCGCCACCACCGGCGCCCACACGGTCACCGGGGTGGGCCAGTCCAGCGGGCGCTCGGATACCAAGATCTACACCGTGGGAGCCGGCCCGGTCATCGGCCTTACACCTGCCTCGGGCGACCCGGGGATCCAGGTGACCGTCGCCAACACCTCCGGCCACTATGCGCCCAACGAGGCGGTGACCATCCTGTTCGACACCAACAACGTGAACCAGGGGACTGCTGACGCCTCCGGCGATATCTCCATCCCCTTCGTGGTGCCCATGAACGCCCTGGCCGGTAACCATACGGTCAACGCCGTGGGCCAGCTCAGCGGCAAATCGGCCCAGCATAACTTCGCCGTGGACGGCCCGGCTACTCTCACCATCACTGTGCCTGCCACCAAAGACGGCGCCACCAACACGGCGGTGACCGTGGTGGGCGCGGCCTACGGCGTGAACGAGGACGTCGCCATCTTCTTCGACACCCAACAGGTGGCTGTGGGTCATGCTGACGGCAGCAGCGCTTTCACCCAGACCTTCCTGGTTCCGGCCGTCTCGGCCTTGGGCGCCCACAAGGTTTCGGCTGTGGGCCAGCTCTCCGGCCGCGCCGCCCAGGATATCTTCACGGTGACGGCGACCGCCGGCATCGTCTTAACTCCGACCTTCGGGCCGCCCAGCACCACGGTGACGGTAACCGGCACCTACTTCCTGCACGACGAGTGGGTGGACATCTTCTTCGACAAGATCGACGTGCGCTTGGTGCACGCCGACTCCGTGGGCGCCTTCACCGCCACCTTTGTGGTGCCGGCGGATACGACCCCGGGCACGCACTGGGTTACGGCCATCGGCCAGATCAGCGCTCTCAACGCCCAGGCTTCGTTCGTGGTGTGCACCGACTGGCCGCAGTTCCACTACGGCCCGCGCCACAGCGGCTACAACGGGTTTGAGAACGTCATCAATCCTGGCAACGTGGGCAGCCTCGGCCAGGCCTGGACCGGCGCCACCACCGCTCCCATCGAGTCCTCACCGGTGGCGGCCAATATCGTGCTGCCCGATGCCTCGGTCACTGAGGCGGTCTACGTGGGCTCCTGGGATGCCGGCCTGTACGCCTTTAGCGCCGCGGACGGCAGCCTGCTGCCCAGCTGGACGTTTAACCCGGCGTTCTTCCTCTCGGGCATCGTGGGCGCGCCCGCGTATCACAACGGCCAGGTCTTCGCCGCTGACACCAGCGGGCTGGTCGCCGCGCTTCCCGCGGCCACCGGGATACCTGCTAACTGGGTGGGATTCACCTTCCCGGTCTGGACCTCTCCGGTGGTGGCCAACGGCATAGTGTACGTGGCTGACTCTGCCGGGTTGATCTGGGGCTTCGACGAGGTCACCGGCCTTCCGGCTGCCCCCGGCTTGTTCCCGTTGTTCGTCAACTTTGGCTTCCCGCTGTTCTCCTCGCCGGCGGTGAACAACGGCATCCTCTACGTCGGCTCCACCGACGGCAACCTCTATGCCTTCAACGCGGCCACCGGCGCCACGCTGTGGGTGCAACCCACCCTCTTGGGCAACTGGATCGTGGACGCCCCGGCGGTGGCCAACGGCATAGTCTACGTGGGCGACCTTGACGGCTTCGTCTACGCCTTCAACGCGATCAACGGCAGCTTTGTGTGGCTGAATATCACCTTCGGGCCCATCTACTCCTCGCCCGCGGTGGCCAACGGCATCGTCTACATCGGCTCCGACGACACTGCGCTGTATGCCTTTGACGCCCCCACCGGCGGCTTCATCACCTTCATCCCCACCGGACTTTGGGTTGATTCCTCTCCGGCGGTGGCCAACGGGGTGGTCTACGTGGGCTCGGAAGACGGCAACCTGTATGCCTTCGACCAGTTCCTGACCACCTACCTCTTCACCGCCACCACCGGCGGGCCCATCGCCTTCTCGTCGCCGGCGGTAGCCAACGGCATGGTTTACGTGGGCTCCCTTGACGGGCTGGTGCACGCTTACAGCCTGCCGGGCGGCTCGTCCCTGGCGGCCAAGGCTCCGGTCGGACCTCCCGACCCGAAGACCCTGGTGCCGGACCCGAGCCTGAAGAAGAAATAACTTACTGACACCTAACCGCCTGGGGGGGACTGAGTCCCCCCCAGGCTTTTTTTTGGCCCGGGGGCCCGGTGGGGCAGGGAGCGTCTGCGCGGCAAGAGACGGGACTGCGGGCACAACTTCGGGAACAGGAGTGGGGGATGGCAGGTAAGCGGTTGGTCCGGGTCAACCTGGGAGGATAACTCTAAGCAGGGTAATTCCTGGGCGCAGCGCGCCTGGGCACAGCACGCCTGGGCACAGCACGCCTGGGCACAGCACGCTGTGCCCCTACTACCGAAAGCGCGGGTCCTGCTCCTGCAGGAGATTCAGGACCCGGACGCAGAAATTTTCCCAGTTGAGCCACTCCACTTCGTCGATCTCGCCCCGCTCAAATATCTCCCGGGAGGCGTCGTCAATGATGGGGTCGGTCCCGCCCCCGGAGAGCTGGTACATCTTTTGAATTCCCTTCAGCGCCGCGCGGTACACGGCCTTCCTGGTGAGGTGGAAAGTCACGATCTTTCCCATGGCCAAAAATCCTACGGCCGGCTGCAGGAGGGAGGCGGACTGGGTCTAGGGCGCCTCTTGCCGGCGCCGCCTGGGGCGGCGCCTCTGCTAAGCGGCCGGAACTAAAAATATTATCAACGATTTTAGTTGGTTGTGCCATTCCCGGGCCGCGGCTCAGGCCATGGGCCCGACTGCAGATTCCTGCCCTTTGCTAGCAAACCGGGTTTGACTTTGCCCCGGGCCTCTGGGATAATAATTTTTTGAAAATCGCCCGCTTAGCACCTTAGGAGAGACCATGGCCATCGAAGAATTCCCCCGCATGAAACGGCTGCCGCCCTACGTCTTTGCCACCGTCAATGCCCTGAAGATGGAGGCCCGGCGCCGGGGCGAGGACATCATTGACTTGGGCATGGGCAACCCTGACCTACCCACCCCGCCCCACATCGTGGACAAGCTCTGTGAAGCCGCGCAAAAAGCCCCCAACCACCGCTACTCCGCCTCCCGGGGCATCACTAAGCTGCGGGTGGCCATCTCCGACTGGTACAAGCGCCGCTTCGACGTGGATATCGACCCCGAGACCGAGGCCATCGCCACCATCGGCGCCAAGGAGGGTTTGAGCCACCTGGTCCTGGCCACGGTGGAGCCCGGGGACGTGGTCCTGGTGCCCAACCCCACCTATCCCATCCACGCCGCGTCCGTGGTCATCTCCGGGGGGCAGCTGGTGAGCATTCCCCTGGCCCAAGGCCGGGACTTCTTTGAAGACCTGGTGCACATCACCGAGCTCATCCGGCCCCGGCCCACCATGCTCATCATCTCCTTCCCCCACAACCCCACCACCATGTGCGTGGACCTGGACTTTTTTCAGCGCATCGTGGCGTACGCTTACAAATACAACGTATACATCATCCACGACTTTGCTTACGCGGACCTGGTTTTTGACGACTACGTGGCCCCCAGCTTCCTGCAGGTGCCCGGCGCCAAGGAGGTGGGGGTGGAGCTCTTTTCCCTGAGCAAGAGCTACAGCATGCCGGGCTGGCGCATGGGCTTCGTGGTGGGCAACCGGAGGCTGATCCACGCCTTGACCCGCATCAAGAGCTACCTGGACTACGGGGTCTTTCAGCCCATCCAGATCGCCTCCATCATCGCCCTGAACGGCCCTTACGACTGCGTGCAGCAGATCGTCGCCACCTACCAGGAGCGCCGGGACGCCCTGTGCCGGGGGCTGCACAACATTGGCTGGCGGGTGGAGCCCCCCAAGGGCACCATGTTCGTCTGGGCCCGCATCCCCAGGAAATTCCGCCACCTGGGCTCCGTGGACTTCTCCCTGATGAGCATCAGGGAGGCCAAGGTGGCCGTGTCCCCGGGCCTGGGCTTCGGGGAGTTCGGGGACGAATACGTGCGCTTCGCCCTGGTGGAGAACGTCCACCGCACCAACCAGGCCATCCGGGGGCTGCGCCAGGTGCTGCGCAAGAGCCCGGAAGAACTGGGCCTGCCGGCCGCGCCGAAGTAAAAAATGCGCAGGCTAAAGCCTGCGGCTACCAGGGCACAGGCTGGAAAGCCCGTGCCACGATAGATTGCCATGGTTATCTCTCGTTCCCAAATTCAACTTGGGAACGAAAAAAATATGCTGATGCTAGGCCATGGGGCGCGGATGAAAGCCATTAAGATAGGGCTGGTGGGCTTCGGCACGGTGGGGACGGGGGTGGTGCGCCTGCTCAACGAGCAGCGCGAGATGCTGGCCCGGCGCCTGGGGGCTGAACTGGTGCTGGCCAAGGTGGCGGACCTGGATGTTAAGCGCCCCCGGCCCGTGGCCCTGGCCCCCGGGCTCCTCACCGACCGGGTCCAGGATATCCTGGACGACCCGGAAATTGACATTGTCGTGGAGCTCATCGGCGGCCTGGACGCGGCCCGGGAGTACACCCTGGCGGCCATCGCCCGGGGCAAGCACGTGGTCACGGCCAACAAGGCCCTCCTGGCCCACCACGGCAACGACATCCTGGCCGCGGCCCAAGAGCACGGGGTGGAAGTGGCCTTCGAAGCCGCGGTGTGCGGCGGCATCCCCATCATCCTGGCCCTGCGCCAGGGCCTGGCCGCCAACCGCATCCAGGAGCTTTTCGGCATCTTGAACGGCACCGCCAACTACATCCTCACCCAGATGACCCAGCGGGGCGCCACCTTTGCCCAGGCGCTGGCCGAGGCCCAGGACGCGGGCTATGCCGAAGCCGACCCCACCCTGGACGTGGAAGGCATTGACTCCGCCCACAAGCTGGCCATCCTCATGAGCCTGGCCTACGGCGCCCGCCTGGACCTGGAGGGGGTGGCGGTGGAGGGCATCAGCAAATTAGACCCCCTGGACCTGCAGTTCGCCCAGGAATTCGGCTATTGCCTGAAACTCCTGGCCATCACCCGGGACGACGGCCACCGGGTGGAGGCCCGGGTACACCCCACCCTCATCCCCCGAGACCACATGCTGGCCAACGTCAGCGGCGCCATGAACGCGGTCTACCTCACCGGCGACGCGGTGGGGCCCATCCTCCTCTACGGCCAGGGCGCGGGCATGATGCCCACCGCCAGCGCGGTGGTGAGCGACATCCTGGACCTGGGCCGGAACCTGACCCTTGGCGTCAAGGGCCGGGTGCCGCCCCTGGGCTGCGACGCGGCGCTTTCCTCCACCCGGCTGATTAAGCCTTTGAATGACCTGGTGACCAACTACTACTTCCGCTTCGCGGCCCTGGACCGCCCCGGGGTGCTGTCCCAGGTCTCCGGCATCCTGGGCAAACACAACATCAGCATCGCCGCGGTCATCCAGAAGGGCCGGGGCCTGAAGGGCTCCGTGCCCATCGTCATGATTACCCACGAGGCCCGGGAAGCCGACGCCCGCCAGGCCATGCGGGAAATCGACGCCCTGCCGGTGGTTTCGCCGCCCACCGTCTTCTATCGCATCGAGGACCCCCACCTCAACGCGGCCAAGATTTAGGAGGGGGGGAGGAAGAAATGAGTGCGGGGGGGGGGGGGGGGCCCACCCGGGGGGGGGGGGGGCCCCGCCGCCCCCCCCCCCCC